>JADMIO011507021.1_pt1 | contig 66922 bp, 56 predicted proteins | sample 8958161 | NCBI WGS metagenome assembly JADMIO01 (sample SAMN16585339, study PRJNA669376) | soil metagenome | isolation source: Crop rotation soil | place: USA: Cullars Rotation, Alabama | collected 2011 | reverse complement strand
CCGCCACTGGGGCCGGCTCAGGCGCGCGCGCGGGCTCCTTTGGCGCGGCCGCCGCGGTTGAGGCTGACCTGTAGTCCAACCTCAACGTGGCGGGCTCGTTCTTCCGTTCCATGAGGAGCTTGGCATAGCCCGGAAGTTCGAACTCATAGCCGTAATCGCGGCCGGCCAGCCAGATTTTGTCGATATAGAAATTGCGGCCGACGCGGCGTAAGATTACCCGGGTCGCGTCAGGAGTATTGTTGGCGACTACAGGGATGGTCGTGACCGCGGCGTGGAACTTTTCCGCGCCTTCTTCAGTCACGAACACCACGTTCGCTCCGCCCGCGGGATTGCTGAGCTGGCGCAGTTCGTACTTGCCGGCCGGGATAACCTGGTCGTTCATCGTCACGTCGTTCGGGAGATTGACGACGACCTTGTCCGTTAAACGGTCCTGAGCCTGGCTCATGACGGCCATCGTGCCCATCACGAGTGCAAGCAATGACAACTTTATTTTCATTAGACACCTCCTTGGGTCTTCAAAGCGATCTTCGGGGGGAAATACTTCGAAAGTTCCGTGTTACCGCCCTGGGAAATGTCTCGAATGGCTGCAATCCGCTCTCCATTACCGCAACTGCAATACGCTTAGTAGCCTCCGGTTACATGTCCGTAGCAGGCCGTGCCGGTCGTGCAACTTCGGCAAGAATTTTCCGCTCACCCATGCGAAAACTTCCAGATCCGGCGCGATCGTATTGATGCGTTTAGCCGTAAGTTTTACCGCATCGCAGCTCGCCGAAATCTGGAGAACTTGGAGGTTAGAGGCTGGATATGGAGGCGCCCGTTCAGCATCTAACGTTCGGAGACATGGGACTGCCGTCGAAACCTAAGCCGGAGGCTGGCAGTCCGGCAGAAAAAAAGAAACAGAATCGCCTCGATCTGTTTTTTGGCAACCTGGGCCCAGGGTTGATTTCTGGATGCGCTGACGACGACCCGTCGGGTATTTCGACATACTCAATCGCCGGCGCCGCTTTTGGTTACGGCCCTCTATGGACAACACTCGTTTCTTTCCCTCTCATGACTTCAGTGCAGATGATGTGTGCACGCCTGGGCATGGTCACCGGGCGCGGGCTTGCCGCGGTCATTCGATTGCGCTACCCGCGGACCGTTCTTTGGGGCGCGTGCTTTTTACTGATCACCGCGAACGTCATCAACATCGCCGCCGATTTAGGAGGCATGGGCGAGGCCGCTGAACTGGTGACTGGCATCAGTGCGCTTGCGTGGATGCCGTTTTTCACCGCGCTGATCATCTATTTTCTGTTTTGGTCTTCCTATCGGCAGATCGCCAGAATCTTCAAATGGACCACGCTGGTGCTGCTCGCATACGTGGGGACCGCATTCTTTGCGCGTGTAAATTGGCGCGCCGCGCTCCTGGCGACATTTTTGCCGAGGATCTCCTGGTCCCGCGATTACCTGGCGATACTGGTGGGAATTCTAGGCACGACGATTTCGCCGTATCTTTTTTTCTGGCAAGCTGCGCAGGAGGTGGAGGAGGAACGCGCTGAGCATCGCAGCCTGGCGCAGCGCCGCGGCGCGACACCAGAGGAGCTTCGTAAGCTGCGCATCGACGTGCTGACGGGGATGTTCGCTTCGAATGTGATCATGTACTTCATCCTTCTGACGACGGCCGCGACACTCCACGCCCGCGGAGCCACGGAGATTACTTCGACGAAGCAAGCGGCGGAGGCGCTGCGGCCTCTCGCGGGCAATGCGGCGTACTTGCTCTTCACGTTCGGGCTGATCGGAACCGGGATGCTCGGCGTGCCGGTGCTGGCGGGATCGTCCGCATACGCGCTCGCCGAAGCAGCTGCCTGGAAGGGATCGCTCGAGAAAAAACCCCACGGAGCTAGGCGGTTCTATTCCGTTCTCGCGGCAGCAATGATCATGGGCCTAGCGATCGACTACGCGGGGTTCGACGCAGTGCGGATGATGTTCTGGGCCGCCGTCGTCAATGGAGCGCTGGCGCCCCCGCTGATCCTGATTGTGCTCCTTCTAACCAGCGATCCGCGCGTTATGGGCGAACAAGTCAACTCGCGCACGGTGCGCATTTTGGGATGGACCACCTTTGCCCTGATGACCGCGGCGACTCTTGCGATGCTCGTCACATGAAGGACGCCGTCAACCACAAGTCGCCGTTCGCTCTCCTGCTGATCGACGTCATCAACCATTTCGAATTTCCGGATGGCGACCGGCTTCTGCGTAACGCGCTGCCGATCGCATCGAAGATCGTCCGGCTTAAGAAACGGGCTCGGCAAGCCGGCGTGCCGGTCGTTTACGTAAACGACAATTTTGGACAGTGGCGTTCAGATGCCGCGAAACTCTTGAAGCACTGCCTCCGCCCGGAGGCTGCCGGACGCGCGTTTGTGGAGCCGATTCGACCCGACGCTGAGGACTATTTTGTCTTAAAGCCGATGCACTCGGCGTTTTATCAAACGCCGCTCGAACTGTTGCTGCACAAGCTCGGCGCTTCTTCGTTGATCGTGTGCGGCCTGAGTACGAACAGTTGCATCCTTTGTACGGCGCAGGATGCGAACATGCGCGACTTCTGCTTGACTGTGGTTCCGGATTGCTGCGCCGCCCGAAGCCGCCGCGAGCACCAGCAGGCGATCGAACTCATCCAAAATATTTCCGCGGCGAAACTAGTGCGATCGCGGGCGCTTAGGCTCGGCTAACGAGAGTATTGCCCAGAAACAGGTACTCGATGCCGGTGCCGAGAAATGTGCAAATCGCCTCACGGGGAGTGTTGACGATGGGCTGACCCTTCACGTTGAAGCTGGTGTTCAATGACATCTCGCGGCCAGTGACTTCGCCTATCGCCTTGAGCAATGCGTGAAACTCAGGGTTTCCCTCTTTGGACACGGTTTGGATTCGAGCCGATCCGTCCACGTGAGTCACTGCGGGGAGCGAGGCGCGATATTCTGGCCGCACTTGAACGGTGGTGATCATGTACGGGTGCTCTTCGCCCGGTTCGACCTCGAACCACCGGTGCGCAGTCTCGAGCGTCACCGCGGGAGCGAACGGCCGAAACGCTTCGCGCATTTTGACCATGGCGTTGATGCGGTCACGCATCTCGGGATGGCCCGGGTCGGCAAGAATACTTCGATTACCAAGCGCTCTTGGCCCGAACTCCATGCGCCCGCGATACCACGCGATCACATGACCACCCGCGATCAACCTTGCCGCATGTTGGCAGGCTTCGTGGAGCGAATTCAAACGGTTCACGCAAATGGTCCCGTTGAACTCCCGAAACGCCTGCTCCTGAGCGTCCTCATAGTGCGCAGGCCCGAAGAACGGGACTGGCGACCGAAGATTGTTCCTCTCGCCCGCACGCGCTGCGCGGTACAGCGCAGCGCCCAGCGCAGAGCCATCGTCGCCGGCGGCGGGCTGAACGTAAATTTCATCGAATAATCCGGACCGGATCAGCTTGCCGTTGGCGGTGCAGTTGAGCGCGACTCCGCCCGCGAGCGCAAGCCGGCGCTGTCCGGTCAATCGGCCGGCCGCTTCGCAGAGATACTGCACGGATCGATCTAGACACTGTTGAAGCGCGGCAGCCACATCGCGATGATCCTGAGTAACCTCCTGATCCGGTTCGCGGGCCGCGATCAGCCGATCAGAGAGATACTTTCGGGTTGCGCTGTAGTTTTCCCGCTCCTCCCGGCTGCGATTCAATCTCAAAATCGGGATTCGAAGATTTCCGTCTCCGCATCGCTCCACCGCCGCTTCAAAGAACGGCCGGAACCGCTCGAAATCGCCGTACGGCGCCAGCCCCATGATCTTGTACTCGTCAGCGTTGAAATCGAAACCCAGGTGCAGCGTCACCAGCGAATAAAGAATTCCGATCGAGTCCAGCGCCGAAATCTCGCGCAATTTTTCCAGGCCGCCCTGCGCCGCTCGATAGATCGACACGCTTTGGGTCTCGCCCATGCCGTCCATCACGACAACGGCACAGTCCTCCCAGCCCGATGTCAGATACGCGCTTGCCGCATGGGCCAGATGATGATTGACCGGGCGCACACGCTCTTCCGGAAAACCCGGCAGGTTGCGGGCAACCCCGGCCAGCAATGCATCGCGCGAGAACACCTCATCGTAGAGACGCGCAGTGGAGGGATCCAATTGGAAAGCGCGGCGCAACGGAGCATAGTCGAAGCTATGCGCGATCTCATCCACATCTTCCAGGCGAAGCCCTGCTTCGTTCAGGCAGTATTGGATCGCGTTGCGGGGAAACCGGGCGCTATGCTTCTCCCGATTGAATCGCTCCTCCGCCGCCGCGGCGACCGGCACGCCATCAATCACCAAAGCCGCCGCAGAATCGTGTCCTTGGGAAATGCGAAGCTCACGCTCCGAAAGATCCGGCCAGCGCTCCCGCTTGAAGCGAACGGCGTTTTCGAACCCGCTGATACCGAGAATTTTCATCGCGCGCTCACAGATGAATCGGCCCGTCGCCATCGCCGCGCGTTAAATGAATTCCGGTTCCTTCGGGATCTGTCCGATGCAACAGATCCGATAGCGCCGGCGATGCGGCGAACACGAAATTCGAAACACCCGGCAGGAAACCCGACCTTCTCAGCGCGCGGCGCCACGCGGCATGATTCTGATTCGAGATCAGCAAATCCGGTCCGCGCCGCTCGAGTTCTCTGGTGGCAGCCGCGATCACAACGGGCGCGTCTTCGGGCCGCGCCATGCAGTCGATAATCGAACCCACACGCATGTTCCCGAAGTACTTGTCCTGCGATTTCGCGGAGTCCATCAACACCGCCCAGCCCAGATCGCGGCCATGCTTCGAAACCCGCACCCGTAGAAATTTCGAGTCTCCGGACGGGTACAGCGTGTTGAGCACGGAAGCGTCGCGGACCGCCGCCATTGCATAATGCACGGCGCACTGTTTCCATAGCTCAGTCGCCCATGATCCGAATTCGCTTGCCACATCCACATCGATAGAACCGAGGCGCGGCCCCGCCGAACCCATCAGTCCCGCCAGCGTAGAACCCGCCCAACCGAAGCCGGAATAAGCCGCGGCGTCCAGAATCTTGCGGTGAATCCATCTTGACTTCAGATATTCAAGATTGCGCAGCACCCGAAATCCGTTCAGCACTTTGAAGAAAAACGGTACCAGCGAAAGCTTCCAGCCGAGCGCCCGGTGCATGCGTGCGACAGCGGCATCCAGGCTTCCTATTCCCAGGTCGTAAATCAACGGCTGCCGCTTGAACGCATGATCGATCAGCTTGGGTCCCACCAGCACGTACCGCTTGTTCACGATGCCTTCGGAAACAGGGTTTTGATAGAAACCCACACACTCGATTCGCCCGTGGAACGAAAACTCCTGGTGCTTGAGCGTGTAACCGCCGCGCACCGCCCCGTCCTCGACTGCCAGGAACATTTCCTGAAAAAGGCGGGTCCCATTTACCCTCGGCAGCCACTGCGGCCGGGGACTCTCCGGAATGCGCATCGGCGGCTCGCCGGCACTCAGCCTCCGGTTGAAATCGGCGACCGAGTGAGTGAAGTTCTCTGTGTACGGTTGGATATCGATCATACGTGCGACCCATCCAGGACCTGCTGGTTCACGATCACGCGGGCGATGCTGCGTGCGGAGCGCAGATCTTCGATATCCAGTTCGTCAAGTTCGACACGCACCGAAAACTCCTGCTCAATCTGGAACAGCAGTTCAACAAGCCGCAACGAATCCAGGGCTCCAGTGCTAAGGAGGTCCTGCTCCGGCGATTCGACCTCTAGCATCAGACGCTCGCGAAAGATTTTGAGAATCGCCGTGGTGACAATTTCCTCTGACGGCATTCATGTCTCCTGTAGCTCGACGCATTCTGCACGTCTATGTCGAGCTCGATCTGAAATACGCCATTCGAGCGGGATATCCCCGCCCCCGCGATTGAAGTGCATACCCGATCTCGCGGGATCGGCGCGTTGAAGAATCTCAGTCAGCGGCGGAGCCGAGGCAAATAAATACGTGGTTGGCCCTTGAAAATACCCCGCTCGACGAAGCCCGGTCTTCCACGCGGGATGACTTTGATTCGAGAGAACGATATCTGCTCCCTGCGCCTTCAGAAATTCGGTCGCGACCCAGATCACGCCGTCCGCATGCTCGGGGTCAGCCAGGCAGTCGAGGATCGTCATCAATTGCATCGAGCCGAATCGTCCACGATGATCCAGGGGCTTGTGCACAACGGCCCAGCCAACGGTGCCGCCGTTCCAAATTCGAAGGCACGTCATGTCATCGCGTCCGGCGAAGAGGGCGTTCAACACGGCATGATCGCGAAGTTCGAGCACGGTGTAGCGCCGGCGCGCCGAATTCCATACTTCATCGGCCCAGTTTGAGAAGGAACCGACGGGTTCAGCGAAATAGCCTCGCGAGTTCGCCCGGCGTTCGAACATCAAAGTGGCGAGCTTCACACCGGCAGTCCCCAGCCCGCACGCGGCGGCCGCATTCGCGAGTTTTGGGAACCGCTCCCGAAGAGCGCGGAACTGCCTGAGAAACGCAGTCCCATTGAGCACTTTGAAGTACAAGGGAATCGGCCGAATATCCCAACCACTAGCATGAAGCAGCTTCGTCGCTTGCCCGTGACCGAGCCCCAACCCGAACAGCAGCTTTTCGCGCCGGGCCGCGTCCTGAACCAGCTTCACGCCCACAAGTCCGTACGCTCCGTTCATCACGCCTTCAGAAATCGGCCTGGTTGGGTTCGCGGTGGAGATAAGCTCGCCCCCAATGCTCCACTGCTGGTGGTACATGATGTACCCCCCACGAACCGCTGATCCTTCGACGGCAACGAAGCACTCCTGCCAGAACGGCGCTTCGCCTGGCTGCAGCATACCCGGTTCCGCCGATTCAGGCATTCGAATCGTATGCGAGGTGTGGGCTTCATCCAACCGCCGGTTGAAGTCGGCCGCCGCGGCGGTCCAGCGATCCTCGAAGGGTTTGATTTCGATTCTCAAGGCTTGGAGACCGCCTCCGTAAGTGGAAGCTCCACGATTTCGTTTGTCAGACTGCGCGCAATCGTTCGCGCGAGCGCGGAAGCCGACCGAAGATCGTCGATATCCAGTTCGCTTACAGGAATAGAAATACGCAGCCGGTGCTCGACTTCGCTAAGTAAGCGAACGACGCCGACTGAATCGAGAAGCCCGGTGGCGATCAGATCCGTAGATGCTGTGATATCGGCGCCGAGTTGTTTCGAGAGAATGCGGGCGACTTCGGCGGCTAAAGCCTCCGTATTGAGCACCGCGAGTCGAGGTTCCATTAAGACTCCGTGACCGCTTCACTGGACATTGGCGGCAGGATAGGCGCCGGAGCGTGATTCGCACCAGCCGATTGGGCCCGCGCGGTTTCGTCCTCGCGGGAAAAAGACTTCTTGATCAGCGGCCGGTCGGCCTTTCCATTCGTGTTCAAAGGTATCTTCTCGAGGACAGACCAGGAGTCCGGCAGCATGTAGCTGGGCAGAACTTCCGAAAGTTTTTTTCGCAGGACGGCGGGCGTTAACCCGGAGTCCTTCGCCGGGACGAAGGCGCAGCAGATCGAAAGCCCCTCCCAGGTTCCGGTCTCAACAGCGACTACGACAGCATCCTGAACCTCAGGGATCCGGTGAAGCGCGCTCTCGATCTCGCCGAGTTCGATGCGGTGCCCCCTCGATTTGATCTGCGTATCGCCGCGGCCCAGCAGGTAGAAGACTCCGTTCGATTCTCTGCGCGCCAGATCGCCCGTTTTGTAAATTCGCGCAGGATCGCCGGGAGGATGAGCGCCGGCAGAATTAGCGCCCATAGGATTAGTGAGGAAAGCCTGCGCGGTCTTTGCGGGATCGCGCCAGTAGCCCGGGCTCAATCCGACCCCGGCGATGTACAGATCACCGACCTCGCCGTCGGGCACCGATTCGTGGCGATCATTTAGGACCAGCAGTTGCTCGCCCGCGCAAGCCTCGCCGATCGGGATCTCTTCGAACGCGTCGCGTGGAACTTGTGGGACGTGGTAGTAACTACTGGCGATGGTCGCTTCCGTGGGGCCGTACAAGTTGTAAAACGCAGCATGCGGAACGCGCCGCATCCAGTGAATCAGACTGGGTGTAGGAAATTTTTCGCCACACCACAAGAGGCGGCGCAGCTCGGGAAAATCGTTCCACTGCACCGTATCGAGCTTCGCCATATGCGTCAGGATCGAAGGCGCCGAGAACCACTGCGTCAGCCGTTTATCGCGAATGTAAGCCGCCAGTCTATGCGGCAGCAGGCTGAGCTGCGGCGGCAGCAGGTGAACTTCCGCGCCCGCGGCAACCGAACCGTAGACATCAAATGTCGAAAGGTCGAAGTGCAACGGAGAATGGCAGGAGACCCGGTCCGTGCTCGACATCCCGAAATACTTCACAGCCCATTCCACGAACTGAATCACGTTGTCGTGCGTGATGACCACGCCTTTAGGCTCTCCCGTCGATCCGGACGTGAACAGAATATGCAGCGGGTCTTGCGCAGTTCCTCCCGCGGCAACCGGGGCTCCGTCCAGTTCTTCGAGTTCGGTCCTGGAGAAGGCCGCCTTCACCGATTCGTGGCCCGAGTCCATCCATCCGATCACCGGCGAAGTCCCGACGACGCCGTTATTCAGCAGTTCCTCCAAACGTGGCAATAGGGCGGACACCGTCAATAGACAGCGGCTCTCGCACTGATCCAGGATTCGGCCCAACCGCTTCGCAGGACTCGCCGTATCGAGCGGAACGTAAACACAGCGGGCCTTCATGGCGCCGAACATCGCAACGAGTGCCTCGATGGACTTCGGAAGCAGCAAAGCGACGCGATCACCGGGCTCACACCCGAGCTTTGCCAACGCCCGAGCTACACGGTTGCTCTGCTTCTCTAAATCGCCGTATGTGATCCGGCATTGTTCGAAGGCCGCCGCGGGCGAATCCGGACGCTTCTCCGCTTGCGCCGTGAGCCAGCGCTCAATTCTGTTGATCATTTACCCGCACCTCCGAGAGCCAGTCGAAACACCGCGCCGGTGTGCCGGAATTCTTCCTCCGCAGGCGGGATATCGAGGATGAATGTCGTGCTGCCCGAACCGACGTAGCGCCGCAGTTCGCGCGCAACCGTGGAATAGCTCCCAACCAGGTAGGGGCAGTTGGTCTGATAATTTTCGAACGGATGCAGCCAATAGGCGCTATCCTGCGTTTCTTCGGAGCGCGCAAGATCGGACAGGCTCTTGTGCCACGCCGAATCAGATACTTTAGTCGCCAGCTTCCGCGCGAGTTGTCCCTTGCGATCTTCCGGAAACCTTTCAAATGCAACGTTCCAGGCTTCCTGTTCCTCCGGCCGCGCGATGATCCCGATGCGCACGCCAGCGCGGGAGCCATCGCTTTGGATAGCTTCACACTTTTCCGGCGGCTCTGGATACTTCACTGCAACGGCGTTCATCCGCGCGGCTGCGGCGCGGCCAGCTTCGGAAGAACCGGACACCAGGATTTCGGGCATTAGTTCGGTAGGCAGGCTTGGCTGCAGCGTCAGCCCCCGAACGGTATAGAAGCGTCCTTCAAACGTTACGGGCGAGCGGCTCTCGAGTAGCCGCCGGATCACTAGTGTGTACTCCACCAGCCGCTCATAGCGAAGGTCGTGCTCGCACGAATCGTTCAGCGCGACCAGATCATTCTTGAATCCACCGGCCACCATGTTCAGGTAAACCTGTCGCCCGTGAAGCATCGCGAGAGAGCTGATCATCTTCGCGACGGAATAGGGGTGCATGTACACAGGCTGAACCGCAACCAGCGGCCGTTGCATCGCGGTGTTCTGAAGAATGATCTGCGAAACCAGCCACGGATCAACTATGGAGTTGTCCGTGTATACCAGGAGGCCCGCGCATCCCGCTGCTTCGCTCCATCGGGCCACTTCTTTGACTCGCTCCAGATACCGGTCAGGCTGCGTTAATGAAGAGGGGCAAGTAGAGAAAACCTCAACATTCGTCTTAGCAACGCTCCTGTCTTCGGTTGCGATTGCCATATGACTAGTCGCCGGCATAACTCCCACCATCCTTCGTCTTTTGCTTAATTCTCACAGTAGTAGCGAGCAATTCTCCGACCCGCGGGCAAACACCACAGCGCATGTTCGAGACCAAAAGTAACTCCAGCGTTTCCATAGTGTCCGCCTCATCTCAGAGGCACGGAATGGGCACAAGTTTTCCACCGAATAGCAGTGCCCTACCACGGAAATGCGCCGGGCTTCCAGGTTCTAAGTGGCTCCAGACTGGTCTTGAGATCTTAAGGTCATGGATTGATTGAAGTTACCCGCGTTGGTGGGAGAGGTAAATTTACGGATCGCCACGTGCAACAGCCCCCGCGAGGAGGGTGTACATATAGATGTCTGCAAAAGGACTACTGCTTTCACTTTTCGGGGCAATGACTTGTGTGTCGGCGATCGCGACCCCCATCGCGATCGATGGCTCGTATCATGAATTTGTATTCGGAGAAGCCCCTGGGCCGGCGATCGGATGCTTGAATCAAAACTGTTCACCGACGACGAACCCGGTTGCTGATACTTCGAGCACGTCTCCCTGGACCTTCACGGGCCCGGCGACGCTGTTCGTCTTAGATTTGGGGCATATCGGCGATGTCTTCGGGATCTTCGATAACAATGTGTCGCTTGGAACCACGTCGGCGCCGTCGGGGTCTGGAAATCCGTGCGGTTTTGACATCGCCTGCTCGGTCGGCACGGCGGGCTACAGCAGAGCGACCGTCCCGTTGGGCGCGGGCGACCATTCCTTAACCTTTAGCATCGTCGCCAATGCGCCGGATACCGAATCCGGTTCGGCCGTCTTTAGCGTGAGTTCGGCGGCGAGCGCGGTCCCGGAGACCTCAGCCTGGGTTCTTGTGGGCAGCGGTCTGGTCCTGCTGGGTGCATGGCGGCGACGGTTGTCGCAGTAACTCAGCGGCCGATGATCAAGGCCGCGGCTTTCCGTCCGGACGCGATTGCGCCATGGACGGTGCTGCCGCGACCTTGAATATCGGCAGCTTCCCCGGCGAAAAACAGCGTGCCCGATTGCGGTTTCGCGAGTGCCTCTCGCGCCCCGCGCGCACTTACCGGAACGTAGCTGTAGGCTCCTCTGAAGTACGGGTCCGTCTTCCAGTTGTGAAAGTAGCTGGCCTGCGGCTGGGGAATTTTGCGATTCAGAATACGCGAAAGTGAGGCGATCGCCTCCGCTGCGACAACCGAGTCTTTCGGCTTCCCGAATTCGTCCGCGGCAGAGCCTGCCATCCAACCCGTGAGGATCGGCGCAAGCACCGGGTGCGTGGTCCACCACGTGAAGAATCGCTTGTCCTGGGAAACTAAAAAGCCGGCAGACGCGAACTGTTCGTGAGCTTCCCAAAACGATTCGCTAAAACGTAGCGTGACGCGATACACTTGGCCGAATTTCAGAGATCCGGCGGCTTTTAGCGCCGGCGGCTCCGGATCGAAGCGTATAGTTCCATCGCTTCCGGGCAGCGCTTGAAGGATTCCGAGTCCCACTGTAATTACCAGACGCCGGCATTGGAGAGTTACCTTCTCTTGCGTTAGGGCGGACCGGTACGTCACTTCCACTTTTCCGCGGCTCCACTGAACTTTCTCGACCACACTGTTCAGGCGAACTACCGATGCGTGATCCGGTATCGCGACCAGCAGAGCCATGGGAATCGAATCGTAGCCGTTGAGAATCCGAAACGTGCGATCTCCGTCGATCTCCTCCGCGGCGTCCGCCTCCGCCACGAGTGACCCGGTGCTGATCGAATCGCTACGAGCCGCGTTGAATCCCTCAACGTAAATCCGCGCCCAATTCTTCGCATCCACCGAATACCGCGATCGCCGAAGAAATTCGTCGAAAGTATGATCCTGTCCCCGCTCCTTCTTGCTCATTCGCTCCATCACTCCGTCCGCGACCCCGGCGGGTGTGTCATCGTCCTTCACTTCTCTTCCATTCCGAATGCGGAGCGCGCGAGGCGTGTGTTCGAAAACCGTGAGGTTCCGCGCCTTGATCAAATCCCAAAGCTCCTTCGGACGCCCGTGTACGAACTCTGCGCCCAGTTCGATTGGCACAGGGGCCTGAGGATCACGCAGCGTCAGAACGCGACCGCCAACGCGATTGCTCGCCTCCAGGCATTGCACCTTGAGCCCGGCTCGCCGTAATTCGCCAGCCGCGGCTAAACCGGCAACACCCGCCCCGATGATTCCAACGTCGTATTTCATCCTGTGGGAATCAGCACGTAAGACACCGCCCGAGAGTGGCACTCTGGGTGCGAGCGAAACGACTTCCCCTACGTTGGATCTGTACATTGAAGGAGTCCGCTGCGTGGTGCTCGTCTTATCCCCCGCTCTGCACCCTTGACTCCCGAACCTAGGACAAACCAGACGCAACCCCTTGGCGGCGGCCGGCCGAATCATCGCTGATCTGTTGGAGGCAAAGAGTTTATTTATGGCTGCTATCGTCAGTGACCGAATGGCGAGCGCTCAGTTCCGTGTAGAAGCTGGGTCCCCTTATCCGCTGGGAGCAACCTGGGATGGTCACGGTACGAATTTCGCGGTGTTCTCCGCAAGCGCCACCAAAATCGAGTTGTGTATTTTCGATGGGGCCGCGAGGTACGAAACGCAACGCATCAGCTTGCCCGAGTACACCAACCAGGTGTGGCACGGGTATTTTCCAGAAGTTGGCCCCGGAACTCCGTACGGCTTCCGCGTGCATGGTCCCTACGAACCCGAGAACGGGCACCGCTTCAATCCCAACAAATTGCTGCTCGACCCCCACGGAGTGGCGATGGTCGGCGAGTTGAAATGGTCCCCGGCGCTGTTCGGCTACCAACTAGAAACGGGTGACGACCTAACGTTCGACGAACGTGATAGCAGCCCGTTCATGCCTAAGTGCACCGTGGCCGACCGGCGATTTCCGTGGGTCAGCCGGCCGCGAACGATCGTGCCGTGGGAAGACGCGGTGATTTACGAGATGCACCTCCGCGGGTTTACCATGCTGCACCCCGATGTGCCGGCAGGTTCCAGGGGTTCGTACGCAGGTCTTGGAACGCCGGCGGTGCTCGATTACATCAGGTCGCTTGGCGTAACTTCCATCGAGCTGCTCCCCATTCACACGTTCGTCAACGATCAATACCTGATCGACAAGGGCCTGCGAAATTACTGGGGCTACAACAGCATCAATTTCTTCTCCCCGCAGTCCGAATACGCGCGCGACCCCTTCGACAGCCTGCGTGAGTTCAAGGTAATGATTGAGCGAATTCACGCCGCGGGGCTCGAAATTATTCTCGACGTGGTCTACAACCACACCGCGGAAGGCAATGAGCGCGGTCCCACGCTCTGTTTCAAAGGGCTCGACAACGCGACGTACTACCGGCTGCAGGCTGACAATCCGCGCTATTACGTGAACGACACAGGCACGGGGAACACGCTCAACTTTAATCACCCGCGCGTGCTGCAGATGGTGACCGACAGCCTCCGTTACTGGGTTCAGGAAACGCAAGTCGACGGGTTCCGCTTCGACCTAGGCACAGTCCTGGCGCGCGAGCCCGATGCGTTCAACAATCAGAGCACGTTTCTGAAGGTCTGCAGCCAGGACCCGGTATTGGCGCAGGTCAAGCTCATCGCCGAACCCTGGGATTGCGGCCCCGGCGGCTATGCGGTCGGACAGTTCCCCCCAGGTTGGGCCGAATGGAACGACGGCTTCCGCAACACCGTTCGCGATTTCTGGCGTGGGAAAGCCCCCTGCGGGTGGCTTGCGGGTAATCTGTGCGCTTCTCCAGGTCTGTTCAACCACATGGGCCGCCGGCCTTGGGCGAGTGTGAACTTCGTCACCGCCCACGATGGATTCACTCTGCGCGATACCGTCAGCTACAACGAAAAACACAACGAAGCCAACGGCGAAAACAACAACGACGGAACTTCGGACAACCGTAGCTGGAACTGCGGAGCGGAGGGTCCCACGGACGATCCCGGCATTAAGAACCTGCGCCTTCGCCAGATTCGCAATATGCTGGCGACGCTTCTCTTTTCGCAAGGCACTCCGATGCTTCTGGCGGGCGACGAATTCGGCCGCACACAGCGTGGGAACAATAACGCCTACTGCCAGGACAACGAGATCAGTTGGTTGAACTGGGACTGGGACACCGAAGGTCAGTCTCTCATTCAATTCGTTCAGAAACTGCTCGACCTTCGCCGTCGCCACCGAATCCTTCACAATAGTTCCTTCCTGAACGGTGAATCTCATAACGACCAGCCAGCGCGCGATGTCGTCTGGATCAGCACGGAAGGCAAGGAAATGGACGAAGCCCACTGGACGGATCCCGCAACGCGATGCTTCGGGATGCTCCTCGACAGCCGGGCCTTTGAAAATCCGGACAATAACCCAGGCACGGCGCTTCTGATCGTATTCAACAGCCATTATGAGCCGGTGAATTTCGTGCTGCCTAAAGCTTTGAACATCCGGCAATGGAAACAGATTCTCTCCACCTCAGAGACCGAGGAGCCGAAAAAGCCGCCGCGCTTCCCTCCGCGTTCCAACTGCACGATCGAATCAAGATCGCTGGTTTTGTTCGCGTGGGAAGGTAAGGCTCGCAAAAAGTGACCAGGCATGCATGACACCGCGCGCCACCTATCGGCTGCAACTCTCCAAAGACTTCGATTTCGATAAGGCCGCGGAGCTAGCGCAATATCTGCGCGACCTCGGCGTGAGTCATTTGTACCCGTCGCCGTGGTTAATGGCGCGCCCCAGCAGCGCCCACGGCTACGACGTTATCGATCACGGCCAACTCAATCCCGAGTTGGGCGGCGAAACCGGATTCGCCCGGCTCTCGGATGCGCTGCACTACCACGGCCTTGGCCATATAGTCGACTTCATCCCAAACCATATGGGTGTGGGCGGCGCGGACAATGCGTGCTGGCTCGACGTGCTGGAGTGGGGAGCCGATTCGGCTTATGCGGATTGGTTCGATATCGAGTGGGAGCCGGGCCCCGCCAGCCGCCGGAACAAGCTCCTTGTCCCCTTCCTCGGAAATCAATATGGAACCGAGTTGGAGAGCGGCCGGCTCAAGCTGGTATTCGATGCGAAGCATGGATCGTTCGCCGTATGGGCGTACGAAACGCACAAACTGCCCATTTGTCCGATTTATTACGGCCACATCTGGCGTGAAGAGCACAAAGAGCTCGAAAGCCTGGGCGATGCATTCGGGAACCTGCCGAAGCGATACAAGGATGTTGAGGCAGCCGAGCGGCTAAAGGCACAGCTCGCCGCGCTTGCGCGTGAGGATCGCTCTGTCAAAGCCGTCATTCACCGATGTGTCAGGCGTTTCATGGGAACTCCCGGGCGCTGGGAAACGTGGGAGCCCTTGAACGAGCTCATTCAGCTCCAGCACTGGCGGCCGGCATTTTTTCGCGTCGCTTCGGACGACATCAACTACCGGCGCTTTTTCAATATCAATGAGCTGGCTGGAATCCGGATGGAGAACATGGCGGTGTTCCGTCACACGCATCGCCTGGTATTTGATCTCATGAAGGCCGGCGAGTTGGACGGGATCCGTATCGATCATGTCGATGGCCTCCAGAATCCGAAGGAGTATCTGGAACGGCTGCGAACTTCGATCGACTCGCTATCGAGAGAGTCTCGTCCGTACATCGTTGTGGAGAAGATCCTGGCGCCGCACGAAGGCTTGCGCGAAGACTGGCCGATCGACGGGACCACTGGTTACGAATTCGCAGCCCAAACGCTCGGCGTTCTTATGGATCCTTCCGGCGAGGACGAACTCACGCGAGCCTACGCCGAATTCACTCGGCAAGGGACAAACTTCGCGCACATCCTTCGCGCATCGAAGCTACAGATCATCGAGAACGAAATGGCCGGCGAGCTTCACGGCTTGGCCCGCGAGGCTGCGGCCATCGCGCGGTCGAATCCTCATACGACGGATTTCACCGAAAACGTTCTTCGCCGCGCGTTGACCGAAATCGTGGCGTGCTTCCCCGTCTACCGCACGTATGTGGACCACATCGGCGAGCCGGTGGCGGACGACCGCCGCGATCTTCAATGGGCCCTGGAACGCGCCCGCGCACAGGAGATGGAACTCGATCCCAGCGTCTTCGACTTTCTTGCCAGCTTGCTTTCCGGAGAGCTTCCGCCGATGCAGGGCAGCTTCAGCAGAACCGCGGTCCTGCGCTTCGCAAGCAGGTTTCAGCAGTACACAGTTCCGGTAATGGCGAAGGGATTAGAAGATACCGCGCTGTTCCGCTACAATCGCCTGCTCGCGCTGAATGAGGTAGGGTCGAGGCCGGATCAGTTCGGAATATCTCTCTCCGCATTTCACAAAACAAACGCGAGCCGCCAGAAGCGCTGGCCCAACTCCATGCTTGGGACTTCAACTCACGATACAAAGTTCGGAGAAGATGCCCGCGCGCGTTTGGCCGTGCTTTCCGAATTTCCCGGCGAATGGGAGCGCCAGTTCCGCGCCTGGACCAGAATTCTTCGCGCCGGAATCGGCGGAGGGGAAGGCGACGCGCCGCCCGAGCGCAACGACGAGTATTTCTTTTATCAATTGCTTGTGGGCACGTGGCCGCCCGAGCTTACTCAGCCGAACGAGATAGACGCGGATCTATTGGCCGTTTATGCCCAGCGAGTCGGGACCGCAATGACGAAAGCTATTCGCGAGTCCAAGATTCAGACATCTTGGATCGCGCCGAACGCCACGTACGAAAACGCGGTCTCAGCCTTCGTGGAGCGAGCTTTGGACGCCAACCGATCCCAAGCGTTCCTTTCGCAATTCCGCCCATTTCAAGAGCGCATTGCGAGGCTGGGGGTACAGAACTCTCTAGTGCAGACCGTAATCAAGATGACTGCGCCTGGAGTGCCCGACATTTATCAAGGCTCTGAACTCTGGAACCTCAACATGATGGACCCGGATAATCGGCGCCCGGTGGACTTTGCGCGAATCCGGCAAATGCTTGCGGAACAGACGGAAGCGCCGCGGCGATGTCAAAGACTCGCGGCTGAGTTCGCAGCCTGGCAGGATGGGTCGATCAAGCTGGACGTGCTCGCCACGCTCCTGCGCTTCCGCCGCGAGCATCCGAATCTATTTTTGGAAGGGCAGTATCAGCCGGTGGGCGCCGAAGGGAGGTACGCGGACCACCTGCTGGCATACCTCCGTCAATTTGAGTCGGAACAACTCCTCGTAATGTGTTCGCGGTTTCCCGTGGCGCGAGAAACCGCTGGCTCCTGGGGGGATACGGCCCCAACTTTAGTGGATGGAGACCGGGAATGGCGAGACTTGCTGACCGGCCGCACCGTGCCACGAAAGCTCGATGCTGAGTCTGTGTTTCGAATTCTGCCGGTGGCGGTTCTTGTGCCCGTCGAAACCTAATCCGTCGGCGCCGTCAGATTCCAGCATCGAAGGACTTCCGCCACGCTCCAAGCCTGCGCGACGCAGCCTCGCGGAACAAACGGAGATTCGCCGTCGAAAATCTCGCTAATCGAACCTACGCAAGCTTCACCGAGATGATCCCGAAAAGCGTCGAGCAGCTTGCGGGCGGTTTGCCGCTCTTCGGGATGCACTTTGAGATATGCGTCAATGAACGGGCCGATGAGCCACGCCCAGACAGTTCCCTGATGGTACGCTGCATCGCGCGACCGGAGATCGCCGAAATATACCGGCTTGTAGTCAGGTTCGTTCGGCGCGAGCGAACGGAGCCCTGTCGGCGTCAAAAGCCGCGATTGCGCTGCCTTCAAAACCGGGTCCCATCGCGCCTGATCCAGCACTGGATGTTTTAAGGAAAACGAGAGCAGCTGATTCGGCCGGCATGATTTATCGTCGCCATCGGGACCATCGACCACGTCGTAAAGGTGGCCGAGTTCACCCGACCAAAAGCGCCGATTGAAAGACATCCGCGCCTTGTCCGCATACCCCCGCATGGTCGACGCGCGTTCGTCAGCCGACTCCGCTAGCCACTGCTCGATCAGCCGCAGAGCGTTGTACCACAGCCCGTTGATCTCCACAGCTTTGCCGCGCCGCGGCGTCACAACCCAATCGCCCACTTTCGCATCCATCCATGTGAGCTGGTATCCCGATTCGCCCTGGCTCAGCAGCCCGTCCGCGGGATCGACATGAATTCCGAACAATGTGCCCTTGATGTGGCAATCAATGACTTCGATCAAGCTCGGCAAGAGCAACGCGAGTGTATCGCGATCCCCCGTGACGCTAACGTACCGGTCAAGCGCATGGAAGAACCACAGTGTCGCGTCCGCGGTGTGATAGAGCCCCTCATCCGCGCCTTCCGGGAAAAGATTCGGGATCAGCCCTTTCCAGATGTGTCGCGCAAAGGAGCGCAGAATCCAGCGTGCCTCGCGATGCCGACCGGTGGCCAGCGCGAGCCCTTCCAGGCTGATCATCGTGTCGCGACCCCAATCGGTGAACCAGTGATAGCCTGCGATCACCGTCCATGCTTCCTCGCCTTCCGCCTGCGCCAGAGCCGTTTCTTTCAACCGGCTGCGGGGCGTTACCAGGAAATCGTCCGCGGCGAGAACCAGTTCCTGCCCGAACCCGCATTGCGCCGGCCGCGGCGCGGTTTCCAGAAGCCCTTCGCGGCGACGCTGCTCGATTTCCCACGCCTGCTCGGAATCCATCGCGAGCATCGCTGCCCACTCCTCAACGGAGGCAACCAGGCTGGCATCATTGCCCACTGCAATATCCGTTCGGAAATAGCCGGGACTCCATGCTTCGCCGCTGAACTCATAGCCGCGCTCTTCTTCGAGCGGGTAGAGGATCTCCTTAATCACCTTCCGTTCAAACGTGAAGGCGGCGTTCGGACCTTGGAATCGCAGCCTCAGGGGATTGGGTTCGCCGCTCGCGGAAACCTCGCAGCCGCGGTCTTCGAGTGTGACCCTGTAGTCCGGACTGAGCGGCGTGTTCACGGGCGCGTCGTGTGACCGGAAGTGAACACTCGGCCGAACACCCAAGCGGACCAGCCCTTCTCCCTTGAGGAGCCGATACATCACATGCACAGTATTCTGGCGATACGGCAGCACGAGCTTCTTTTCCAGAACAAGGCCGTCGACTTCATAACGCCAGATAGGCAGCCCGCCATGCAGGCGAAATTCGGAGGGCAGGAGACTCTTCTCCGGTTCAACGCCGGAAAGCACTTCGGCCCCGAGATACCAGACGGATCGATCCGGCAGCCGAATCCGCTCCGTAAGCCCGTTCAGAGTCATGATGCGGCCCATCGGCAGCGCCGCGATCAGCAATCCGTGATACCGGCGCGAGAAGACTCCGTCCAAAGTCCCGGCGGCATATCCTCCCAAACCGTTCGTCGCGAGCCACTCCCTGCGAACATCGCGGCTGGGCCAGTGTTCCCGGTCGGAGTGCCGATCGAACACGCGAAGAGGAAGTTCCATGGGTGTCGTGAGCGTTTACGATCGTTGGCTGCTTGCACTCCGCGCGCGCGAGGAAAGGAAAACAGCAGCTTCACCGGGGATTCTCCACTGCCCGTTTTCAAACGGATTGTAGGCCCCGCCGCCTCCGTACCGCGTATCCTCGCTCGAAAGAGACATTTGCCACTCGCACCCATGCGGCGGAGCGAGTAGCGGTTCGGAAATGCTGCGCTCCTGGTGATCCGCGCCGAGATTCACCAGGAGCAGGCGGTCATTTCCGTTCTCTCCAAAAAATCGAACCAGAAATAGACGGTCGGTGAGCACGGCCCCATCTATCCCTTTGCGTTCCGAAAGCACCGGATCGTTCCGCCTGAGCTGAAGCAGATCCTTAGACAGCGAATAGGCAGCTCGATTACGGTCCCGATCGGCAAAATCCAGCTTGCAGCGTTCGTAGGTCGAGGAGTCACACGGATTCGGTACACCGCTGCTTTCCGCTGCGATGCTCGGGAACTGGGACAGGAACTCCACTCGCCCCTTGCCGACCGCTGTACCCAGATCGCCTTCGTGGTCCGCGAAGAACAAAAATGGCGCCGTCGAATTGAACTCCTGCCCTTGGAACAGCAGTGGTGTTCCGGGCGCCAGCAGCAGCACCACAGTCATGGCCCGCCAACGACCCGGACTGGTCAACTGGTGCACCCGAACCCCGTGCGGCGAGTTCGCCACCTGATCGTGGTTTTCGAGAAATGTCACGAACGAGTGCGGCGGCACGTCCAGCGACGACGTCCCGCGATTTTGCTTTTGCCACGAGTAGTATTGACCCTGAAAGAGAAACCCGTGCTTGATCGCGGCAAGCAATTCCCGCGCCTTGCCATCGTAGTCCGTGTAGTAAGCCTCTCTGCGGCCGGTCAGCGCAACAATGGCGCTGTGATGGAAATCGTCATTCCAGATGCCGCTGAGTCCGTAGCCCCCTCGCTCCAGCGGCCGAATCAGCCTGCTGTCCTGCGGCTCATTTTCCGCCACAACGATCGTCTTACGGTTCCGAGCGCCGGCCCGCACAGCCTCGCCGATTTCTTGGACAATATGCGGCTCGCTCGTGTCGTAGATATTCTGCGTCGCATCCAACCGTAGTCCGTCCAGGTGGAATTCCTCGGTCCAATACCGCGCGTTGGTGCGAAAGAACTCGCGTACCGGACCCGAGTCCACCCCATCGAAATTGATCGCATCGCCCCAGTCCGTCTTCGCTTTCGAATGAAAATATTGGGGAGCAAAACGTCCGAGAAAATTTCCAGAAGGTCCCACATGGTTGTAAACGACATCCAGAATCACGCCGAGCCCATGCGCATGAGCCTGATCCACAAATTGCTTGAAATCATCCGGCGTACCGTACAACCGGCAGGGCGCGAATAAGTTCACGCCGTCGTAACCCCAGCCGAATCGGCCAGCGAAATCGGCTACGGGCATGATCTCGAGAACCGTAATCCCCGCCGCGGCGAGTTCTGGCAACTCCGCGGCAGCGGCTTTCCAGGTACCTTCGCGCGTGAAGGTTCCGATGTGCATCTCATACAGAGCCTGGCCCTTCAGCTCCACGCCGGCCCAGTTCGCGTCGGTCCACTTGAAGAACCCTGCATCGACGATCTGCGACCAGCCGAACGGTCCGTCCGGCTGGTATCGGGATGCTGGATCGGGAAAGGACTCAGTAGAATCGCCAATTGAAAACCGGTATTTCGTTCCGGCCGGGTATGCACCGAAACCGGAGAAGTAGCCGCCTTCGGCAGCGAGGCTGAGAGGCTCTGCGCCCTCGACGATCACGCTTACCCTCTTCGCCGCCGGAGCCCAGACACGAAAGTGCGCGCCGCCTTGGACCACCTCGCATCCGATCGGAAAGCGTCGTTGAATGCCGGCGGGAGATGCGGCTCTCACCGGCCGCGCGACCACGAACTCCTGTTTGCCTCTTTGTCTTCGATCTGGCGTTCCGCTTCAAGCCAGTCGCTTTCGGCCGAATTCGCAGGGCAGCCGTGGTCCAGCCAAATCTGGTACGCCCTCTCTGAAACACGCAGGCGGCGGCTGTCTCCGGACAGCTCTTCGCCGCTTTCCAAAATGATTGTCTCTGGTGTCGCCATTACCGAATCTCCTTACAGATAGGGCTCCGCATGCCCGAAGTCGGTTTGAAAGCCTGGGAGTCCACCTATTAGAGCGCGACCGTCCGCTTCCTGTTACGCCTACTGAGCCCGGCACGTGACTCTGACACAAATGATCAGGCGGCGCCTCTTATAAAAGGAGGGGTCGTGCGCGGCATTCTTCCTTCATGCATCGATCCGATGAACTCTTCGAATTGCTCGTCCTGGCAGTGCCGGTGGCGACGATCGCGTGGGCAGTCACGCATGAGGAACTGTTTCACGAGGTTCAGGACTGGCTGCGTCGGAGAAGCACTGCATCAAGCACATTTCTGGGCCGCAAGTTCTTTTTTCTGTTTACATGCGAGTTCTGCTTCAGCTTCTATGTCGCTCTAGGCGCAACGGCGCTTACCGGATTCCGGCTCCTCTATCCCACGTGGCTCGGCCTGGTGGTCGCGTGGCTCGCATTGGTTTGGATCGCGAACCTCTACATGAGCATCTACGCACGGCTCAGGCTCAATATCAAACGGGAACGAGTGGAGATCGCCACACAGGAAACCGTCGCGAGGGAGTTGGAGTCAAATGAAGTTACTACCGAAGAACGGCGTGCAAGCAGCGTCGATCGAGGACGCGCGCAACGCGGGCTTGAAATACGTCACCGCGGATGAACCTGGAATCGTCAGACGCCGCCGCGGCACAGGCTTCGTCTATTTTCAGCCGGGCGGCCGCGCGGTGAAAGATCGGTCGACGTTGGAGCGGATTCGAAAATTGGCGATTCCGCCCGCCTGGGAATCGGTCTGGATCTGTCCCGCGGAACGAGGCCACCTGCAGGCCTGCGGGAGGGACGCGAAGGGGCGCAAGCAGTACATTTACCACCAGTCCTATCGCGAGGCTCGCGACTTTAACAAGTTCAATCACGTGATCGCCTTCGGCTCGTACCTGCCGCGCATTCGGCGGGTGGTGGGCCGGGACTTGGCTCGGCCCGGAATACCAAAGCGCAAGGCGATCGCGTTGGCGGTACGTCTTCTGGACGAAGCATGCTTTCGCATCGGGAACACGGAGTACGAACGCCAGAACGGCAGCCACGGCCTGACGACGTTAAAGGATAGGCATGTCCAAATTCGCGGCGCGGACGTGCGGTTCAACTTTCGCGCGAAGAGCGGCGTGAAGCAGGACGCTTCGCTCAAAAGCGCCCGGCTGGCCCGGCTTCTGAAGCAGGCTCGCGATATACCCGGCGACGAATTGTTTCAATACCGGGCGGAAGATGGAAAGAATCACGCGATCCAATCGGGCGACGTCAACGCGTATCTTCGAGAAATCTCGGGCTCAGATATCACCGCAAAGGATTTTCGAACCTGGCACGGCACCGTTCAAATGTTGAAGCATCTCTGCGAGGTGGGCCCGGCGAATAGCGCTAGCGAGGCAAAACGCCGGCTCCAGAGTGCGATCAAGACCACCGCCACCCGGCTGGGAAATCGACCGGCAACCTGCCGCGGCTACTACATTCATCCCGAAGTTATCGAGAGCTACATGAGCCGAAAGCTCTTCAAGACCCTATCGAGTGTCGAAAGACCCCGCACCCTGCATGATTGCGAGCAAGCGCTGCTCACGCTGGTAAAACGAGTCCACAGACCCCGCCTTCGCGTCTGACGCCGGCAGGAAACTTTACCGGTGCTTGGCGCCGTCGATCTCCCGCGCCGCATCGGGAGCGACATCGAGCCTGAGCGCCGATCTCCGCGAATATAAAGCGAACCCGGCCAGAACCAGGACCGCGAGAACTAGCCAGATCAGTAACCGCCTCACGTCAGTCACCGGCGATCAGGACCGGCCGGGACCGGCGCACGATATGTAAGGCGGGTCTGTCCACGTGCGCGGGCGCCAGCACTTTCCTCCGGCAATCATGAAATTGGAGACGGCACGACGGACAGTAGAATAATCGCCCTCCGAAGTATCGCTGAAGAACGCTCCAGGGAACTCTGGAGATCCGGTCGATATCGTCGGCCTGGGCCAGGCGTTTCACCTGCCCCGTTCCGCATTCGGGGCAACTCACATACGGGGTTTGTGGCGCGGCGGCGCCAAGCAACTCCGCCAGCACCCGGGATCTGAACACTCCTCGGAGACGAATGCAGAGATGAAGTCGCACGGCTTCCCCCTTGGTCGGATTGATTCGAAAAGTGGGTCTTCGTTTCTAAAAAATTTCGCCGGGTGAACACCTGATTTCCGCAGTAAGTTGATTACCGGAGCAGGACCCAGGGATAATCCGCCGATGATAAGGTAGGTCCCTATGTCCGCTCCCCTCGCCGGTAAGTTCACGGATCATTACGAAGTTCTAGGTGTGGATCCGAAGGCGGACATGGAGACAATCCAGTCAGCCTACGCGAGGCTCGCGCAGGAATTCCACCCGAACAACCTCAAAACAGGGAATAAAGCCAAGTTCGACGCCGTCGCCGAGAGCTACGAAGTCCTCTGCGATCCCATGCTTCGCAAGGAATTCGACAAGATCAAAGGAATCGGCGAGGAGCAAGGAAGTCCCAAATTCACCGGACTTCCGTTTTTCGAGGCGCTGGGCCGCGAAACCGCCCTCCGCACCGCGATGCTGTGTGTGCTTTACGATCGGCGCCGCACCAAGCCGTTCACTCCCAGCCTCTCGATGCGAAATTTGGAGAACACCCTAAGCGCGTCACAGGAAGAGCTGAATTTCGCGCTGTGGTATTTGAAGCAGCGAGCGCTGGTGAGCAGCGACGACAAGAGCAGCCTGCAGATCACCGCGGACGGCATGGATTTTCTGGAGGAGAATCGGCCCGACGTGAACGCGGTGATGCCGCTGATCAAGCCCACAGCCCTGGCGGATGCGCCCAAGAGTCCGCCCGTGCCGGTGGTCAATCCAGCCGCGGAGCCGCCCCCGGAGGAGTTTATTCCGAAGCGGGAATCTCTAGGCCGGACGCTTGCGCTGGCGGATAAGCTGATTCGCGAAAACCGCCAGCGGCGCGAAACGAACTAACTACTTGCCGAAGAGGTGCTTGGCGTCCTGGTTGTTTTCGGTGCAGATGTACTCCATGATCTCGCCCTCGAACAGCGGCGTGAACTGGGTTACGTTGAACGGCTTCTTGTAGTAAACCGGGTCCTCGATCGTGATTTCCAGCTTTTGTGTGCCGAAAGTGGGACGCGAGTAGCGCTCTACGACGTGCAGCTTGTCGGATGTTCCGTGACCCGCCATATCGAGCCAGGTGAGCCCGTTGAAGCCGACCGTATCGACGACCAGAACATCGTTGCCCTCCCAATGGCCGATGGAGTGGCCGTACCAAGTGGGATTGAGATCCTTGGGATGTTCTTTCTGATCCAGGAAGATCTGGCGATAACTGTGAATATTGCCCTCGTAAAGAATCACAACGAGGTTCGGCATCTGGAGGATCTTCGAGGGGTACGGGTCGCGGCGCGGCACGCCGGTCGGCAGACATTGAGCCTCGGGATCGTCCTTACCCAGGTTTTCCTGGCGCTCCTTGAACTCCTTCTCTGCCAACTCCGTCATCGGCAGTTCGCCGACGTCGTAATCCTTCGCGATATCAGAAGTGTAGCCCGAATATCCCCAAACGCCCGAAAGATCGACCTTGCCGTCAGCCATCCGAGGAACGGGACCCTCCGGCCCCTTGGCGATCTTGCGACCCTTGCGTTTGGCTTTGGGAATCGTGCTCTCAGCGGGAAACTGCCCATCCGCCGGCAACGGAATAAAGGGAATGGCGAGCGTAGCCGCTGCCGCCAAGGTAATCGCTGAACGCAGGAACTGCCTGGTCACAATGAGTTCGTCCTTCCTAGGGAGACGCCCGGAACTGCCATAGCAAACGGGCTTTTTCTAGTTTCGCAAATCCGCGCCCGTGGGGCGAGCGCGAGCCGGGAGGCTACTGGACTTCGAAAGTCAGGGTCGCCCAATAGCTTTCCCATTCCGCGGCGGACTGGTCCGTGCAACGCTCCATCTGAAGCGCATGCAAGCGATATACGCCGGAGGCGGGGATCCGAACAGAAATCCGGCCATCGGCCGCGGTGGCGCCAACCGGCGTGGGCTTACCGGTTGCCGATGCCGCGATTACTTGTACGTTCGCCGCCGGCGCACCCTTGAAGAGCACCCGGACCGTCAACGACTCGCCAGGCTTCACACCGTCGGGAGCTTTCTCGGGAACGATCTAAATGGGCAGTCCAACCGCGCGGCTGAACCCCGCATCGGGCGAACCCGCGAGCACGATCGCCTTAGCGTACTTGCTGTACCGTTCGCGAGACTTCTTATCCGCTTCCGAATTCTTCGCGCGCCAGTCGATCACGTGCGACAACCCCTCCTCCTTCAAGTAATCCAGAAACTCGCCAGAATCCATGTTCTCCGTGTTCTCGGCGACCTTGATCGTCAGGATGTGGTAACCGGGCGTTGCGACCGCAACTGTACCAACGGCTCTCTTGCCGTCCAATTTCAAATCCGCCACAGGAGTGAGATTGCCTTCTGAATGCAGCAACGGCTCCCTCAGACGAGCCATCGGCGGCGCGGACTGGCTCTGCGGAAACTGGTCGCCATTGTGAATCGCAACCGTGAGTGTCTCGCCCGGAGACACCTTGAACTTCTCCGGCATGATGAACAGATCGTGCGCGAACGCACACCCGAAGGAGAATCCGCACAACACGAGCGCGAATGTTCTTGTCATGTGTTTTCCTCAGGCCGCGTCTTGTTCCTCAAACAGCGTCAGGAGCCGGATCTTTGCGAGCGAGAACTACTGTGAATGAAGGCCAAAACTTTCGTTTCAGGACGCGCCACGTGAGCACGATCGATGTCACGCAAAGCGCCGTGCAGCCGAGCATCAATGCGATCACAACAATGTCCCACAGCGGACGGTATTTGTATAACCAGGGAAAATCGAGCGAATGGAGACCGTGGTACAGCCACCGATTGATCCAGCCGCGCGAGTTGTACTGCTGAACCACGCGCCCGCTTTTCGGATCGATATAGTAGCGCGTTTCATCGGGCTCAGTGGTGCGGGCGTAAATCACCGGTAAGGGGCGGCGGCCGCGGCGGTCCAGATAATAGCGATCGTATTCGTCCATCACGCGAAGCTCCGCGATCGAGCCTTGCGGCGACGCCAGCTTCACGATGTTCATAATGCGGTCACGGTCGAATTCGTCCATCGGCTCGGCGTTCATTGGAACGATACGCGAGCGCCGATCGCCGTCGGTCGCGATATACACCGGATCGCCCGCAAAGGTGGTGAATTCCAGTTCCTTGACCGGGAACCCGGCCAACTGTCGAAGCGCTTCGCTTGGAAGTTTGGCGGCAAACGCGGAAAGCTGAAAACGCCCGCCGCGCAAAGCTTGCGGAATACTCACCGCGGGAGGCCCGCCTTTCCCCTTGCCCTTGGCTGTATTCGCTGGGCCCCGATTGGGAATGACCCCCATCGAAAGCATGCCGCTGAACGCCCATGTAGCAGTCAGAATTCCGAACGCAAGTCCCAGAATCGTGTGCCAGCGCTTCTGGCCCTTATAAGGAATGCTGGTGGGCTGACCCGCGAACCGATATTTCTTCGCGGGCGAAAGCATCCAGATCCCGACTGCGATGCCGATGATTGACGCGACGGTCGAAATCCCGGACGACCAAATGACGAACTTGCTCCACTCCGGCTGATGCTTGCGCAGTGGCGTGAAGTAGAGCCAGTGAGGGATAGCGCCGACCCATGCTCCTAGCCTCGACGCCGTGGTCGTATACTGCACGACCTCGCCGTTATTCTCCGATATGTAGACTTCCTCACCATTGGGGAAGGAGTACTTGAGCATCGGCCGGAGGTCGCGGAAGTTTCCGGCGACGGTCCACTGATCCTCTTCGTTGTTCTCCTCGACGTTTGCCGAACTAACAGGTTGCCCCGTCCAAGCGGCAGCGACGCGGTCCATCATCGGACGATCCACGATGACCTGTTCTTCGCCAGTATCGGCGTAGACGATGTACTCGCCACGGCCCGCGCGGAAACGGTAGACGGGGCGGCCGTCGAACGAATTGAGCCGCATTCCGTCCGCTCCGCCGCGCCCGCCCCGATTGCCGGCGCGTCGCTGAGACGAGGGCTCTTCGAGCGGTGTTTCGCCACCCGTTGCCTTCGCGTAAGCTTCTTCCGGCGAGATCTTGATCTTCGCCGGATCGAGCACCGGCGATCGCGAAATGCGATCCGCCGCGCCCACCCCCGGGTAATCCCAATACATCATGAAGATCCCCGAAACAAACCACAGCATGAAGAGGACGCTCAAGGCGACCCCCAGCCAGCGGTGAATGAAGATCATTGATCGTTTGACAGCAACGCTGGGACGCACCACGTGGATACCTCGTTCTAGATTTTAACTAAGCCGCCTCTATTGGAATCGATACCGGACCGTCATCATGGCGCTGAATGGCTGCCCCGGATAGAGTTGGTTTCCGCCGTTGATCTGCGAGACAAAGTAGCGATCTTTGTCCGTCAGATTATTGAAATTCACGCCAATTTCCCAGCGGGGTCGCAACAGGTTCAAAGCACCGTCCATGGTGAACCTGCTGGGAAGGATCACAGTGTTGGTCGCGTTCGTGAAATAACGGTAGGAGTAATTGCCTCCGAGGCTGGAGGACAACGTGGTTTTCTCGCTCAGCTTCCAAAGCTTCGTTAACCAGACGCGAGCTTTGTGCCTTGGCGCGTGCGGCAACATGAAGCCAGCGAGGTCCTGCCCCGCTGTGTTGCGGAATTCATCGTAACGTGGAAGGGCGTATCCGTAATTGGCGCTCATCCGAATCCCCCGTCCGAGCTGACCTTCCAGGTCGAAGTCGACGACCTTCGATGACGATCTCCCCACCTGCTCAAACAGCATTGGGCCCACATTCACAAGGTCGCCCCGGTTGTTAATCTTTCGCAGACCGAGCGTCGCGGTCATCCGGTTTCTAAAGGCGAAGTACCGATATCCGACGTCGTAGCTGCGGGACTTCTTGGGGTCGAACTGTCTATTGTCGGCGGAAATCGTGGTCACAGGCTGGAAGGTGCTGCTCGAGCTGAAATACACCGAGTGAGCTTGGGAGAAATTGTACACTGCGCCCGCACGATAGGAGTAGAAGGTCTGGTGCTTCTGGTTGGCTTCCGGACCGCGGCTCACGAAGACATCGTTGTCGTAGGAATCATTGTGAGTGCGCCGTTTCCAGTCGTCATAGCGCCCCGAGACATTGATACGTAGCTTTTGAGTAATGTCGATCTGGTCTTGCCACATGAACGCGTTCGTTGCCTGCGTGGAATGATCGACGCGCGTGCGCGGGAAGCGCGTGTAGATCGGGGCGGGATCCACGAAGCCGGGTTTTAAGAAATCCGAGAGCAGTATCGGCGGAATCGGGAGCCCCGTGGAAGTGCTGGTGTTTGGAGCGACACCTGTACGGTTCGTGAAATTCTTCTGATCCTCATAGTCGTAGCCGATCAGGAATCGGTGCCGCAGCCCAAGAAACCGGTAGTCGCCGATGATGTCCGTCTGGTCCTGCACCGGCCGGCGATTGTGCTGGAAGTACAACTCGGTTCGGCTCAGTAAGTCGGTAGCGGGGTTGTAGGACAAGGTCTCGGCGTTCAGATATTGGTCGCGAATCCGATCTTTGAAAAATGAGTTTCGGAACTGCAGCCGGTTCGTGATGTTGAAGTGAAAGACAATCTGGTTCTGCCATTCCCGGGTTCTCTGGAAATCCGTGGCTGGGTTGAATCTGCGATCCAACGGGAATCCGGGTATGGCCAAAACGTTTACCGGGACTCCCGCGTCAAGGTCGTACTTGTCGGTAATGAACGTCTGGTTCGTTGATATCCAGATCCGGTCCGTGATCAACCAAGTCAGCGAGGGGGAAACGTTGCGCCGGAGCGCGCCCGCTTGACGAAAGCCGTCCGCATGCCAGAAAGCCGCATCGACCCGGTACAGAAGCCGCGAGAGTCCGAACACCTGCCCGGTTGTGCTCCCGCCGACTTGATTCATGCCCCATTGGCCATAGCGATAAAAAACATCGTGCTCCCGGAGAGCCTGCGGTTTCTTGCGAATCACGTTCACGCTGCCGCCCTGCGATGCACCAGCGCCACCGTAGAGCACGGCATTTGGTCCCTTGAACACCTGGACTTCTTCGATATTATTGATCTGCGTCGCTGAACGGTTCCCCGTCCTGGTCATGCCGTCAATAAACAGAAAATCATTGCCGGACTGCTGCGTGAATCCGCCGATTGTGTACCACTCATACACTCCATATTGAAGCTGCGTGGTCACCCCGGAAACGTTCTCCAGCGCCCCAGCGAGGTCCGTGATCCCTTGTTCCCGGATGGTCTGCTGCGAAACAACGCTGATCTGGGTTGGAACTTCTCGGTCAGCTATGTCCATTCGGGTAGCCGTGGATTTTCCACCCACGTCCACAACGTCGACCGATGTTGCGATTCCGGCGACGGTCAGGCTGACATCGCTTACCCGCTGGAGCGAACCCTTCGCGGGTGAACGACAGCTCGTAGGGGCCGGCGATCAGCCCGTCGAAACTATACTTGCCCTCGGCATCGGTGGAAGCATTCCGCTTCGCCCCGGTTGGTCCGACGAGGTTCACAACCACGCCGGGAATAACGCCCTGATTATCTGAAACCGTACCTGAGATCGATAACTGCTGTGCCGCGCTATTCGCCGCACTGATCAAAACCGCGAGCGCTAACAGCGCCGCACGTGACGTAAGCCCCATGAAGTCTCCTGGCAGAGAGTATCGACGTGGGGCCGAATGCCGAACCGGACAACGCGGATTGCTCATCCGCACTTGTTGATATTCCGAACAGTTCGACTGCGCCGATCAGCGATCGGCGCGCCGGTTTGGCAACCGGCCCCACATCGGTCTTCGCAAAACTATCATGCGGCAGTCCGAATCCGAACCTTGGGACAGTCAACTGGGAGTCAGTGACCGGTGAGTGACTTAGCTAAGCTATTGAAAAAAAGAGGAGGGAAACAGAGGAGGGACAATACCAGCAGGGTGCATCAAATGGGCTAGCGGCCCGCCGGGAGTCCTTACTCGACGGGCCGCCTTAGGAAGAAGCAGCGCTGCTTACTTGCCCTTTTCCTGATCCTGCGAAGAAGCCGCGAAGACCTTCTTGCCGTCCGCGAGCGTCACGGAGCGGGCATTCGCCAGCTTGGAGCCATCCTTCGCGAGCGAGCCCTGGATCGTGACCTCATCGCCGATCTTCAGCGAGTTCCGCGTCCAGCCCGCGCGCATCAAACCATTCGGGCTTCCCAGTTCAAGTTCCCAGTTGGCCGTCTGGCCGCTGGCTTCCTTGACATCAATGTAGAACCGGGCGTGCGGGTTCATCCATTCGACTTTGGTGACTTTGCCCGTCAGCGTGACCGGCTTGTTGGCATCGTATTCCGCCGCGAACGAATGGTGTGCCATGATCGGCATGGCAGCTAGCAACAGAGCGCCCGCCGCTACTGCGATACCCAAAAGTTTTGCTCTCATCCTAAATACCTCCAAAGAAGTTTAAGACCGTCACCCCTGCGGATCCAAGAAAAGTCCTAGAACCCTTTCCCGACTTTACCCTGCTTTTATACAGGCTTGGATGCAACTTAGATTGTACAACCAAGCATAGGGTACCACGCAAGACCTTTTTTCGGGAACCGCCCTTGAGTCACTGCCCGGTCGCTGACATCCGGTCACTGACCGGAAACAGCTCGGGTTCTCGTCTTAGAAACTGTCAGTTCCCTATGCAACACGTAAGTTACGTCGATCGGCATGTCATCCATCGAACGTACTTTAAGCACGATCTGATAAAAACGCGGAAGCGTTCCGGACGGCCCTCTCATTTTGGCTACGACAGCTCTGCCGACGCCACTATCGGTGAGCGCCTGGACGCCGCCCATTACGCTCGAAACATCGTTTCCGGAGATGTAAAGGATCTCGCCATCCCCGTACAGCCCGGGAACGTGGCTGATCAAAGTATAGGTCTCCTCGACGTCCTGTGGGTCTGTCGGCGTCTGATCCTGAAGGAACGCACTTTCGCCGGCTTTGGGACGGAGATTCTTGATACCGCCGGCAACAAGTTCAAACTGAAAGTCCACCGGAATCGCCTGGAGTTGGCGATTTCCCGAGGCCGGACCGAGAAACACGACGTTGCCCATCGCGATCTCCGGCGCTGAAAGCTGTTCTGTAGGAGTCAGAACTACGTGCTGCTTGGAGAGGAACTGCCCGAGTCGAAAAGCGCCGCTCGCAGCTCCGACACCTGGAAAATTAGATGTAGGCGTCGCCAGGCACAGCATGAGTGGACGGCTCGAGGAGAGCATCGGCCCCCAGAGTTCCTGAAGTTCCGCCGGAATCTCGGTGGGCACTTTGGCCTGCTGAACACGCCAAAGACGGAGACCAAAGTAGCCCGCGATCACCAGAGAAATCAGGAGCGCCGCGCCGAGGATGATCTCCATCGTGTACGAGCGCTTTTCGGGCTCGACCGGCTCGATCGCGACTTCCGGAACCTCGGCAATCGCGCGCGGCTCGAACGTGACCCGGAAACCGCCTTTCGGCAATTCGAGCACGATCGGATCTTCGGCGCCCTCTGTCCGGTAATATTCGGCGAGCTTCTGTCTCAGACGGCCGACATGCATCCGGACCGTCGATTCCTGCCGCGGGTCGTAAGAGGCGGGCTTTCCGAAAACGTCCAGGCCTACGGTGTATTCCTTAAGACTGTCGGATTCGCCAGCCAGCGATTTCTCTGCCAGGTAGCTGAGCAGGTTGCGGTGCACTTCCGAGGTCCGGAAAGTCTTGCTTTGCAAGATCTTCTGGATTTGTGCCTGCGTGCTTTCCGCCTCAATGACCATCGGGTTGATCATAACATAGGGCGCATTTGAGGGCTCCCTTGGTTACGTCAGCGGGTAGCCTCGTACCCTTAAGAAAACTTTAGATACGCGAGCCGAGTTCAGAACTCGAACCGCGCGGTGAGAATCATAGTTCGCGAGTTACTTTTGTAAACCTGATCCGGCTGGTTGAAGATCGGATTCCCGGGAATCAGCTGGTTCCGGGTATCGTTTGTATCTTTGAATTGAATGTTGCTGACGTAACCCGGTACGTACTGGGCATGGTTGAACAGATTGAATGCCTGCCCGGCAAATTGCAGCTTTCGCACCTCGCCGAAATTGAACTGCTTCTTCAGTTGAACGTCCCAGTTGTTGATGTTTCCCGCGGGGATCGTTTGCCGGCCGGCGTTGGTTTTCGCGCCGAGGCCGGCCAGGATGTATTGAGCGGTCGGGTCCTTCGCAACGTAGGCAACGATCGTCCCGGCAGCCGCGCCAGCGGGGTCGATGATGTTCCCGGCGCGATTCAGAGCGTTTACGCCGGTGCCGGTACCCTTGGTTCCCGCCATGTTGATGATGGCCCGGTCCCCGGCGGAGTCGCCGTTCAGATTCGAATCGACACCGCTCTGCACCGTCGAATATTGCGGCGATTCGAACATATAGGTTCCGCTCAGAGTCCAGTTACCGAGCGTATTCCGCGCGATCGCATTGCTGCTTTTGCTGTACCAAGGAGTATCGTAGACCCAGCTAAACACCAGCCGGTGCCGGCGATCGAGGAAGGAATTGGACCGCTCCGGCCGCATGTTCTGGAAGTCCTCCGGCCGGCGGGGCGAAAGGAATGTCGAGAACAAGTCCGCCGTGCTGTCGTCGAGATTGTGGCTCCAGGTGTAGCCGGTGCGGAACAGCAGATTGCGGGTGAAGCGCCGGTGCAGATCGATCGCCAAGCCGTGGTAGATAGAATTCCCCCGGTTCTGGAACGCGGTAATCGCCTGTGGGAAGAAGCCCCGGTATTCGGGCACGACGGAGCTGCGAGCGGTCAGATCGGCGAGCGTGGTAGGTAAGGCTGCCAATGTCGCGGCGGACGGTTGTGTCGAGTATGTGGGAAGGAACAGAGTATCGGTGATCTTATTCTGCGAGTTGATTCGGTTTTGCGTATAGAGATGCACGCCCCGGGTGCCCAGGTAGCGGACCTCAAGGGTGTAGTCGTTCAAGAACACATGCTGGACTCCCAAATTCCACTGGATGGAGTACGGCAGCAACTGATCGAAGATGTAAGCCGAGGTGATGGTGCGGCAGCTAGCCGCGGTCGTACACACAGGGCCCGCCGCCGAAGTGGGGAGAATGCCGCCATTCTTCAAGAAGTTTGGCGTGTTTGCGTCGAGCGGCAAGTCGATGGTGGACGCAACCTGCGGCGGGCGCGAGTTCAGTCCAAGGTTATCGAAGTACTTGTCGTAACTCAGTCCGAAGCCGGCTCGAATGGAGGTGCGGCCGCTCGATCCGGGCGAGTACGCGATGCCAACGCGAGGCATGAACGCGTCCTTCTGGGGTTTGGGCGCGCGGAAATCGATCAGGCCGGGCACGCTGGAGATTGCGTTTAGAGCCTGCTGTTTATCGTCGCGAGGCACGCCCTTGTACTCGTAGCGCACGCCGAGCGTCACGGTGAAATTGCGCCGCATGCGCCACTCGTCCTGGATGAACCCGTAGAGGTTGATCGCGTTGCCCGCGTACCCGCCGCCGCCCACGTTGCGCTCCGCAAGCGTGTTCGGGCTAAAGTCGAACAGGTATTGGTTGAGATTGGAATAACCGTAATCGCCGCGCACCCGCTGCGTGAAATTCTGAGGCGCGATGTATTTACGTCCTTCCCACCCGAACTTCAGGTTGTGGCTTCCCTTGGTCCAGCTCACGTTATCGACTAACTGATATTGGTTCAGGATTCCGTTCTGCGGAGCCTGATCGTAAGGACCGAGCTGTAGGTTCAAATCCTGCTCGATGGTGATGTTGGGGAATGTGTCCAAGCCGGGGAATTGAAAGTTGCCGGCAGGAATGTCGTCGTTGTAGCGGCTGTAGCCGAAGCGGAATTCGTTGAGGATCGTCGGCGTGAAGTTATGAAATTCCGACACGGTCAGTAGCTTCGCCGTCGTGCTGCGGCCAAGGAAAAACGAAGGAAGCGCGGGGAGCGTCTCTGTGCTGAATCCCTTGATGATGTTGTTGATGAAGCGCACCCGGAGTTTGTCGGAATCGGAGATGTTATAGTCGCCGCTCACCAGCCAGTCGTAGGTATTTGTATAGCTGGGCTTTGTGATTGGGACGATTCCGATCGGAATGTTCGCGGAGCCCACTTGCGTAATGGCCGTCGCTGCCCCGGCGGCCGGCAGGTATTGCTTGAGCACGCCCAGGTTCGTCTGCGAGACGCCCGGGATCGCTGCCAGCGCGCTGTACCCGGCAGCCGTCGGAGCATTGATCGCGCTAGCCGCGGTTCCCTCGATTCCCTGCGGGTTGTACATGAACAGGCCGTAGTAGAACAGCTTGTTCTTAATGATCGGCCCGCCGACGGAGCCGCCCAGCCGGTTCTGGTCATATCGGGGGTTGGAACGAATTCCCTGCCGCGCGAACGATTGATCGACGGCGTTCAGATTCCGATTCTCGAAATATTCGAACAAAGAACCATGGACTTCGTTCGTGCCGCCCTTCAAGATCGTGCTGAACTGTCCGCCTGTTCCATTGCCGAACTCCGCGTTGTACTGGTTCTGAAGCATGGTGAACTCAGCCACCGCTTCGTTGGGCACGTCCACGTTGCGTCCGGTAACATCCTTGCGGTTGTTATCCACGCCTTCGATCATGAAGTTGTTGTTCCTGGGACGCTGCCCGCCGACGGACGGTCCGTCCACCAGACCCAGTCCGCCGGCCGAAGCGACTCCGGCGCCTAATAGCGAGAGATTCAGGACGCCGAGAGGCTGCGCGGACATGGGCGTGTCGATCGCTTCGCGCCGCTCGTAGGACTGCGTGACGTTCGCGGTGGTCGTATCGATCAAGAGAGCGGTATCCGTTACCTCCACCGTGGTCGCTACATCGCCGACGGTGAGGGAAACGTTCTGCGTCGCATTGGCATTGGCGTTGAGCATAATGCCGCGCAGGGTCGTCGTAGTGAATCCAGCGTGCGACACGTTCAGGCTGTAGTTCCCCGGCAGCAGGTTCCGGAACAAATATTGGCCGGAACCGTTAGTTTGGGCGAGAGCCTTTACGCCCGTGTTTTCATTCGTGACTTCCACCCGAGCGTCCGGAACCGCGGCGCCGGCCTGATCGAGAACTGTACCCGTTAAGTTCGTATCCTGAGCCTGGCCGAACATCGCCGGCGCGCCGGTAAGCGCGAGCAACGATGCAACGAAGACACAACTCACCCTACGCTTTGTAAGCGTCATAGAACCTCCCAACAAGTCTTTGGACTTAGGTAGTAGGCTGAGAACCGGACGGTCGGCCGCACGGCCGAGCAGACCCTCAGATGGTCCGGAGCGCCTCACAACTCGAGCACTTCTGGGCTGTCTGAGCCGGAGCGGGTCAGATTTGTTTCAGGCTTATTACGCGGGTCGTGACTAGACTGGTAGCGTTCGCCGCCACTACCGTGAAGTGACGTTAATAAATCGCCGAAATACTGGCTGCTCTACTGAACGACGCAGGCGAAATTGGAGGCTTCGTCAACGCTGCCGGAGCCTTTGTACTTGGCTACCTGTGGGTACGGGCAAAGAGGTCGCGTTCGAACGACCTTGCCTTGGTCGAGTTTGGCGGCCTGGATCTGGTCTGGGGCCTTGCCCTTTTCGACCCACTGATCAAGAGCGCTGATCACGTCGAAACGATCCGGTCCTTCGCCGCCGCGGCAGTGGCCCATCCCGGGTTCGAGGAACAGGCGCACGGAGTCCGTAGATTTCTTTCCTAACGTGTCGACAACGCTCTTGTAGTATTTGATCGTGTTGAGCGGCGAAACCTGCGGATCGCTCCAGCCATGGTACATCAGCAGCTTTCCGTTGTGCCCGGTGAACGCCCGAATGTTGGGATCGGTGGCGTTCATGACGTTATATTCGGGCTTGTTGAATCGGGCGACATCGGTATCCCAGTTGAAGGAGCGCCAGTTCCAGTTCGGATCCTGGAACACGACGTACTTGAAGTGGTCCGCCATGTTTCCGGAAAACTCGGGTCCGCCGAGAACGCCCCAGCCGAGCTCGGATCCAGGCGCGAGCGCGGGGAGCAGTTCCTTGCCGGTTTTCGGATTCACGGCGCTGTACATTTTCTTTGCGGCTTCGACTTGGGGCGAGGTGAGGCAGGACGGATTATCGCCGTTCTTGCACAAGAGCGCCTTGGGATCGAACTTGCAGCGGACCGGATCTTCGATCAGACCATCCTTCGCGCCGTCACGAGCGTCGCACGCTTCGATCGCCGCTTGATGGATTGCCGGATACTTCGCCGGGGGAATGTAACTGCCTTCGTCCTTCAGCATGGCGAACGTGACCCACATGGCGAGCGGAGTGCGATTCGCGGGCGCGCCGGTGATGATGCCGTCGAAATCGCCGGGGAACTTCTGGGCTTCCTGCAAGCCTTGGCGTCCGCCGGTGGAGCAGCCGTTCCAATAGGACAGCTTCGGCCCGTTGCCGTAGAAGGCTTGAACGATCGCTTTCGACTTCACGGTCATCTCGTGTTCGGAGCGCCAGCCGAAATCGGCGAGTTTCTCCGGATGGCCGAGCGCGAAGCTGCCGCTGCCGCCGGCGTGGCCTGTGTCGGTTGAGCTGGCCGCATACCCGGCGCGTAGAGCGTCCGCCATCGCCGGGTAGCTGATCACACCCGCCCAGCCGCCGTTACCGACGGCCTGATACTTCTGATTCCATCCGTTTGCCGGGAGCCACACTTCGACTTTGATATCGGAGTCGCTGGTGGGCTTCATCGTGATCGCGACGCGGCAGAAGGCCGGGAGATCGGCATAGGGCGACGGCCCCTTGGCTTTGGCTTTTCCAGCCGCGACCGGGACGCTGAACGCACCCGCCGCGACGAGTTGCGCGGAGGTCACCGTAGTGTCCGGAAGCGCGAGCGAGGCGAGGCTGTCGCAGGTGGCAGCGGACGCAGTAGCAGCAGCCAGAATCAGCAGAGTCGCAAGTGTGAGTCTCAGCATGGGGCAAGTATACTAGCCGCTGCCGGCGGTAGGAAGGCAACGTTACTTCGGAATCCCGCCTGACGCGGTGTATCCCTTGCGCGCTCGAACCGTGGCGCCACGCCGGTTCACCTTGACTTCCACCTTGTGAAATTTGCCGTCGCGCGCGTCTTCGGGTGGAACGAGGCCAAGAATATAGAGGTTGCGAAGTTCGTTTTCCATTTCGGCGAAGGGCTCCGCGGACGCCCTCACCATCTTGCCCCCGGTCTCCGAAACAATTCGCTGCATGCCATGTGCGTCGCCAATTTTCGCTAATATCCCCTGGCGCCCGATCGCGTAGAGAATGGTATCGGCGGACCGGGCCGCCTCGATCGCGTCGTTGACGCTGTGACGGCTGCCTTCATCGAGTCCATCCGAGAGCAGGATCATCGCCTTGCGTCCGGGAAGCGATTTCATCTTTAGCTTTGCTATGTAGTAAATGCCATCCCAGATGGCGGAATTACAGAAGGGCCGCCTTGGAAATTGTTCCCCTTCCGGCGCGCGGCAAGATTCTCCTAATCGTGGACCCGAGCTGAGTCCAAATTTGATCGCCTCGATCCCCTCGCGCAATTTGTCGACTGAATTTGTCAAATCGGCTACAACGCGCGCGTCCGCATCCACGGTGACGATAAACGCTTGGTCGTCCGGACGCAGAATCCGGCTCACAAATTTTGTAATGGAATCTTGATGCTTCCCCACCTCGCCCCTCTGGCTGCCGCTCACGTCGGCCACGAAGCCAATCGTAAGCGGGGCGTCCTCTTGCCAAAGATACTGAATCTCGCGCGGCCGGCCGTTGTCGAGGAGAGTGAAATCCTCCCGCCGGAGGTTCTTGGCGGGAGCGCCGCTGCTATCCGCTACAAAGGCAGCAATCGTGACGAGATCTACATCGACGCGAATGTCCGGCGAGTTTTGAGCCGCCGGCGGGCAACAGGCGAGAAGAAAGCAAGCGACAATGATCCGCTCGATCTGCGAGGGAACGATCATGAAGGCGCTTCGCTGTAGCGCTATTGTATCCAGTCCCGCATTGCGCGGCTGATTTCCTCCGGGCGCTCAATCGTGGACATGTGGCCGCATTGGGGGACGATCACGAGTTTGCTTCCTGCGATTGCCGCCGACATGCGTTCATGCGCGGAGGGAGGGCTCCAGGCATCGTGCTCGCCTGTGAGCAGCAGCGCCGGGCAGCGAATCTGGCTCAGCACGGCCGTCGCGTCCGGACGGTTGACGAGCGCCTTCATCTGCCGGGCGAAATCATCCGCGGTCTTGCGCTCAAACATCTGGACGATGGATTCGACCAGCGGCTGATCCGTTTGCCGATAGGCCGGGATCATCCCTTCGAGCCACTTGAGGCTCATCGTTCGGATACCTTTGTTTCGCGCCAGATCAAGCAGCGCCTGCCTGCCGCGAACTTCCTGCTGGCCCGGCTCCCCCGCAGCCAGAGGCGGGTAATTGGTGTCCATCAAAGCGATGCGCGTAACCCGATCCGGCGCGCTTCGGTAAACTTCGAACGCAATGCGGCCGCCCATCGAGTGCCCCGCCAGCGCGAATTTCGGCGGCGCGGTGCGGAGCACAAGTTCAGCCATATCGACCAGGGCGTCAAGCTGGCCGTAGTCCATCACCGTACACTCGGCGATATCCGAAAGCGCGAGGATTTGGGATTCCCAAACGGTCCGGTCGCAGAGAAATCCCGGTAGGAGCACAACCGGAAGCTTCGACATCCGCTAGTACGCTTTGGCGATCACCACGCGGCGATCTACCGTCTCACCCGTGATGATACACTTCCCCGCCCCGTCGTACTCGTCCTTCGACGGGATATTGCGCGTCGTGGCCTTGAACTCCTTGAGGCGAGCGTCGCAAGCCGGGTCGTCCTTCAGGTGCGCCATGACGAACTTCCCGCCACCTTTTTCCGCGGTGACTTCGCGGAGGATGTCCTCCACTTCGCCAATCGAATTTGCGAGTACGGTGTTCGACTTCAGACGCTCCTTTGCCGCATTCAAAAGGTCGCGCTGCATGGTTTCGAGCACCGCCGGCAGCTTCGTGGCGATCTGATCCTGAGGCAAAACTTCCTTCGTGCCGGTATCGCGGCGCTTCAGCACGATGTTGCCCGACGCCGCGTCGCGCGGTCCGAGTTCCAACACAACCGGAACACCCTGCCGCTCCCAATGGAAAAACTTCGCGCCGGGGGAGAGTCCGTCTCGAATATCGATATGCGCGCCAATCTCCTTGCCGATTTTCGCGGCGGCCTCCATCACCTTGGCCTTCTCGTCGTCTTTGCGGAAAATCGGTACCAGCACGCTTTTTACCGGCGCCAGCTTGGGAGGCAGCACTAAACCCTTATCGTCGGAGTGGCTCATCACCAAACCTCCGATCAAGCGAGTACTCACGCCCCAGCTCGTCTGCCACACATATTCGAGCTGCCCTTCCTTGCTCTGGAACTTGACATCAAAGGCCTTGCCGAAGTTCTGGCCGAGATCGTGGCTGGTGCCTGCCTGCAGCGCGAGCCCGTTCTGCATCATCGCCTCGATCGAGTAGCTGCGGATTGCGCCCGCAAACTTCTCAGACAGCGTCTTCATGCCCTTGATCACCGGCATCGCCATGACGTTTTCGGCGACGTCCGCGTAGATATCGAGCATGCGCAGCACTTCTTCGAGCGCCTCTTCATGCGTCGAATGCGCAGTGTGACCTTCCTGCCACAGGAATTCGGTCGTGCGCAGGAACATTCGAGTGCGCAACTCCCAGCGCATGACGTTCGCCCACTGGTTGATGAGCATCGGCAGATCGCGCCAGCTCTGAATCCACTTCGCGAAGAAGTGCCCAATGATCGTTTCCGAAGTCGGGCGGATGACGTAGGGCTCTTCCAGTTCTTTGCCGCCCGCGATTGTCACGACAGCGAGTTCAGGCGAGAATCCTTCGACATGCTCGGCTTCCTTTCGCAGGAAACTCTGGGGGATCAGAAGCGGGAAATACATGTTGCGATGCCCGCAAGCTTTGAAGCGATCGTCTAGCTCGCGCTGCAGCAGTTCCCACACGGCGTAGCCGTTCGGCTTGATCACCATGCAGCCTTTGACGATCTCGGCCGGTTCCGCAAGATCGCCTTGCAGAACAACGTCCTGATACCATGCGGCGAAATCTTCGCCGCGGGGCGTGATGGGTGACTGGGCCATATCGAGGGGTAATGTTCAGGGTAACAGACGGTCGCTATTCGACCAGTCGAGACATATAATTCAGGGTGTGATCCATGCGCCAGGAGGTTCGGGGATGAGAACTTGCCTCACGATTTTCACGTTCGCCGCCGCGATTCTGCCTGCTGCGGCGCAATGGCTCGACTATGCGGAAAAAGGGATTCCGCGTCTCCCGGACGGCAAAGCGAACCTCTCCGCCCCGGCGCCGAAGACTGTGGACGGCAAGCCCGATCTCACTGGGATTTGGCGATCCGGCGGAACACGCACCCGGTACGATTACGATGTCGCGCAGCATTTATCGCCAGAAGACCTACAGCCCTGGGGCGAAGCGCTTCGGCTGGAACGAGTTCAGGAATTTCGCAAAGACAGCCCGCTCGCGCACTGTCTGCCTGTCAGCCTTCCTTTCCTAAACAACCGAGGGCTCGCGCGGTTCGTGCAAACTGCGGGGTTAATTGTGGTGCTGCACGAATCACCGAACAGCCCGCATCGCACGATCTTCCTGGATGGACGCCCCTTGCCTAAGGAGCCGAATCCATCGTGGCTCGGATATTCGACAGGGCGCTGGGAAGGCGACACGCTCGTTGTCGAAACGGAGGGCTTCAACGATCGAGGCTGGCTCGACGTGGGCGGTCATCCGCAAACAGAATCGCTCCACATGACCGAGCGTTTTCGCCGCCGCGATTTCGGCCACCTGGAAGTGGAGATGATCCTGACAGATCCCAAGGTGTTCAAGAAGCCGGCCGTGATGAAGATGGAGCACACGCTCGCGCCGGATACGGATTTGATCGAGGACGTCTGCGAGAATGAGCGCGACGCTTCGAAGCTAAGCGGCGGCGTGAAACTTGGCGCGGAGGCGCTTTCGAAGCTCGCAGGTACGTATGAGTATTCGCCGGGCCGCGAAGTGGTGGTTTCGTTCAGTGGCGAAGTGCTATTCGCGCAGGAAGGAAAAGCGGCAAGAATCATGTTCGTGCCGCGCTCGGAAACGATCTTCCTTTCGAGCCAGACCAACGATGCTCTGGAGTTCGTGAAGGACAGTCAGGGCAACGCCACAAAGCTCATCTGGAGAGGCCGCGCGAACGACGAAACTGCGGTGCGCAAGAACCGTTAAACCACGTGACGGGGGGCAGGCCCTCGGCCTGCGCGGGGCTCTCAGCCCCGCTGGTTCATCAAGATGAGATCCCGAGGCGGCCTGAGAGGCCGCCGCAGCCCCGAGGGGTTGCCCCCCATGAAAACATGCCGAGCCGCTACGCGCGCTCCAGGTAGGCCATTTCTGAAGTCGAAACGCGAATCATTTCGCCCTCGCTAATAAACGGCGGCACCTGCACCACCAAGCCTGTCTCCAACTTCGCGGGCTTCGTTACGTTCGAAACTGTGGCGCCCTTTAAGCCGGGCTCCGTCTCAACCACCTTCAAATCCACCGTGGGCGGCAGTTCCACGCTCATCGGCTTCCCTTCGTAAAACTCTACGGCAACCTTGAGATTCGGAATGAGAAAGAAAGTAGCGTCGCCGAGCAGGTCCTTGGTCAGGTGCATTTGCTCGAACGATTCGGTGTTCATGAAGTAGAAGTACTCGCCGTCGTCGTAGAGATATTCCATCTCCTGCTCGTCCAGCGCGGCCTTCTCCACTCGATCTTCCGAAGAAAACCGGTGCTCGACCATCGTGCCAGAGCTGAGTTTGCGCATTTTAACCTGCACAAACCCGCGCAGGTTGCCCGGCGTACGATGCTCCATCTTGAAGATCGAGTACAGTTCGTTGTTGAACTTGATCACCATGCCCGGGCGTACTTGTGTTGCTGCAATCGTCATAGAGGGAATGTTCAGTTTAACAGGTTCGCAATCCGCGATACACCAAAGGTTGTGTACAATCGCGCTTTATGTCCTCGCTCCGAGTTTTGATTTCAGAAGCCCAGATTCAAGCGCGCATCGCGGAAATGGGTGCGCAGATCGCGAAAGAATCGAGCGGCGGCCCGCTATACCTGGTCGGCATTTTGAAGGGCGCCTGCATTTTTCTTTCGGACTTGGCGCGAGCGATTCCGTCTCCATCGGTGCGGCTGGAATTCATCGGGATTTCGAGCTACGGCAAGGGCAAATCGACGTCCGGCGAGGTGAAACTCACCAAAGATCTCGACACCATGGTCGAAGGCTGCGATGTGATCGTAGTCGAAGACATCGTCGATAGCGGCGTGACGCTCAGCTATCTGGTGCAGATCTTCCGTCAGCGGAATCCAAAGTCTCTGCGCATCGCGACGCTGCTCGATAAGCCCGAGCGCCGCATGCGGCCCGTACACGTGGATTACGTCGGATTCAAGATTCCCGATGAGTTCGTCGTGGGCTACGGCCTCGATTTCGCCGAGGATTATCGCAACCTCAAAGACGTTTGCGTGCTCCAAGAGTAGATATGCTGACCGCGCCCATGCCTAACGATTCGCGCCTCACCGTGCTCCTGGATGCTCTCGACGAAGCGTTCGACCGCAAATCCTGGCACGGACCGAACCTGCGCGGCTCTCTGCGAGGGCTCACCGTGGAAGAAGCGCTGTGGCGTCCCGCTCCGAAACGTCACAACATCTGGGAATTGATGCTCCACGCGGCGTATTGGAAGTACGTGGTCCGGCGGCGTATCAGCGGCGCGAAACGCGGATCGTTTCTGCTTCCGGGCTCCAACTTCTTTCCGCGTACGGCCGGATCGAACAAGGAGTTTCAGGTAGAACTGCTTCTGCTCGAAAATGAGCATCGCGAATTGCGGGCGACGGTGGCGGACTTGGCAGTGGAACATCTCGACCAGGAGATCGGGCCTAAGCTAACGTACGCAGCGCTGATCCGAGGCGCAGCGGCGCACGATATTTACCACGCGGGTCAGATTCAGCTGTTGAAACGTCTTCGGAAGCGGAACTGATTCTCACGCAAGCGACACGGTCGCTTCGTCGTAATTACCGCAGCCCATCGATCCTTCCTCGAAGATCTTGTGCTGCGCGATCCACTCGAACGATTCCTCAAAAACCTGTCGCGTGTACGGTTCAAAAACGATCCGCTCGCCGGGCCCCCACCGCCGCGTATCCATCATCGAAAGATATTTCAGCGGGAACTCTTTCTTGTAGTAGTGCGTGTAAAGATCCGGCCGCAGATCGATATCGCGTTGGGCATTGCGTAGAGCCCGGTAGTACTTGCGAACATCTTCGGGATCGGGGTTGCCGGTGATCATGGTTGCGATCATGAACGTAGTGTCCATAATCTTGCGGAAGCCGAGCTGTTCGGCGAAGTAGTATGGTCCGCTAAAGAGCGCCACCGCCGGCGCGGTGCGGTCGATCAGCGATTCCATTCGCTTGAATAACAGCCCCTCGGCAAAAGACAGGTTGATCTCCGAGAGCTTCAGATACTGCTCCAGCGCCTGCACAGTCGAATAGTGGCTGCCCGATTGGAAACCGACAGAAATCGGCACGCCGGCCAAATCGGATGGACCTTTGAACGAGGATTCAGGAGCCACGAAAATTCCGGACGGCGCGACGGAGTATGCGTCCGCGTAAAGCCGGCCGTGCCCGTTCGAGGCTGCGACATTCACGGTCCAATGGCAAGCACAACTGATATCCGAGGATCGGCCTCGCTCGAACGTCTGATACGCGCCGACCTTCTGTCCGAGGTCATGCTTCTTGCCGTCCTTGGAAATCAACTCGTCGAGAAATTCGTAATCAAGACCTTCGGCGGTGAAGTAATTCTTCTCTTCGGCGACCCACTCGTGCAGCCGCATGTGGGGAGCGATTGCAAACTTCGGCACGTTTCCTCCTGCTTGACCTTGTCCGCGCCACGCGCGAGATTCAGCGAGTCGCGACCAGCGGGCGGACCTTCCCCCAGTATTGTAAATCCTTGGCGCGACAAAAAATGCCGCTCCCCCTCGGTCGCGAGTTCCGCAAGGGCCTTTCGTTCAGCCCACCGCGGAACTCCGGCCAAAGGGAGCGGCAAGAGTTCGAATCTTCTTCGTTTAGAAACTTTCTTCAGAAGCAGCCACAACCGCCGGCTTCTTGCGCTCCGGCAGAATGGCTTTCTTCTCACGAACGACGCGGCCTGGGGCCGCGGCTGGAATTGCTCTAGGCTGCTGTCCAGGAGCCCTACGCAGAGCGGAACCAGGGAACATTGGTAAGCCGCCGGACGCCGGACCGAAGGTGAGAGTCTCGATGGATGACGTCGAGATCACCGCCGGTACGGCGCCCGGTTGCTGGAACCAGATTTCGGTGTTGGTTCCACCGCGATAGGTGCCTGTTAGCGTGACTCCATTGCGAAGCACCAGCGTGTCCGCGCTCGCCGCACTGGCAAGCACGAACAGGGACGCGGTAATGAATGCTGCGAGCTTCATACTACACGCGATCGATCACAACAGATGATGGATCGCTCCTTGCATTAGCGATAGTCCACCGAATCGACCTTGATGGTTGTGCCTTCAAGATCGCCGGAAACGCTTACGTTACCGTCTTTGGACTTCGCGCCGTCCGATTTAAACGCGGCCATAGCCTTGCTGTTACCAGGGGCGTCGAGCTTGTAAACTTTTCCGTCCGCGGTCTGAATGGCAAAGCTCGTCGTAGTCGCTGTGGGAGCACAGGCTTCAGATCCACCCTTCGCCTGTCCCGGCTGCGCTGGCGCACCGCCTGGCTGCCCACCGGGGGCCGCTTGGCGATCGTGGCATGCAGAGTCGATCAGCTTACCTGTCCAGTTGTCCGCGAAACTCAGCGAGGCGGCCAACCCGAACAGAGTTGTCAACTTGATCAGCGTTTTCATGGATTACTTCCTCTCGTGGTTGGAATCACCGGCCGGACTCCGGTGGCATCGAGGACTGCAATTCCTTCGCCATAGGGTGAATCCCTGATTCTTCAACGTAAGGGTTTCCGCCCTCCAGTACTTTTTTCTTAAAGCCTTGCAAAAAGTGCGGGAGCGTTGGGATGCACATTTTGCCCGTTTTTCCTCGTGATCTCGCGCTGCGCTTGCGTAAACTAAGCTAGATGGGACATTTACGGCGACGCCTCACGATTGTGGCGGTGGCGCTGATCGCGACGCTCGCCGGAGGGACGATAGGGTTCGTTACCATCGAACACTATCCTGTTTTCGATGCGTTCTACATGACGTTAACAACCGTGACCACGGTGGGCTATGGCGAGATCCGGGGTCTTTCGCGAACGGGGCGCATTTTTAATTCGTTTGTCATCGGTTTCGGTGTCACCATCATGCTATTAGCGATCGGCGCGATGACGCAGACCGTGATCGAGCTGGAGCTGAATCAATTCTTCGGAAAGAGACGCGTCAGGAACATGATCGACAAACTACACGACCACATCATCCTTTGCGGGTTCGGCCGGGTGGGTCGAGGCGCGGCTGAGGAATTGAGCCATGCGAAAATTCCCTTCGTCGTCATCGATCACAACGAGGAACGGGTCGAAAGAGCTATGCGCGCGGGCATGCTTGCGGTGGTAGCCGACGCGAGCCGGGATGAAACGCTGCGCGAAGTCGGCATCGCGCGAGCCAAGGGCTTGATCGCCACGCTTGCCTCGGACGCCGATAACCTGTTCTTGATTCTCACCGCAAAAACTCTTAATTCGAATCTTCAGCTTTCGGCGCGTATCGCGGAGGAGTCCTCTGAACAGAAGATGCGGCGAGCGGGCGCAGACTTCGTTTTCGCTCCGTACAACAGTACGGGTCACAAGATGGCGCAGGCGTTGCTCAAACCTCACGTGCTGCAATTTATCGATTTCACGACACAAAGGAACATGGGGCTGGATGTCGGTATCGAACAGGTTCTGGTGGATCCTGCGTGCGCGTACTGCAATCGGACCTTGGGAGAGAGTCAAATCAGAACAATAACGGGCGTAATTGTTCTAGCGATTCGCAAGGAGAACGGCGACATGATGTTCAATCCAGCGGCAGATGCCAAGATCTCCGCGGGAGATCACTTGATCGCCATGGGCGAGCCCCATAGTCTTCAGAAGCTCGAATCGCTGCTCGAAGGCAAAGCCGCATGAGGGTGTTGACCGCGGAGCAGACTCGGCTTGCCGATCTGAAGACGATCGAAGACGGAGTACCATCGATCGCGCTCATGGAGAACGCCGCGCATCGCGTGTCGGAAGTTCTCGAACGCGAATTCGATCCGCTTACCGGGCAGAAAATCGTCATCCTGTGCGGCAAAGGTAACAACGGCGGCGACGGGCTCGCTTTGGCACGCATCCTGAAGGAGCGCGGTGTAGAGCGGACTTCCGTGGTGCTTGGCGCTGATCCTTCGGAGTACAAGGGCGATGCCGCAGCGAACCTTGCCCGGCTGCGGGAAGTCGGCTTGTATCCTTCTCTGCAAATCCCGGAAAAATTGCGTGAGCGGCGCGAAGTGACGATCGTCATTGACGCGATCCTGGGCACCGGATCGAAAGGGGCGCCGTCCGGCAGCGCGTTGGAGTTGATTCAGGCGACCCGCGAATTTCCGCAGGCCAAGATCGTGGCGGTCGATCTGCCGTCCGGACTCGGCGGCGGAGGCGAATGCGTGCGCGCCGATATCACGGTGACGTTCACCACGGCCAAAGTCGAGCATTATTTGGCGGACGGCGCTGAAGAAGCTGTCGGCAAGCTGATCGTGACGCAAATCGGCTGCCCGCCGTGGGTAATCCCGCCCGGGCTGGAGATTTCCGTGCCCGCGAGCTTCGCGCATTTGTTTCAGCCGCGGAAACCCGAGACGCACAAGGGCGACTACGGACATGTTCTGGTGGTGGGCGGCGCGCCGGGCAAAGCCGGAGCCGCGGTGATGGCTGGAATGTCGGCGCTGCGCATGGGCGCGGGCTGGGTAAGCGTGGCGTGTTCTGATTCCTCACGGCTTCCTCCGGAGCTGATGTCAGAACCTTTGGGTGGATTCAGCCTGGAAAAGAAGACCGTGATCGCGGTTGGTCCTGGTCTAGGCGTGAATCGCGAGCTGGTGACCTGGCTGCTGAACGATTCCAAAGTGCCGGTGGTGATCGATGCCGACGGATTGAATTCGATCGCCGGCACCGATTTTCGCGGCCGTGGAATCGAGACGATCCTGACGCCGCATCCGGGCGAAATGGCTCGGCTGACCGGAGCGCCCGTGAAGGATCGGCTAAGTGAAGCGAGAGCGTTCGCAAAAGAACGCAATGTGTGCCTCGTGCTCAAGGGACATCGAACGCTGATCGCGGCGCCAAGCGGTGATGTATGGATCAACACCACAGGCTCGCCCGCAATGGCTAAGGCGGGATCGGGCGACATTCTTACTGGGTTGATCGCGGGCTTGATCGCGCAGTTCCCGGACAATATCGCGGATGCGGTACGCGCCGCCGTGTGGCTGCACGGGCGAGCCGGGCAGCTCGGAGCGGAAGAGTTGACGGACAAAGGCCTCATCGCGACGGATCTGCTGAAGTACCTGCCAAAGGCGATTCGTGAGATCGTTTGAGACCGCCTCGGACGAAGAGACGATCGAGCTTGGCCGCAAGCTCGCGCTCGACCTTCCCTTGAAATGCGTGGTGTTGCTGATCGGCAACCTCGGCGCGGGAAAAACCACGTTAGCGAAAGGAATCGTGAGCGGCTTAAAAGCAGCAGAGCCCGATGACGTCTCCAGCCCCACGTTTCCTCTCATACACGAGTACGGCGTGGGCCGCGTGTATCACGTCGATCTGTATCGCCTGGACACTCCGGCTCAGGTCGCGACGATTGGGTTGGATGAGATTTTCGACCGAAACGCCGTCGTCCTGATCGAATGGGGCGAGCGATTCCCGGATCTGATGCCTATCGAACGTCTTGAGATCCGGCTACGCGCGATCGGGAAAGATCGCCGCGAAATCAGCGTGTCGTTCTAACGTTTGCTTGAACGCCCGGCTGGCCGTTTGGGCTTGAGATCGGATTTGAGCCTGTGGCTTTCCTTGACCAGTTCTTTGATCTCGGTCCAGTTCAACGGTGCTGCGTGCACTTTGAGCGAGATCCAACCGTACTTGCCGGTGTAGGGCGTCTTGTAGAACCGTTGATCCTGCAGGAAAGCCCCCTGCATGGTCTCACCGACCTGGAAGCAGATAGAAAGATCGCCCTTGTACGTTTCGACAACGGCGTAGGTTCTCCCGTTCACCTGAAAGGCAGGGTGTCCGAACGTGATCGTTTCGCGGGAGCCCGGAAGAGTCTCGCAGATTCGACGCAAGCGTTCGACAACGGCCTCCTCGGTGACCGATATCGGCATGCCGGGCTGGTTTAGCGTCAGGCGCTGGGCGGCAGTTTCATCAGCTTCTCGGCGTTGCGGCGGTAAATCTTATCCTTGTCGCCGTCCGAGAGGCCCAGGTGCTCAATCACCTTGATCGTTTCGCGAATGTAAAGTCCGGGCGCAGGCTCGAACGGCACATCCGAAGCGAACACCACGTGATCCGCCCCGAAGAACTCCAGTCCGCACTTGGTAGCGGGTCCTCCGCCGAACAGCGCAGTGTCGGCATAAAACAGCCGGAAGTAATCGACCGGGCGCTTCTTCATCGCCTTTCGCAACGAAACGTAATCTTCGTCCGATGTTCTGGACCCGAGCGCATCCCAACCCCAGCCGACGCGGCCTTCGAAGTAAGGAATCATGCCGCCCATGTGGTGCGTTACCACGCGAAGCTTCGGAAACTTGTCGAAGATGCCGCCGAACACCAGGCGCGACATCGCCACACTCGTTTCATACGGCCAACCGAAGGTCCACCAGATCTCATACTTCGACTTCGGCTCGCTACGAGGATAATCGGAGATTTCTGCGCCACGGGCAGGGTGAATCCAGATCGTCAGATCCTTCCTGGCGCATTCTTCGAAGAACGGCAGGAACTCCGGGCTGTCGAGAGGCTTGCCCGCAACGTTCGTGAAAATCTGAACGCCGCGCGCATTGAGCTGCGTGACCGCGCGATCCAGTTCTTTTAGCGTCGCGTCGATCTTGTTCATCGGCATCGCCGCGATGAACGCAATGAATCGATCGGGATGCTTCTCGCACAACTCGGCGAGCCCATCGTTCGCGACTTTCGCCATTTCCGGCGATTTCTCCGCATCCGGCATTTCTTCAAGCGGCGGAGCGGGCATTGAAAGAACCTGCTTGTAGTCGCCAAATTCGTCCATGACGCGGAACCGCGCATCCAGATCCGCGATGGTCGGCATGTTCTTTACGCGCTTGCCGATGTCTTTCAGCCGGTTATCGTTCGTGATGTAGTCGTCGCAAAAACGCTTGGGGAAAAAGTGAGTGAAGATATCGATTTTCATTTGAGAGCGAAGGTCAATTATAACGTCTAGCTCTTGCCGGTCTCGCTCGCGAGCTTGCTGGCTAGGGGCCGGTCCTGCCCTGCGTACTTGTTGCCTGCCTTCTTGTAGTACGGCACGGAAACCTTCGACGAGAGTTGCTCAAACGTGAACGAGCAGATACGCATCCCCGGGTAGAGCGCCACGGGCATACGGCCGAGGTTGCTCAGCTCGAGCGTCGCCCGTCCCCGCCATCCCGGATCGAACAGGCCCGCGGTTCCGTGCACGATAATCCCGATACGTCCGAGGCTCGATCTGCCCTCCAGTCGCCCCAGCACGTCATCGTCGAGTTCCAGCTTTTCCTTCGTGATCGCAAGAGCGAACTCGCCGGGCTGCAGAATGAACGGTTCACCATCAGGAACTTCAATAGTGCGCATCAAGTCCTGGATCGCGGCTTTTTCCTTGAGATCGATAAACGCGTGACGGCTGTGCTCGAAGACACTGAACTCGTTGCCAAGGCAAAAATCGACAGAGCAGGACCCGAACTGTTCAGGCGGAAGCGCGGGAGTGACGTTGATTTTGCCCTGCTCCATGTAACGCCGGATGTCGACGTCGGAAAGAACCATCTCTAGATGATAACGGGCGGGCGTCACACCCCGAGGTTGGTTGTTCCGTTTGGTGGGGCAGGCCCTCGGCCTGCGGCGGCCTCTCAGGCCGCCTGATACATTGTCCGCGAACCACCAAGGGCAGGCCGAGCCCGTCGCAGGCCGGGGGCGTGCCGTACAACGCCCTGCTAAAGCCTCAGACGGCTCACCGTAATCGCCCCGCCGAAGCAGAGATCGATATCCCGCCCCGGCGTGCGCGGGCGCGAAACGTAGGTTCCCGCGTAAAAGAGGTTGTCGCCTTCGCGGCTGAAGCGAACGTCCAGCGGCTCGTTATCCGGATCGCAATCGAGGCAATCGGCGGACTGCCCGTCATCGAGATGCGGAAGATTCACGTTCCAGTACGCCTTGGGCTCGCACGGCTCCCCAATCAGCCGCGCGAGAATCGGGCGGGCAAGCTCCTGCGCACGAGTCCAGTTCAGCGGCACGCCCTTTCGAATATATTGCGACACCGCGATCGATTTCCGTCCCAGCAGCGCCGCCTCCCGAGCCGCGGCCACCGTACCCGATATATAAAGATCGACGCCCAGATTCCCGCCGCGATTGATTCCCGAAAGCACCAAATCCACATCCGGAAATAACGATCGAAGCGCAACGCGAACACAGTCAGCAGGCGTCCCGGAGAGATGAAACTCGGCAGGCGCAGTCTCGACCAAAGCCAACGCGGAATCCGTCGTGATGCGGTGTCCCGCGTAGGAATGCGCATCGCGGGGTGCCACCACGCAGACCTCTCCGAACTCCGCGGCAACCTCTTTCAATGCCGCGAGCCCAGGGGCATCGTAGCCATCGTCATTTGTGACAAGAATGCGGGGCAAACTTCAGGTTAACGCGGGCTTTCGATAGAATCGAAGCTAATGATCGAGATCACCTGGCTCGGACACGGAACGTATCAGTTCAAGCTCGCCACTGGCGAAGTTATTCTTGTCGATCCGTGGATCGAAGGAAACCCCGCTTATCCCAAAGATCACAAGCTGGACCGCGTGGACGTGATCCTCGTCTCTCACGGACATTTCGATCACATCCATGACGTCCTGCCCCTGGCCAAGAAATTTTCGCCGCAGATTGTAGCGATCTACGAGACGGCGTTCTGGCTGGAATCGAAAGGCGCGAAGAACACGCTAGGCATGAACAAAGGCGGGAGCGTCACCGTCGGCCCCATCAGCGTGACCATGACCCACGCCATTCATAGCTGCGGAATCCTGGACGACGGAAAAATCATTTACGGGGGAGAAGCGGCCGGTTACATCGTTCGCCTGCCGGATCGCCGCAACGTCTACTGCGCGGGCGATACGAACGTGTTCACCGACATGCAGTTGATCGAGCGGCTCTATCATCCCGAACTTGCAATGCTGCCGATCGGCGACCTGTACACGATGAGCCCTCGCGAAGCCGCGCTCGCGTGCCGGATGCTGAACGTGCGCAAGGTAATCCCGCTGCACTTCGGAACATTTCCCCCGCTCACCGGACGGCCGGAACAGCTCGTGGAGCTCCTGCGCGATCTGCCGGGCACCGAAGTGTGGACGCTCACGCCGGGAACTCCGGCGAAGTGGTAAGTGCGCTCGCACGCCGCGCAAATCCTGCTGATTATCGCGGCAGTTCTCGCTTTACGCCTCCCGTTTCTTAACCAGCCGATTCAAGGCGACGACGTCTACTATTTCTACGGCGCTGAACACGCGCAGATAGACCCTCTGCATCCGAACCACACACGCTACGTGTTTCTCGGCGATGAAGTTGACATGCGAGGCAGCTCGCATGGCCCGATGAATTCGTGGATTCTCGGCGCGATCCTCGCCGCCGTCGGCGATGTGCGCGAGGTTCCGTTTCATCTCGCGTACTCGCTGTTTTCGATCGTCGCCGCGCTCGCGACATGGTGGCTCGCAGGGCGATTCTCGGAACGTCCTTTACTCGCTACGCTGCTCTTCATCGCGGTGCCGCCGTTTGTCGTGAACGGAAATTCGCTTGAGGCGGATATTCCGTTCCTGGCGTTCTGGCTTCTGTCGATGGCGCTATTCGTGGCCGCTGTCGATCGGGAATCAAAGCTCGCGCTGGCTGGTTCCGCGATAGCCGCTGCACTCGCATCGATGGCCGCGTATCAGGCGATCTTTCTCACGCCGATCCTTTTTCTGTACTTGTGGCAAACACACCGCCGATGGTTGCCCGGGTGGGCCGCGGCGATGGCGGCACCGGCGGCGATTTTAATCTGGCAAGTGTTCGAACGCGCGTCGAGCGGAGCTCTGCCCGCAGCAGTGCTATCGAATTACATGCAGGTGTACGGATTCCAAGTTCTCGCCCAGAAGGTTCGCAGCGCAGCGGCGCTGCTCGTCCACACGGGTTGGATCGTCTCGCCGATCATCGTCTGGGGCGCCTTCGCGAAGGGACGATGGAGAATCAGCGCGGCCGCGGCGGTGGGAGTCGTAGCGGCGATTTACGATTTCAATCCCCTGTTCTGGATCTCGATCGCGACAGGCGTTCTTGTCCTGTCCTGGACGATCTCGGAAGGCAAGCTCATGGGCCAGTGGATCGCGATCTTCTTCGCAGGAGCGCTGGTCATCTTCTTCGCCGGCTCCGCCCGATACTTGCTCCCGATCGCCGCTCCCGTGGCGATTCTGGCGGTGCGTTTCGCTAAGCCGTGGCTGCTCGCCACGGGATTCGCATTGCAGGTAGCGCTCTCACTCACGCTCGCCGCGGCGAATTTTCAACATTGGGAAGGATACCGCCAGTTCGCTGAATCTCTCGCGCCGAAGGTGGTAGGCAAGCACGTATGGGTAAACGCAGAATGGGGATTGCGCTTCTATCTCGAGTCGCGGGGAGCGCTGCCGCTGACAAAGAACCAGCCACTCGCGCCCGGAGACATCGTCGTATCCAGCACGCTCGCTCACCCTGTGATCGTTCGCGCTCCACTCGCTCCGCTGGCGCAGACAGAAATAGTGCCCGCGCTTCCATTCCTGTTGATTTCCCTGAGCGGCCGCTCGGGATATTCTTCCTCCGCGAGTGGGTTGCTGCCCTTCGAAATTGCGAACGAACCGGCGGATCGCATTCGCGCCGAAGTTGTCCTGGAGCGTAAAGCGGAGCTGACTTACCTAAATCCGAAAGCCTCCGAATCCGCAGGACAAATTCTTTCCGGCCTGTATCCCGACGGGTGGATGGAGCGAGAAGCGTCGGTTCTGCTGAAAACGCCCTCCGGACGCGCAGGCCTCCGCGTCGACTTTTTCATCCCGCCCGATGCGCCCGCCAGGCAAATGCGAATGATTGTTGAGGGAGAAGTGATCGCGGACGTCACTTACCAAAAGGCCGGACCCTACTCCCTCGCGGCGCCTTACTCGACCACCGATCCGAGCATCACGCTCACGATCGCCACCGATAAAACACATCGCACAGCAGGCGACCAGCGTGACCTAGGCGTGGTAATCACCGGAGTTGGTTTTAAGTAGACCCTCGCCGCCTGTAAGCCGGTTTCTGTACCCAAGCGTGAGCCTGGGCGGCAACCATTCCTCTTGGCCGCCGATTACTCGACGGCTCCAGCGACCTACCCGGAAGTTGTAACGGAGCGGGCCGCTCCTCCTCCCCTATTTGGTCTTGCTCCACATGGGGTTTACCCTGCCGGCACGCGTTACCGCGGCCGCGGTGCGCTCTTACCGCACCTTTTCACCCTTACCCCGCTTGCGCGAGGCGGTACGTTTTCTGTGGCACTTTCCGTGAAATTCGCTTATGAGCGAACCCCCCCGGCCGTTAGCCGGCATGCTGCCCTATGGAGACCGGACTTTCCTCCCGTCCGAACCGCGAACGATTCAGTCGAGCGGCTGCCCGGCGGCGAAGGTCAGCTACCATCTTATCCCGCCCGCGCAATGCCCCACACAAATGTGGTTCAGGCTCGCGTCTTATGCGGTCCCCAGGTTTTCCACAGGCCAAAGCCCTCCGTGAAACAGCTTATCCCTCCGCACTTGCGGGGGGTAGTACACACGCATTTCGTACTACGGAAATCACACAACTCCGCCGATGGAAGAGTCCTATGAAACGACACGCTCAAACTGCGTATCTTCATACCGGTGTAGAGTTTTCCCTCAGCTGGAACTGCGGTACTAGGGTCAGTTATTCTTGTAGTCGGAGTTAAAAACAATAAGCAGTAGAATTGTTTTTAGCAGGAGAAACATATGAAGGTGCGTCAACTGGTGGTACTTCTCGCTGCCCTTGGCTTGGCGTCCATGGTTCTGCTTCCTCAAGGACTGGACACGCCTGCGTCAAAGGACGATTGGGAAGAGATTAATTTCGAATACAACTCGTCAGTGCTGGTCGACGGGTTCCCCAGCTTGCTGCGGCTGGCGGAGTTGCTTCAGCAGCAAGCCGGATTCCGGGTCCGTGTCGAAGGTCATACGGATGGAATCGGTTCGCAAAGCTTTAACGAAAAACTCGGGTTGGCCCGCGCGAATACAGTGCGCGATTTTCTTGTAAAGTACGGCGCGCGCGCCACGCAGATCGAAACCATCTCGCGCGGCAAGCAGGCTCCCAAAAACGCGCAACAGAAGAATACATATAACAAGACCGATGAGGCTCGTTATGTGAATCGCCGCGTAGTCCTCACCGTGATGGACGCCCAAGGGCGTACGGTCGGCGCGGGTGGCGCCGGCGATGCGATCCGCGCGATGGCGGAGCAGTCCGCTAACGCGGAGAAGCTCATGAAGCAGGCCGTCGATTGCTGTAACGAAGTCTTGAAGCGGCTGGATAAACTTGACGAAATCGCCAAGAGCCTCCGCGACCTTGCGGATCAGAACGCGGCCCTTCGAAAAGAGGTCGCCGACCTGCGCGGCAAACAGGACGACCTCGCGAGAGCCCAGCAGGGTTTGGACAAGCGCGTGGCCGATATCCCGCCTCCGCCGCAGCCTCCCAGCGCCAGCGCTATCGCTACCGCAGCCGCGGATGAAGTGGAGCGCAGAAAAGATCCTCGCTTCCAGCTCCTGGGCGTGAACGTTGGCGCGGATGGGAACGGCGATGTGACGTTCTCCGGCCGTGGCCGTTTCTTCGCTCCCATCGGCGAACGCTTCGCCGTGCAGGCGCAAGGCGAGTACATGTATTGGAAGACACAAAAGGAAGGCCAGTTCGATATCGGCCTTGTGGACCGTCTCGGCCGGCGCGTCCAGGCGAGCTTGTTCAGCAGCTTCAAGCATGTCACCCTCGCCAACAACCAGAACGGCGCGACGCTCGGGCAAGCCGCTTTGACCGTCGACTACATCTTCAGCCGCGGCCGTGTCGGTGTCTTCGGCACGAAGGGCTTCATGGACGGCGGCGTGATCAATCGCGCGAACATGATCAGCGATTCCGGCTTATTCATGCGCAACGTGATCCAGGAGCGCTACCTCGGTATCGTGGACCAGGCCGGCGTCAGCACCACAGTGGGCCTGTTCAAGAACATCTATGCGGTTGGCAACGTCGGCTACCTGCGTAGCTACGCCTCCGGCGATCGCCTGGGCGGCACGCTGCGCCTGGTGTTCCCGATCAACACCAAGATCGCGTTCACCGCGGAAGGCGGCGTGAACGAAACGCTGCTCTCTCGCGACAACAGCGGCCGTGCGGTTTTCGGCGTGCAGTTCGGCAATTTCATGCGGCCCAAGGAATACCTGAACGCCAACCGGGCGGTTCCGGTGGAAGTGCCGCGCATCCGGTATGAAGTGCTGACACGAACGGTTCGCATCGGCAACGACGCGCCGATCGCGGACGCCGGTCCGGATCAAGCCAACGTCGGAGCGGGCGTCATCCAACTGGATGGCTCGGGTTCGTACGATCCCGATGGCGATCCCATCACGTATCAATGGGTCCAGGAAGGCGGGCCAGCGGCGAACATCACCAATGCGAGTTCCGCGCGGGCCTCGTTCACGGCAGGTTCCGGAAATCTGTATGTCTTCCGCCTGACCGTGAGGGATAATCGTGGAGCGCAAGGTTCGGCGCGGGTGCGCATCTCGACTCGTGCGAATGAGCGCGTACAAATCCTGTTCTTCATCGCGAATCCCGCCAGCATTCAGAGCGGCCAAACCTCAACGCTCTCCTGGCGCGTGCTCAATGCCGATACGGTCAACATCCCGGGAATCGGCAACGTAGCCGCGAGCGGATCGGCTCCCGTGTCCCCCACGCAAACCACGACGTACACTCTGACCGCGCGCAACAGCGTGAACGAAGAGTCGGCGACGGCGGTGGTTGCCGTGACGGCTCCCCGAGCCCAACTGCTCTTCTGCTACGCGCAGCCCGCGAACATCTCCGCCGGGGAAGCCGCGACCCTCAACTGGTCCGCGCCTGGCGCGAGCACCGTGCGAATCGATCCCGGAATCGGCAACGTGCCGGCAACCGGAAATCGCTCGGTTACACCCACGCAAACCACAGCCTACACTCTGACGGCTCTCGGGCCCACGGGTGAGGTAACGGATGCTTGCGGTATCGTCGTGACGGTCGGCGGATCTGGAACAGCCGGAATCCCGCGCATCCTCCAGTTCATGGCGAACCCGGCCACCATCAATGCCGGGCAAACTTCCACCCTGAACTGGCAGGTGGAAAACGCCTCGACGGTGACGATCACGACTCTCGGTACCGTAGCGTTGAGCGGAGCGCAAGGCGTGTCACCGGCGACGACCACGACGTACACACTCGTGGCCACGAACGCAGCCGGTAGCGCGCAGGCGACGACAACCGTCAACGTCAACACGGCGCCGGCCCTGGCAATCAACTCGTTCACCGCGAATCCGGCCGTCTCGCCATCGCCGGGCTCCAAGGTCGAACTGACCTGCGACGCTAGCGGAGCTACAAGCATGACGATCAACGGCATCACCTTCCTGCCAGGCAAGGCCACAGCGGTCGTATTCCCGACCACGGACACGACCTACTCCTGCGTGGCGACAGGACCGAACGGTCAGACCGTGACCAAGACTGTCGATGTGAAGGTGACGCAGCCTACAACACCACCCGTCGAACAGCCGACCGTCGTCATCGCGGGCGGCACGTTCCAGCAGACGATTTATCGGGACATCGTCATTGATGCCTCGCAGTCGTTCAGCCCGATCGGCAACAATCCGCTGACGTTCTCGTGGACCAGCCGTAACAACCAGGCTGCGATCCTGACGCCGAATTCTGCGATGCCTCGCGTACAGCTTGGAATCATCGGCGGCGATTACCTGTTCGACGTAACCGTAACCGACTCCAAGGGCAACAAGACCACGGTGACGGTGACGATCCGCTTCCAGAACGTTCGCCAAGCGATCTAAGCGCCGGCGCTAGCAGTACCCAAGGGAGGTCCGCGGGAACGCGGGTCTCCCTTTTTGTTTTTAAAATCCAAAGAAACAAATTCGTGATAGACTGTTCTCGTGCTGCTCCCGCGTATGGGCCCTTCCTACGAAGCAGTTGACGATTTCAAGGAATGGACTGTCCGCAAGCTATCCGGAGTAGTTTGCCCCGACCATAGCCAGCCTCCCAAAGTTCACTTCGAGGGCAGTTCGCTGCGCGATGTGACCATTCGGATGAGCGCCTGCTGCGCAAAGCTGAGCGAGATTGCGAATCGAGCGATCGCTGAGCGGTAATCCCGGCAGCACTGGCGAGTACGTCCTCTACTGGGCGCTTGCTAACCGCCGCATAGAGTCAAACCGTGCCTTGGCATTCGCCGCTGAACTGGCGAATCAGCGCGGTCTACCCCTTCTGATTTATGAGGCGCTGACCTGTTCGCATCCGTGCGCGAACGACCGTTTTCATACGTTCATACTGGAAGGCGTGCCGGAGAACCAACGCAGGGCGGAAGCGCTCGGAGCTGGATACGTCTTCTACCTCCGCAAGAGTCGACGCGATGAGGACGAGGTTCTCTACAAGCTCGCCTCGAAAGCCATGGCAGTCGTAACCGACGAGTACCCCGCGTACATCCCCCGCGAATACAACGCCAGCGTTCCAGCGAAGATCGGTGTGCCCTATTACCCCGTGGACGCGAGCTGCATCGTGCCGATGGACGCGATCGGAAAGCAGGAATATGGCGCCCACACCATCCGCCCGAAAATTCACCGGCTTCTTGACGACCACCTGAAGCCCGTTCCGCGAGTTCGCTTAAAGACAAAATTCACCGCCCGCCGTCCCGCGCTCCATACCTCGGTGACGCCGGACAATATCGCGAAGCTGGTGGCGGCTTCGGAAATCGACCATTCGGTCCCTCCATCGAAAGAATTCGCGGGCGGCCGAAGAGAAGCCGAGCGCCGGCTGCGCTTCTTTCTCAAAGAGAACCTGCGCCGTTACGCGAAATTCAGTCGCGAGCCATCTGAACGAGCAACTTCACAGCTCAGTCCGTACCTTCACTTCGGCCACATCTCGGCACTCGAGATTGCGTTGGCCGTTCGGGAATATGCCACGGAGCACAAAATCATCGCAGACGAGTTCCTAGAAGAGCTGATCGTCCGTCGCGAACTCGCCTTCAATTTTGCGCGCTATGGTCCAAAGCCCGATTCTCTGGATGCGTTGCCAGAGTGGGCGCGTAAAACCCTTGCGAAGCATGCGCGCGACGAGCGACCGGTAGTCTACTCGCGCGAACAATTCGAAACAGCTTCTACGTACGATCCTCTTTGGAACGCCACCCAGAAAGAGCTTCTGCGGAATGGCGTCATTCACGGCTACTACCGCATGTACTGGGGCAAGAAGATCATCGAATGGTCCAGGACCCACCAGGATGCCCTGGACACCATGATCTACCTGCACGATCGATACGCCATCGACGGCCGCGATCCGAACACATACACAAACATCCTTTGGTGTTTCGGCCTGCACGATCGCCCTTGGACGGAGCGCCCCATTTTTGGGATGATTCGATACATGTCGCTTGACGGCATGCGGCGCAAGACAGACGTGGACGCATATATCGCGGCCCAAGAGGACGCTCGTTGATCGTCGGACTCACAGGCGCTTCCGGCTTCGTCGGCCGCCGCCTCACGGATCGCCTGGAGCGCAGAGGCCATGAGGTACGCCCCATCTCGGTGCATTCCGCTCCTCCGTCCGAAGCGCTCGCAGGCTGCCAGGCGGTCGTTCATCTCGCCGGCGAACCGGTCGCGCAACGCTGGACGGAGGAGGCTAAGAAGCGCATTCGCGACAGCCGCGTGATCGGGACAAAGTGGCTGGTGGAGGCGATGCGCCCGAATCGCCCGCAGGTGCTTGTGAGCGCATCCGGAGTGGGAATTTACGGCTCGCGCGGGGAGGAAGTGATCACTGAATCGACGCCGCCCGCAACAGACTTCCTCGGCCAAGTCGCCACAGATTGGGAGCAAGCCGCACAGGAAGCCGAATCTTTCGGAGCTCGCGGAGTGAGACTGCGCCTCGGAATGGTACTTGGCCCCGGTGGCGGAGCGCTGTCGAAGATGCTGCTGCCTTTTAAGCTTGGTCTAGGTGGACCGATCGCGGGCGGCGAGCAGTGGATGTCCTGGATTCATCTGGACGATCTTGTATCGCTGATCGAATTCATGCTGAAAGAATCCACTGTACGTGGCGCGTTTAATGCAGTATCGCCGCATCCCGTAACGAATGCCGAGTTCACCAGAGCGCTGGGAAGAGCGCTGCACCGTCCGGCGTTCATGCCCGTACCGAAATTCGCGCTACAGCTCCTTTATGGAGAAATGGCCGAAACGATTTTAGCCAGCCAGCGCGCCATCCCGGACGCCGCAGTCCGCGCCGGCTTCACGTTCGACTATCCCGACGTTTACGCGGCGTTGGAGCGAATTCTCTCCAGCTAGGACTGCTGCACTGTGCCAGAAGCCGATTTGTTCGGCTCCCACAGCACCTCCGGAATACCCTGAACGTGTATGGCCCACCGGCTCCAGACGAACAATGCGTCGCTCAGCCGATTCAAATACCGCACCGCCTCGGCAGGCACTTCCTCGGACTTCGCCAGCGTCACTACCAGGCGCTCCGCCCTTCGGCAGATCGTGCGAGCAGCGTGCAATTCCGCGTTCAGTCTCGATCCCCCGGGAAGAACAAAACTACGCAGAGTAGGGAGCTCTTCGTTCATCGCATCTATCTCAGACTCCAGCCGCGCAACGTCCGCTTCCGTCACTCGAGCCTGCTTAGGATGAACATCGGCAGGCAGCGTCGCCAGAATCGAGCCGAGATTGAACAGCTCATGCTGGATACGCAGAAGAATCGAACCCAACTCCGCGATTCTCGGGCAGGTATTTCGCAGTTCATCGCACGATACTGCCGCGAGCCCGACAAACGAATTCAACTCATCAACGGTCCCGTAAGCCTCAATACGAAGCGAATCCTTCGCCACGCGTTGCCCGCCCGCGAGCGATGTATCGCCCGAGTCGCCGCGTTTTGTGTAAATGCGGTTGAGCGCAACCCGAGGATCGCTGAACATTTTGGATTCCACGTCTCAATTGTACGCTTGGGGGTACCGTAGGGCTCCGCGCTACGATAAATGCTTTGCCGGATCTTAGTCCACTTGCGTGGGTGCTGCTGTGCGTCGTGGCGTTTATCTCCGGAGCGGTGAACGCGCTCGCCGGAGGAGGAACGTTTCTCACGTTCCCGTCCCTGTTACTCGCCGGGCTTGACCCGATTCGCGCCAACGCCACTTCTACCATCGTGCTCGTTCCCGGCGGCGTCACCTCTGCCTGGGTATACCGGCATTCCTCGCCTCTCAAGGGATCTCCGCTCAGAGCGATCTTCGCGGTCTGCCTCGTGGGCGGCGCGATTGGCAGCCAGCTTCTGCTGAGCACATCGAGCCGAAGATTCTCCGCGCTCGCTCCGTATTTGATGCTCGCCGCCGCGATCGTCTTCTCTTTCTCCAAGCAAGCAGCTCGATTCGCCTCGAAACATACGGGTGGGAAGCTGCACTTGGGCGCGCTGCTCGCCGTGCAATTCTTTATTTCCATCTACGGCGGTTACTTCGGAGCGGGAATGGGCGTGTTGATGATCGTGCTGTTCCAGCTAACCGCGCAGCTCGACGTGCAGCAGTCGGCGGGACTACGCATGATGTGCGCGTTCTTTATCAATCTGCTTGCGGTTGCGAACTTCGTCGCGCGAGGAATTCCGGAGTGGAGGGTTGCGCTGCCGATGATCGTGTTCGCGATCGCCGGCGGGTACGCCGGTGCGTTCGCGGTGAAGCGGCTGAGCGCCGATCTGGCCCGCCGCCTGGTCCTCGCCTATGCGTGGCTCACAGGTATTTATCTCTTGCTCCGCAACTAAAAAGTGGGCAGCTCGCGAGAGGCTGCCCCGAAGGACTAACCAAGGAGGTTCTAGTTCTCGACTACTTCTCGACAATGTCCGACTTCATCGGTCCCAGCGCACCCAGCAGTTCGCCTTTCTCTTTCTCGCCGACCTTGAACTTATCCAACGCGCCCACCAGATCCTCAACCAGCGCATTGAAATCCGCCCCGCTGATCCCCATGCCCGCGTGCGCAGTCTTCATATCTTTGCCCGTGTACTTGCAGGGTCCGCCGCTAGCCTGGCAGATCTGATCCACCAGCTTCATCTTGAACGCCGCCAGATGCTTCGGATCGGCAGCTGCCGCCGCGAAGTATGAATTGATGCGAGTGTCCGCCGCCACGCGCCCCACGAACTCGTCCACCACGGCGGTAATCGCCTTCTTTCCGCCCAGACGGTCGTACAGCGATTTATCCTTCGCCACCATCAGAGGGGAAGAGAAGGCCATGGCTAGCACAAGAGCCGCCGAATTCACGAACTGAATCAATTTATTTCGCATCGGTTGTTCCTTTCACTGCTCTATACGGCTGCGGGTCCGGAATCGGATTTAGATGGCAGAATGAAATTGCAAGATGGCGAATCCAGCGAAAACACTGCCGGATCGAAAGACCCTGAGCGGACTGCCGGTGAAGCCCGTGTACGGTCCCGCCGATTTTCAAGGAGCCTCCGAACATCCAGGCGATTTCCCCTACACCCGAGGCATCCACGAAACGATGTATCGAGGCCGCCTTTGGACCATGCGTCAGTTCGCAGGCTTCGCGACCGCCGAAGAAACCAACGCTCGCTACCGCTATCTGCTCAGCCAGGGTCAATCCGGTTTATCGGTCGCCTTCGACTTGCCCACACTCATGGGTTTCGACGCCGATCACCCGACATCGCTCGGCGAAGTCGGCAAGTGCGGTGTAGCGATCTCTTCGCTGGCCGATATGGAGACCTTGTTCCGCGGCATCCCGCTCACCGATGTCACAGTGTCGATGACCATCAACTCCCCCGCTGCTGTGATCTGGGCGATGTATCTCGCTGTCGCCGAACAGCAGGGCGCCGACTGGAAGCAACTCTCCGGCACGCTTCAGAACGACATCCTGAAGGAATACATCGCGCAGAAGGAATACATCTATCCGCCGCGTCCGTCGATGCGCCTGGTGACAGACACGATCGAGTTCGGCGCCAAGCACGTCCCCCGCTTCAATCCGATTTCCATCTCCGGCTATCACATCCGCGAAGCCGGTTCGACGGCGGTTCAGGAGCTGGCATTCACCCTGCGCGACGGGATCGAGTACGCGGACTGGGCGGTTGAGCGTGGCCTGCCCGTCGATTCCTTCGCTCCGCGTTTGAGCTTCTTCTTCAACGCTCACAATGATTTCTTCGAGGAAATCGCAAAGTACCGAGCAGCACGGCGAATGTGGGCGCACATCATGCGCGACCGCTTCAGCGCGCGCGACGAACGAAGCTGGAAACTTCGCTTCCACGCCCAGACAGCGGGCTGCTCGCTAACCTGGCAGCAGCCGCAGAACAACATTGTCCGGACCGCGTTGCAGGCGATGGCGGCGGTGCTAGGCGGCTGCCAATCGCTGCACACGAATTCGCTGGACGAAGCGTACGCGCTACCTTCGGAGCACGCCGTGACCGTAGCGCTGCGAACCCAGCAGGTGATCGCCCACGAAACGGGCGTAACCACCGAGCCTGATCCCGTGGGCGGCAGCTACTTCGTCGAACGCCTGACCAACGACATCGAGGACGCGGCCGCCGACTACATTCGCCGGATCGACGAAATGGGCGGCATGATCCCTGCGATCGAGCGCAGCTTCCCACAGCGCGAAATCGCGCAGTCCAGCTACGAGTTTCAGCGATCGGTCGAACAGGGCGAATCCATCATCGTCGGCGTCAACAAATTCGTGGAGAAAGACGAACAGCCCATCGAACTGTTGCAAATCGACCGCTCCTCGGAGGAGAAACAGATTGAACGCCTGCGGGACCTTCGGACCCGCCGAAATACCGCGGACGTGGAACGCACACTGGGGGCGCTGCGCCGCGCCGCTGAGTGCTCCGAGAACACGATGCCTCTCATCCTCGACGCCGTCCGCGCCTATGCCACAGTCGGCGAGATCTCAGCGGCCCTTCGAGACGTGTTCGGCTCCTACACCGAATCATCCGCGGTTTAAGCAGGCTCATTCCGCGACTGCGATCCGGAAAGTAGCGCTGCTCTTGTCCCCCACCACCAGCACAATGTCCTGGCCGCTGCTGTTCGGAACCTGGAAATTGATTTGCGTAATGCCGAAAACCAGACCTGGAGCATCGCCGGCATAGGCGATCGGAAGGGAATCGACGAAGTTGGGAGAACCAGCCCGAATCGCGCAGTTCAGGCAGCCTGGCGCCGGGCCCGGAGAAACTTGCCCTTCCCGTTGTGAAAAGCCTCCCCCGGTACCTGTCGCCCAAATGGAAACCAGGGAACCGCGCTTCGCAGGATTAGCCGGAGAGTTCGGCGTGCCGTCCTGGTTTATCGCGGCGACGTTGCCATTGGCAAGCCGGAAGACCTCCGGCATCTGAGCATCGCCTCTGGCTGTAAACGCCACGGAAGGCAACCCTTGACGGATGACCTCAACCCTGACCGGCCGTTCAGAATCCGCAAGTGACATCGCATTGATCTGCGATGGCGAAACGTAAAGAAGCGCGGCCGGGCTTCCGTTGAATCGCACCTCGACGCCTCCGAGACTTCGCGGAAAAGCCCCATTCGCGGGGACCGCGGTGACAGGTTCCGTGGAGCCCGAGGGTAGAAGCCCAAGTCCGTAGATCGAGACGGCCTCGCCATAAGCGATCCGCCCCGTCAAGTCCCCGCCTGCCGCGTTCGCAATTCCGAAAATGCGCGAGCCGGAAGAGGGCGAGAGCGAACTCACAATTCCCGTCGTGCCGGCAATATGAATCGCACCGCCCGGATCGACCGGGATCGCTGCGTTGACCGTCTGCTGCGGAAATCTTGAGCTGTAGATGAATGCCGATGCGTCACGATTCACGCCAACCAGAAACTCCTGCCCGTTCGGAAATCCGCGGCCAGCAAGGAATCCCGACGACATTGTTCGTCCCGCTATCCATACGTTGGCGTCTCTATCAAGCGAGATCGCGGTTCCGACGTCTGTTTCGGAACCTCCGAGATAAGTTCCCCAAACGAGGCCGCTACCGTCTGGGCGAAGCTTTGCAACATAGGCATCCCCGACTCGCATGTTGTTCGTTGAAGGTTTTGTCGGCTGCACGGTCCCGGCAGTGCCTGGAAAATCCTGATCGAGCGTACTTCCCGTGAGGAATACGCTGCCGGACGTATCGACAGCGAGAGCGTTGACGTATACGGTTGGATCTGGCGGGACCGGGCTCGCGGAGTTTGAAGAGAGAAGCGTCAGATAGCCGAGCCCCGATCCGTCCGCTCGAACCTTCGCGACAAAACCTCCCAGTCCCCGAGCCAGATACGCCCCTGGCGTCCCCTGAATATCCGCGGCGATCGTATGTCCAGCGATGTACGCGCTGCCTGAAGGGTCCACGACGATCGATCGGACGGCGGTGGCGATCGGACTCAGGAAACAGCTGCTTCCTCCCAAACACGCGTGCTGTGTGCCTGAAATTGCACCCGCGTAAAGAATCTTGCTCCCCTCGGCCGAGACTTTCGCAAAGAATGCGCCCGAAACCCGGCCAGTAAGAGCGCTCCGCACCGTGCCCGCGGGAAGCCCTGCGGTTCGAGGATAGTCATCGGCTTCTGTCTGGCCGCCCACGTAAACCTCGCCCTTGCTATCCACTGCGACGGAGGTAAGAGCGCTGGGACCTGTGGTTCCGCCGAGAAAAGTCGAATACGCGAGCGTTCCGTCGGCCTTGAACTTCACGAGGAACCCTGTCATCACCGCATCACCCGAAGGAGCTAACCTTGCAAGCCCGCTCTGAATTGGATTCAAAAGAACAAAGCTGGGTGAGTCTGTGCCTCCAACCACGTAGATGTTCTCGGATGCGTCAACGGCGATGCGCGGCAATTCGGTTCCCGATTCATTGAGACCGGAACTCGCGCCGAAGGTCTTCACAAAGATTAGAGCTCCTGTTGGATCGAGCTTCTTTACGAAGAAATCGAAAGCCGTCACGCCCAAAATCCGGCCGGAGGTGAGCGGACGGAGTTTGCGGATTCCGCTTACGTAAGCATTACCCTTTGCGTCGCTGGCCAGGCCCGATACTTGATAGTCGAACTCATCGCCGATGTACGTGGTGTAGTCGGCTCCGGCGAGCGCAAGCGGAATCAGACAGAGAACAAGAGCAGGTCTGATCATCGCTGCAATATTGATGGTCCCACAGTGCTCGGCTACCGCACTACGTCCCACAGATCGCAAGTGATTGTGGGGCAGGCCCGTGGCCTGCGGCGGGCTCTCAGTCCGCCTGGTGGTTGTAAGTAAACGGTCCGAGGGCGGCCTGAGAGGCCGCCGCAGGCCACGGGCCTGCCCCACAATTTTCCTGAAAGAATGTGCAGGATTTTGGAAGAAATCTGTTATCTGGCGATCATCACCGCCGGCAGCGATTCCAGCAACGCGGCGCGCTGCTCCGTCAACATCGCCGTCTCCCGCGCCACGAAGCCGCCCGGCGGGAAAGCAGTCCCGATGGCACCATCCGGCAGGTCCTTCAGTTTTCCGATAGCCGCTCGATAAACACGAAGGCCCACCTGCTGTTCGGAAGGGATGTACCAACGATCCATCGCGTCCGTGATGCTCTCGAATTGTCCGATGATTTGGTCTCGCTCGAGATTCTGCCTACCCGCCTTCGAAAGAATCTCCAGAGTCGTTTCAACCGCCAGCAACATGTTGCTGCGGCGCAGCAACAGACGCGCGATCAAGCCAGCGTCTCCAGTGCTTGAACCATCGGCGAGTACTCCCGCGACCTGGGGCCGCTCAAAAGACAACCCCTCCCTGCCGCGAGGGAACGGAAGCATGTGCGCCAGTTCGACCGTGATTTCCTGATTCGGGCCAAGAGGTGAAGCCGCGATCCGTCTCGCATACGTGTTCACCGGCGGAATGGCGTCAATCGCCGGATCCACATAGACGATGAGCGGATCATTGACTGCCGAGTTCCCGGTTAAATACTTCACCCGGATTCCGAAGGCAGTCACGTCAACCGCCCCTTCGTTCCGTATCCTGACGCCCGTCGATCCGTCCGGCAAGCGATCCATAGTGGCGG
>JADMIO011189601.1_pt1 | contig 66922 bp, 59 predicted proteins | sample 8958161 | NCBI WGS metagenome assembly JADMIO01 (sample SAMN16585339, study PRJNA669376) | soil metagenome | isolation source: Crop rotation soil | place: USA: Cullars Rotation, Alabama | collected 2011 | reverse complement strand
GCCGCGACTTCAAGTCACGTGAATTCCAAGCTTCGGATCCCACTGTGCTGGAAAGATTGATCGCAGCAACCTGGTAGCCATCGGTGATTCGGCTTTGTTCAATAATGGCGTGGGAAGCTCCAACGCTTTGCAATCAATCAAGAACACTGCTGTCGGATCAAAGGCACTGTTAAATAATACTGGTGGTAGTGAAAACACAGCAGTTGGTTTTCAAACCATGTATTTTACAAGCAATGCGTTTGGCAATACTGCTATTGGCAATAGTGTTTTGTTCTCAAATAATGGCAATTACAATACTGCTCTGGGTGACTTTTCTCTTTATGGAAACTTGACAGGAAACAGTAATACTGCCAGCGGGGCCTACGCACTTACTACAAACGTTGACGGAACAGGTAATGCGGCATATGGCGCTTTTTCATTACAATTCAACACTACCGGATCGGGCAATACAGCTGTCGGAACTAACGCACTTTATCGCAACACTAATGGCAGCAGCAATACGGCTTCGGGCAGATCTGCACTTTTTGGAAACACAACCGGCAGCAATAATACTGCTATTGGATCGTCAGCTCTTTCTACAGGCACAACCGGTTCTGCAAATACAGTTATCGGTACTGAAGCAATGTATTACAGCACATCCGGTGAGAGCAATACAGCCAGCGGGTACCAGGCAATGTATAACAATACGACAGGCAGCAATAATACCGCAATAGGACAAGGCGCATTATATAGTACTCTTGAATCGCAGTTCAATACCTGCGTTGGTTATCATGCAGGTTACTTTACAAATATGGGATGGAACAATACCATCATCGGGGCCAATTGTTATGTTTCCGTGGGTGATCTGTTTAATGTCATAGCGATCGGGCAGGATGTGCACCCTACAGCCAACAGCCAGGCGAGAATTGGTAATTCCGCCACTAATTCAATTGGTGGCTATGCCAACTGGAGCAACCTGAGTGACGGTCGGTTCAAAAAAGATATAAAAGCTGATGTAAAAGGAATCGACTTCATTATGAAGTTAAAACCAGTTACCTATCATCTTGACGTTTCTGGTTTGAGTAAAGCACTGGGGGAAGGACAGGGAAAAGAGCTTGATAAATATTCCAGGCAGGCAGTTACAGAGAAGGAAGCAACTCTTTATTCCGGTTTCGTAGCGCAGGAAGTGGAGAAGGCAGCAATGGAAAGCGGCTATGATTTCAGTGGTGTGGACAAACCAAAGAATGAAAAAGATTTTTACGCACTACGCTACGCAGAGTTTGTTGTGCCACTGGTGAAAGCTGTGCAGGAACAGCAGCTAGTAATAAGCGATCAACAAAAACAAATAAATGAATTAAAGAAGGTTAATGATGAATTGAAAAACCAAATGTTAGAATTAAAAAAGCTATTTGAATCAAAGAAATGATCAGTATGAAAAAGATAGGTTTGATTTTTTACTTTTCACTTTTTACTTGCTGGTGTTGCTATTCGCAAAATGTAGGTATCGGTACTACCAACCCTGCTGCTAAACTGCATGTGACAGGTTCTCTCAGGTTTGATACATTAAGCGGTAACGGTGTGCGGGCAATCTATGCCGATGCTTCAGGGAACGTTACTGCTACAGTACCTTCATTACCTCCATCAACCGTTACTAATTCTTCCGGTTCAGCAATCCCTGATTTTAGTTGTGCCGGAACAGGTAGTAATATTGTTTTGTCGCAATTGCCTACTTCAGTTTCATCCTCGGCCATAAAAGTGACATTGAATATTACTCATCCGAAATTGCTTGACCTTACCATTTATCTAACAGCGCCAAACGGAGCGGTGATTAATCTTTTTAGTGGCACTTACACTTCGGCGGCTGATCTTACTAATACTGTATTCACTGACCAGGGTATTGATCTGTCATCAGGTATAGCACCTTATACCGGTTATTTCAAACCTGCCGGCATTCTTACACCAAATATCTGCGGTACTAATCCTACAGTTGCTACTTTCTCAGGTATGGGAGGAGGAACTATCAATCCAAATGGAACATGGACTTTAAAAGTGATAGACAACACAAGTACCAATACCGGCAATCTTAACAACTGGACTTTATCAATTAATCCCGGCACCGGCCTGGAGGGTATCTGGGGGTTGAAAGGAAATGCAGGAACAAATACGAATAATTTTATTGGTACAGTTGACAATGCGCCCCTCAATTTCAGGGTGAATAACCGGAAGGCCGGTATTATAGACAGCACATTGTCAAATACGTCTTTTGGGTTTCGCAGTTTGGAGTTAAATACATACGGTTATGCAAATACCGCAATCGGTAACGCTGCATTATTTTCTAATGTAACCGGCACTGACCTTGTAGCTGTCGGTGATTCAGCTTTGTTTAACCAGGGTAGTGGTTTGGCGGGAAATACAGCGCTGGGTAGTAAGGCGCTTCGTTTTAATAGTGGTGGATATTTGAACACAGCAACCGGAACTCATGCACTTACTTCAAATACCGGCGGATACTACAACACAGCAGGCGGGGCTTATGCACTATATAACAATGTCAATGGCATAGGTAATACTTCAACCGGGAGTTATGCGCTTTATTCGAATATTTTTGGTGGCTATAATACCGCGGCCGGGCATTTGGCGCTGACGCAGAACACTAACGGCGATTTCAATACCGCCACTGGAGCCTGGGCACTTAATAGCAACATAATCGGTATAGAGAACACTGCAACCGGCACTATGGCTCTTAATTTCAACAAAGAAAGTTACAATACAGCAGTAGGAGCATATGTGCTGTATAACACTAACTTTTCACAATACAATACTGCGATAGGCTACAGGGCAGGTGATACTTATAACAATGGCTACAATAATGTTTTTGTCGGTGCCAATACAGATGTAAATGGCACGGGGTATTTTAATGTGGTTGCGGTGGGACAAGGAACCGTGATAGGTGGAAGCAATACAGCAAGATTTGGTAATTCAGCTACCGTTTCTTATGGCGGCTGGGCAGGCTGGACCAATGTGAGCGATGGCCGGTATAAAAGAAACATACAGGAAAATGTACCGGGCCTTGCATTTATCAATAAGCTGAGACCAGTTACTTACAATCTTGATGCAACTTCGTTGGATGCATTTCTTCATCAAAACAATAACAATGAAATGAAAGGCGCATCAATGAAAGTGTATGAAAATGCGTTAAAGGAAAAAGAAAAAATTGTTTATACAGGTTTTGTGGCACAGGAAGTGGAAGCAGCGGCTAAAGAACTGGGTTTTGATTTTTCCGGTGTAGATAAACCCAAAAGTGAGAACGATACTTACGGATTGCGCTATGCGGAGTTTGTCGTACCATTGGTAAAAGCGGTTCAGGAACAGCAATTGATTATAGAAAAACAACAAAAACAAATTGAAGAATTGCTCAAACGACTTGAAGCAGTGGAAAAGAAAGCCTCCCTGCCCTCCAAAGGAGGGTTTTCGGAGTCTGAGAATTCGAAGCGTTAATTATTTATTCGGAAAATAAAACTTTAGGGTTTTAAAGCCCCTCCTTTGGAGGGGTTCGGGGAGGCCTTTTAGAACTTATAATAGTCTTTAATCCTTGTCATCAACAAATCTTTCTTCCTTCTTGACACATCCACTTCATGTCCATTGGAGAGGATAACAGTTCCGCCTTCACCGCGGATATATTCTTTTACATGTTCCAGGTTTACTACAAAAGATTTATGAATGCGTACAAAGTTGCAATCTTCCAGCAGGTCCTCGTATTCAAAGATTGATCTCGGTGTGCAGATCGATGGACCATTGGTGAAGTGTATATTGGTATAGTTGCTGCTGGCCTCACAATAAATAATAGTATTGATATCAACTACGCGAAAACCTCTCAACGAAGGAATGCAAAGCTTGGATTTTTTTGCTGCCTTTTTCTGATAAACGAAATCTCCTTCACCGGTTTCAATGACGGTTTCTATAGTATCGGACTCAAGCAACTCTTCGAGTGAGCCTGTGTCCCTGTACTCATTGTTTAGTAGTAGTGTGCTCATTGTTTTTTGTGTTTGTGATGAAAAACAGGACGAATCTAAACTCATACTCACCCGGTTTGCTATGGCATTTGATTAAAATGATTGTTTTGGTGAGTGGAGCATGTAAAGGCGTTAGTATCGCCGTGTGAACACAACCAGGCATTGAGTATTGGGTAAAAAGACCAACCGCTCAACAACTTCTTTCTTTTAAGCATCCCGGCTCAGGTTGCGCTAATGTTCTCTTCTTATCGGTCGTTTACGAAAGTAATCTTGTAGCTCACAACAAACCAAAATCGAAATGAAACTTATACTTTGCTGCCTTCTTCTGATTTGCTCACAATACTTACTTGCGCAAAGTGTGGGCATTGGCACAACTATTCCGAATGCTTCGGCTCAACTTGATATCAGCAGTAATTCAAAAGGACTATTAATACCGCGGATGAATACATCTGTTATTAATACGATCAGCAACCCGGCAAAAGGATTGATGATTTACGATTCTGCATTAAACAGACTTGTGATCAATACCGGTACTGCTTCATCACCGGGCTGGCAACAAGTTGGTAATAGCAGCGGGTGGAACTTAACCGGTAATAGTGGAACTAATCCTTCAACAAATTTTATCGGTACCACTGATAATAATCCAATTCGATTTCGGATAAATAACAAACCAGCGGGTCATGTTGATTCAATTTATGGAAGTGTTTTCCTTGGGTATCGTGCGGGCAACCAGTTCAACAATTACGATAACGTAGGCATTGGCTTTAAATCACTTTATGCTGCAACATCATTTGGAAGCAACAACGTGGCTTTGGGCAGCTATTCTCTTTATTCCAACGCAGCAGGTTCTGCTAATATTGGCATTGGCCGGGATGCACTTTATTCAAACACAAGCGGGGGAGCAAACATTGCAATCGGCAATGGGACCATGTTTTCCAACACAGATGGTACCGGCAATACCGCTATCGGGTACAGTGCTCTTAGAAGCACTGCAGCCGGGAACTATAATACAGCAGTTGGTTATGAAGCGTTGTATTATAATAATGCCCATGGTAATTCTGCTTTTGGGTCAAACAGCATGACGTTCAATACTACAGGTAGTCAAAATGCTGCATTTGGTCATGCCTCATTAAACAGGAATGAAACCGGCGTTAATAATGCCGCATTTGGTTACCAGGCTTTAAACGCTAACCAGGCGGGGGGTCAAAATTCCGCATTCGGTTCCCAGGCATTACTGGTAAATGCCGTTGGCGAAAATAATTCTGCATTTGGTTACCAGGCCTTAGCCGCTAATACTACAGGCAACAAAAACTCTGCAATTGGATGGGCGGCTCTTTTAAAAAATACAACAGGCTACTATAATGCTGCTATGGGTGATGGCGCAATGCTTGGTAATATTGTCGGCATTGGAAATACAGCCATGGGATCAGGCGCATTATTTAGTACAGGCGGCGCAAGCTACAACACGGCCCTGGGTTATCACGCCGGTTTTTTCTATGAAGCAGGATGGAACAATACATTAATAGGCGCGGAGACCGGTATCAACGCTGCAGGAATTTATAATGCGGTTGCGTTAGGCAATGGTACTGTCATCACTGCCAGCAACCAGGCCAGGATTGGCAATGGCTCCACCATTTCAATTGGAGGATATGCCAACTGGACCAATATGAGTGATGGCCGTTATAAAAAGAATATAAATGAAAACGTAAATGGCCTTGACTTCATCATGAAACTGAGGCCCGTCACCTACCATTTAGATATCGTTTCTCTTGACAAAAAATTAAATGGCGGAGAAAAGAAAGAATGGAATGCTACCATGGAAACCGCAGTAAAAGAGAAAGAACAAATTGTTCAATCCGGTTTTATAGCACAGGAAGTAGAAAATGCAGCCAAAGAAACAGGTTATGATTTTAGTGGAGTGGATAAACCCAAAAACGAAAATGATTTGTATGGTTTACGCTACGCAGAGTTTGTTGTGCCATTGGTAAAGGCTGTACAGGAACAGCAACAGCAGATCGCTGATATGAAAAAAGAAGTAAACCTGGTAAAAGAACAAAATAAACTGCTGATGCAATTGCTCGAAAAAAAGAATTAATAATAAAACTATTCAGCTATTAACTATTAAACCAAAAAAATGAAACTAATTCTATTCTGCTTAGCTATTTTTTGTTCGCAATACTTATTTGCACAAAGTGTAGGTATCGGCACAAATACACCTGATGCATCGGCCCAATTAGATATATCCAACTCATCAAAAGGATTGCTGATGCCCAGAATGAATACGACAGCAGTCAATTCAATTGCCAATCCTGCGAAAGGATTGATGATATATGATTCTACAAAAAACCAATTAGTAATCAACACCGGGACAAAAACTTCGCCCAATTGGCAAAATGCATCGTCCAACAGCGGTTGGACTCTTACGGGCAACAGCGGAACAAATCCTTCTACTCATTTTATTGGTACTACCGATAATAATCCTTTGCGTTTTCGTATCAATAATAAACCTGCAGGTAAGATTGATTCAGTGACGAACTCCACTTTTTTGGGATACCAAAGCGGAAGCCTGTCAATAGGCTATGATAATGTTGGATTGGGTTATTATTCTCTCCGTGCTAATACAAGCGGAGAAAGTAATACAGCCATAGGATCCTATGCTTTGTATGCAAATACCACTGGTTATTATAATACTGCAATAGGTGCGAATACGCTATCGTCTAATACCGGGGGAGAAAGTAACGTTGCCGTCGGATCGAGTGCCATGGGTTCCAATACAAGTGGTGATTATAATACTGCTGTGGGCTATCAATCACTTTTTTCCAATATCAATGGTAATTACAATACAGCATTTGGTGCAGGAACTCTTTTCGATAATCAAACTGGCTACGAGAATTCAGCTTTTGGCGGCAATGCTATGAGTTATAATTCTGATGGTGCTTACAATGCAGCCTTTGGCCACGCCTCGCTTTATCATAACACGATCGGCATTATGAATACTGCATCCGGATGGCAATCTCTTAACGCCAATACCATCGGCAACCGAAATACCGGGCTTGGCGCTGCTGCTCTTTTTACTAATACAACCGGTAGCTATAATTCGGCTATCGGAGCCTTGGCACTTAGTAATAATTCAACAGGTTCTTATAATGTTGCAGTAGGAGATGGGTCAATGGGGTTTAATGTAACAGGTGAAAAAAATATTGCGATTGGCGCAAGCTCGCTTTCTTCCAACACAACAGGCTCTTATAATTCCGCAGCAGGCGAAGAGTCTATGTTTTCCAATACAACCGGACAACATAACACAGCTCTTGGTTATGCTTCACTTTTTACTAACACGACCGGGTCAGCTAATGCGGTAGTAGGTTATGGAGCTCTCTATTATAACACTACCGGTAATAATAACACCGCAACAGGATATGATGCGCTTTATTCCAATACGACCGGCTCGGATAATACTGCGGTTGGTTTTCTGACACTGGGAAGCAATACCGCCGGTAACCAAAATACAGCAACAGGCCGACAGGCGCTTTATACAAATACTACGGGTAATTATAATACAGCAAATGGTTACCTGGCATTAAGCAATAATTCAACCGGCGTGGGTAATACCGCGATAGGACATGAATCATTACGAACAATGACTGCCGCCAATTATAACACGGTACTTGGCTATCGTGCCGGTTACAATTTTGATATCGGTTGGAACAACACATTGATAGGAGCTAATTGCAATACGTCGGCACCTGCTATGTTCAATTGTGTTGCATTGGGTAATGGTACAACCGTTTTGGCTAGCAACCAGGCAAGAATCGGAAATGGATCAACAATTTCTATAGGTGGCTTTGCCAACTGGACCAACATGAGTGATGGTCGCTATAAAAAGAATATACGGGAAAATGTAAACGGTCTTGATTTTATCATGAAGCTGCGGCCGGTTACTTATCAACTCGATGTTGTTTCTCTTGATAAAAAATTGAATGCTGTGCAAACAAGAGAATCAAATGCAGCTATGCAAACAGCTATGCGGGAGAAAGAACAGATCATTCAATCTGGTTTTGTGGCACAGGAAGTAGAAAATGCAGCTAAGGAAACAGGTTATAATTTCAGTGGTGTAGACAAACCCAAAAATGAAAATGATCTGTATGGCTTACGCTATGCTGAGTTTGTAGTGCCGTTAGTGAAAGCAGTACAAGAGCAACAAAAGACTATTGAATTACAACAAAAACAACTCGACGATCAAAAAAAGAAAAATGACGAGTTGTTGAAGAGAATAGAAACACTTGAATTAAAACTTATCCTTCAAAAGAATTAAGATGAAAAAGATATTGATCATTGGCTGCAGTTTATTATTTGTGACGGAAACGTTGTTTGCCCAGAGTGTTGGCATTGGAACAACAACACCTCATTCTTCTGCAGTACTGGACATCACTCATACATCAAAGGGACTGCTTATTCCAAGAATGGGTACCTCGTCATTAAATGCTGTCAGCAATCCTGCAAAAGGTTTAATGATCTATGACTCGACTGCAAACCAATTGGTGATCAATAAAGGAACTACGGCATCTCCCAACTGGCAAACGGTATCATCAGGTGGCGGATGGAGTTTGACAGGCAATAGCGGCATCAACCCAGCTTTAAATTTTATCGGCACAACAGATGCTAGTCCACTTCGGTTTCGTGTAAATAATCACGTGGCCGGTCACGTAGATTCATTGAATGAAAACACTTTCATGGGTTATAGAGCCGGGACTAATCTGACTGGTTTGGCTAATACTGCAATAGGGTATAAATCTCTTTTTCGTAATACACAGGGTTCAAATAATGTAGCGATTGGGGGTTATTCACTTTTCTCCAATACAGCCGGCGGGCTGAATGTTGCTGTGGGTGTGGGTGCGCTTTATTGGAATCAAGCCGGCAGCGGCAATGCAGCTGTAGGCCAGGCAGCACTATATAATAATACCTCCGGCGACTATAATACCGCAATGGGAATGAACTCGCTGCTTGGTAATTCTACCGGTGTGCATAATACTGCTTTCGGGTATGAAGCACTATACTCAAACACGGCTTCCAACAATACAGCCATCGGTTCTCACGCACTTTCCTACAATACCGGCGGGATGCAAAATACCGGTATCGGTTACTCTGCATTGAATAAAAACACAACGGGCACTAATAATACTTCTACCGGGTTTCAATCGCTTCTGTCCAACACTATCGGCGACAATAATGCCGCATTCGGTTTTCAGGCGCTGGTATCAAATACTACCGGTTCTAAAAATTCAGCATTCGGGTGGCAATCTCTCTTGCAAAACACAAATGGGCTTTATAATGCAGCGGTAGGCGATGCAGCTCTCTACAATAATACAGTAGGTAGTGGAAATACCGCTATGGGTTCCGGGGCGTTGCTGAGCACGACGGGTTCAAGTTACAATACTGCATATGGCTTTCATGCAGGGTATGTAAATGATGCAGGTTGGAACAATACATTGATAGGTTCCGAGTGCAACGTGGCGTATAGTGGTATCTATAACAGTTTAGCGATAGGTAACAGTATTTCATTAACGGCAAGCAACCAGGCAAGAATTGGTAATAGCGCCACAACTTCTATCGGCGGTTATGCCAGCTGGACCAATTTAAGTGACGGTCGTTTTAAAAAGAATGTCAAAGAAGATGTGAAAGGGCTTGAGTTTATCATGAAACTCCGGCCTGTTACTTACCAATTGGATATTGTTTCCTTAAATAAAAAATTAAATGATGGAGTAGAAAAAGAATCTGAACGGGCTTTAAAAAATTCCATCGAAGAAAAAGAAAAAATGATACAAACAGGATTTGTAGCACAGGAAGTGGAAGCTGCTGCAAAGGAACTTGGGTATGATTTCAGCGGAGTAGACAAACCAAAAAACGAAAATGATTTTTATGGATTACGTTATGCTGAGTTTGTAGTGCCATTGGTAAAAGCAGTACAAGAACAACAAGAAATGATCAAGGAACTGAAAAGACAGAATGAGGAATTAAGAAAAACAAATTCCGCTCAAAAAGATATTAATAACGACTTGCTGAAACGAGTTGATCAGTTGGAGTCTGCCTTAAAAAGATAATGCTTTTCAATTTTTACCATAACTAACTAATGAGACCAATATGAAAAAGAAATTACAATTACTCATGCTGATCGTCTTTGCTTATAGTTTTTCATTTTCACAAACGGTGGGCATCGGCACAAATACTCCCGATTCATCTGCTGTATTGGATATTTCACATTCCAGTAAAGGATTACTGATTCCAAGAATGACCACTAATGCAATTGGTGGTATCGTTAATCCTGCCAGGGGATTAATGGTGTTTGATACACTGCTGAGTCAATTACTGGTAAACATGGGATCGCCGGACGAACCCGTTTGGCAATCGGTCAGTTCAAAAAGCTCCTGGAACCTGGCTGGTAATTACAATACAAACCCTGTTACCCAGTTTGTAGGAACGAATGATACTCGTCCATTGCATTTTGGCGTCAATGGTATAAGAGCCGGTGAGTTGAATGTAAACGGAACCGTTTTTCTTGGTTTGAGATCTGGGGAGTATAACACATATGGATTCAGCAATATCGCAATTGGTACCGACGCATTAAAGTCGAATACTAACCGCAACAACTTAGTTGCGATCGGTGATTCAGCCTTATTAAAAAATGGTTTAGGTGCTGTCGATCCTATCGAGGGGTCAGCCAATACTGCTATCGGGTCAAAATCATTATTGTCAAATACAATAGGTAGCCGCAATACGGCGGCAGGGTTTGAATCATTGTTTTCAAATACTACTGGCAGCGTCAACTCATCTTTCGGCGCAAGATCGCTTCACTCAAATACTACAGGGAGATTTAATACAGCAACAGGTTATGCCTCTCTTTTTTCCAACACAACCGGAGAAAGCAATACTGCTGACGGAGTTGCCTCTCTTTTTTCAAACACTACCGGCCATGACAACACCGCTTCGGGATTTCAATCGCTTAACGCCAATATAACGGGCGCAGGCAACACAGCGATGGGTAGTCAATCCCTTTTTTCCAATTCTACCGGTGGCGACAACACAGCAATAGGCGGCGGTGCGCTTCGATCAAATACGATCGGTAACAATAATACAGCCGCTGGTGCTTTGACACTTACTTATAATACAACAGGTGGAAATAATACGGGAACCGGTGTACAATCACTTTATAATAACACCGAGGGCAGCTACAATACGGCCAATGGTGTTATATCACTTTATTCAAATACAACCGGCATTGGCAATACAGCGATGGGCTATCAATCTCTTTTCGGAAATACAGAAGGGTATGGCAATACAGCTATTGGTAATCTTTCCATGAATGCAAACACTACGGGCTTTTATAATACTGCAACGGGAACGACATCGCTTAAATCAAATACAACCGGCAGGTATAATGTAGCAAATGGATACGAAGCTCTTTTTTCCAATACAACTGGTATCACAAACACAGCTGTTGGTTATGGTTCACTTTACCATAATACGATTGGAAATGCTAACACTTCTATCGGTAATGCAGCATTGATCAACAATACCACTGGTACCGGCAATACCGCGTTGGGTGACCTTGCTTTATACTACACTACCAATTCAAGTTATAACACAGCCATTGGCCATTACGCGGGGATATACCATGACCTTGGATTCAACAATACGATTGTCGGGGCCAATGCCGGCTTGAATGCGGATGGATTATACAATTGCGTCGCAGTTGGAGAATCTGCATTATGTACGTCCAGCAACCAGGTAAGGCTGGGTAATTCATCTACCACATCGATTGGCGGTGTTATTGGTTTTAGCAGCGTCAGTGATGGTCGTTATAAACGAAATATTCATGAAGAAGTAAAAGGAATTGATTTTATTATGAAACTGCGACCTGTGACTTATCAATTGGATATAGCTGGTCTGAATAAAAAATTAAATACCGGCAAGGAACAGGATAGCTTATCAAAGAAGGTCAATGAAAATGAAAAAACAATTTTCTCCGGATTCATAGCGCAGGAGGTAGAACAGGCTGCAAAAGATGCAGGTTATGATTTCAGCGGAATTGATAAACCAAAAAATCAAAACGATTTATATGGTTTGCGCTATTCAGAATTTGTAGTTCCATTAGTAAAAGCTGTGCAGGAACAACAAGAAATCATAAAAGTGCTACAGGCGCAGGTTACTGAGCTTAAAAAGGTAATACAAAATAAGAACAGCAGTAATTAAATTAATAAACAACTATTAAACTTTAACTATAAAAAAACAAGTAATGAAACATCAGTTCAGAAAATTTATTTTATTCTCTTCTTTATTATCAACAACTATCATCGCATGTAATCGCGACAAGAATATCGACAAAAATGCACCTGCTTACAAGATTACGGAAAGTGAGAAGCTGGTTATTCCAGCAGCGATTGAGTTACCCGCTAATCTTCCCGGTGGCAATACAAGAGTAGTGACATATTATGCAGAAGGCGTTCAGAAATATAAAGCGCAGGCAAAAACAGGTGGTGGCTTTGAATGGGTCTTTGTTGCTCCGCAAGCCGATCTTTATGATGCTGCTAATAAAAAAGTTGGAACACATTCCGCTGGTCCTACATGGCAATTAACGGGAACAACAGATTCTATCTATGCGCAACAATTTGCACCTGCTAAGAGTGCACCGAGTCCCGATGCGAATAGTATTGATTGGTTACAATTAATGCCAAAGACTGGAAAAACACCAACCGGCATTTTTGCAAGTGTATCCTACATCCAACGTATCGCAACAAAGGGTGGAAAAGCACCGGCACAATTACCAGCAAGTGCAAGTGAGACTATTGATGTTGCTTACACGGCTATCTACCGATTTACAAAGAAAAATTAACGGGCCAAAAAGAGCTTTCTGACAGTAATTAGCAGTCCAGTTCAATATTGAAACACGGAGACACAAAGACACGGAGGCACAGAGAATCTTGTAATAGTTGCTCGGTGTCTTTGTGTCTCCGTGTCTTTGTGGTTCATTTTTTTTAAATCCAGTAATAAATCAATCCAGGAATCTTTCTTTCAGTTCCGGTGTCGGTATCATACACTCATCCTTTCTGCCAAACCATTTGTAGCGGTTTTTGGCAATAACATTGTAAACTCCATTCCTGATGAACCTGGGAACAATCATAAATCCATACAATAATTTCCAGCCGCCACTCAGCTTACGGGCTACCCTTAATGCTGCTGTTGATTTTGTATAAATTTTATCTCCCTCAGTTAAAATAAATGAATTGAAATCATCCAGGGGTAAATTATGTTTTTGCAGAAGCTCAGTGCCTGCTTTGCCCTGTAGTGAAGCAAACTGGAATTGTTTTTTCTTGTCTCTTTTAATAATGAATTGAATTGCCCCATTGCAAAGATTACAGACTCCATCAAAATAAATAACAGGGCGCTGGGAAGAAATCATCAGTAAAATTACTGCACTTTCTACTATTAAGAATTAGTTGTAATTTTTCCGTGTAATCAGTCCTGACTTTCATGAGAAACCCGCTACCTATATTTATATTCGGTGTCTTCTTTTTCCCTTTTCTTTCTGCTGCACAAGCTGTTTCCAGGCAGGATTCAGCTCATGTTTTTGATTTGATAGCAAAAGCTGAAACTCTTTTTACTGCATCCAATTATGATTCTGCATTGTTTTACTGCGATAAAGCCGAAGCGTATAGTAAGACAAAAAATTTTAAGAAAGGCATCGCCTATTCTTTCATCGAGCGGACTGACGTCCTCATGGATAAAGATGATTTGAATAAAGCTTTATTATACCCTCCTCAAACCAATGCGATCGGTATTCAATTGAAAGATTCATTGATCACAGCAATATCATGGTTGCAGATGGCGCAGGTGAAAATGTATAATAATGAGTTTGATGAAGCAGTCCCTTTGTTTGTCAAGAGTCTTGAATATTACCTCGACAAGCATCCTGACCGGTATTCAGCTCTCGCCTTTAACGATCTTGGATACACCTGGGGAAGAAAAGGGGAGTTGAGTAAACAGGCTATCTGTCTTTTACGGTCGATAAGTATTTATGAAAATCATTTTCCCGACCAGTATGGTGAAATAGGTGTTGCTTACAACAATCTTTCAACGGTTTATTATAGTCTTGATGACAGGAGCAAAGCAATTGAATATGCAAAGAAATCATTGGAGTACCGGGAAAAGACAGGCGACCTTGGACGACTTTCGATTGGTTGCTGCAACCTCAGCCAGTTCTATACTACTATCAACAACGAGGAAGCAGAAAAATATCTAAACCTGTGTGTAAAGTATGCATTACAAAGCAACCAGGAATCACGGGTTGTTCATTCTTATGTAACAGCTGCAAACCTTTATAATACCAACAAAAAACCACTTGAAGCGCTGGATTACGAATTGAAAGCAATCAGTCTTTTGGAAAAAAGTAAAAAAGATCCTGCTATGCTCGCCCGTCGCTATATGGCAGTCGGAACGCTGTACAGGCAGCTAAAAAAAGATTCTGCATCAACGATGGGTTATTTTAATAAATCGCTTTCTCTTTTGCTTTCGATACAGGACAGGATGAACCTGCGTGATTTTTATTTCCAGATGACCAACTATCACAATGAAAGTGGCAATTATGGGGAAGCATACGAGAGTTATAAGAAATATATCCTGTACCGCGATAGCATCGTCAGCAAGAATACACAAACTTCTATCGCCGAGATAGCTGCCCGTTATGAGACGGAGAAAAAAGACAATGAAATAACAAAGCTGAATGCTGCACAACGCATAAAAGAACTACAGATAGAAAAACAAAATGCATTGATTGCAGGAAATTTAGCAGCAGCTCAAAAAAAGGAAAATGAGATCGAGCTATTGTCCAAGGCAAAGGAACTGCAGGAGCTTAAAATAAAGCAGCAGGATGAAGAATTGGAAAAACAGATCCTGCTGGCGAAAAACAATGAACAGCAACTACAATTAGCCGCAAAGGAAAAATTACTGCAGCAAAAACAACTAAGAGATTCCAACATCGTCAGAAATTTTATACTGGCAGCAGCCGGCCTGTTGGCGTTGCTTGGTTATTTTATGTTTAACCGCTACCAGTTAAGAAGAAAGATAAAGGAGCAGGAAGCCTTGCTCGTTGTTCGTAATAATATTGCTAAAGATCTTCATGATGAAATAGGCTCTACACTTACCAGTATAAAAATATTGTCAGAAGTATCCGAAAAGAATTTACATAAGGACCAAACGAAAACATCTTCATTTTTACAAAAGATTACTGAACAATCAGCGGCAGTGCAACAGGGCATCAGTGATATTGTATGGGCGGTTAAACCTGAGAATGATAAACTGGGAAATATGGTAATCCGTATGCGGGAATATGTGGCGCAAACGCTGGAGTCAAAGAATATTCATACGGTGATCAAAATAGATGAGAATGTCTTAGACAAGACGCTTGACATGAACCAGCGAAGAGATTTCTTTCTTGTGTTTAAAGAAGCGATCAACAATATTGCTAAATATGCGGAAGCAACAGAAGTGTCGGTAAATCTTGAAAGAAATAACGGTGATATTGAAATGAAAGTGACCGACAACGGTAAAGGGTTCATTGTTGACAGGGAAACTTCTTCAAACGGGCTGAAGAATATGAAAGCAAGAGCTGTTTCACTAAAGGGTAAGCTCGATATTTATTCACAACCGGCAAAAGGTTCTTCTGTAGTATTGTCTATTCCAACTACATGATCATGTAGTAGTGATAGTGATCAATCCATTTATTTTTAATGTATGAGTGTAAAGGTCCTGCTATACGATGATAACGAGGCTTTGCGTATAAGCATTGAAACGTTGATAGCAATGGAAGATGATCTTGAATTGCTGGCGCTCATGCCCAATGCAGAGACCGTTGAAACAGATATCAGTGAAATGAAACCGGATGTAGTGCTGATGGATATTGATATGCCGGTGATAAATGGAGTAGAGGCTGTAAGAAGAATACGGGTGACCAATAATAAGCTCCCGGTGATCATGCTTACTGTTTTTGATGACAATGAAAATATTTTCAATGCGATTTGTGCCGGCGCTTCCGGTTATATACTGAAACGTTATGCAACAGAAGAAATTCCTTCTGCTATTCGTATGGTGCTGGAAGGTGGCGCACCGATGACCGGTTCAGTAGCCAGGAAAGTATTGATGATGGTGCCACAGGCAAAGACAAGTGAACAGGAAAAAAGTAATCTCAGTCAAAAAGAAACAGCTATCCTTCAATTTTTGGTAAACGGCTATAGCTATAAAATGATCGCTTCTGAATTAAAGATCAGTATTGACACCGTTCGTTTTCATATCAAGAAGATCTACGATAAGCTTCACGTACATTCTGCAACAGAAGCTGTTTCCAAAGCAATAAAAGATAAACTCGTCTGACGGTTCGTCATTGCGAGGCCTGTCGAAAGCAATTTGAAACGAAAATAATGTTGCAACAGGCCGAAGCAACGTCATTGCGAGCGAAGCGAAGCAAGGCTACATAATGATGTAGTTGCAAGCCCCTTCTTCTCAGGATAGTTTTACTAAAATTTAAAACATCATGAAGAAGTTAGCTTTATCCGTTCTTGCATTCTTTATTGCTATATGTTTTGTATCCGCCCAAACATTTGATTTCATGCCGGGTGGCAACGTAATCTTCGAAGACAAATTTGATCCCGATGCCGTAGGCGATCTTCCTGCTAAGTGGAGCACAAGTGGCGATGGTTCTTTAGTGACAATCGATCGCTTACAGGGAAAATGGTTTAAGATCAGTCAACCTACAGCCGTAAGTCCTGAACTTACAGAGGCCCTTCCTGAAAATTGCACCATTGAATTTGATTTGTATTTAAAAAGTACTACCGGCATTGCCCCACAGCCGATGTTTGGATTGACATCATTGAGTGATGTATCGGCAGGTGATGTTTATCGTCAGCATATCTGGGTTGTGTTACGTGGTTACAATGGAGATAATACAGTTGATTATGGCAAAACGATACAGGACCTTGGCAGCAAAAAATTCTCATTGTCAGGTTATGTTAACCGCAAATTGCATGTAAGCATTGCTATCAATAAAACACGATTCAGAGTCTGGTTGGATAAAACGAAAATTGTTGATTTGCCGAAACTGCTGACTGATGAATACAGGAACAATTTTTTTATTGCCAGTTCAGCCGTTATTCCTTCTCCCGAAGAAGCTGTTTATTTCAGCAATGTGCGTATCGCTGCAGGTGAAGTCGATGCACGCAGCATGCTGATCAGGCAATTGCTGGACCAGGGTTCTGTTGTAACACCCAATATCAATTTCAATCAACAGACCAATGAAATAACAGCTGCCTCTTATACTACACTCGATACGCTTGGACAGGCACTGGTAGCAGATCCCAACCTGAATATACAGATCAACGGTATGGAACAGATGCCCCAGGCATCAACTGGAAATACCGGTGGTGCGATCAGTGAAGAAATGGTAAAGGCAAAAGTGGAAAAGATGAAAGCGTATATCGTTGACAAATTCAATGTGAAAGTGGACAGGATTGTAACGGCTGCAACGAATAAGTTCAAAACAAAGATGGAATCTATGCAGAACAGCAAGACAGGAGCTAAAATCAAAGGATTCCTTACAGAGATCGTGAAGTTGTAATTATAGGTATTTGAAAATTCAAGAGGAGATTAGTAGCATGAAACTTTATCTGAAAATAATAATAATGTTGTGGTTACCCTGCCAGGCATCAGGGATGATGTATCCAAATAAGGTAAATTCTATCGGAGCCTTAAGCTTCAAATGCAACGGTCAATTATATACGGCTGACTCAACACATGCAAGAGGCTATGCAGTTAAACAAACAACATTGGCCTATATCAACGGGGCGAATACGGATAATATGGTGATCGGCATTGAATGGAAAGGAATGAAAGGGGTTGGTACTTTCTATGTAAGCAATAAGGAAGGCAAGGCCGAGTTTACCATTAACCATAAAACCTACTATGTTAAAGACGAAGGTGATTATGTGAAAGTAGTCATCAGTATTGCCAAAGAGCAGGGCGCCTTTTTCCTGCTGAACGGCACATTTGAAGGACAATTGCAGGATAAAAGTGGCAATAAGGTGAAAATAACAGAGGGAAAGATCCAGACACAGTCAATATAAGCGGATGCCGGGCACTACATAGATATGTAGTTGATGCCGGGTTGCATTCTTTTCATATTTACTGATTAATTACTATTAAACTAAAACCTCCTCAATGAAAAAGCTTTTATGGATAACCCTATTGTTTGCTGCATGCAACAGCAATGAAAGCAAAGATGCTACCACTGATGTAAAAGATTCCAGTTCAAAAGTTGAAAAAAAGACAAATACAGCCTCTTCGGGAGATTGTGGCAAGATGATCTTTTTTCAACAAGGCGCTGAGATGGATGCAAAAACTTATAATGGTTCAGGAAAGGAAATAGCTAATCAGCATACCAAAGTTGTCGATGTAAAAAATGAGGATGGTGCAACAGTCGCATATGTAGAAGGAGTGGATGTTCAGGCTGATGGGAAAACAACTAATGTAAAATTCAACTACAAATGTGATGGCAGCAAGATCTATTTCGATATGGGTTCTTTACTCGCATCAAATGCAAAGGAATCCGGCGGATCATTTGAAGGATCAATGATAGAATACCCTATCAATGTTTCAGCGGGCCAAACATTACCTGACGCAACCGGCAATATGAGTTTTGAAAAGAATGGAAAGAAGATGACAGTCACCTATCATTTCAAAGACAGAAAAGTAGGAGAGAGGGAGGAAGTGACAACAAGCGCAGGCACATTTAGTTGTTATAAAATAAGCCACACAGTCGCCACAGAAATGGAGTTACCAAATATGAATGAAAAAATGAAGCAGGCGATGCGGGCTATGCAGAACAAAATGAAAATGACCAGTACAACATGGTTCGCACCTGACTTTGGTATTGTAAAAATGGAGGTAGCGATGAATGGTAAGCCGATCACCAGGACGGAAATAACCGGTGTAAAAAAGTAACTACATGGATATGCAGTTGATAAAAATCATGCTTGATTACATATTTGTCCTGTAAAAAATAATTAATCAAAAACTATAAAAATGAAAAAGATACTATTTGTTATTTGCTTGGTTCAGTTGATAGGCGCAAGTCTTTTTGCTCAAACAAGCCCTATCCTGAAACCAACATCTGCGACCCAACTTAAGTTAAAAGGATCCGTTCCCTTTTTTGTAAAAAGCAGCTCGACTGTCAGGAACATTGTTCCTGTTAATTCGCCCAATCCAAGTTTCAGAATGCAACGTGGTACGGTGAGTGCCAGCAGAAATGCTACCTCAACTGAAACCGCTACTACACCTGATGCAAACGGACGCTATTGCACTACATCCGTTATCAGTGAAGAGAAGGGTGACTATGTAAAGATAGTTTTGGGTAACCAGAATGATAAGATATATCCTGGCGCTGTTTATTATGACAATGCTTTTATTGATGGAACATACAATGCACCTCCTACGCTCCAACTGCAGGCGTATGATATCACAACGGATCTTTTTTCAGCAGCCTTCAGCGGCAGTTCAATCGTAAACGTACAGCCGACGCTTGGTGGCGTAAATGATGGAATCAGTTCATTAATGAGAAAAGGTGGTAATGTAAAAAATGCCGGTCGCATTTCAGTAGAAGTAAAATCAATGAACTCATCAGAACAATTAGCTTTTGAGATCGGGGCTACATTTACAGGTTATGGAGCTGATCTGAATGCAAGTTTTAACTACCTGAAAAATACCAGTAAGAATGTATTCATTGCCAAGCTCACACAGGTATATTTTTCAGTAATGCTTAATCGTGCAGATGGAAAAACATTGGTGACTAATAACCCGCTTCCTAATAACCTTGTGTATGTAAATAAAGTGAATTATGGAAGAATGGGGTATATATTGATTGCATCTGATTCAAGCAGGGAAGCTATACAGGCTGCATTGGATTTTACGTACACGTCTGGTTCTGTTTCAGGTGGTGTGAACGCAAGGATGAATTATCAAAGAACTTTAAGTTCTATGCAGATCAGTGGTTTCTTTTTTGGTGGAGATGCGGCTAATACAATAAGTCTTACTTCACCCAACCAGTTGCAATCATTTGATGATTATGTACAAAACGGTTTACGTCTTGATCCGAATGTGGCACCTGTTGCTGTTAGCTACGAATTAAAATACCTGAACGATAATGCAACAGCGGCGACACGCAGCACAACGACTTATACAGAGAGACAATGTACACCGGCAAAAGGATTGCGTATTCAGCTTCATAACGTAGCTATCGAAGACATACACGGTGGCGATTGCAGTTACGCATGGGGCACTGTTGAAGTAGAAGTATGGGAAACCAACGCACAAAGAACACCGGTAAGAAAGCTATGGAATGCTGTTATGTGGAACCATACAGGAAATGCGCCTAATCGTACTGTTATTAATTATGCAGATATAAGAGCAGGGAATGTTCTTCGTCCTGAAGTAAGAGATCTTCCGAATGGTGTAAAGACGTTAACGCTTAACCCCATGCTTGTTAATGACAACAAGATCATGTTGCGTTTTAAATTAAACATTAATACAAATCATAAGGATAATGATATTGCTGCACTGGGTTTTCATGGTATGAACAGGGTAGAAACAATCGATAAAATGTTACCGGAAGTTTTTGCAGCCAGTGATGCGATACAGGCAAGCCCCGGCAGGTATAAATATGGAACATACACAGCAGGTCGTTATTGTTCCAATACGGACAGGGTACATTGCTTTTATGCATTGTTTACAATTACAAATAACTAACACAAATCACATTGAGCATAACAAAAGGACAGTTTTTTACAGCTGTCCTTTTCCTATAAAATAAACGATACCAAAACCAGGCATTTTGTTCTTTAAATTTTTTATCATGAAAAAACTACTGCTATTTTTTTCAATCAACTTCCTGATCATCAGCACAGATTCGTTTTCACAAAATGTTGGTGTTGGTACTACAACACCCAATGCAAAACTGGAAATAAAAGATACTGTACGTGCAAGGATGAAGATATCATCCAAGAATTATGCTGATACCAGCCAATTAGTTCTTAGTAACAGGCTCAGTGATGTGTATGGCACTGATATGATACTAAGCAGTAACCAGGAGCAGGGTCTTCGTGTTATTGCAAGATCAGATCTGCCACAAAACAATAGTGATTCGATCTTAATGATAACACCATCGGGAAGATTAGGGATAAATAAAACAGCATTGCCTGCTTATACACTTGATGTAAATGGTGATGTTAACACAACAGGTGCATTACGTGTCAACGGTGACCAGGGAACCAGTGGCCAGGTATTAAGAAGTAATGGTAATGGAACAATGACCTGGGGCGACATGAGCGAGTTTAATAATTATGTCATCTATAATTATACATCAGCAGGCGCATTGCAACCGTTTACTGTTCCGGCCGGTGTCACGAGAATAAAAATAGAAGCATGGGGTGGTGGAGGATACGGAACCAACATTTTTCTCAGTGGAATTGAAACTACAGGCGCAGGTGGCGGAGGTGGTGGATATATTTCAGGGTATTTTGATGTAACGGCATCATCGGTTATTAATGTAGTTGTTGGTGCAGGGGGCAGTCTAGCAGATGGGACTAATAGTCGTGTCGAATTTGGCTCACCCGCCACAAAAACACTTACAGCAAATGGAGGAATCAGAGGTCTTTGGAAGGGTACTTATTTCCAGGCTGGCAATGGAGGTGGTTTTTCTGCGACTGGAACAACAAATTACAGGGGTCTGCCGGGCGAGAATGGATACCCTACAACATCTGTGTATGAGCAAAGAACATCAACTGACTTTATACAAAAAATAGTATATGGTAATGGGGGAAATGCCGGAAATACAGACTATACCGGGGGAAGAGGAGGCGTTATAACGAATAATATTACAACTTCTACCATATTGCAAAGAGTAAGTGGAACTAACGGATCAATCCCGGGCGGTGGCGGTTCATCATTGGGTCCCACTTTAGGTGGCTCCAACGGCGCTAATGGTATGGTGATTGTTTATTACTGACAATAAAACTTGCAGAGGCGACACCTTTTTAAAAAGGTGTCGCCTCTGTTTTATCCCATGTTATGAAAAACTTTCTGCACGTCATCATCCTGTTCTAACTTTTCGATCAGCTTGCTCACATCTTCAGCCTGTAGATCATTAAGCGGAACAGTAGTGGAAGGGATCCATTCAACTTCCGCACTGATAGGTGTGATCTTTTTATCTTCCAATGCTTTTTGCATGTTACCAAAATCAGTAAAACCGCAACGAAGAACTATAACCGATTCACCGTTTTCACCGGTTCCCTCTCCAAGTTCTTCCAAACCAAAATCGATCAATTCGAGTTCGAGATCGTCTGTGTTAATTCCTTCAGGTTTTAGTTTGAATACACCCATTTTTTTAAACTGGAAGGCCACGCTTCCGCTGTTGCCGAGTGTGCCACCACCTTTATTGAAATGAGATTTGACATTGGCTACTGTTCTTACATGATTGTCGGTAGCTGTTTCAACTAATAATGCAACACCATGCGGGGCATAACCTTCGTAAAGTATTTCATCATAGTTTGTCATCTCCTTGCCCTGTGCTCTCTTAATGGCAGCTTCAACACGGTCCTTTGGCATTCCGACACTTCTTGCATTTTGAAAACAACGGCGAAGTGCGGCATTAGTGTTTGGATCAGGGCCACCGGCTTTAACGGCAATAATGATTTCTTTTCCGATACGGGTAAACTGTTTTGCCATTCTGTCCCAGCGGGCAAACATGGAGGCTTTACGAACTTCAAATATTCTTCCCATTGTTCAGAGTTTAAGATGCATCAGGCCGCATGGAGCGGCCGATGCGTTTCAAATCAGGACGGCAAAAGTAAGACAATGCGATAAAAAGAAAAACCCGTTTTGTTTGAACAAAACGGGTTTATTAATCAAAGAAAAATTGTCAATCAAAATCTGATTATCGTCACTTATGCTTACTCCGGGCCCTGCTGTATGTAAAATAAATCACCAGGCCGATTGCCATCCAGGCGAGAGCAGTCAATTGTGTTGTACTATCCAATGAAATGATCATGGCGGTGCAAACCAAAACACCTAATGATGATACTATTGGAACAATAGGTGTCTTAAATGGCCTTACCGCATTAGGTTGTTTTATTCTCATGATCCATACTCCGATACAAACCAGTACAAAAGCAAACAAAGTTCCGATACTGGTAAGATCGCCTGTAATATCTCCGGGTAATAAAGTAGCCAAACCACCTACAAATACAAACAATATCCAATTGGATTTGAAAGGTGTTCTGAATTTAGAGTGCAATTGAGAAAATGCACCAGGCAACAAGCCATCATTCGACATAGAGTAAAATACACGGCTTTGCCCCAATAGCATTACTAATATAACAGACGAGAACCCGGCAAGAATAGCGACCGTTACAGCAGTCGCCAGCCAGTGATAACCCGGCATATGAAGATCTATCGCATTAGCAACAGAAGCTTCACGACCGCTGGCCATAAATTCTGTGAATGGAGCTACACCTGTCAATACATAAGAGAAGAGTATATAAAGAATGGTACAAATAACTAATGAACCTAATATACCGATTGGCATATCTCTCTTTGGATTTTTTGCTTCCTGTGCTGCTGTTGATACCGCATCAAATCCAATAAATGCAAAGAATACTATTGCCGCCCCTCGCAGCACACCTCCCCATCCGTGCCGGAAACTATCCGAATAACTATATTCCGATCCATCAGGCAGTTTGGCCGGCGGCTGATCAGCTGGAATAAAATAAGGAGTATGATTGGCATCAGTTACAAACTGCCATCCAATAGCAATGAATATGAGTACGATCGCCACTTTTATAAATACAATAATTGCGTTTACCCATGCAGATTGCTGGGTACCCCTGATCAATAATAAACTTAAAACAAAAAGTATCAGGAGTGCCGGTGCATTCATTATACCATTATGAAGCACACCTGCCGAATCTACTGCCGATTGAAACGGCGAATGGGTCCATTCATAGGGAATGCTTCCCCCCAAAAGCTTATTAAAATATTCGCTCCATGCAATAGCGACAGTAGCGGCGCCTAGTGCATATTCAAGTATCAATGCCCAACCAATGATCCAGGCTACCAGTTCACCCATGGTTGTGTAAGCATAAGTATATGCGCTACCGGCAATGGGTATCATTGATGCAAATTCCGCATAGCACAAACCTGCAAAAGCACAGCCTATCGCAGCAATAATAAATGATAATGTAACGGCAGGACCTGCATGTCCGCCTGCAGCAGCGGCTGTTCTTACAAACAAACCGGCGCCAATAATAGCTCCAATGCCAAGGGCTATAAGGCTCCATGCTGTCAAAGTACGTTTTAGTCCTTTTTCAGAATCAGCAGCCTGCGCCAGTAAACTTTCCAGCGATTTTTTTCGGAATAAACTCATGAGTTGAAAGATTGGTTAAGCAATACAAAATGGGAAAATTAAGATATTTTGGATCAGAAAGATAATTAAGGCATTATAAACGGGCAAATGTTTTTGCCCCTCAGTATTTTTTCCGATTTTCGGCAATCTTTTACTACTTGCTATGGCAAAAAGAAACAGGTTGACAATATTCATTTTGGCTGCGATGGTACTCGGGGTGCTTGCAGGATATTTTGTTCATGAAAATTCTTCCGCTGACTTTATCAGTAAGTTTTCAACTAATATAAAACTACTCACCACCATTTTTCTTCGTCTCGTGCAAATGATCATCGCTCCATTGGTGTTTACCACGCTTGTGGTAGGCATTGCGAAACTCGGGGATCTAAAGTCAGTAGGCAGAGTAGGAGGTAAAGCACTTCTATGGTTTGTGTCAGCATCGTTGGTCAGCTTATTGCTCGGTTTGCTGTTAGTTAATTTCTTTCAACCCGGTGCCGCCATTGATATGAGCATTGCTGATAAAGCCGGGGCGAGTGAATTGGTTGGCAAAACACAGGATTTTTCATTGCAAAAATTTGTGGAGCATGTTATTCCCAAGAGTGTGTTTGAGGCAATGGCCACCAACGAAATACTTCAGCTTGTCATCTTTAGTATCTTCTTTGGTGTAGCATGCACCACTCTCGGTGATTATACCAAACCGCTTATCAAAGCTTTGGAAATCGCTTCCCATGTCATTTTAAAAATGGTAGGCTATGTAATGAACTTTGCGCCCCTCGGTGTGTTTGGTGCTATTGCAGCAGTGATAGCAACAAAAGGCCTTGCCGTTTTTAATTTTTACGGACAATACCTTTTGTATTTCTTATTTGGCATTGCATTGTTATGGATAATACTGTTGAGTGTGGGTTTTCTGATATTGAAAAACCGTGTGCCGCAATTGTTGAAACGAATAGCGCAGCCGCTATTAATTGCGTTCAGTACTACCAGCAGTGAAGCCGTATTTCCGAAGCTGACGGAAGAGCTGGAACGCTTTGGATGCAAAGACAAGATCGTTGCTTTTGTATTGCCACTCGGTTATTCGTTCAATCTTGATGGCAGCATGATGTACATGACCTTTGCAAGCATTACGATAGCCCAGGTTTATGGTATACATCTTGACATAGGCACGCAAATTACAATGCTGTTGGTGCTGATGCTGACAAGTAAAGGAGTAGCGGGTGTGCCGAGGGCTTCGTTGGTGGTGGTGATTGCAACCTGCGCTATGTTTAAAATACCACCGGAGGGTATTGCGTTAATATTACCCATCGATCACTTCTGCGATATGTTCAGAACAGGAACAAATGTGGTGGGCAATGCATTGGCGACAAGTGTTGTCAGCAAATGGGAAGGAGCGTTGACAGAAGAAGTGCGGGAAAAATAAACAGGAAAAAACTTTATGGACATATTTTTATTAGACGCATTCAGGTGGACGGATTTATTGCAGCCGCAATGGTATGTGGAGAATGGCGGATTGTGGTTACTGTTATTTGTGGTATTTGCTGAAACAGGTTTGTTTGTTGGTTTCTTTCTTCCCGGTGACTCGTTGCTTTTTGTTGCCGGAATGTTTGCTCATAAAATACCGGTAGAAGGTGGTGGAGAAAGACCGGGTCTGGCTTACCAGTTTTTAGATCTGCTTGGAATTGGAAGTATAAGCAATGAATGGGTGGACCTGTTTGTTTTGCTGGGATTGATCTCACTCTGTGGGATACTTGGCAATATGGTCGGCTATTGGACGGGTCGTAAAGTTGGTCCTGCGATGTACAACTGGAAGGACCGTTTTCTCTTCAAGAAAAAATATTTGCACCAGGCGCATGAATTTTATGAAAAGCATGGTGGTGTTGCTGTCATCGGGGCAAGATTTTTACCCATTATCCGGACATTTGCACCGATCATTGCAGGTATCGTTCAAATGGACAGGGCAAAGTTTTATTTCTTCAATGTGATTGGATGTGTGGCCTGGGTATTCAGTATGTTGTTTGGAGGATATTTTTTGCAAAAATGGGTAATGAAACAATTCGGGTTTGACCTTAAGGATCACCTTGAAATAATTGTCTTGGGGATTGTTGTGATAACAACAGCACCTGTATTGATAAAGGTATTTTCAAAGAAAAAAGTAAAAGCCCCCAATATTCCTTCTAACGATTCAAAAGCCTGATTGAATGAATCAGTCAAAAACCCCTTCTATTTTCAACATCGCAGTCATTGTAGCTGCGCTAGGTTATTTTGTAGATATATATGACCTGTTACTTTTCACGATCGTGAAAAAAGAAAGTATGCTCGGTGTTGGCGCAACCATGGAAAGTATGCTCGCCGACAGCACAAAGGTTATCAACTGGCAGATGTTTGGCCTGCTTCTCGGTGGTGTGATCTGGGGTATCATGGGTGATAAAAAAGGCCGCTTGTCTGTATTGTTTGGTTCCATCATTTTATATTCTATTGCCAATTTTATCACAGGCTTTGTTCATTCGGTGAATGAATATGCTGCCTGCCGCTTTACAGCCGGTCTTGGATTAGCTGGTGAATTGGGAGCCGGTATCACATTGGTCAGTGAATTGTTGCCAAAGGAAAAAAGAGGGATCGGTACTTCAATGGTCGCAGGGATAGGACTGGGAGGAGCTGTAGCGGCTTACTTTACTTATCAATTTACCGATGATTGGCGTTTATGTTATAAGATTGGTGGTGTACTTGGTGTGATACTTTTAGTATTGCGGATCAGTGTGGCGGAGTCAAGTATGTTTAAGCAATTAAGAACCCAGAATGTTTCGAGAGGCAACTTCCTTATGTTTTTTACCAATGCAAAACGGTTTAAAAAATATATTCTTGCTATTCTTATTGGGTTGCCAACCTGGTACGTAATAGGGATATTGGTAAATCAAAGCGATAAGTTTGGCAATAAGCTTTTTGGCAGCACAACTATTGACTCGGGCAGAGCTATCATGTTTGCATATGCTGCCATTGCCATTGGTGACATCGCAGTCGGTTTTATCTGCCAGTATTTTAAAAGCCGTAAAAAGGGTTTGTTACTGTATTACGGTTTTACCGTCTTATCATTAGTTCTTTTTTTCAGTACTGTTAACAATTCGGATGCCCGCATGTATACTATCTGTGCCCTGCTGGGGTTCAGTACAGGTTTCTGGGCCATCTTTATTACGATGGGAGCAGAGCAATTCGGCACCAACCTTCGGGCAACAGCTGCTACTACCATCCCTAATATGGTAAGAGGCGCTCTTCCTTTGATCAATATGATGTTCCTGAATTTATTCCAGCAATCGTGGGGATGGTCATTAATAAAAAGTGGTATTATTACAGGGGTTATTGTAATGATTGTTACCCTAATTGCATTTTACTTTACAGAAGAAACCTATCATAAGGACCTCAACTACATAGAAGCAGAAGAAGCTTTGCCATAGCAAATTAATTTTGTCGAATGTCCTATGCAAAATGAATTTGAAAATATCCAGGATCCCGTCACTTCACCTTACAGCCAGTGGGTAGGAAAAAAATTTTTGATCGTCCGCTTTTCTTCTATCGGTGATATCGTTCTTACCACTCCCGTTATCCGCTGTCTTAAAAAACAAATACCTGGTGCTAAGGTCCATTTCCTGACAAAAGATGCTTTTCGTTCTGTTGTAGAGCATAACCCATATATAGATAAGCTGCATGTATTGGCACATAGCTGGGAACTGATGATACATGAATTGATAGAAGAAAATTTTGATTACATCATCGACCTGCATCACAACGTAAGGACAATGCGGTTAAAAAAAGAGCTCGGCAAAAAATCGTTTTCATTTTATAAACTGAATATTCAAAAGTATATCTACACAAGCATCAAATTAAATATTCTTCCAAAAGTTCACATTGTTGATCGTTATCTCGATACGGTAAAATCGTTTAATATAAAAAATGATGGTGCGGGTCTTGATTATTTTATTGGTGAAAAAGAAGTAACACAGAAGCATGATATTCCTGCTTCGCACCATTTAGGCTATATCGCATGTGTGATAGGTGCTGCACATGGAACTAAGCGTTGGCCGGTGAATAAATGGAAAGAGTTTGCGCATAAAATGGATCATCCATTAATCATTCTTGGAGGAAAAGAAGATGCTGATAATGGAAAAGAGATTGCCTCGGTCGATACGGTGAAAGTGTATAATGCCTGTGGTAAGTTCAGTATCAATGAAAGCGCCGATCTTGTGCGCAAGGCAAAGATTGTTGTGACACATGATACGGGGCTCATGCATATCGCTGCCGCGTATAAACGTCCCATCGTTTCTTTATGGGGAAATACAGTTCCTTCTTTTGGAATGTATCCTTATTATGGATATGGAAGAACCAACCCCGGCGGGGTTCTAACCCCCGCCGGGGTTGGTTCTTCCCCTTTCGATATTCTACAAGTAAATAAATTATGGTGCCGCCCATGCTCCAAGATCGGGTATGATAAATGCCCGCTTGGGCATTTTAAATGCATGCAAAAAATTGAAGTGGATTACGTTTTGGAAGCGGTTAAAAGGAGGCTGTGATTTTTTTCCACCAGCTTTCTTCTTTTACTTCAAACGTTGAACTGACGACATACGCTTTTACCTGCGCTGTTATTTCGTCTTCTATATGCTTTCTATCTTCTTCAGATATAGTATTCTGTTTGTTGGCTGTAGAAGAAAGCCAGTTCTGAATTTGCTTTTTTTCTGCGATAGCTGATTGTCCGCACAGGTATCTTCCTGTTTTGTCTCTTAATACTTCGGTTGTCATGACAAGGTTTTTGAAATTATGAAGCAATAGTTTTTTACCATGTATTGAGCATGTTTTTAAAAGCATGCTTAAGCCCTTTAAGGCTAATGAGGGAATGTTTATTCCACCATGGGTCTTCATAGTTTCCTTCGCCCGAAGAATGATACCTGGATTTTAATTTATCGAGTTGTTTGATGGGTTTTGCGCCATCATGTAACTGGCTTGCACTGAAACCGGGGATGATTTGCTCTTTAATGGCCGGCAGATCCTGGTTTGTTTTCAATTTACCATTCACACACTGCACTACGCCTTTGCGCACTTCTGTATAAAGATGAAGTGAGAGGGAGAAATCAACCGGCAAATGATGCCTGTCTTCCCACAGGGCGATAAAAATATTTCTGACGATGCGTTTGGCATCTTCTTTTGAGTTCAACTTGGTAATGCAATAAGAATAAAGAGAGTAACTGTAGCGACGGGTGAGTTCTTCTAAAGCTGCACCGTCATCATAACGGAGTTTATCGATCAGTTCTTGCTCCGGGGTAAAATTCCTGCTCATCATGGGTACGATTTAAATGTTAAACAATCCGGACACTGGAGGTTGTTTATCGCAGGAATTGGTTTGTGATTGCATGTCTAAAGTAGAAAGAAAATCGGTAACGTCAAGGATTAACCGCATGTGTTTTTACGATAGCCAGAAGTAGCTTTCCAATATTTTGAAAATAAGGGAGTAGGGTTTATTTTATTTTTTCAACATAGTTTTCCACTCGTAATTGTACGATCTTTTTAATGATCATTATATCAACTTATATTCAAGTGTTTTATAAAAAGTGATTTACTTGCCAGGTTTTTCTTTGTATGCAGGATATAGTTCCAGCAATGAAGTAAGCCTTTCCTGGTCAAAGGAGCTGGTTAATTTATACCTTTCAATAAGTGGCCTTGCTTTTTCAAACTCATTTCTATCAAGATAGTCAACAAGAAGCTCCAGTATACCATCCTCGAAGTCAGGTAAATTTTTTACTAGTCGTTCAAGATGCTCAATCCTTTTATTGTCATCCTTCATCAGCGTGTAACACATGGCACGATAAAAATCCAGGAGCGGGTCCTTATCAATCATTTTATCTAATGTATTTACGGCAGTAAGCGCTTTTGTATATTCTTTTCTAAGAATATAGCCATCTATCAGCAACAACTGCATATTTGGTTCATTAGGATACAGCGTTTCGTATTCACCGATTGCCTTTGTATGTTCTTCATCTGACAGGCCTGAACATATTTCCACATGTACGATCTGGAATAACTTGGCTTTTTGTACAGACGGTGGAATTTTATTATAAAGATCAAGCGCTTCACGATGCTTATCTTCATTAATCAGTTCCCTGATCTTTGGCATTTGCCTTGTCCAGGTGATTGTTGAATATTCAGATTTCCCGAACTCGTCTTTCATTTGGCCATACAGGCTTTTAAGTGTCTCAGACAGGTTTTCGCCAGTCATATAGATGTATGCGTCTGCAATCCTGGGTTCTCCGCGTGACCTTTTCAGTTCGTAATCGTGATAATTGATCTTGCTATCATATAACCTGAACAATATGTGCTGTGCCTTATCTTTTTCATAGGCTTTAATAAAAGAATAGCTTCCTTTTTTAGTCAATGAGTTGACGATGTTAGTGCCCAACTTCATTCCCCTCACCAGCCCGTTTCCGAATGCCTGCGGATCAGCGTCCATTTTCTGTAAGAGCGCTTTTTCATCAATTAATTCGTCAAGTAACTTTCCATCTCTTTTGCCGATAGATATTTCCATTTTTTTGGCAAGGGTCAGGGCCTCTTCCCTGGTAAGCGGTTTTTCTTCCTGTTTACAAGCTGCTAACAGGAGTAACAAGCCAGCCGCATAAAAAATTTTTTGCATACCTGTTATTGATGTTAAGAAATAGAAAGTGAAACGTAACTTACCGCAAAATTCTGATTTTTGAAGCAGGTCGTTGTTATTTCATTTCTTTTTATACACGGTATAAGTCTTGCACAACTTCACGCAGATAATATTACCGGTTTTATAACAACGGACAGTGTCAGGGTGACCATCGACAAACCCGGAAATTATTCAAACAGTAAACATACCATCATTACCTTCTTTGCACTTCCCAATGGTAATACAACCGAACAAACGATGGGAAAGAAGATGAAAGAAGGGGACGACTGGCATTTCGATATTCAACACATAAGGGCCCAGGCAAAATTTATCAGGCAGCAGTTGAAAAAAAAGAATTTCGTGGTTATTTACCTGGAAAATAACCTGAAAAGCTGGCCCGCGTGGAGACAACGTCATCCTGATTTTCGCTCAAGAATTCCGCAGCTCATCGATTCTTTAAGCTCGCTGATTACTGCAAAGCAAAAAGACATTTACCTCAACGGGCATAGTGGCGGAGGTAGTTTTATTTTTGGGTACATAGCAGGGATGGAAAAAATTCCTTCTTATATAAAACGGATCAGTTTTCTTGACAGTGATTATGGATATGACAGCAGTTATTATTTAAAATTTAAAACCTGGCTGAAAGATGTAAAAGGTTCTGCATTGAATGTATTCGCTTATAATGATAGCGTGGCTTTATTAAATGGTAAACCTTTTGTTTCTGCAACCGGAGGTACATGGTACAGGAGCAAATTATTTTTAACTCACCTTCAAACAGATTTTTCATTTAATAAAGTACAGGACGATAGCCTTATTGTTTATAAATCAATTAAACAAAATATTCAATTCTTCTTTAAAACAAATCCTGACCGGAAGATTTTTCATACTGTGCAGGTTGAATTGAATGGCTTTATTCATTCTGTATTGTGTGGCACCTCCTTTGATTCAAAGCGATACAGGTATTATTCTCAAAGAGCTTACAGTGATCTCGTAGAATAAATAGAACTTTCAATAATCAGCAGCTCAATATTCAATTTTCAAGAATTTGGAGATCTCAACAATTGATTATTGACTTATTGAGTGTTGATTATTGAATATTTTCCATAATGGAACCAGTCAAGCAAAGATTCGAAATATTTAAAAATCGTACTGTAGCCCCATATCGAGTACGTAAGTAGTTTTAGGAGCAACACCGGCAGGAAAACGATCATTCAAATAATTGTACCCAACGGTAAAAGAAAAATGTTTTCCCATGCCTGCTCTAAACATACTTTCATTGAGTATCCTGTAATCACTGAAGTTGCTGAGTAGTGGCTGAAAGAAGGTAGTGCTGATAATTTCTATATTATCGGTTGGTTTGATAGTAAAAGAAATATAACTGCTGTTACGAAGATCGTTGTGTGTAACCGGTGGTGTGGTCCTTTCCTTTTCATATTCATACATCAGCAGCGATGCAATGTATAAATGGAAAACTTTGGTGTCTGCAATTTTAAATCTGGGACCTGTGCCAACGAGGTAGCGACGATCAATTTGCGTGATGTAATTATTTTGCGCTTGCGTAAACGCTTCCCAGCGGAGCCATTTGTTAAGTTTCCTGTTGTAACGGACATGACCAAAACTGTAGCCAATAAATTTTGTATTGCCCCCTTTTAAAAATCCATAATGACCGAGAAGCAACCACAGATCTTTTTTGCCTTTGTACTGTATGTGCGCCCTTAGATTGATCTGGGTGATCTTATCTGTATTTTTTACAAAATTAAAATTGGTCCCTGCCGATCCCATCCATCCGACGGTGTCAGATTGCATACGCGAACTTTCAATATTTACGATCTGCGACCGCAAAAAAGGTGACATACAAAAAAAGAAAAGCAGGCTGATGATGGTCCGTCTCATATTTGAATAGCTTGGGTATTTACAAATATTAAGAAAAAAAGGGCAGAAGAAAATACTCATTTGGGAGTATGCACAGCTGGTTAAAAAAACAGCGCCATGATCAGTGGCGCTGCTAAGTCAACAATATACACTAGTTATTTTGTGCCAAGCGCTTTATTTATTGGAGCTCTGTCAATGTATTGAATGGTCTCATCTATTTTATCATTTGCATCAAAGTGATGATCAGTATGAGTCCAGAAGATAAGGCGTTTGCCGTTTTTATATTTTACATCTACCTGGTACCAGCTCAGTAGCCATACACCTGCTCTGTCAGGACCGGCTTGCGGTGTATTGACCTTAATGGGAAGCCATACCTGGCTACTGAAACTGATCGAGTCAATTACATTTTTTCTTCTATCAGTCCAATATTTGGCAATTTCGGCTTTACCGGAAAGGCTATCTCCCGATGACCAACGATACTTTGCATTGTCAGCATATCCGGAAGCAAACCCTTCTACATCGCCACTGGCCATTTGATCCGTCATTTTTTTTCCCATTTCGGCATACTTCGGATCGGCAAATTCAGATTGCTGAGGTTTTTTGTCTTTGTCCGCATCAGCGCTTGTTGTGTTTTCTGTAGATTTTGGTTCGTCTTTTTTTTCATCGCTGCATGCAAAAAGAAGCGTGCAGCATACTGCAAGAATGAATAGCTTTTTCATTTTGAAAAATTGAGTTTTGGTTAAAAAATAAATGGAGGGTAGTTGGTGTCAGGATGGGGTCGAAAGAAAGGGAAAGCTATGAATTTTGAATGAATCTTGCAACCTGCCGGTGAATATTGATAAATATCACATCACTTCACTTAGTTCCAGCCAGCGTAATTCTTTTTCATCTAATAGTTCAGTTACTTCACCAATGCGAAGAGAAAGTTGTTGTAATTCTTCAAATGGAGTGGCGCCGCTATTGAGTTTATTTGTTATTTCCTGTTTTTCTTTTGTCAGCTCAGCAATTTCTTTTTCCAGCGATTCGAATTCTCTTTTTTCTTTAAAGGACGGCTGCCTTTTAGGGCTGATCGTTGTTGGTTGATCGTTGTTCGGTTTGGTGCCGGTTTCTTTTTCTGCCAACGAGGAACGGGCAACGGACAATGATTCCTGCTCTTTCTGCCATATTCTGTATTGAGAATAATTGCCTGGAAAATCTCTTATGACGCCATCACCTTCGAAAACAAATAAATGATCAACAAGTTTATCCATGAAATACCTGTCATGCGAAACGATCACGAGGCAACCAGGAAACTCGCTTAAAAAATTTTCCAGCACACCCAACGTAGGTAAATCAAGATCATTAGTTGGTTCATCCAGCACAAGAAAGTTAGGGTTGCGGAAGAGAATAGAAAGTAAATGCAATCGTCTTTTTTCTCCACCACTCAGGCTGCTTACATACGTATACTGCTTATCGGGATCAAATAAAAAGAGCTGAAGAAATTGTGCAGCACTTAATGAGCCACCGCTGGCCAATGGAAAATTTTCTGCAATATTTTTTACAAATTCAATAACCCTGAGGTCTTCTTTAACTATCAATCCCTGCTGAGAGTAATTGCCGAATATCACCGTATCACCAACATTAATTTTACCGCTGTCAGCTTTTTCTATTCCCTGTATAATATTAATAAAGGTTGATTTGCCTACACCATTACGACCGACAACTCCAACACGTTCTCCTTTTTTGAACGTGTAATCAAATCCTTTCATGATCACTTTATCGTCGTAACTCTTGTATACTTTTTTTAATTCAATCACCTTACCCCCAAGCCGGTTCATCTTCATTTGCAGTTCTACCTGCTGTTCCTCTATTTTTTGTTTTGCTTTTTTTTCTACTTCATAAAAATTGTCCTGGCGGCTTTTGCTTTTGGTTGTTCTTGCTTTGGGTTGCTTACGCATCCACTCCAGTTCTTTGCGATACGTGTTTTGCGCTTTCTCAATACTTGCTTGTTCACTATCTATTCTTGCCGCTTTTCTTTCTAGATAGTTTTGATAGTCGCCTTTGTAGACGTACAGGTTGCTTCCATCCAGCTCCCATATTTCTTTACAAACGGTATCTAAAAAATACCTGTCGTGAGTTACGAGCAACAGCGTCACATTCTCTTTGTCGAGATAATGCTCCAGCCATTCTACCATTTCCACATCGAGATGGTTGGTAGGTTCATCCATTACCAGTAATACATGTTTATGTTCAAACCCAATATCGATTAACGCTTTGGCAAGCGCCACTCTTTTTCTTTGACCACCGCTTAAGGTATTAACTGTTTGATTAAGGTTATGAATGTTCAATTTACCAAGTACCTGTTTCACCTTTGCGTCAAAATCCCATGCGCCAAGCTCATCCATCTTTATGATCGAAGCATTTAATTTATCAGCGTCATTGGCTTCGCTGACTGCTTCAAATTCTTTGATAGCATTAATAATGGGGTGATTGTGAAAGAAAATATTATCCAGGATGGACCGATTCTCCTCAAACACGGGTTCCTGTTCAAACAATACTACATCGACATCCTTATTGATGCGGCATTTACCTTCATCTACGGTTTCTTTTCCGGCAAGTATCTTTAGTAAAGTGGATTTGCCGGTGCCATTGCGAGCCACCAATGCAATCTTATCACCTTCTTCGATATGAAAGGAAATGTTTTGAAAAAGCGGGATGATGCCATAACTCTTTGTGAGACCTTCAGCAGAAACATAATGCATACAGCGCAAAGATATAGAAGCGATTAGGGCTTTTTTACCAGCGTTGTCTTTTGTGGCACAATTTTTTGAAAATAAGAGGTATAAAATTCTTTGTTATGGCAAATAATATTGTTGAAACGATTCAAAAGAATTTGGGCTTTCCGCCTTTGCAGAAAATTGACCCGAATATCCAGGAAACAAAAGAAAAAGTTCCTCGTCAAACAGAAGAAAAGCTGGCACAGGCTGCCATACCGGCGGTACTGGCGGCATTATATAAGTTCACACGGACAGATGATGGATGCAGAGCCGTTAGTTCTGAGTCAGACCACCCTGATTGGCTGGGTACTCTTTTTGAGGGAAAAGAAAAGTGGGCTGTGGATAAAGTTGCCCAATATTCAGGCGTTACGACTGAAAAGGCAGAAAGCCTTATGGAAAATATTGCTGATGAATCAATCAATTCGGTAAAGAAATCAGCCGGTACAAAATCTCCTGACAACATAAGGACTTTTATGAACGGTCAGCGACATAATATACTGGTCTATCTGCCAGCCGCAATGAAAATGGGTGATGTATTAAATGATGAAACACTGGATGACCGCACCAATAAAATGGAAGGCCCGGTTTCAGGATTTATGCATAAAATAGAAAATGCCCTTTCAAAAGGTGATGAATCAAAATATCCCTAACGGTTACTGATCGAATAGATAAGAAAGCAAAGAACTAACACGATAAACAGGAGCAGCCAAATTCTGTATTTGTGCCAGGCAAAGGATCTGCGTGCATGCTCAAGACGTTTATTAATTAATTCCTTAGTAGCAGTGTCAATAGTAAGTTTGGTTAATCTTTCTGACAAGGATTTTATGTAAGAAAGTGAAAGTACCGAACTGCTTTTCAATATTGATTCAACAATGGAGTTATTAATATCGCTTTCATTGAAAGCATTCAGCTTTTTTATCGTTTCGTCGGATAACACATGGCATATATACTGGTACAATCCTTCTTTATCGAGGCGATGAGCATCAAGCTTTGAAACATATTTATCAAGATCAAGTGCTTGTTTTAAAACAGCTACAGGTGTAATGATCCTGTGGGCTTGTTTTATGTTCATACTTTGCTCATACCATCTTTGCTGGAGGTAGTAATCCTTTTTAGATGGATTGCTTAATACCTCGTAGGCTTCTTTTATTATTTCAAATTGTGCGGCAGCGTAGTGATCATTATTGTTCTTGTCAGGATGAAATTGGTGTGCCAGGCGCCGGTAAGCTGTTTTTATTTCCTGTAAAGTAGCGGAAGGAGGAATGTCCAGTATTTTATAATAGTCCTTTGTCTGCAAGTAAAAAATCAAAAGTCAAAAGTAAAAATTCAAAACGAAGTGCTTTTACTTTTGAACTTAACTTAAATATTTTTTCCAAAAATCTAATGTACGTTGCCATGCAAGCTTAGCAGCAGTTTCATTATACCGTGTGGGCGCAGTATCATTATGAAAAGCGTGATTAGCTCCTTCGTACATGTAGAGTTCGTAAGTGATATTGTTTTTTTTCAATGCTTCTTCATACGCAGGAATGCCGGCGTCGATTCTTTCATCCAGTGAACCATAATGCAATTGCACTGCTGCTTTTATTTTTGAAACATCTTCAGCCTTGGGTTGGCGACCATAAAAAGCGACCGCTGCTTTTAATGAAGGCACATTCACAGCAAGATCATTACTCATGGCACCGCCCCAGCAAAAACCAACACATCCATATTTACCTGTAGTGTCTTTTCTTGTACCTAAATAATCAAATGCTTTGATGAAGTTTTGCAGGCTGTCTTCGGCTTTTAGTTGCTGAAATTTTGTTCTTGCCTCATCTTCATTTGCAGGTGTTCCACCAATCGGCGCCAGGGCATTGGGAGCCAGAGCCAGGTAGCCTGCATTGGCAGCTCTTCGTGCTACATCTTCTATATGTGCATTTAATCCCCTGTTTTCATGAATGATCAAAACCGTGGGATACTTTTTTTCTTCTTTCGGTCTTGCCACATAAGCTTCCATCTCACCATTTACACCTGTGTATTTGATACGCTCAGTGAACAGGTCCTCATCGGTGGTGATAGCAGCATGTGACTGGTTTACTTCGATCATAGGTAAAACAGCCAAGGCCGCGGCCATGCCACCTGTCAGGACAGCAAGACGCGTTAAAAACTCCTGGCGGCTAAGTGGCTTGTGTGTGTACTCATCGTACAGGTTGATAATGCGCTGATCCATAAGATTTATTTGAGGACATTAAAGGTAAGAAGAATGTTTACACAAGCAGGCAACGTTAACCAGAGATAATCTGTCAGGTCGAAAACCTCCGTCCTGCCGTTACTCCGGAAAACATAGTGAAGGAAATAGAAGCGACGCAATTTTAACATAACTGATTTTCTTTATATTTATAAACAGTTTGAAGCAATACAAAACCATCTGCCATGAAAAAGAATATTCTCTTCTTAACTGGTCTTTTATCTTTCATCTTATGCCTGGCAATTTTTGTCGGTACTGGTTGTCAGCGGGAGTTGCGTGATCCTGGGGGAAATAACCCCAATCCACCTAATCCCAATACAGGGGCACAAGTCAATGATAATATCATGGTGGTGGCGAGTGTGCAGGGTATAGTTGTGGATGAAAATAATCGCCCGGTACAGGGAGCTACTGTTACAAGCGGAACAAATACAGCAACCACTGATCGCTACGGAACATTCCGGTTTAACAACATAAATCTGTCGAAGGCTAATGGTTATGTAAAAGTTACAAAGGCTGGTTATTTTAATGGAACCCGGACTTTTATTTCTGTAACAGGAAGAACGCACAACGTTCGCATAAAACTTTTACCAAAATCTAATTCCGGAAATTTCCAGGCTTCAACAGGAGGATCGGTTTCTATAACCGGTGGTGGTAAACTAATGATACCAACTGATGCGGTTACTGACGCAAGTGGTAACGGATATTCAGGTACGGTAAATGTAGCGATGACATGGATAGACCCTACATCTGCCGACTTACCCAATATTGTTCCCGGCGATCTTCGAGGTGTCACAACAAATAATGAAGAAAGAGGGTTACAAACATTTGGAATGCTTGGTGTAGAATTGACAGGAGGCACGGGGCAATCATTAAAGATTGCAACGGGTAAAAAAGCCGAGCTTACATTTCCTATTCCTGCGTCATTACAAGGCAATGCTCCTGCGACAATCGATCTATGGAATTTTGATGAAACCGCAGGAAGATGGAAACAGGAAGGAACAGCAACAAAGAGTGGCAATAACTATATAGCCCAGGTCAGCCATTTTTCTTTCTGGAATTGCGATGCTCCTTTTTCATTGGTAGAAGTATGTATGACGATTGTAAGTACAGCTGACAATGTTCCGTTGAATAATGTGCAGGTCCGCATTAAACGTCCTAACGGATCTTATGGCTACGGCAGAACAGACTCTGTTGGAAATTTATGCGGAAAGATGCCGAAAGATGAAGCATTGGTATTGGAAGTAATGAGTCAATGCAATAATGTTATCCATTCACAAAATATCGGTCCGTTCAACAGCAATACCAGTATCGGCACTATTGCGGTTACACTGCCAGGAACAAACACATTGACTATTACAGGTACAGTGGTAAACTGTAGTAATGCTAATGTTACAAATGGCGCTGCGGTAATTTATACAGCCGGTGGTTATATTTATAATACCCGGGTAACCAATGGCGTCTTTTCTCTTACGTTGATCCGTTGTGAAAATGCTACTGTTAATTTCACTGTTCTTGGCGTTGACTATACCAGCTTGCAACAAGGCAATCCAATCAGTGGAAGTGGTAATACCGGTACTGTAAACGTTGGCAATGTGCAGGCATGTGGTACGTCCGCAACTCAATTTGTTGAGTTCCTTATTGATGGTATTCCCTATACTTATATGAACCCACCTGATGTAATCTACTTTAGCGACTCAACACTGAACAACGGTCCCAACACCGGCGGTGCTACAGTATTTGCATCAAGGAATGCCGGCAGTAACTCCAACTATTCCAGTTTCCGCTATCAAAGCGATGGAGCAACGGGAATAAAGCCACTACAGCAATGTCGTGTAAGGGCAGATAACATAGGCATATCGGAAGTAATACTTACACCGAGTCCAACAATTAATATCACAACATATGGTCCGGCAGTTACAGGTTTTGTTGAAGGCAATTTTAATGTGCAAATGAATTTCGCCGGGGCACCTAGGAACGTTGTTTGCACTTTCCGCGTGCGGCGACCTTAATAGTGAAGGGATTCGGCGCTTAAATTATTAAAGCTGTCCAATGGGCAGCTTTTTTATTGTAACATTCTTATAACAGTCAATGGATAATAATTTCATAAAAGTTTCTAAAAGTGACTACCTCGCTGATCCTGCGGCATAAAAATAGCGTCATATTTGTGTTTACGCAAACGTTTGACTTCTCAACACAAACTCAATTCAAATGAAACGAATCCTACAAATTGCTGCCGTTGCTTTAATCGTAACCCTTGGCAGCTCATGGCGAAACACCGCCGCCGCACAGTATGACGAAGATATTTCTTATCAAAGCTTTTATGATGAACTCGATCCCTACGGTGAATGGATCGAATACCCGGAATATGGATATGTTTGGCACCCCCGTGACATAGATGGGTTTCGTCCTTATGAAACCAATGGCCACTGGGTTTGGACGGATGATTATGAATGGATGTGGGTATCAGATTATTCGTGGGGATGGGCGCCTTTCCATTATGGGCGTTGGTTCAGTGACCCGGTATATGGCTGGATGTGGGTCCCCGGGTATGAATGGTCGCCTGCATGGGTTGCCTGGAGAGATGGGGGTGATTATTATGGCTGGGCCCCATTAAGACCTGGTTTCAGTATCGGCATTAATATTTCACTTGGATCTTATAACCCACCGAATGATTACTGGTGCTTTGCTCCGCGTCGTTACATTTCTTCCCCCCGTATATACGATTATTGTTTGGATAGAAGCCGTAACGTAACGATCATTAATAATACGACGATCATTAATAACTATAGTCGCAGGAATAATGTATTCATCAATGGCCCGCGCCGCAGTGACGCAGAAAGATGGACCGGTCGTATCAATCCTGTTCGTTTCCGTGAAGTGGGAAGGTCGAACAATGCAGGTTTCAGAAATAATGAAGCATCTGTTTATCGCCCGAGAGTACAAAGAAACAATGAGAGCCGGTTTACTCCGAGAACCTTTGAACGGTATGACAGGAACAGAGGAAATAATAATAACGGCAATGGAATGAGAAGGGATAGAGACAACAATACAGGTAATGGCAATAACCTTCCTCAGCGTGGAGAGAACAATCGTTTTGATAGAAGAAACAATGGCCAGCCCGATAATAATAACGGCAATGATAGAAGGTTTGGGCGTAGAAATGATCAGCAGGGAAATAATGACAATCGTAACGGTAATATCGAAAGGCCCAATCGTTTCGAACGTAATAACGGAAATAATCCCGGCAATGATCAGCAGCGTAACGATGAGATGAGAAGACGATCTGAACAAAGGAATAATGAAGTAAGGCAGCAACAGGAAAATAACAGGCGTTTCGAACAAAGGAATAATGAAGTAAGACAGCAACAGGAAAACAACAGGCGGTTCGAACAAAGAAATAATGAAGTAAGGCAGCAGCAAGAGAACAACAGGCGCTTCGAACAAAGGAATAATGAAGTAAGACAGCAACAGGAAAACAACAGGCGGTTCGAACAAAGAAATAATGAAGTAAGGCAGCAGCAAGAGAACAACAGGCGCTTCGAACAAAGGAATAATGAAGTAAGACAGCAACAGGAAAACAACAGGCGGTTCGAACAAAGAAATAATGAGGTAAGACAACAACAAGAGAACAACAGGCGATTTGAACAAAGAAATAACGAGGCAAGACAACAGCAGCAGCCGAGAATGGAAAGACAACAACAGAGTCAACCCCGTCAATTTGAGCGTCGTGGCGGGAATGATGGCAACCGTGATCAGCAACGAGGCAATGGCAATGGAGGAAGGAGAAGAGGATAATCTAATTAAATCAAATCTCTATAGAAAACAAAAAAGACCCTTCGGGGTCTTTTTATTAGTTATTTAGAAAAGAAAGAAGATGTTTTTTAAAAAGATTTATATCCTGCACATGTGGAATATGACCGATGCCGGGTAATTCAACCAGGGTTGCATTTTTGATTTGTTGCTTCGTTTTTTTGCCTAATGCAGGGTATTGACCATATAATTTCTTTTGTTCTTCAGATAACTGATCTTTTCCAACCACTGTACGATCAGCTTGCCCGATTATAAGTAGTGTCGGCGCAAGAACGCGGTTCCATTCGTAACAGACTGGCTGTTCATAAATCATCTGGTAGGTAATTGCATTCACCCTGGCGATCTTTTCAAAGTTTGGATCGTTTAGTACTTCAGCCTGTGCCTGCACGTATTGTTCATACTCCGGTTTCCATACGGGGTAATAAGATTGCTGATATTTCTTATAAGATTCATACGTGGCTTTTCTTTCGGTTTCAGCCAGCTTTTCAATAGTGCGATAGGGTACAAAACGTTTATAATCTTCTAAGCCGATTGGATTTTCCAGGACCAGTTTTTCTACACGGGCAGGATATAACATCGTAAATCGGGCAGCAAGCATGCCACCCATTGAATGGCCAACAAGAAATATCTTATTTATATGCAATGAATCAAGCAACGTAGCCGTCGCATGGGCCAATAGATGAAAACTATAATGGATATCTGGTTTGTCTGATCGTCCCCAACCGACCTGGTCGGGAACAATGACACGATAACCGTCGTTGGCCAAAAAAGAGATCACATCTTTCCAGTAATATCCATTGAAGTTTTTTCCGTGAAGTAGCACAACAGTTTTTCCATTGAAAGAATCAAATGGATTTACATCCATGTAAGACATTTGTGCAGAAGTATTGTCAATTGACAAAGCGATTTTCTGAACAGGATGCGGGTAGCTGACTTGGCAATTCGCAGTAAGCGCCATTTGCAAAAGGGCAGCCAACCAAACTATGCGACTCATCTTCTATTGTTTTGAAATACTGTTGTCCTCGTCTTCACTGTCGATGCTATAAGAATTATTCTCTTCATCTTCTTCGCCAATCTCTTCATCAGCATCGTCCTCTTCACTTCCCGGTACATCAAGATCGCTGCCACTGATATTTGTTTTTTCATTTAGCGATTCTCCATCCTCATCGGTATTGTCAAGCCGGGCATTTTCTAAATTCTTTTCATCTTTCAGGTCAGGCATTTTTTCAGCGGCCTCCTTTAATGATTTCTTTTCTGCTTTGCTGACATTAGAAGATGAGGTGTCAATTTTTTCTTCCTCATCAAACAGGCCCACTCCTTCCTCGTCGTCAGAGGAAATAGTCGTGTCAGCAAACTCTTCCATGCGTGGCGCACGTATATGTTCCTGGCCGGGAATATCTTTTACATCGGGGAGATTTAATGTCCCTTTATCCGGTTGCAAATGTTTCTTATCATCTGCGGTTTCCGCCAAATCAGCATTTGACTTCGACATTTTCTTTGTGATTTTCATAAAAAAATAGTTATGACTATCTACTAAAAAAACCATGCCTGTATTCAATGCATTAAGTAACCGCCCCGGCCATTACATTTTTTAATAAATAAATTTTTCGAAAGACTTTGGGGAATCTTTGCCCCGAATAGGAACTGATTAGAGTGAAGAAGGTTACGCTACCTATCGAATAGTAATAATTGATAGAAGTAAATCCTGAGTATAGCTATTTATTTTTTCCTGGCCTTGGCTACTACAACGACAATGAGTGCTATCGCTAAAAAAACTAAAAAGAAAGCCCACCACATTCCGGCTTTGAAAATAGTTTCAATAGCGCCACATCCGCTCAACACAACCAGCGTGAACAATAGCACGAATAAAGTTCTTGGTAATTGCATAACTAAAATTTAACTACATATGTAATTTTCAACTATTATACCAGTTTCGTAAATGTGAAAGCATTTTTACATTCCGGGTAATTTGATTCCCGCTTGTTTTATATCATTGATAAGTTTTTCCTGCAATGCAAAACGGAGATCATAAAAACCATGTGCGTTTACCCATACTTGCAAAGCGATGGTATACCGGTCCGGTTCCAGCTCGGCTACTCCTATGCGGGCAACGGGCTCGGGAAGGATGTCTTTTGAAGAATGTATTGAATCCTGCAGTATTTTTTTTATATGGCCAATATCAATGCCATAATGAAATTTCAAATCAATGTCAAGCCTTCTTTTTCCTTCACGGCTGAGATTGACCACTACATTATTCGATAATTGCCCATTGGGAATAATGATCGTTTTATTGTCGAAAGTCAGAACAACAGTATAGAATAACTGGATGGAAGTGACGGTGCCTTCCTGGCCTTGTGTGCTGATATTATCACCAACACGATACGGTTTTAAAAAAAGAATTAATATGCCACTTACAAAATTTTGCAGTGTGCCTGACAGCGCTAAACCAATAGCTACAGTAAGACCGGCAATTATGGCCGACATAAAAGTTAACTGTACACCGGCTATCTGCAGTACGATCATTACCAGTATTACCTGTAATGAAATAGCAATAAGATTTTGTAAAAAGTAGCGGATCGAAGGATTGATATGTTTATTGAGCAGTCCTTTTTTTACCCATTTATTTAAAACACGGATAAGCCAGATACCGAGAAGTAAAACGACAATGGCCAGGATTATTTTAGGCCCATATGTAATTATCCAGTTGTATACCTGCTCATAAAATTTCTGCCGGTCCCATTTCATACGGTGAGGGTTTTGTAAAAAAAATAACTGGGGACTTGCAGCAGAAGTGCAAGAAAAATTGTGCCGGAAGAGAGAGGAGAATTAATTTCTGAATTCCTGGCTGATCATTAAGCCATAAAAGCCTCCATCCTGGATGCCAATACCAACCCGGGTAAATGATTTGTTCATAATGTTAGCACGATGCCCCGGCGAATTCATGAGATTTCTGTGAGCAATTTCTAATGTCTGGGCCAGCGCAAGATTTTCACCTGCAGAAGAAAATTTAATATTCGCGTCTTTCATCCTGTCAAAAGGATCTTTTCCATCAAGATTGACGTGGGCGAAATATCCACGTGCAAACATATCTTTTGAATGCGCTCTTGCCACTTTTCTTTCTTCTAAGTCTGCTTTCAAAGGCGCTAATCCTTCTTTTGCTCTTTCTTCATTTATTAACTCAAGCATTTTAGCTTCAAGTGAAGGACGTATTTCAGGATCATCGCAGGTAAAATGCAGATCAGTTCTTTCATGCGATCCATGTTTCCCGGTAAAGCCAGCCATGGTTTCCCTGACAGCCTCATCAAAAACCGGTGCCAGTTTTTTATTCGCCCATTTTGCCTGTGCCGATAAATTCATTGCAATGTGGCTGGTCTGTGTTTCTTTGGTAATGCTCTTTTTCAATGGTATCGCCAGCAGCAATGCGGCAATGATAGTGGCATATATAAATCCATTGACTGCCCCGGGTATAATGCCGAAGAGTTTGTTCACTTTGCCATGACTTACTTTTTCTGGGACGAGTCGATTGATCCGTCTTGTAACAAAGCCAAGCAGGATGCGTGCAACAATACAGGTGAGTATAAATGCAACGGGTAATAACCATGCTCCTGATGTGATTATGTTATCGATCAGTCCTGCAGCATAAGGATAAAGTAAAAAACCAAATGCAACACTTCCAAACCATGTAAGAAGATCAAGAGATCCTCTTATAAATCCTCTGTGCCATCCTGCCCATACAGCAAGAAGCACCACGAGTGCAAGGATAAGATCGATCCAATTCATAAAGCTGATTTTTTAGAGTAGTAGATCGGGTGGACGGGAGCAAGAATCATGTTATTCGCTTGTTACAATAGAACGAAAAAATGCCTTCAATTATTTATAATGGTTGGTTAAATAATTTTTGAATGCTTTTATGAATTGTTAAAGGCAATAAGAGAATTTTTTGAATAGGGATCCACACGTAACCGATACTATCACTCTTTCTTTCCCGCTACCTTATCAATATTCTTTAGCAAAAATCAAAGACTGGGGAACCACGTGTATAATTTTTTCCCCTTGACCGCAATCAAATTATCATCGCCTCCCTTTTTAGAAGACATTGACTATGAATGGATGCTTATTTTACGACTGGGATTTTACGGTCGTGCCATAAGTATAATTACCAGTGATACTAAGGAATTTTTTCATTAAAAAAATCTCGGTATTGCTCAAAAATGTACTATTTTAACTGTCCCATCCTATTAAAACCAACATATCGTAGCTATGAGATACGCTTCGCAATTAACACACTTCCGCCGCCAGCAAAAGATTAAGCTTTCAGGCATTTCAGAATTTTTTAAGGTATTACCAAAGAATGTCTTTAACATTTTAGATGCTGTAAAAAGTATCGGTTTTACCAGTGGAATGAGTGCCATAGAGAAAAGTAAACTCGGCATTTTTAATTCTCTCAACTTTTTCCAGGTCATTACAGGGCTAATGGTACCGGCCGTGGGATTGATGCATGCTGACAAATTCCCCCTCTCGGGATGGATCATGGCTTGCATGCCTGCGGTAGTTAGTGTGATTGTGCTGGTATTGAACAGCAGGTATAAGCACCAGTTTGCCTTGTTGACTTACTTTGTATGCTACCCGTTCTTTATTTGTCTAAGCTATTTTAACGGGGTAAGTCTTGGCGTCGAACTTTCCTTTATTCTCTATGGTATCCTGTCCGTGTTCTTTATTCAGGATATCGGGTATATGATCTTTTCTATTGCCTTTTCCATGATCAGCTACTTTGTTCTTTCTGTGATCTGGAAAACCTATCCTTACCAACTGGAGAATATTAATTTTATCGCTTATCTCATTAACCAGGGATTGGCTATTATTTATATCTTCTATGGACTGTATCTTATAAAGACAGAAAATACGAACTATAATACAGCGCTTCAGCAGAGCAACTATGAAATGGAAAGACAGTCCACCCAATTGAAGCAACAAGCCGATGAATTGGACGAGTTAAACACACTTAAGAATAAACTTTTTTCTGTTATCTCACACGATTTGAAGGCACCGATGTATGCTCTAAGAAACTTATTTGAAAGCATGCACAGCCAGGATATGCCTGCCGATGAAATAAAATCACTGATTCCTGATGTAAAGAAAGACCTCAACTACACAGTCAGCCTGATGGAAAATTTACTGCAATGGGCAAAAACCCAGATGCAATCACATACGGTAAAGGCGCAACTGGTTAACGTTACTGATATTATTGATGAAGTCATGCATTTATTGCACCTGCAGGCAGAAGCCAAAAAAATAAGAATAGAAAAAAAGGCAGAAGGACCTGTATATGCATGGGCTGATCATGACATGATCAATCTTGTGGTGCGCAACCTTGTTTCCAATGCAATCAAGTTCACACCTCATGGCGGCAATATTGTGATAGGTGCAGACGAACAACCTACGTTTGCCGAAATATATGTCCAGGACTCAGGAACCGGGATGTCTCCAAAAGATTTGAAAAAGATCAATGCACAGGAATTCTATACTACCAATGGTACAGCGTCCGAGCAGGGAACAGGTATCGGGCTGATGTTGTGCCGTGAATTTCTTGCAAAAAATGACGGGCATCTTCGTATTGAAAGTGAGCAGGGCAAGGGAAGCACTTTCTCTTTCACTTTGCCGCTGGCAGATTAAGAACAGCCGGTAATTTTTCACTGGAATAATCATAGGGTAATTGGATATTTAGCCCCAAACAGTTCCAAAACGAGGTTCATTTTTTACCCATTATGCATTTTTGAAACCTGATTGAAATGAGTCAGTGAATTAATGTTTTCCACCGCCAAACACAGAACTGACCCTGGTAAAATAAATTCAACTATTTACCGCTTTAATCCTCAAACAACTATACGGACAAAATTTTCTTACTCTTTTGTTATGACCAGAAAAAAAAACTCTCTATTTTGTTAGTTCTCCGTTCAGTTCCCTTTGGAACATTTTCTGTTTCCAAATTCCTTTCAGAAGCCGACCTCCAATTTTCCATGAGCCGAAAAAGCTATGGGAAGACTGTTTTTGATATTGATTTGTCTTTGTCCTTTCTTGTGCACGGCACAGGATCATCCTTTTAATGTTGAGGATCTGCTCAACGTGTCATCCCTTACGCCAAAAAATTCAGACGAATATTTAAATAAAAAAGGTTTTTCTGTCAAACGAAGAAGTTTGAGGGATAACCAGATGGGCTACTCTTTTTTCGAAAATAAAAAGCCTGTCAGTGACAGCACACCGGACGTGCACAGGCGGATCGATATGTTTCAAAAAGGAGATGCATATTATATTTCTTTAAAGACTTCTTCTGAAACAGAATTTGCAGATAGCCGCAGCCGGCTGAAAAGAATGGGATTCTTTTGGAATGGAAAAGATTCATCGTTATCAAGCCCGTTGTTCTTTCAAAAAAGAACTATAAGTGTACAGGCGATGATAGAAACGAAAGATGATGAACAGAGCTATACAATCACAGTAAAGAAAAAAGAATTACCTGACCCCACAAGTATTCAATATGCTGACGACCTGTTGGCTTTTGACTCACATGAGTACCTGGTAAGCCGCTTTGGAGAGAGCAACGTTAAAAGAGATTTGTATTATTTTTCTGAAAAGGAATCTAAAAGATGTTCCGTATTATTTCCCAATACCAGCGACCAGGCTGTGTTTATATGGGATGATGAAAACAACTATCAAAAGCTCAGTTATATTCTGATCGGGGGCTTGTTATCTACTCCGGGTGCGGTGCAATACACCGGCAGCTTTGGTCAAAACAGGTGGATGATGAAAAGTGGCGTGTATGCAGGTATGCGCATCAGGGACCTGCTGAAGCTAAATGCAAATGATTTTGAATTTTATGGAAACAATTCAGAATACTCACTAATGGTGGAACCAAAAGTCACCGGCAATATCAACTTCAAATGGATGGGGGTGATGCTGAATTGTTTCAACTGCGACCGATCAAATGTCATGAATCATACAAAGGTCAGCGCATCAGAAGCTGTAAATAGCGATCTTTCTTTACATGTCTCCTATATAATGCTCAAGCCCTGACGTTCACGCCTGTGCTTCCATATAACTTTCTACCGGTTCACAAGTGCAAATAAGATTTCTGTCACCGTGGGTGTTATTTACCCTTCCTACCGATGGCCAGAATTTATTCAACGTGACATAATACAAGGGAAAAGCAGCTTGTTGCCTGGGGTAGGAATGTTTCCATTCATCAGCAGTGACTACAAACTGTGTATGTGGTGCATTCTTCAATGCATTATCTTTTTTATCTGATTTGCCTTCTTCAATAGCTCTTATCTCTTCACGAATACTTAATAAAGCATCACAGAAACGATCAAGCTCTGCTTTGTCTTCACTTTCTGTAGGCTCAATCATGATGGTACCAGGAACAGGGAAGCTCATTGTCGGCGCATGAAAGCCATAATCGATCAAACGTTTTGCAACATCTTCAGCTTCTACTTCAGCACTTTTCTTAAACGGCCGCAGGTCAACAATAAATTCATGCGCACATTGACCATTATGATTTCTATACAGGATATCATACTCGCCCTGTAATCTTGCACGCATATAGTTGGCATTAAGGATTGCATATTCAGTCGCCGCTTTTACTCCTTCACTACCAAGCATTCTTATATAACCATAACTGATAAGAAGAATAGATGCAGACCCGTAAGGAGCCGCCGAAACGGCACCGTGAGTGGTGAATGGTGAGTTGTGAGCCACTGACAACTCACCACTGACCACTGACACATGGCTGGGTAAAAACTGAGCAAGATGCTTCTTCACACAAATAGGCCCCATACCAGGTCCGCCACCACCATGTGGAATAGCAAATGTTTTATGCAAATTCAAATGACATACGTCAGCACCAATTAATCCGGGTGCAGTCAATCCAACCTGTGCATTCATATTGGCTCCATCCATATACACCTGCCCGCCATGCTGGTGAATAATGGCAGTAATATCTTTTATCGTTTCTTCATAGATACCATACGTACTTGGATAGGTGATCATAATGCCTGAAAGATTATTGGCATATTGAGCTGCTTTTGCTTTCAGGTCTTCTATATCGATATATCCGTTTTCCAAAGCTTTTACTACTACTACTTTCATCCCTACCATCACGGCCGATGCTGGATTGGTACCATGCGCTGAAATAGGAATAAGCATCACTTTGCGATGATGATCACCACGGCTGTCATGATAAGCTTGAATGGTCAGCAAGCCGGCATACTCACCTTGCGCACCACTGTTAGGTTGCAGGCTGCATGCATCAAAAGCTGTTATTTCACATAAGTACTTGCTCAACTCATCAACTACATATTTATAACCTGTTGTCTGGTCAGCAGGAGCAAAGGGATGTATGTTCGCCCATTGACGCCAGCTCAAGGGTATCATTTCCGAAGCTGCATTCAATTTCATGGTGCAACTTCCAAGAGAGATCATTGAAGTATTAAGTGAAAGATCTTTATTCTCAAGTGATTTTATATAACGCATCATCTGGCTTTCGCTGTGATGCGTATTGAAAACCGGGTGTTTTAAAAATGCTGAACTGCGAGCCAGTGATTGCGGGATATGATCCAGGTCGGCATCCTGGTTAATATCAAATGCTACCGGGTCACGATCGTTTTCAAAGCAATTGATAAGATCATAAAGATCCTCGACGGCAACCGTTTCATCTAATGAAATACTGATATGCTTATCGTCAATATACCGGAGATTGATATGTTGTCGTTCTGCTTTTTCACGGATGGCTTTTACATTACCTGTTTTTACAGTAATTGTATCAAAGAAATTGCCTGACGCTAATTCAAAACCTCTTGACTCAATTCCTTCTGCTACTGTTTGCGTAAGCAATGCAACCCGTTGTGCAATTTTTTTCAAGCCTGATGGTCCATGAAACACTGCATACATTGCCGCCATATTAGCCAGCAATGCCTGCGCCGTACAAATATTTGAAGTAGCTTTTTCTCTTTTGATATGCTGCTCTCTTGTTTGCAGGGCCATCCTTAATGCACGGTTGTTTTGCATATCAATGCTCACACCGATGATACGACCGGGGATGCTTCGTTTAAAATCATCTTTAGCAGAAAAGAAAGCTGCATGAGGGCCACCATAACCGAGCGGTACACCAAAACGTTGTGCAGACCCTACTGTTGCATCAGCGCCTAGTTCACCGGGAGGGGTTAGTAATGTCAGGGCTAACAGATCAGTTGCCATTACAACAAGTGCACCGGCAGTATGAACATTATTTATAAAATTGCGATAATCTTCAACGGCCCCTTTGTCATTGGGATATTGAACAATGGCTCCGAAATAGCTATCATCAATGGAAGATGTTTTATAATTGCCAAATACTATTTCAATTCCAACAGGAACAGCTCTTGTGACCAATACATCTTTTGTTTGCGGGAAAATTTCATTGTCAACAAAAAACTTTGGTCTTACAATATGCTCATGGTCCCTGTTCAGTGTATTAAAGAACATCGTCATTGCTTCGGCGGCCGCAGTGGCCTCATCCAACAAAGAAGCATTGGCAATAGGTAAACCCGTGAGATCGCTTACCATTGTCTGAAAATTCAATAAACTCTCGAGACGTCCCTGTGATATCTCGGCCTGGTAAGGAGTGTATTGTGTGTACCATCCCGGGTTTTCAAAAACATTTCTCAGGATAACTGAGGGAACGATATTGTCATAATATCCCTGGCCAATATAATTTTTGAATAATTTGTTTTTAAGTGATAGCTCCTTTATATGCTTCAGGTATTCATGTTCACTCATCGATGGAGGAATATTCAATGATTGAGACATCCGGATAGCAGGAGGTACAGTTTTATCAACAAGAGATGACAGGCTCGGCTCACCAATCGTTTTTAGCATTTGCTTTGTTTCCTGTTCACTGGGGCCGATATGACGCGGAATAAACTCGGTGGATTGTTGTTCGAAAAGGTTCATGTGGGCTATAAATTATTTTATTCGTTGTAAAACTTTAGTCATTAAAAAGTGGTGCAAAGTTAAGTGCTGGCCATCAGAAAAAAAGTTGATTATGACTAGCGTGGAAAAGCTCGTAAAATTCCTATAAAACAAAACAGGTTACAGTTTGTTTTCATTCTCCATTTTTCGTAACTGACCGCTGGTATGCCGGCTTCCATCATGGCTCCAGCCCGGCGGCCCGAAGAGATAGTACCACCGGTCTTTCAATGACAAACCTTTCTTTTTTAGGTCTTTTCGCATGCTGACCCATTCATGGAAAACAAGATTTACTGGTGTTTCTTTTTCAATAGGTTTAGTGAGGCCATATTTGATCGGCTGGTATTCTGCGGCTGGCAACTCTGGTTGAAACGTACCGAACAATTTATCCCATATGATCAGGAACATGCCAAGATTCTTGTCGAGGTACTTTGGATTAGAACCATGGTGCACGCGATGATGAGAAGGGGTAACTAAAATGTGTTCCAGCCAGCCAAGTTTATTTATACGTTCGGTGTGAACCAAAATGCCCCATGTCTGAGTGACAGAATAGATAAAAGCAATATCAATTGGAGTAAAACCAACCAGGGCCAAAGGAATAAAATATACAAAACGATAAAGCGGTTCCATCACCGATGATCGTATGCCGACAGTGAAATTAAATTTCTCCGATGAATGATGTGTGACATGCGTGGCCCAGAAGAGCCGTACATGATGATCTACCCTATGCAGCCAGTAATACATAAAATCTTCGAAGACGATAAGTGTTGTCCAGTAGATCCACGGTGTTTGAATACCTGCTGTGACCCGGTGATTATAAAAGAAGGTGAGAATAATTCCTACATATATTGCACGGAACGCAAGATCAAGCCCTGCATTTAAAAGATTGAGGTAAATATTCTGTATCGTATCTTTCTTTGAATAACTGGCCCTTGACCTTGCATTACTGAGAAAAATCTCTATCCCGATTATGATCATATAAACGGGAGTAGAAATAAGGATAAGCAACTGGTCTCTTGCCGAAAGCATACAGGGTCAAAAATAAACATTGCCGGGAAATCTATTGCTAACTTGCAGACGATTAAGGCGGGCTTAACAACTCAATTATACTTGTGAAAAAGGATATACTTCAGAACTGGGAAAAGAAATCAGGGGAGCGACAAAAACTCTACAAACAATTTCTGCAAAAAGCGGATAAGAACAGTGTATTAAAGCAACTTCCTGATTTTCATGAAGAGGCTTTTTCGAAAATTGACTGCCTGCAGTGCGCCAATTGTTGCAAGAACTATTCTCCAAGGTTTAAAACGCCCGATATCAAACGTATCAGCCGGCATTTGAAAATGAAGGAAAGTGATTTTATCGAAACCTATTTAAAAGTAGATGAGGATGGCGACTACGTGGTGAAGTCGCTTCCCTGTCCTTTTCTCGGCGCTGATAATTATTGCAGCATTTATGATCAGCGGCCATCGGATTGCCATCGCTTTCCCTATACCGACGAAGATGTATTCATAAAAAGGCAGGCGCTTACATTAAAGAACAGCAGCTTTTGCCCGATTACCTATTATGTTATTGAAAAATTTCTGGCCGCTGCGAAATAAGTGCTAGTCCAAAGAATTTTACCTTTCGGCCGGCCTTCATTCCGTTTTGTTCTTTTAAACATACATTCCTATTTTCATGTAAGAATATTGCCTGCATTGACTGCTAAAAGCTCCTTTAGCTAACAATTAAAACCATTTTACTATGAGCTCACGTCGTGATTTTTTAGAAAAGCTTGCTGCACCTATTCTTGTTTTGCCATTGTTGGCAAGAAACAAAGAAGAGGAAGAAAACAAAAATATCAAACCTTATGATGGGCCGGTATTGCGTGTTGCCATCATGGGTCTTGGTAGTTATGGAACAAGAGTTGCCGATGCAATGCAAGCCTGCACGAAAGCCAGGCTGGTAGGAGTGATCAGCGGAACGCCTTCCAAGATCACTGCATGGCAAACGAAGTATAACATACCGGAGAAGAATTGTTACAACTATCAAAACTTTGATAATATAAAAGACAACCCGGATATTGATGCGGTGTATATTATTACGCCTAACTCATTGCATAAAGACCAGGCAGTGCGTGTAGCCAAAGCTGGTAAACATGTGATATCTGAAAAGCCAATGGCGCTAAATGCCAAAGAAGGTCAGCAAATGGTGGATGCCTGTAAAAAAGCAAATGTGAAATTATTGGTTGGCTATCGCATGCACTTTGAACCCAAGACACTTGAGATCATCCGTATGAGAAAAGATGGGGAACTGGGAAAAATTATGTTCTTCCAGGGGCTATGTGGTTTTAGAATCGGTGATCCTACTCAATGGCGGCTGAATAAACAATTGGCAGGTGGCGGATCATTGATGGATATTGGTATTTATGCTGTCAATGGCGCCCGTTATATGGTGGGGGAAGATCCTATTTGGGTGAGAGCGCAGGAAACAAAAACAGATACAGTAAAATTCAAAGAAGGTGTTGATGAAACGATACAATTTCAGCTTGGCTTTCCAAGTGGAGCAGTAGCATCCTGTTTATCTACTTATAGTATGAACAACCTCGACCGCTTCTTTTTAAATGCTGAAAAAGGATATGCAGAAATGCAACCTTCTACGGGTTATGGTCCTATCAAAGCAAAGACAAATAAAGGTGAATTGACACATCCACATGTTACTCATCAAACGGTGCAGATGGATGAAATGTCAGATATCATTTTACAAGGTAAACAACCTATCGTGCCGGTAGATGGTGAAGAAGGTGTAAAAGATATGAAGATCATGGATGCCATCTATGAATCATGCAAGACAGGAAAGAAGGTGGATTTGAAATTGTAAATTATTGATCAGCCAGCTTAAACCGCATTTCAATCATGTGCTTTGTGAAACCGATTTTTTCATAGGCGCGGATAGCTGAAATATTATCATTATACACTTCGAGCCGCAACTCGGTAATTTTTTGTGAGTATGCCCAGGTTTTTAAAAAATCGACGATCATTCTATTTATCCCTTTGCCCCGGAATTCAGGCAGCACATACATAAATCCTAAGTGAGCATACACCTGGTGCTCGAGGTAGTCCTTTGATTTTTCAATACGGGCATAACCAGATCCTATGATGGTATTGTTCAATTCAGCAACGACTATTTCAACAGCAGGTGCTGTAATCATTTCTTTCAAATCATAGTAATGAATGATTCCTTTTTTTAATGTTGGGTCGAAAGGACGTTCAGTCTCAACTATGTTTTGTTCAAAGACATACAGCTGGTCAAGGTCGGTCAATAATGCTTTCCTGATTTTTACCTGGTTCATAGTTCTTAATCTAGGCAGGCAAAGAATCTCCCGGGAAACTTTTGCCAGATAAAACCTCGTATACAAAAACTCCTTTCTTCACCCCGGGATCTTCGTCCATGATTTTTGGCAAATCTTCTTTGGTTGCATTAAAGACGCCAATACCTCTTATTTCGTTGTGACCAAAGATGGGGCATACAATGGATAAAATTCCCTGTTCTCTTAATTCAAAATTTCGTCTTACATGTTCCCAGGCAACCTGCTGCCTGTCGGGAGTGTTTTCATTTGGCCCCGCTTTTAAAATCACTACTGAATAATCCCTGGCTTTGGTCAGCATCTCTTTTATAAAATCATCAGTGATCATTGCGTTTGTATTTATGATTTGAAACTTAAATATACTGTTGATTGGTTGTCGTGTTCAGCCGTTTGTATAAAACACACTTATTTTTCCTCCTTCTTATTGCCTGAAGTAGCAATCCATCCATATATGATCAATGCAGCAATAATTATGATGACTATTTTCATAAATGTTTTTTTGCAGCAACGAACAACTGTCAATGAGTTTCCGGTGCATCGGGAGTGTCATGTTCCGATGAACTGTGCGGGTGATTCGTGGCATAATGTTGAGAAAAATCCGGATCGTTTTCACAATGATAACTGTCATCTCCTTTGTCCCGCAGCTTCTTTTTATTCTCGGATATCCAAATGATAGCGCCTATAAAAGCGACAAAGAACAAAATAAGAAATACAATATCCGCCACGCTCATCGAACTGGTTTTATTTTGCCGTTAACTCTTCGAAGGCTGCCTGCAACGGTCGTTGTATGCCATCACCTTTCCATTCATCAGCGCCGGGGATAGCGGTTGCTTTTAAAACTTCATCTTTAGTTTTACCGGCTTTCATTTCTCCTTCTACAAATTTCAAAACACTCCCGATATAGTCACCAAATTTTTTCAGATCATCGGCTTTGCCGGTTACTTCATAACCGGTACCTGCATGACCAAAAACATACATTGTGTCTTTATCGAATTTGTTTGTTGCTTTATCCAATACGTCGATCCAGTTTTTCATATTGGCACCTGCCGGGCGGTCCACAAAAGGATGACGCCGATTGAAAACAAGATCGCCACAATGAACAATATTGGCATGTTCAAAATGAACAAAACTATCACCATTGGTATGACCGGCGCCATAGTAATACATGCAGATTTTTTCTTTACCGAATTTCTGGCACCAGGTGTCTGTGTACGTCTGGTCCGGATATAATTGCTTGTCCTCGTTCTTATTTTGTTTTGCCGAGTTTTCCTGGTTGGTTTTCGAATTGGCGTGTGCGAGAACATGTTCTACCATTCCCTTGAAAGAGATGTTACCGGAACTATGATCGCCATGGTGATGAGTATTGATCAAAAGTTTAAAGGGTTTTGTACTTTTCTTTTTTAGCTCATCAATCAAATGTTTGGATTGATCGGGAAACTGTGAATCAACTACCACAATTCCTTTTTTGGAAAGCAGGAAAGCGATCGTGCCGCCTCTTTCTGTAAAAATGCCTACATCATTTCTTAGCATCGTGATCTTCCAGGGATCTTCGAAGAAAGCAGTTAATAGTTTTTGTTGGGCTAGTGTGAGGGCACCGAAAGCGAGTGCAGAATTCTGAATAAATGAACGGCGAAGCATAACGAAGAAGTTTAGATTTTATAACAATAACGATTGTTCAACTAATATTGTCTGCCCGAATTTACACAATCAAAGGTTTCAGGACTAAATTATTACCATCCGTAGAGAATTGGCAGCCATTGGTTGAAATAAAACGGGTGTAGCGGCATTAATAACTAACTTGTAATTTTAGCTATGCAACCACTGAGTTGTGTCATCATAGATGATGAGCCGATTGCCCGCAACATTTTAAAAGAATATATTGTGCGGGATGACCGCCTGTTGCTGGTACAGGATTATTCCAATGCTTCAGATGCGCTGCGGGAACTTAGCCTTTTAAAACCCCGATTGCTTTTTCTTGATATAAAAATGCCTAAGATCAGTGGCTTTGAAATGCTGCGGTCTTTGCCGCAACATCCCCAGGTTATTTTTACAACAGCCTTTCGCGAGTATGCCGTAGAAGGTTTTGATCTGAATGCCGTTGATTATTTATTAAAACCATTTTCATTCGAACGTTTTTTACAAGCCGTGAATAAAGCATATATACTTTTTTCTTCTGAACTCGCAATTGATGCTGCCACTACACACGCCGATAGCCAGGATGATGATTTGTTTGTAAAAAGTAACGGTAAACTTGTCCGCATCCGCATCAGTGATATTTTGTATGTAGAAGCATTGAAAGAGTATGTACGGATTTTTACCTCCGACAGCAACCAGGTAGTTTATCAAACCATGCAAAACCTGGAAGAAAGATTACCTAAAGAATTTTTCTTTCGTATCCACCGAAGCTATATTGTTGGATTGCGTCATGTGCAGGCCATTGAAGGCAATACCGTTATTGTAAATGGTATGCAATTGCCGGTGAGCCGCTATTGCAAAGACGATTTTATAAACCGTGTAGCAAAAAATAAATTACTGTAAGCACCATTCTCCATGTTTGTAAACAGGAGGTTCATATTGTTCCTTGTTTTATCATTCTGCTTTGCTGTATCAAACGGACAAAGTACCGATACCGTGTTTTTGCTTCAGCAGCCACGATGGGACAGTGTGTATGATATGGAGTTGTATTCCCGTTATTACACGGATGAAGCAAACAAAGAAGAACCGTCGGGCATTCTGCAAAAGCAATTTATCGCGGATAGCAATTACGCGAAAACAATAAAGAGCAGGTACGGATGGAACCGAGTAGCCGCATGGGTCCGCTGGATCATTCATAACCCCCTGGACCATGAAGAGCAGGTACAGTTGCTATTTAACTATCTCAGTTTGTCTTCTTTTTATTATGAAGATGCAGCAGGAATACATTTTATTAAAGACAACCGTTCATTTTTTTCTTTCGTTCCGAAAAATGAGCGAAGAAGTATTCAACTTGCGCTGCCTGCCGGGGCAACGGTGAAAGTGTATGCATGCATGAAAAATGCCAGGGTAAATTTTGTAAGAGGGTTCCCGATAATAATAAGGCCAGGTGAATATAAAAGAGTGACAAGCGAAATTTTTTATGATACCCGTTATCTCGAATACATCGACGTTTTATTTCTTGCGATCATTTTTTTTATCATCATCCATACACTGGCGCAGTATTTTTTTAACCGGCGAAAAGAATTCTTATTGTATGCTTTTTATGCAGCCTGTGTATTCGCTTTTTTTCTTTTTAAGTTTAATGAGGCCAATTACAATGATATCTTTTTTTCTTATTTCCCTTACATACAGAAATACGGAAACAATCCCCTTTCTTACCTGATGTTCTTCGCCTATTACCGGTTCGTAAGAACGTTTATTGATTTTAAAGAAATAGCGCCATGGTTTTACAAGGTCATCATCATAACGGAAAAAGTGTTGCTGGCTGCTATTGTGTCTGATATTATTCTTTCGCAGTTGAATTTCTACCCGGTGAAGGTGATGATCTTTAATATTCTCCGGAGTTATTTAATTGTAATGGCATTTACCGGGATTTTTTTACTGTTCAGGACAAGAAAACCACTGGCCCGGTTTATTGCAGTAGGGTCCGGTTGTTTTGTGCTTGGCGGCCTGGTTGCTATGATACTTTCATGGATAAACGTAAACCACTATGTCTTTACTCTCGACCCGATCGCTTATATGCAATTGGGTATGGTGATCGAGCTATTGTGTTTTACACTTGGACTTAGTTACAAAACAAGTTTGATCGAAAAGGAAAAAATTGCGACCCAGGGCCAGCTGATTCTTCAATTGGAAGAAAACAAAAAACTACAGGAAGAGTTAACGACTAAGCTTGAATCAAGAGTACGTGAACAAACTTCTCATATACTCGAGCAACAACAGCAATTGGAAAAGGAGAAAGAGCAACAGCTGACACTTGAATTCACCAAGAAGATCACTGAAATGGAATTGCAGTTATTGAAGTCGCAACTCAACCCGCATTTTTATTTTAATACGCTGCACAATCTTTATGGTCTCGCCATGATCGCCCCGAAAAAGGCGCCCGATGCCATTTTAAAGCTGAGTGATATTATGGAGTACGTTATTTATGATTGCAGGAATGATAAAGTACCAGTGGTAAAAGAACTAAAATTTATCAATAGCTATATTGAGCTTGAAAAACTTCGATACGATGAAGGCGCTGATATCAGTTTACAGGTAACAGGAGATGTAGATGGCAAAGTTATCTCTCCTTTATTATTGATCCAGTTTATCGAAAATGCATTTAAGCATGGATTGGAGCAATACAAGAGCAGGAGCTATCTCAGGATAAATATTGATTTTGAAAATGGACAACTAAGGTATGAATCAGTCAACAGCATCAGCGACACGGCTGCTTCGGTCAGTGGCGGCGTTGGACTGGCCAATGTCAAGAAGCGATTGGAGATCATTTATCCCGGTAAGCATGAATTAACTATCCGGTCCGACGACCACGAATACAAGGTTCGACTTTCCCTGCAATTAAATTAACCGGCGATTCATTGAGCCGTTTTTACCATTCATAGGGGTTTTCTCCATTCACCGGAAAATTTTACCCATTTAGAGAAATTCTTTTTTACCGCATACAAAATGTGAAAGATTTGCTTTTTCTAACCTACCCCCAATAACTACATTCTTTAACCTTAAAAACTTTAACTATGGGATTGCATCTGGGAGAAGTTGCGCCAAACTTTACTGCACAAACGACTGCAGGCGAAATTAATTTTCACGAATGGCTCGGTAATGGATGGGGCATCCTGTTTTCACACCCTGCCGATTTTACGCCGGTATGTACAACCGAATTGGGAAAGACAGCCTTGCTGATGGATGAATTTGCAAAGCGAAATGTAAAAATTCTTGCTATCAGTGTTGATGCGATGGAAAGACATATAGGTTGGATAAAAGATATCAATGAAACACAGCAATGCAAAGTAAATTTTCCCATCATTGCTGATCCGGAAAGAAAAGTGTCAGTGTTGTATGATATGATACATCCTGAAGCCTCTGAAAATTTTACGGTACGTTCTTTATTTGTAATCGGTCCGGATAAGAAGATCAAATTGATGATCACATATCCCCAATCTACCGGTAGAAATTTTGCCGAGATATTGCGTGTTGTTGAATCGTTGCAGTTAACAGCCAACTACAGCGTCTCTACGCCAGCTGATTGGAAGCATGGTGAAGATGTCATCGTGGTTCCCGCCGTTTCAACAGAAGACGCCTTAAAAAAATTTCCAAAAGGTGTGAAGATTGTAAAACCCTATTTGCGATATACACCACAACCTGATCTTGCCTGATTAGTACTCAAATAATCAAACATTATTAAACCATCAAACTACTTGTATGAAAAGAGTATTTCTTTTGACGTTAACTGTTTCTATCATTTCAACCCAAACTTTTTCACAAGCGGGTAAAATTAAAAAGCTTGCTGTTTATGCCGGAGCTCAAACAAGCATTGCAGTCGGAGATCTTGCGAAGACGCAGGGTGTGGGTATAGGGGCCAATCTTCTTGTGACAAATAAAGTCAGCAACAAGATTGATGTCACCGGCAGAGTTCACTATACCTATTTATTTGGGAAAAAGCACAGCACCAGCTATTACGAACCTGGCGGCACCGGTGGAAGCCATAGCGGCCATTATAAAGGCATGAATGATCTTGGTATAACAATAGGTGGCCGGGGACATTTCGGCAATAATTTGTTTGGCGGTGTTGAAGGAGGTCTTTGTCATGAATCGATCGATGGACATTCCCATACATCTGGTTTGATAGGAGGTGAAGGTGGTTACGAATTTCAATGCGGTTCAATGTGGCAGATGATTGCATTGTATTTTGGTATTTGCGGTGATCCGCAGGTGCAGATTGGCATCAGGTATGGTATCCGTTTGTAAAAGCTTTATTTTATATTCCTGGTTAATTCAATTTTTTCAACCGGTTGGTATACGAGTGGTACATGTTCAACAACGACATCACTTTTATCAAGACCAAAAGCTTTTTCATCACTTAATCCCAGGCTATTCAGAAAAAAGTAGGAATTAAGCAATAAACCTTCTTTCAGAGTGAATTCATTCGCTACTGATAGAAATTTTTCGATGACAACAAATTTATAATCCGGTTCATTGTTGTACTTAGTTGATCCATCCGGGCGGATATGGAGATTGAGTTCTTTGTTGACCACAAGCTCCTGTACTATTTTTTTAAAATATAGCTCGGTGCGGGGTTGAATACGAAAACCCAGGTTGATGTTGACCTTGATTACCTTGTCGTCCACCAATTCTGAGACATCATAACTATTGGTGTAAGGCTCTTCTGTGCGATGGATATGAACGAACCAATACACATCGGCACGCTTCGGTTTTTTTGAAAAAATTGATTTAATGATCTTTTCTTCAATTTGTACACGGCTATTGGCTTTTGTAAGATAAATGAGATGCGTGGCGAATTTAGGTATCGAATCATCTTCACTTAGTTCTTTTAATTGTGGTGTGTATCGCCCAAGGTCCACAAAGGGTACCATTTTATTGTTGAGTTTTCGTGCATAGTACCATATATACATCGTCATAAAAATAAAAAGCTCAAAGAACAGGAACATCCACCTTTCTTTGATCTTGGCGACATTGGCGATAAAGAATGAAGTTTCAATAATTACAAACAAAATTATAATCACAGTTACCAATGCCTTGTTCCATTTTCTTCGATAAAAGAGATAATAACTAAGCAGTAAAGTAGTCATCAGCATAGCGATTGTGATCGAGAAGCCATACGCAGCTTCCATGTGTGATGAGTTCCGAAAATAAATGATCATTAGTATGCAGCCGATCCAGAGAATGATGTTTACACTTGGTATATATATCTGTCCTTTGAAATCCGATGGCTGGCGAACTTTTACTCTTGGCCAGAAATTTAAGTTCATGGCTTCGCTGATCAATGTATAAGACCCGCTGATCAGTGCCTGCGATGCGATGATAGTAGCTGCAGTGGCGATGATAACACCTGCCAGCAGGAACCAATGTGGCATCATTTCAAAAAATGGATTGGCGCCATTGAGTGTTGTGATATCCTGGTGCATGATCCATGCAGCCTGTCCAAGATAATTGACGACAAGGCTTATCTTAACAAATATCCATGTGATACGAATATTCTTTATACCACAGTGACCGAGATCTGAATACAAAGCTTCGGCACCGGTTGTACACAGGAACACAGCTCCTAATAACCAAAAGCCATGCGGGTATTTTGCAAGCAACTCATACGCGTAGTGAGGACTTAATGCTTTCAACACATCCGGGTAATGCATTACCCAGATGCAGCCCATGGTAAGTAACATTCCAAACCATATCACCATAATAGGACCAAATGTTTTTCCAACTAATTGTGTTCCGAATCGCTGAAAGAAAAATAAAGCAGAGAGAATAAGTATCACGATGCCAACTGTAAGATTATTTCCCGGAACAATTGTATTTTCCAATCCTTTAACTGAATTCAATCCTTCAATGGCCGATGCCACCGATATGGGAGGCGTTATAATACCATCGGCCAGCAATGTAGTAGCGCCGAGTATAGTGGGTATTGCCAGGTTTTTTCCATAGCGACGTACCAATGCATACAAGGAAAATACACCACCCTCACCCTGGTTATCGGCTTTTAATGTTAGCCAAATGTATTTTATAGTGGTTTGAAAAACGAGTGTCCAGAAAATGCATGACATGCCACCATATATGAGCACTTCATCAATTTTTCTTTCGCCGGCTATTGCCTTAAGAACATATAAAGGGCTTGTACCTATATCACCGTAAATTATTCCGAGTGTTACCAACAACGAGGCAATAGTTACCCTGTTCAAATTTTTGCTATTTGATTTCATCTTGCGTGATTAATATGTTGAGGTGATTATTCTTTGCTTACAAAACGATAGCCGACGCCTGATTCTGTGACAATGAATTCAGGACGATTAGGGTCGTTCTCAATTTTCTTTCTTAATTGTGCGATAAATACTCTTAAATATTGTGATTGGTTAAGATAGCCAGGCCCCCACACTTCCCGCAGCAAATAATGATGGGTTAAAACTTTGCCTTCATTTTTTATAAACAAGGACAGCAGGTTGTATTCTGTTGCTGTAAGTTTTATCAACTCATTTTTCTTTTTTACTGTTCTCGCCGATAAATCTATTTGTAGATCGTCATAAACAACAACTGGTTTTTTTTCTTCAGCAGCCGAACTGCGAAGCGCCGTACGTATACGGGCCAGCAGCTCACCTGTACGAAAAGGCTTGACTAAATAATCATTAGCTCCATTGTCCAGTGCCTTTATAATATCTTCTTCATTGCTTTGTACGGAAAGGATAATAACAGGTTTTGTGTACCATTCTCTCAGTTCTTTTAAAACAACGTGGCCGTCTTTATCCGGTAAGCCGAGGTCAAGAACGATTATATCCGGCGGATGATTGGCCGCCATGATAATTCCTTCCTTTGCCGTCGCTGCTTCACTGATAGAGTAGTCATTACTCTGCAATGTTATTTCCAGCAGCTTTCGCATCGGCGCTTCATCATCTATTATTAATATGTCTGCCTTACTCATTTTTCAGATTTTTTAGAAAGGAAGTTTCAGCAGGAATTTCTATGGTAAACCTTGCTCCACCGGTAGAAATATTTTCAAGCACCACATTTCCTTTCATGGCTTCTGTAAACCCTCTTACAATCGATAAACCCAGGCCGGTGCCCCCGGTCCGGGAATGTTTTACACGATAAAATTTATCAAAAACGTATTTTATCTCTTCTTCCGGGAAACCATTACCATTGTCTTCAATAGTGATCTGCAATATATCGACATGGCATATCGCTATGATATCGATCCTGCTCTTCGGTGGTGTGTATTGAATAGCATTGTTAAGCAGGTTATAAATCACCTGCTCGAGTATTCCTTTGTCTAATTTGAAAAGTGGAATGTTGGGATTGATGTTGATCGTGATCTTTTGAGAGATATCATTTTCCTCAATTCTTTTTACAACATCATAGACGAGTTCATTGACGTCACACCAGTCATTTTTTGGTTGAATAAAGCCGGATTCCAACCTTGACATGTTAAGCAGGTTATCTACCTGCTGGTTCAGGCGAAAAGAGGCCTTTGAGATTTCTGCTATTAACTCTCTTTTGTTTTCTGCTGTCAGTTTAGCCGTATTGGTTTGAAGATTATCGGTAGCGCCAATAATTGAGGCGATCGGTGTTCTTAACTCATGCGAAAGCGAGTTAAAAAGTGTATTGTATAATTTTATCGTATTAGCTCTTTCTTCTTTTTGTCTTGCCAGTTTTTCAATCTGCCTGATCTTATAAGTGAGCGCTGCATTTACCATGGCAATTATAAAATACATGAGCAACAGTAGTGCATCTTCACCATAAGTCACCTGGAAAGTGAAACGGGGTGGAATGAAAAAGAAATCCCATATCAATGCACTCAATAAGGCGGCAACTAATACAGGTAATATGTCAAAAAGCATTGCCGTCAGAGAGACGGTGATAAGTAAAACAAAAGCCACCACTTTGTATCCCATGAAATCGGCAAATAAGAAACAAGCGGCCGATGCACTGATAACTAAACCGATACTGATAAGAAATTGTTTCCCTTTGCTGATATTGTAAAATGCTTTGAACACCCCGATCTGTTTTACAGGACAAAGGTAACTTCGGTGATATAAGTTAATTGTAAAAACAAAGGCCGGCAGTATAAAGATTTTATAAAGAGAGCCAGGGTAGTTGTCAATATTCAAATTTTCTCAGCGCCGGCGCTTTGAACCAGGTGAATATTACTACGAGCATCGTCATGCAACCTCCAAAAACAACGGAGGGAATTACACCCATCAGTTTTGCAGCAACGCCGCTTTCAAATTGACCAAGTTCATTGGATGAATTGATAAACATGGAGTTTACACTCATCACCCTGCCACGGATATGATCAGGTGTTCTTAATTGAAGAATAGTTCCCCGAACAACAACGCTGATGCCATCCAGTATGCCTGATAACAATAGCAAAGCAAAGGAAAACAAAAACCATTTTGACAAAGCGAACCCGACAATACATAACCCAAAGCCTCCTACAGCCAATAATAATTTTTTTCCTTGTTTCTTTTTAAGTGGTGAAATGGTCAGTATAACCACTATAAGAATAGAACCCATGTCTGATGCCGCGTTGAGTAAACCAAAACCTTGTGGGCCTACATGCAGAATGTCTTTTGCAAATACAGGAACCATAGCGACTGCACCGCCGAACAATACAGCAAAAAGGTCCAATGATAAAGCGCCCAGTACTTCTTTCGTTTTAAAAACAAAGTTTAATCCAACCTTTACCCTTTCCCAGGGTCGTTGTTCATCTTTTTCTTTGAGCGGGGGTTTGGGTTTTAGTTGCGACATGATCAGTAATGAAATAAAAATAAGTACGGTGATACAACTTAGTGTTCCCGGAATACCGATCCAGGCAATGAGTAAACCACCGAACGCATGGCCACAAACAGATGCAGACAACCAGGTACCCTGGCTCCAGGTCACTGCATTTTGCAAATGAGTTTTGGGCACAATGGCAGATATGATCACGCCAAATACGGGCCCGGTAAAAGCACGGATAATGCCTGTAAAGAAGATTACACCGCAAATGCCTATTGCAATGCCTGTGTTGCTGAGATGTGAAGCAGTGAATTTCGAAGAGAGTAATAATAATAAAGCAACGCATACCACATAGAGCCACATGCCACGAAGCAACATTTTTCTTTTTTCGCTGAGATCAATCAGGTGCCCGGCATATAACGCAAATGAAACTGCTGGTACCACTTCTGAAAGACCGACAAGACCGATCGAAAGAGGGTCCTTCGTTAATTCATAGATCCACCAGCCAACAAGCGAGCCCATCATACGCAGTCCCATGATGAAAAGAAAACGGCTGATGATAAAATTTTTGTACTCTGGTATTTTGACTGAAGCTAAAGGATCGTAAGCGTTTTGGGGAGGAAGATCATTCATACGAGATGAGCAAAGATACGACCTTACGGTAAAGTAAGATAATGCTGGCCATCTTCATAATCTTTGTCCAATGCATCCAGCACGATCTTAAAATGTTTTTCATTGCCGAGAAAATCGGCGTTGGAAGCATCGATGAACAAGGTCTTAATATTATGCTGTTTAATATAATGCGTGTAAGTTTCCTGGAGATTGAATAAATACTCATCAGGAATATTTTGTTCGTAGGAGCGGTTGCGTTTTTTAATGTTTGCCTGCAATTTGTTGACCGGTGCATGTAAATAGATCAGCAGGTCAGGTTGTATCAATTGCGCATGAATGATGTCGAACAAACGCTGGTATAGCCGGAACTCATCTTCCGGCAAAGTAACTTTTGCAAACAAGAGACATTTTGTAAAGAGATAATCAGATATGGTCAGGTTTTGAAACAGGTCTTTTTGTTGAAGCAGTTCTTTTAGTTGCTTGAACCGTTCTGCCATAAAAAATAATTCGAGCGGGAAAGCATACTGCGACGGGTTTTCATAAAACTTCGGTAGAAAGGGGTTGTCGGCAAATTGTTCCAGTATCAATCGGGCATTGTAATGTTTCGACAGCAGGTGAGCAAGCGTTGTTTTTCCTGCACCAATGTTTCCTTCTATCGTGATGAAATGGTAGTTCATTTAGTTCAAAAGTCAAAAGTCAAAAGTCAAAAGTCAAAAGTCAAAAGTCAAAAGTCAAAA
>JADMIO011475760.1_pt1 | contig 66943 bp, 35 predicted proteins | sample 8958161 | NCBI WGS metagenome assembly JADMIO01 (sample SAMN16585339, study PRJNA669376) | soil metagenome | isolation source: Crop rotation soil | place: USA: Cullars Rotation, Alabama | collected 2011 | reverse complement strand
CGACTTCAAGTCACGTGAATTCCAAGCTTCGGATCCCACTGTGCTGGAAAGTCGTGCCGACGCTCTTCGAGTCGTATTCGATCATCTCCAGCTTGCCGTGAGGGATGTCCTCCCGCCTCGCCTTGAATCCTGCGGGCGGATCGGGAAACGCGGGCGTGTCGTCAGGATTGAGCTTCACCCCTTGGGCGCGATTGATCGTGGGTTCCCGCGGACCCGGCGGGCTGCTTTCTCCGCCTGGCGCGGCTATATCTGCTCCCCAGGCGAGCGATGACAGGATGGCCAGCGTGGCCGACGGGATGATGATGTTGAGGGTTTTCATGGTGTTTTTTTTCGAGAAGCAACGTGCGTCTTACCGGCGTTGCAGGTTTCCGTCCAAACGGGTTTCGCCGCCCGGTGACGTTGCGATTTCCGAGGTGTGCTCGCCGGAGCGGACAGTGACTTTCGCAGGAGTTTTCAGGATCGAACGGATCCTGGCTTCGGCCAGTTTCCCGTCCTTCCATTCGACGTCCACCTCGCAGCCGCCGCGGGCGCGCAGGCCTTTCACGCTGCCGCTTGGCCAAGCCTTGGGCAGCGCGGGGAGCAATTCGATTTCCGCGCCGCGGCTCTGCACGAGCATCTCGGCGATGCCGGCTGCGCCACCGAAATTACCGTCGATCTGAAACGGCGGATGCGCGTCGAACATGTTCGGATAGGTGCGCTCGGGGCTGATGAGGAATTTCAAGATCTCAAAGGCGTGGTCGCCATCGCCGAGGTGCGTCCATAGGCAGATGCGCCAGGCGGTCGCCCAACCGGTGGCCTTGTCGCCGCGGATTTCCAGGGATTTTTTCACCGCGGCGGCGAGGTCGGCGTTGTCGCGGCGGTCGATGTCGCGACCGGGAAAAAGCCCGTAGAGATGCGAGACGTGGCGGTGATGCATGTCGCCGGACTGCATGTCCCAGTCCTCCAGCCACTCCTGCAACTGCCCCGCGCCGCCAACTTGGTTGGGCGCGAGCCGCGCGCGAATGTCGGTTAGTTTCTGCTGCAAATCCTTGTCCACTCCCAGCAGCCCGGAGGCCTTGATGGTGTTGGCGAAAAGGTCGCGGAGGATCTGCATGTCCATGGTCGGACCGGCGCACACCGCGGAGCCCTTCGGGTGACCGTTTTCCGGGGAAATGGACGGATTGGTGACGAGCCACTTGTGCCCCGGCTCCTCTTGCAGGGTATCGATGAAGAACTCGGACGAACCCTTGAGCACCGGATAGATCCGCTTGAGCAACTCCTTGTCGCCGCTGAACTCGTAGCGGTCCCACAGGTGCAGGCAGAGCCATGCTCCGCCGGTGGGCCACATGCCCCAGTTAGGCCCGTCGATCGGCGCGGTGGCGCGCCATAGGTCGGTGTTGTGATGAACTACCCAGCCGCGCGCGCCGTACATGCTTTTCGCGGTGCGGGCTCCGGTCACGGTGAGCTCGTTGACCATCGCGATCAACGGCTCGACGCATTCGGCGAGGTTGCCGGACTCGGCCGGCCAGTAGTTCATCTCGGTGTTGATGTTGATGGTGTATTTGCTGCCCCACGGCGGTTTGACGCTCTCGTTCCACAGGCCCTGCAGCGTGGCGGCCTGGCCGCCGGGGCGCGAGCAGCCGATGAGCAGGTAGCGGGCGAACTGATAGTAGAGCGCCGCGAACTGCGGATCGTTGCCCTCGGCGAATTTCAGGATCCGCTCGTCCGTTGGCAGCTTCATCGCGTCGCTTTGCCCGAGGTCGATGGTCACCCGGCGGAAGAGCGCCTGATAGTCCTTGAGGTGCGACTCGCGCAGCCTGTCGAAGGAAATTTTGGACGCGGTCTCGATGGTTTTCCTCACGATAGCCTCGGGATCGCCGCCCGTGTCGTCGAACTTCCTGTAACTCGTGGCGGCGGCGACGAGCAGCAGCACCTCATCAGCTCCGTTCACGGAGACATTTCCCGCAGCAGCGCTGGTCCGCCCTCCCCTGGCGATGACTTTGACCCGCGCCTGATACTTGAGCTGGCCCTTGATGCCGCCGGAGTCGCCGCCGGTTCCGCGCATGACCAGCGTGTCGTCGCCGTCCGTTTCCACGGCCGCGGCCATCGGCGTTTTCATGCCGGCCGCAAACGAGACCGCACCTTTTCTATCAGCCGAGAGCCGGACGACAATGACGTTGCCCGGCGCGTTCGCGAAAATCTCGCGGGTATGGCGCACGCCCCCGCTGGTGTAGCTGACCGTGGAGGTCGCCGTGTCGAGATCCAGGTCGCGGCGGTAATTCTCCGCTCCGGTGCTTTCGGGAAACGTCAGCGTAAGGTCGCCCACCGGCTGATAGGGCATCTGGCCAAGCGGTTTCGCCATCACCTTCGCGCTGAGAAGCGAGGCAGCGTCGCGGTATTTGCCCTCGAAGACCAGCTTGCGGACCTCGGGAAGCGCGTCTTTCGCCTCCGGATTGACTGGATTGTAAGGACCACCGGCCCAGAGAGTGCCCTCATTGAGCTGCAACCGTTCCTGGCCGACACCGCCGAAGATCATGGCGCTGATCCGTCCGTTGCCGACCGGCAGCGCTTCGTTCCAGTTCGTCGCCGGTTTGCCATACCACAGCACGTTGATCCCGGGATCGGCTGCGTGAACGCTAGTAGAAAAAAGTGCCATCGCGGTGAGCGCGGTCACACTGATATAAGAAGTTCTATCCATTTTTATTGGTTTGTAATATTGTCGGCAACCCGTGAGGAGCGATTCACGGAGGCGGGACCGGCGTCCCCGGCTTCATCAGGCGCAGGTCGAAAATGCCGCCGGCGAGCCATTTGGTGGCGGTGAACTTGATGGTGATGGCGCCATCCGGAGCAGCGCTGACGAGTCCCTCGGGGATCGGATAACGGGTGGTGACGAATTTCCCCGGCTGACCGCCTTTCAGCTCTTCCTTGGCCAGCAGCGTGCCGTTGGCGTGGATGTCGAAAGCGCGGCCGCTGTCCCCACCCGAGTAGGTCACGAAGAGATCCGCAGCCTTCGCGCCACGGAGCTTGAGCGTGTATTGAAACCAGTTTTTTCCATGACGCCAGCGACGGCCCTCGAAGACACCGGTCTCGGTCTGATCGCCCTTGTAGTCGTGCTCCACCTCGGGCTGCTGCTCGCCGATGGCGACCGAGTCGATAGTCGCGGCCTCCAAGGCGGCCCTTTCCTTTTCGCTGGAAGCAAGCTTGGCGCGGCGCTCCTCCAGTCCCTGGCGCGAGGCGACCTGCCAATATATCTGATAGCGCTCGTCATGAATGCGGAAAAACGGCACGAGCGGCAGCCCCTCGGGCGCGGCGGGTTCCGCGACATCCTTGAGGCGGAAATGCAGCGGCCCGGCGGCATCATCCGCCACGACATGGCCCGGGAGGTCGCCGCTTTCCGCAACCAGCACCGGAGTTTTGTCGAGCGGCACCAACGGACCGGCGGCGACATGGCCCATCCGGCCATCGCTGGCGCGGAGGCCGGTCACGTCCTGAGTTCCGCCGGGCGCGGCGAGGACGATTGGCCCGCGGAGCAGCGCCACCCACGGCGAGCCGTCGGGAAGGCGTTCCACGGTGGTGCGCATCGGCAGCGCGACTTCCACGCGGTCGCCGTCCTTCCACTCACGGCGGATTTCGGCATACGAAGATGGCTTCGACGAAACGGAAACCGTCTCGCCGTTGACCTTCATCGCGAAGGCACCTTCCGCCACCCAACCGGGATGCCTTACGCGCAGGGTGAAGGTCGAGGGCTTGGCCATTTTCATAACAAGCCGGGACGAAGCCTCGTCCGGGAACGACGTTTCCTGCCGCAGACGCATTCCTTCCGCGATCTTCAGCTCGGAGGGGATGAAAAGGTTCACATACACGCCGTCCTTGGCGCGCGCGTAGATGAATTCGCCGTATTTGCCCGGGTTCTCCATGCCGGTGCCGACGCAGCACCAGAAGCTCGTTTCCGGCTGCGAATACACCCGGTAGTGATCCGGGCGGATGGGTGTGAAATACACGAAACCGGGATGCTCCGGATTGATTGTCGAAAGGATGTGGTTGTAGAGCGCCCGCTCGTAGTAGTCGGCGTAGGCGGCCTTCGGCTCGGTCGCGAAAAGCTGCTCGGTCAGGCGCAGCATGTTGTAGGTGTTGCACGTTTCCGGCCCCTCGCGGTGCTCCAGCATGCCCTTGAAATTGGCGGGATCGTTGAAGTGTTCGGAGACGCTGTTGCCGCCGAAAGCGACGGTCCGCCTGCCCGTGACATTCTCCCAGAAATACCGCGCGCCGGAGTCGGCCTGCTTGTCGCCGGTGAGCGTGGCAATCCGCTCCAAGCCGATGACCTTGGGAATCTGCGTATTGGCGTGCAGGCCGGTGAGCTTGTCCTCGTGACGCTCCAGCGGATCGAGGACCGCCTTGTGGCAGAAGCGCTGGGCGGCGCGGAGGTATTTCGCGTCGCCGGTCATCGCGTAAAGATCGGCCATCACCTCGTTCATGCCACCGTGCTCGGCTTGGAGCATGTCCTGCATCTGTTGGTCGGAGAGCTTGGAAACAAGCTTTTCGCACCAGTCGCCGAACCTGATGTAAATCTCGCGGGCCTTGGCATCGCCAGCGACCAACGCGGCGTCGCGCAGCCCGGCGAAGGTCTTGTGAACGTTGTACCACGGCACCCACTTGCCGTTGATGCCAAAGCCATTCGCCTGGATTTTCCCGGCACCCACATCCTTCCAGAACTCCCGGCTGCCAGGGACGCCGCCGATATATCCGTCGCCATTCGCCTGCTGGCAGCGCTGCAGCTCGGTGAGCATGTGATCGAGACGACCCTTCAGCTCGCCGTCCGGATCGTTTCCCGAGGCGATCATGTCGGCCAACGCCGCAAGGTAATGCCCGCCAGTGTGTCCGCCGAGGCCCGTCCCTTCCCAGTTGCCGTAAGCTTCCTTGCGCGACGGCAATCCGGCTTCCCGCAGGAATGGAGCGAGCAGGCGGTCCGGATCCAGCGCCAGCATGTAGCTGCGGTTGGCCTTCACCGCGTCGGTGAAGGGACCATCCAGCAAGCGCACGGACGTCAGCGGAAAAACCTCCGCGGGCGTCGTCGCCGGGATCGGAGCCGCCGAGGTCTGGCTGCCGACAGACAGCACGGACACCGCCGGCGCCACCGCCCTGAAGATGCGAAAATGGGAACGATTTATCATGACGCCAGGATGCTTGGTCAAATCCACTCCGCCGTCATTCAAATTTCCAGCAATCCAGGTTTAACAACGGTTTTTCGCCGCCGCTGAATTTCAGATAGAGATCCTGCACCCCGGTGGCGCCGGAAACGTCGCAAGAGGCGCTCTTCCACTGCTGCCAGCCGCCGGTGTTTCCGACCTTGCAGGTGCCGACGAGCTTGCCGTCACCGCCGCCGAGCCGTAGCTCGATTTCGCCGCCCTGCTCAGCGCTGGCGACACGGGCGTTGAATTTCTTCGCCCCCTTCGCGCCGAAATCCACACCGACGACGCGGATCCAGTCGCCGTTGTCGATGCAGGAAACGTTCATGCCGCCTTCAGAGCATTTCTCCGTCTCGATGCCGTGGCCGCCGTTGGTGGTTTCGCCCTCGACCTTCTCGAAGGGATTGAGCTGCCCGAGCTGCCCGACCCCGTTGGTGGTGTAAGTGACCTTTTTGATGCTGCCGTCGGGCTCGAAACCGAACTCCTCGATGGCGAGGTTCCGCCGGAAACCGGTGGGGATGCCCGCTTCCTTCGCGACGATGCGGTTGTGATAGACGTGATACCAGTGACCCTTGAACTCGAACTGCGAGGCGTGGTTGTTGTTATTGTTGATCGGTGGCTGGTCGGCGATTGCGCCCCGATAGGTGAAACCCTCGGTCGGCTTGTCGCTGGTCTGGTAATCGATGCGCATCTGCGCCTTCGGATTGCTCGAATAGGCGAAATAGTAAACGCCCTTGCGCTTGAACACCCACGAGGCTTCGAAGAAGTTCTGCGCGTTCATTTTCATGACCTCGCCGTCGAGCGTAATCATGTCGCGCTTGAGCTTGGCCACGCGGACGTTGTCATCGCCATTTCCGCCGAAATAGATGTATGCCTGGCCATCGTCGTCGATGAAGACGCCGGGATCGAACAACCACATGTTCTGGGACGGCTGGACGCCCGGCGTGCGTCCGTCGATGAGATATTTTCCCAACACATCCTTGAACGGACCCAGCGGATTGTCCGCAGCGACAACGCCGATGTTGCCGCCGCCGTTGCCGAAGTAGAGGAAGTATTTCCCGTCGCGCTCGATCGCCGCAGGAGCCCACGTCTTCTTGGCCCACGAGGTTTCCTTTTCCGCCCGGAACACCGTGCCGTGGTCGGTCCAATTCTTCATGTCGCTGCTGGAAACGCACACCACATCCGGGATGTTATAGCTGCCCTCGACCGGGCTCTCGTCGTCATCCGAGCAATAGACATACACACGGTCCTTCGTGACCAGCGAGGACGGGTCCGCCAGGTAGCGGTGCGAGACGAGCGGATAGTCGGCCCACAGCGGAGTGGCGGATAGAGCGAAGAATGCGAGCGGCAGGAATGGGTTTGGTTTCATGATGGGGAGTGTCATTGAATAAGACCGCGCCGACGAAAGGGAGATGCTAGCGGCTGGCGGTGATGATGGTGGTTCCGGTGGACAAGGCATCGGCAGTGGCGGTGAGCTTGATTTCACCGGGCGGCCCGGCTTTCCCGCGGACGATGGCCAGACAAAGTCCATGGAACGCCTTCCGGTCGCGCGTTTGAAATGACTCCAGGCTCGTGGGATCGCCGTTGTCCGTGGCGACGATCTCGCCCGGTCCTTCAATTTCGAAATGAACCCGCTGGTCCGCATGCGGCGCGATCAGACCGTCCTTGTCGGAGACAGTCACGGTGACAAACGACAGGTCGTTCCCGTCCGCACGGATGGCGGTCCGGTCGGCTTCCAGCTTGAGCCGCGCGGGTTCGCCGGTGGTCCTGACTTCATCCGTTGCCCATGGTTTCCCGGCCTTGTAGGCGACTGCCTTGAGTTCGCCCGGTTCGTAAATCACCTCGTCCCAGCGCAGGCGGTATTCGTATTCGCCCTTCTTCTTCCGCCCGAGCGATCTGCCATTCAGGAAGAGCTCCGCCTCGTCGCCCGAGGTGAAAACGTGGACCGGAGTCACCTGCCCCGCGCGTCCCGGCCACGTCCAATGCGGCAGGATGTGCGCCACCGGCAGGTCCGGCCGCCAGCGCGACTGATAGAGATAGAAGCGGTCCTTTCTGAAACCCGCCAGATCGATGATGCCGAAATAAGAACTGCGTGAGGAGTAATAAGGCGTCGGTTCACCGAGATAGTCCCATCCGCTCCAAACGAATTCCCCCGCCACGAAAGGATGCCGGTCCTGCGCTGCGAACACCTTGTCCGCCGAGGAACCGAAATCCGCGGCATAAAGCTCATACGCGCTGACCTGATGGCTTTTCGGATCGCCTCCCCTGCCCTCGCGCACCGGGTTGCTGATGGCCGGCGCGACAGGAAACAAATACTCGCCGCGAGTGCTCAGCGCCGCCGCGCTCTCGCTGCTGACGATCATCCGGTCGGGAAATTTCTCGCGAAATTTTCCGTAGAGCGGTCCCGTGCGGATGCCTTTGAAGCCCTCGAACTCCGGCGTGTCGCGGATGCCCTCGCCCTGATAGTTCAGGCTGATGACCTCCAGCTCCGCCGCGAAAGGTGAATCCGCTTTCGCGAAATTCATCGACGCCGTGGCCGGCCTCGTCGGTTCCTCATCATGGGCGATCGCCACCAGTTCCCGCGCGACCTTCCCGCCGTCCTCGCCGGTGTATTGCTCGCCCACCTCGTTGCCGACGCTCCACAGGATGACCGAGGGATGATTGCGGTCGCGGCGCAGCATCGCGCGCAGGTCCTGCTCATGCCAGTCGCCGAAGATGAGGTGGAAATCGAACGGCGTCTTCTGCCGCACCCACGCGTCGAACACCTCATCGACCACGAGGAAACCCATCCGGTCCGTGAGTTCCAACAGCTCCGGCGCGGGCGGATTGTGCGCCATGCGGATGGCGTTGCAGCCCATCTCGCGGAGGATTTCGAGCTGCCGTTCCGCGGCTCGGACATTGAACGCCGCCCCGAGCGCGCCGAGGTCGGGGTGCTGGTTCACACCCTTGATGCGGACACGCGTGCCGTTCACAAACAGGCCGTCTGGCTTGAACTCCAGCTTGCGAATCCCGAATCGCGTCTCGTAACGATCGACGATCTTGCCTTCGTGGGAAATGGTCGTCACAGCGACGTAGCGGTCAGGCCCTTGGCCCGGCGGCGGCCCCCATAGCGCCGGTTGGGTTATGACGGCCGAACCACTGGCCGTCGCGTTCACCCCGGCGTCGATCCGTATCTCCTGCGGCGCGATCTTCGCAACCGCCGCCCCGGTGGGCGCGCCGCCGGCATTCGCCGCGAACATTTCGGTCGCGACCGAAGCAGTGACCGCTTGCATGGAATCGTTGTCCACCGTCACCCGCAATTTTACCGCGGCCTGCGTGGCGGAAACTTCCGGCGTCGTCAGATAGGTGCCCCAATGACCGACGTGCACCGGCCGCGTTTTGGCAAGCCACACGTTTCGATAGATCCCCGCTCCCGGATACCAGCGGGAAAAATCCGGCGGATTGTCGAGGCGGATCGCGAGCTGGTTTTTTCCGCCGGGTACGAGATGCGGCGTGAGGTCGAGCCGCCAGGAGTTGTAGCCATACGGCCAGCCGCCGGCCAGTTTTCCATTCACCCACACGACCGTGTGGGACATCGCGCCATCCACGTCGAGGAAGATGGATTTGCCGGCATCACCCGCAGGAATGTCGAGTTTGCGGCGATACCAGCCGATGCCCGGGCTTGGCAGACGGCCCATCGAGCCGCCCACGCCACCGGAGTTGAACGGCCCTTCGATCGCCCAGTCGTGCGGAAGACCGACGGCCCGCCAGCCGCTGTCGTCGAAACCGGTTTGGGCGAACGCCACATCGCCGCCGGGATCACCATCGGGCCGCGTGAAGTGCTTCGCCTGATCCTTGATGAATGGATTGCCCGTGGGCAGAATCCACTGCTTGAGCACGCGGTCGGTCGCCGCAGCCAGCTTGGCGGCATCCGCCGTCGCCTCGGCCGGCCGCTCCCGCTGGTCGTCGCCGCTCGCGACCGGCCGCACGTCGTAGAGCAACGTTTCCGACCGGACGCCTTCAGGATCTCCTTTGGTGAAGCGCCAGCCATCATTGATGGAAATGCGCTCGCGCGGTCCCTCCGCACCCATCGTCGCTCCCGCGAGCATAGCCAGCCACCAACCCACAGCGAGGTGCTTTATAAGGGGAACCATCGGGGAAAGATCGTGTTAGAGGTGGGGGCGGTCACAGGCGCCCGCAGTCGGATTTGCCAGATGATCGCGTCGCGGGTCTTCATCGGTGGCTTGCATCGGCTGTTTTTTGAAATCATGAACCAGCGGCCGGACGGACCGCGCTGGGATCGCCGGTAGCCGGCGGGGCGTGGTCGGTGGCGGCAGGCGGCCCGAGCAGCTTGACAAGCAGCGGCTTCAGGGCATCCGCCCAGACCTGATAGCCTTTGACCGACAGGTGCAGCTTATCGATCGTCATGCCATCGAAGAGCGTGCCGTCCGCGCCAGCGAGCTTGTCGTTGATGTTGATGTAGTGAACCGTCCGGCCGTCAGCGAGCTTGGCGACCCCTTCGTTGATCTTGCGGATCTCCGGCACGACCTCGGGATTGTCGTTCCGCGGAAAAATCCCCATGACGATGATCTTCGCCGCAGGGGCTTTTTTCCGGCACGTCTCGATCAGCGCCTTCATGCCTTTGACAATGTCGGCGATCTTCGCGTCACCACCAGGTTTGTTGCCGACGTTGTTCGTGCCTGCCTCGATCACGATCACCTTGGGATTCAGCCCGTCGAGTTCGCCGTTCTGAACCCGCCAGAGGACGTTCTCGATGGAGTCGGCGCCCCAGCCGAAGTTCGCCGCATTCCAGCCGAAAAAGTTCTTTCTCCAGTTCTCCATGTTCGCCGCCCACTGTGGATCGGTGCAGCCCCACCGGCGGGTGATGGAGTCCCCGAGGAAATAGAGATCGATGCCGCCAGCCTTTGCTTTTGCGACGAGATGCTCGTGCGCGAGCATCGAGTTGGGATCGCTGCGGGGTGACGGCTCCGACGCGTTTCCCTGGTATGGCCGCACCGCGGGCTCGCGCGCGGAAACCTCGGATGCTAACAAGACCCAGGCCGGCGACATGGCCACAGCCAGCTTGAGAATCGAACGAGCGGTCATAATTGTGTGCGAGAAAGACAGATTCCGGCTTGTAGACAAGAGAAAAATAAAACGGTTAATTCTTCCCGTTTTCGTGGGATCCGTCATTGCCAACCCGCAAACATAAATCGTTTTATTTCCGACGGAAACGCCGCCGGAAGCAAACTGCGGACGAAAAAGAACCAACTTTGAAAAATGCCCCCAAACCCATTCAGATCGCGGTCCGCAGCTTTGGCGCCCGCCCCGATCCCATTCCACTTCCTGTCTTGCGTAATCTTCCTGACCGCGATGCTGGCCCTTCCCTCGTCTGCGGGACCCAGCCTTGGGCTTGGCGTCGATCTTTTGACGGATCAACCCGCGGCAGACGATTTTCCTCTCGTCTCCCAAACGGTCGCCGCACCGCTTTTCCTCGATCCGGCGGACCACGCGGGAGTGCTGCGAGCCGCCGCCGACTTGCAGACGGATATTGAGAAGGTCACTGGCACGAAGCCAGCCCTCGTCAGCGATCGGAAGCCGGAGCAGACCACAGTCGTGATCGCGGGCACGATCGGCCACAGCGCGCTCATCGACGGCCTGTTGAAATCCGGACGAATCAACACGGACGCCATTGCCGGCAAATGGGAGTCGTTTCTCATCGCGACGGTTCAGAATCCCTGGCCGGGCGTCAGTCGCGCGTTAGTGGTCGCCGGCAGTGACAAACGGGGCACGATCTATGGCCTATACGAGCTGTCCGAACAGATCGGCGTCTCGCCGTGGCATTGGTGGGCGGATGTTCCCGTGCGTCACCGGGAATCGCTTGCGATCAAGGCGGGCATTTACGTCCAAGGACCACCTGCCGTGAAATACCGCGGCATTTTCCTCAACGATGAGGAGCCCGCCCTGGGACCATGGGCACGGGAGAAATTCGGCGGCATCAACTCGAAGATGTATGTCCACGTCTTCGAGCTGATCCTCCGCCTGCGCGGCAACTACCTCTGGCCCGCGATGTGGGGCAAGGCCTTCAGTGAAGACGATCCCGCGAATCCGAAGCTTGCCGACCAATACGGCATCGTGATGGGGACCTCCCATCACGAGCCGATGATGCGGGCGCAGCAGGAATGGACGAAGCGCAAGAAATCGATCGGCAACGGCGAGTGGAACTACGCCACGAACGGCGACGGTCTCAGAAGCTTCTGGCAGGAGGGAATCGAGCGCAACAAGGGTTACGAGAACCTGACCACCATCGGCATGCGCGGCGACGGCGACGAGCCGATGGTCCAAGGCGGCGACCTGGCCGCGAACACGCGCATGTTGGAAAACATCGTGAGCGATCAGCGGCAAATGATCTCCCAACACGTCAACCGCGACGTCACCAAGGTTCCTCAGGTCTGGGCCCTCTACAAGGAGGTGTCCGACTACTACGACCACGGCATGAAGGTGCCCGACGACGTCACGCTGCTCTGGTGCGACGACAACTGGGGCAACATCCGCCGCCTGCCCACCGCCGCCGAGCGCAAAAGGGCTGGCGGCGCGGGCGTTTACTATCATTTCGACTATGTCGGCGGCCCGCGTTCCTACAAATGGGTCAACACCAATCCCCTGCCCAAGGTCTGGGAGCAGATGAACCTGGCTCACGAATACGGCGCGAACCGCATCTGGATTGTCAACGTCGGCGACCTCAAGCCGATGGAGCTGCCCATCGAGTTCTTCCTCCGCATGGCGTGGAACCCTCGGGGCATTTCCAAAAACGACATTGGCGCGTTCACCCGACGCTGGGCGGAGCGCGAGTTCGGTGCCGAACATGCGACGGAGATCGCCGACATCGTCGGCAAATACGCCAAATACAACGCGTGGCGGAAACCCGAACTGTTGGAGCCCTCCACCTACAGCCTGGTGAATTATCAGGAAGCGGAACGCGTGCTGAACGCGTGGAAGGAAATCACCGCCCGCGCCGAAGCGATCCAAGCGAAGCTCGCGCCAGAGTCCCATGACGCTTTCTATCAACTCGTCCTCTATCCGACCAAGGCGTCGGCAACCGTCGCCGAACTCCAGATCACGACCGGACTCAACCGCCTGCACGCCGCCCAGAAACGAACCAGCGCGAATGACGCCGCCGCCCGCGTCCGCGCGCTCTTCCAACTCGATCGGGAGCTTTCGGATGCCTACCACCAAGTCAACGGCGGCAAATGGAACCACATGATGGACCAGACCCGCATCGGCTATACCGGTTGGAAAGATCCGGCCTCCAACATCCTCCCCCAACTGAGCGAAGTTCGGCCATCGGAAGGCCCGGAAATGGGCGTCGCCGTCGAAGGGGCGGAATCCGCATGGCCAGGAACCGAGCGCCCGGCCGTCCTGCCCACCTTCGATTCCGTCCGGCCCGCGCGGCATTACATCGAGGTTTTCCGTCGTGGGAATATGCCATTCGATTTCACGGCCACCGCGGACCAGCCGTGGGTCAAATCCAGCGCAACCGCTGGAAAAGTGGATCACGACACGCGGCTGTGGGTGGAAATCGATTGGGAAAAAATCCCATCGGGCACGCAATCCGCCACCCTCACCATTTCCCGCAGCGGCGGAGAATCCGTGCCAATCACGATCCGCGCGATCCGCGACGACACTTGGCAGGGCGTCCGAGCCTTCGGCGGACTCACCGGGTCCACGGCCATCGCCGCGGAGTCAGCCACAGCCGCCGTCCCCGCCGCCAACGTCCGCTGGGAGTCGATTCCGGACTATGGCCGCGGCGAATCGGGCGTCACCGTATTCCCAGTCACCACCGCCAGCGTCCAGCCGCCCGCGAACTCGCCGCGGCTCGAATACCCGGTCCTCATCCCTGCCAAAGGCGACGTCCGCGTGGACCTCGTCACGGGCCCTTCCCTGAATTTCCAACCCGGCCGCGGCGTGCGAATTGCCGTATCCTTCGACAGCGAGCGTCCCCAGATCCTCGATGCCTTCGCCGGCCAGAATCCCGCCGATCCCAAGAACCGCGGGGATGGGTCGTCCCCCGCGATCAAGGACTGGGACAAGTGGGTCAAAGACAATGCACGATCCCTCAAATCCACCCACCGGATTGCCGAACCGGGGGTGCACACGCTCAAGGTGTGGATGGTCGATCCCGGAGTCGTGCTGGAGTCCATCATCATCCACCCGGACGGTGAAACTCCTTCCTATTTCGGCCCGCCCGCCGCCTCGCCACTCGAGAAGCAGTGAGTTTGCGCGGGTTTTGGATCACCTATTTTTCGGAGATGCGCGATCGAAATCCGGTCGCCGCCCCCTGCTACGCAGTTCTCCTGTTCACCGGGAATTATTCGGGCTGATGGGTTGGCTGACGAGGACCCTATCGCAATCCACCCGGCCCCATGTCTGCCACCGGATGGATTTTCAGCCGAACCCATTCATCGACAGCCGCGACAAGGATGCCAGAGATCCGGTCACCCGGTCCTTTAAATCCAAGTGTTTTTTCAACAGGCTGCTAGGGCGCTTGGAGCCTTCCTGCAAATCGTCCGACAGCCCAATAGTCGAAACGGAAGGGAGTTATCTACACGGAAGGCTTTTACCATCCGCCCATTCGCCTGGCACTAATATTTCGCGGGCGAGTTTCGGTTTGCCGAAGTCGTTGTCGTGGGTGAGAGAGACAATTGCCAAGGTGGTAACGCGGCCGATTTCCTCGGGGTTTTGGTCGATCCCGGCATCCACTGGCATGTCGCGCACGTTGGTCGCCGCAAGCCCGATGTCGTCAGGGACCCGATAGCCGGCCTTTTCCAACATCGCTGGCACCGCGAGACTATCCGTTAGGATTGCATCCGGTTTCGCTCCCTCAAGCCATTGTCCAAACTGGCCTTGCTGGTTCAGTTCGGGAGTTTCTTTCGAGAAAAGAAACGGCGGCACGCGAGACTGCAACGACGCTCCGTGTTGCGACCAAAGGAAGCCCGCGCCAAACATCCGGGCTTTGTCCCAGTATCCGGCGAATCCGATGCGTTTGTAGCCGCGTTCGCGCATTTTATCGAAGGCCATCATCGTGTTGGTGGCTTGTGCGCTGGTAACGTAGTGAAAGGGTGGTGATTGCTCGCGGAATCCGCAGCGCACCACCGAAAATTTGTTCCAGCCGAGTGACTCCCAGTTCACCCGGGACTCTCCGGGCGGCAACGGCCCGAGGATGATGCCGCGAATGTTGCGGGTGAGAAAGATCCGCTCCAGCCGCTTGAGCGGTTGCTTCTCGTTTGCCGCGAATTCTTCCAGGCGGTAGCCGAATTTTTCCGCAGCCATGGTGGCTCCGCGCCACCAATCCTCGAAGGCGGGTTTGGCGTGTAGTTCTGCCGGATCCGGATAGGTGTTGATGAAGGCGAGCGCAGCCTGCACCGGATGAAAGCGCGACTGCTGCCGGTGATGGGCGAGCGCGGTCGCCATGGCGTTGGGTCGATAGCCCATGCGTGCGGCCGCGGCGTGGATTTCTTCGCGGCGGGCTTCGGAAATGGATGGGTGGTTTTTCAAGGCGAGGGACACCGCTGCTATCGTCACGCCCACTTCCCGAGCGACGTGCTTCAAGGTAACTCTCGGTTCTGGCGAAATGGATTCCTCGGTGCGTTGCGTGGTCGGGTGATCGGGTTTGCTCACGAAAAGACGAATAGTGCGGCAGCTTAAACGCTCAAGCGCAATCGCGTTCGACTCATTTGTGTTTTGCTTCATTCTAATCCGCCGACAAACCCCCGGGCCGTTGCTTTCGGCACAGGGCATTTCCTAACCATCGTGATGAAAAAACTGCTGATATTCCCAATGCTTGCTGCCGTCACCTTGAGTGCCATCGCCGCTCCGGCGACGATTTCCGTTCGGGCGGACAAACCCGGCCACGCGGTTTCGCCGCTGCTCTGGGGAATCTTTTTCGAGGACATCAACCTCGCGGCCGACGGCGGGCTTTATCCGGAACTCGTTCGCAACCGTTCCTTCGAAGGCAGCGACGGACTGCGTTATTGGAACTTCTCGTCAGCCGCCGGGAACGGAGCCGAACCTTCCCGATCCATCGACGAGTCCCGCCCGTTGAACGCCTTTAACCGCCGCAGCCTGCACGTGCGAGCCGGAGGCGCGGGCTGCGTGATGGAGAACGAAGGCTACTGGGGCATGCGCTTCGTTGCCGGCGAGGCTTGCACGTTCCGCGTCGCCGCCCGCGCGGAAGATGGCTTCAAAGGCGCGTTCCGCGTCCAGCTTTGCGACTCCTCCGATGCCGTGATCGCCTCCGGCGAACTCTCCGGCTTCGGCGCCGACTGGAAGCAGCACACCCTCACGCTCACGCCTTCGAAATCCGACTCGCACGGCAAGCTGAAGCTCCTCGTGCCCGGCGAGGCATCCGTGTTTCTCGACATGATCTCGCTCATGCCGGTGAAAACCTGGAAAGGCCACGGCCTACGCGAAGATCTCGCGGAAACGATGAACTCGCTGAAGCCCGCCTTCTGCCGGTTCCCCGGCGGCTGCTGGGTGGAAGGCGAGGAAATGGCCGGTGCCTACCAGTGGAAACAAACCATCGGCGACGTCGCCTCCCGCACGCAGCTCGAGAACCTGTGGGATTACAATGCCACGCAGGGCCTCGGCTACCACGAGTATCTCCAGTTGTCCGAGGACCTCGGCGCGGAACCCGTCTTCTGCATCAACGTCGGCATGGCGCACCGCGAGTCCGTGCCGCTCGACCGCATGGGCGCGTGGGTGCAGGACGCGCTCGACGCCATCGAATACGCCAACGGTCCCGCGGATTCCGTGTGGGGCGCGCTTCGCACCAAAAACGGCCACCCCGCGCCGTTCAATCTCCGCATCGTCGAGATCGGCAACGAAAACGGCGGCCCCGACTACGCCGAGCGCTGGCCGCTCTTCGTTAAGGCGATCAAGGCCAAGTATCCCGAGATCACCCTGATCGCGAACCACTGGCAGAAGGACTATCCGAAGGAGCCGATGCCCGAAATCGTGGACGAGCATTGCTACGACACCCCCGAGGGCTTGATGCGCCGCGCGATCCAATACGACGGCTACGACCGCAAGGGCCCTAAAGTATTTGTCGGCGAATACGCCGCCACCAAGCGCGCCGGCCTCGGCAACCTCCGCGCCGCGATCGGCGAGGCCGCCTACATGACCGGCCTAGAGCGCAACTCCGACATCGTGACCATGGCCGCCTACGCGCCCTTGTTTACCAACGTCCACCACCGCGCGTGGAATCCCGATCTCATCAATTTCGACAGCGCGGGCTGGTATGGCATCTCCAGCTACCACGTGCAGCAGCTCTTCAGCCTGAACGCCGGCAGCGTGACGCTGCCCGTCGAAGTGCAGAGCGCGGAACTGCCGCAGCAGGATTCGCGGGGCAGGATCGGCCTCGGCACTTGGGCCACGCAGGCCGAGTTCAAGGATCTCAAAGTCACTGCCCCCGACGGCAAGGTCCTCTTCGACGCGGACTTCACCCACAAGGGCACCGCGGGCTGGACCTTCCTCGGCGACGGCGAGTGGAGCGTAAAGGATGGCGTGTTGCGCCAGACGTCCGAGAAACAAAAACTCCGCGCGCTCGTCGGCGACCCTGCCTGGACGGACTGCACCATCGAGTTGAAGGCCCGGAAACTTGCCGGCCGCGAAGGCTTTCAAGTGCTTTTCGACAACGAATCCGACGAGGATCGCACCGGCTGGAACCTGGGCGGTTGGGGCAACAAGTATAGCGCGCTGGTTCTCGCCGATTCCGACGAACGCAAGGACGGCTCGATCGAGACCGGCCGCTGGTATGATGTGCGGGTGCAGCTCGACGGCGACCAAATCCGCTGCTGGCTCGACGGGAAACTCGTCCACGATTTCCGACGCCCGCACCTCACGACGAAGGCGATCTACGCCAGTGCCACCCGCGACCACGACACCGGCGAAATCATCCTCAAGGTGGTCAACACCGCCGCCGGCCCGACCGAGACGACCATCCATCTCGCCGGCGTCGCCGCCATCTCCGGCCAAGCGCGGTCCATTGTGCTCACCTCGGAAAAACCCACCGACGAGAACTCCCTCGCGGAGCCGCGCAAAGTCGCGCCGCGCACCGATGAACTCACGCTCCCCGGTCCGAACTTCACCCGCAGCTTCCCCGGCAACTCCCTCACCGTGCTGCGAATACCCATCGCAAAGTAAGCCCGCGACTCTAGTCTCCGTTCTTTCCAAACACGATGCACCGTTTAACACACCTCGTCCTTTTCCTGCTCCCGCTGGCCCTTGGCCTAGCCTCCCCGGCTTCAGCCCAACCCTTCGTTCATCCCGGTGGCTTGCACTCCCAGGCCGACATTGATCGCATGAAAACCGAGGTGGCCGCAGCCGAGAGCCCGTGGATCGATGACTGGAATGTGCTGATCCAGGATTCCAAAGCGCAACCCGATTACAAGCCCGGGCCCCATCGTCACATGATGGACCGCGGGCGGGCACAGCGGGATGCCAGCGCCGCCTACCTCAACGGTCTGCGTTGGCTCATTTCCGGCGATACCGCGCATGCCGACTGCGCCGTGCGCATCCTCAACGCCTGGTCCGAAAAGGTGAACGAGGTTTCCCATGGCAATGATCAGCCGGGCCTGGGCGGCATCCCCATCGGCACCTTCGCCATCGCCGCCGAGCTGCTGCGTTCCTATCCCGGTTGGTCCGCACCCGACCAAGAGCGCTTCAAACGGATGCTCGTGGATTACTTCTATCCCGTCTGCCACGATTTCCTCACCCGCCACAACGGTCGCTGCGACTCGGCTTTCTGGGCCAATTGGGACACCTGCAACATGCGCGCGATCATGGCCATCGGTGTCTTCTGCGACGACCGCGCGAAATTCGACGAAGCCGTCGGGTATTTCAAAAACGGCCGCGGCACTGGATCTATCCGCAACGCCGCGCCTTTCCGTTACGAAGGCGGCCTCGTCCAATGGCAGGAGAGCGGTCGCGACTACGCCCACGTCATGGGCGGTCAGGGCCTGCTCATGGAATTGTGCCAGATCGCATGGAACCAAAAGCTCGACCTCTTCGGCTACGACGACAACCGCCTGCTAGGAGCCGCCGAACACGCCGCGCAACACACCCTCTGGAAGGGCGTTCCCTATACCTATTATAACAACTGCGACAACGCTAACCAGTTCTACATCTCCGAGAACTACCACGGGCGTCTCGATGCCTCGCACTTCGAACTGGTTTACAACCACTACATCGTCCGCCAGGGGCTTAAAGCTCCTAACGTCAAACTCTTCGCCGCGCTGTGCCGCCCGGAGCCGGGTGAGATCGACGTCATGGGCTACGGCACGCTCACCTACACGCTCGATGCCAAGGCATCTCCGCTGCTAACCGAAGCTCCGCCCACACCGCGCGAGGTGATCGCGATCCCGGGGCTGCAACGGGTCGAGTTGAAATGGTCGCCCTCGGGTGCCTACAGCGCACACGGCTACGAGATCAGCCGAGCCACCGCTCCGGGCGGCCCTTACACCTCCATTTACTCAACTAACCGCTGGACCACGCCCTCCTACACCGACACCGATGTCGAGCCGGGCCGCACCTACCACTACACCATCACCGCGCTCAACAACGCCGGCAAAAGCGCGCCCTCCGCCTCCGTGAGCGTCGCTCCGGTCAAGGGAGAAACACTACCTCCCGATGTCCAGCGCGTCTCCGCCCAAGGAGCGCTCTACTCGAAGGCCGCGGGCAACTCGTTCCTGGTGCCCGCCACGGGCAGCGAGTTGGACGGGAGCTTCGCGGGCCAATCCATGGACGGCGACTTCTGCATCACCGCGCGACTGGTGGACTGGAAAAGATTCGTGGGCATGGCGGGTCTAACGGTTCGCGAGCCGGTTGCGAACAAGCCGCGCGCCATGGCGGTAACCTTGGGCGAAGTTGGCGGCCGGCTCGCCCGCTTTCGCACGCGGGTCGATGGCAAAACCACCGTCCAGCGCGGCTGCGACTATACCTGGCTGCCCGTCTGGCTTCGCATCCGGCGCGCGGGCGACGAGTTCACCGCCTACCAATCTTCCAACGGCATCGAATGGTTCGAGCTCGGCAAAAGCACCGCCGCGCTGCCCCGCACCGCGTTGGTCGGCTTGCTCGCCAGCACCGGCACGACTCCGCCCGGGCGGAAAGCGGCGGATCCACCCCAAGGGATCTTCGACCATGTCATGATCGAGCGGCAGCCGTCCGCTCCGCCCGCCGCCCCTGCCGCGTTTGCTGCGACCACGCTTCCCGACCGCGTGGTGCGCTTGGATTGGAAAAATGCCTCTGGAACCTCTCAATCCGGCGTGAAGATCGAGGCCTCGCTCGACGGCGCGCCTTTCTACGAGATCGCCGATCTCGCTGCCGACGCCTCCCGTTTCGAAAACACCGGCATCGAGCGCCCTGCCGCCCTCCGCTACCGCGTCCGCGCCTACAACACCGGAGGCTATTCGGGTTATTCGAACATCACTTCGGGCGCGCCCGCGCCGCAGGCCAAATGACTTGCTGATAGATCCCTCACACGACTTCGCCCTCCTTATGATGCGGGTGGATTTTCTTCGCTCACGGAGTCATCGGGTAGTAAGGATGGGACGTGTTTAAAGCGCACTGCTGGCTGCTCTTCGTGATAGTTGCTTCCGCCGGAAAGGCCTTCCCTGCGGCGGATCCATTGCCGGTGGAGGTGAGCTCGATTCCCGTTACGGCGGATTATGTTTTGCGCAACTGGGGCATGGAGGAAGGGTTGCCCAGCAACCGGGTGACAAGCCTTACGCAGACACCCGATGGTTATCTCTGGGTGGGGACTCTGGGTGGGTTGACCCGGTTCGACGGCGTGAGGTTCACGACATTTCACGCGGAGAACACTCCGGGCCTGGAGTCGGATCGGGTGGACGCGCTGTTCACCGCTCGTGATGGCAGCCTGTGGGTGGGCTTGGATCGGAGAGGTGTCGCCCGGCGGGTCGGTGATCGATTTCACGTGATCGCGCCGTTGGCGCCGCTCATGACGGGGTGGACGACTTCGTTTGCCCAAGACGCTTCCGGAGCGGTCTGGTTCGGCTACGAGGCTCCGATCAGGGTGTCACGCTGGGTGGAGGGTCAGCTCACCGCCTACTCTGAACGGGATGGCCTGGCCGTGGGGGAAGGGGGAGCCCATGGGAACGAAGTCGCTTCAACGGCCAACGGAACGATCTGGCATGCCAACACGGCCGGCTGCGGTCCGTTTGACGGGAAGCGTTTTCAATCGATCGATCCAGCCGGGGGCGGGGGCGGGCATTTGGCGCGAGCCGGGGATGGCGGGATGTGGGCGAAACGTGGCGATCGGCTCGTGCATTACCATCCGGATGGCTCGCAGGAAACCGTGGCGGACTTGAGTGCGCTTTCCGTGCAGGTGATGATGGAGGATTCGTCGGGGACTCTTTGGGTGGGGACGAACAATGCCGGCTTGATGAGGTTGCGGGATGGGAATTGGGCGAGGGTCCCGGTCGAGGGGGGCGCGGTGTCGCGCGTCTTTGAGGATCGTGAAGGCGACATCTGGGTGGGAACACAGTCCGCAGGGGTGAGTCGTCTGCATGCGCGTCGGTTCCACCTGCGGCAGACCAAGGATGGGTTGCTCGATGACGACACCACTTCCATATGCGCGGACAATGAGGGGAGGCTCTGGCTGGCCGGGCGCAATAACATGCTCGTGCGTGCGACCGACGCGACCAATCTCACGTTTAGCATTCCGAGCGGCTGGCCTGACTGGCCGAGGGGCATCATGGCGGTCCATTCCGATCCGAACGGCGGGGTGTGGGTGGCCACCGGGCAGGGCCTCTTGCACATGAGTGAAGGGACTTTCCGCCGTGAACCCTTGCGTGATCGCGTCACTGCGTTGCTGGTGGACCGGAATGGGATTTTATGGGCTGCGATTATCAAGGGGCCGCTCGTCCGTCACCTGGCCGGGCAGGACCTTCGTATGCCTGAGAAAGGCGGGTTGACCCATGTGCTTTCCCTGGCCGAAGATCCCGCCGGCCGGATCTGGGCGGGCACGGAGGACGGGTTGGTTTTCCAGAAATCAGGAGAGCAATTTGCCCCGGTGCCATTGCCGGGGGTTCAACCCGGAGACGGTATTCAGTTCATCGTTCCGGATGGCCCGGACACGGTTTGGATCGGTGCGATCCGAGGCGGGCTCTACCGCTGGCGGGACGGCCGAATCAGTCGGTTGCCGGACGGCACGGGCCTGCCCATCGATGACCTGCGTTCGCTGATCATTACGGCGGAAGGGGATTTTTGGGTGGGCACGGCGAGTGGCTTGCTGCGTGTGGCCCGGGACGAAATCGAGCCTGTCATGGACGGACGTCAGACTTCCCTGCACTGCATCGCCTATGGACGGGACGACGGGTTGCCTTCGACCGAGTTCTCGCTGGGGTTTCGCGGGGCCACGACCCGGACGCCCGATGGTCATCTCTGGTTTGCCACCGCCCGCGGGGCGTTGGAAATCCTGCCAAAAGAAAAGGCTTCGCCGACCATCGCAGCGCTGCCGGTGTTGATTGAGACGGTGAGGGTGGGCGGGAGGGCGATGGATTTGAACGGGGACGTTGGATTATCGATTCCTCCCCGTTCCGGTCCGCTGGAAATCCGCTATACGCTGGCTCAATTAAGCGCACCGGAGCGTCTTCGGTTTCGCTATCGTTTGTCGGGCTTGGGAGGCGACGACTGGGTCGATGCCGACCATCAACGGACTGCGTTGTACACCTATCTGCCGCCCGGCGACTATCGGTTCGAGGTCGCGGCCGCGGGGGCCGACGGGCCGTGGCTGCCCACGACGGCATCGCTTGCTTTTACCGTGCGCGCCGCGTGGTGGGAAACGATCTGGTTTCGCTCGGGTGTTGGATCGCTTGGCGCGCTCGCGGTGGCGGCGTTGGTGAAGTTCGCGGTGAAGCGCCGGATGCGCGCTCGAATGCGCCGGCTCCAACAGCAGCATGCGCTGGAGAAGGAGCGGGCCCGCATCGCCAGGGACATGCATGATGATGTCGGCGCGAGCCTTACCCAGATCGCCATTGCGAGCCAGCTCGCCCGCCTCGACCCGCCCGAAGAAGCTTTGGGCCACATCGATGAAATCGCCGGGATCGCCCGGCGCACCGTCACGGCATTGGATGAGATTGTTTGGGCGGTCAATCCGCGCAACGACACGCTTCCGGCTCTGCTCGAATATCTTGGACAGCATGCGGTGGATTTTCTCACGGCGGCGGGCGTTGACTGCGAAATCGAGATGCCGCCGGAACTGCCGCCACACCCACTGGCCGCGCATGTGCGGCATCACCTTTTTCTCGCCGTGAAAGAATCTCTCAACAATGTCGTCAAACACGCCGCCGCGAGCGCGGTGAAATTGAATGTCGAACTGGGAGAGAACCGGCTGTGCGTCACCATTACCGACAATGGCTGCGGCTTTGGGGCGGGGCACGAGCGCGCAGGCTCGGATGGCCTCCGCAACATGCGTGAGCGAATGGCGGAACTCGGCGGTGAATGCCGGATCGAAAGCCAGCCGGAGGAAGGAACCCGCGTCGTTTTTGAGTTGCCGTTGCCGAGCAAGGGTGTGTAGAGCGCTGGCATGATTCGCGTTTGCATCGTTGAAGACGACCCCAAGACTCGCGAGGGCTTTGTAAAAATCCTCCGGCATGCTCCGGAGATCGTTTGCCTGGGTACTTACGCGAGTGTGGAGGAAGCGGAGCGCGAAATTCCGAAGATCATGCCGGATGTCGTCTTGATGGACATCAACCTCGGCAGCGGCAGCGGCATCGACTGCGTCTCCGCGTTGAAGCGGCTGCACCCGAAGCTGTTGTTCCTCATGCTCACCACCTACGACGACAGTGAAATGATCTTCAATTCCCTGCGCGCCGGCGCGAGCGGCTATCTGCTCAAGCGCTCCGCCGCGACGGAGCTCCTTACGGCAATTATGGAGGTGCATGAAGGCGGCTCGCCAATGTCGATGCAGATCGCCCGCAAGGTCGTCTCGCACTTTCATCAAATCCGCAAACCGGCAAGCGATGTCGAGCTGCTCACGGAACGCGAGCAGGGAATCCTCGCACTTTTGGCCAAGGGCCTGCCTTACAAGCAAATCGCCGATCAGCTCTGCATCAGCCCGAGCACCGTGCACGGGCACCTGCACAAGATTTATGGAAAGCTTCACGTTCAATCGCGGACGGAAGCAGTCGTGAAGTTTCTCGACAAGTAGCAGGAAAAATCAGACCGAACGGTCTATAGCGGGCAGCGGACCGGCTGCGCAGCATGGGGTCATCCACGATGGTCATGACCCTATACCCCACCCAAGCCGCACCGGCCCAGTCGCTCCGTGGGACTTCCACCCGCACGAATTTCAAACGCATCGCATGGACGCGTTATCGTGCCGCTAAACCGGGCATTCCCGCAGAAGGACGTTCCATTCAACTCCAGACGTTTGTCGATGCCAACGGCCCGAGACGCCGGAGCATCAACATAAAGGGAGTCGTGATGGAGATGTCAGTCTCCGACCTGATGGATGAAATCCGGTTCATCACCCAAATCACTTACTCTTCGGACATGTTTGAATTTGCCGAAACTTTTTCAAAGCACCTCGAATACGCCCTCTCCAACTCCCATCGCACGACCATCGTGAGCGGATTGAAGGACTCCGGAGGGACCTACCGCGGGGAAATCGCTATCTCCTTCGGCCCTCGCTAGGCCCCCTTCGGCATCGACCGAGCCGGTGGTGAAATTTCCGACCCTTAAAGTCAGGGTCGGCAAAAGCCTCAAACTCAGACCGTACGGTCTATAGGCGTCCCCAGCTTCGATGACGCATTGTTTGGTTCCCGCTTCTCAAACCTCCGGATCAGAACTCCCAGCCCTTCTCCACCGACCAAAACCTAGAATTGCATGAAATCCAAAAACAATACCTTCCAATACCTCGGCTTTATCGCGCTCGCGTTCGCCGGATTTGCGGCCACTTCCGCCCACGCCGACACCGCCCTGACTGCGGGCCATACCATCATTGATACCACCGGAAATCCCGCGCTCGGTGTCATCAGCCGGGCCGCTGGTGCCACCGCGCTGTTCAATAACAACGGCATCGCCACCGCTACGGGAACCCCGCTCGTCAATGGCATCCTCGGCCCCTGGGCTTTCATCGCCACTGGCACGGCGAGCCGCTACGCGACGCTCGATGGCTCCAACAACGTCGTAGGCTACACAGGCGGCACTTCGACGACCTGGGGCGGCACCATCAACAGCGCCACGACCAATTACGAAATCAGCGCTATCGGCAGCGCCACCTATGGCGGCACGGAACGCGTCGCGAATACGATCCGCTATACCGGCGGCGCGGGATCGGTCATTTCGCTCGGCAACTCTTCCGCAGTCGGTCTCACCGTCAACGGACTGATCAACGCGGGAACAGGCACCCTTACCTTCAACCACGGAGGCGGCGCTTTAGCCGGCGCGGGCATTCACATTGGTGCAACCAAGGAACTCGTGCTCAACGCAGCCAACGCGGCCATTACTATTAACGCCCGGATTCACAACAATGGTGCCGTGGCCGGCGTAGGTGGCGACGCCTCTGCGGTTACCGTGGTCGGCACGAACACCGTCACTTTATCCTCTGCCAGCACCTACACCGGCCCGACCACGATTTCCGCAGGAAGGCTGAATGTGATTTCGCCGGGGTCCATTGCCACCAGCGCAGTGGCTCTCGGCGCGGCAACGTTGGGTGGAAATGGCTCTGTCGGAGCTGTCACCGCCAACAATGTCGGATCGATCATCACCAACGGGAACGGCAACACGAACACGCTGAACCTCGCCTCTCTCGCGTTCAGCGCTTCCGGCACCATGAACCTGAACCTGGCAAGCGATACGTTTACGCCTGCTGTCGCCGTCACCAACACGTTGGACATCGGCTCGGGCTTCACGGTCAATGTTACAACCGCTCCTTCCTGGACCACCGGACAAACTTACAATCTGATCAACTACGGAACTCTTTCCGGGACGTTTTCCAACATCATCAAAGGAACGATCTCCGGCCTCGCGGCACGGCAAATCGCAACGCTTGGTAATACTGACTCTACCAATGGTAGCATCACCTTGGCCATCACGGGCGTCACGCCGCTTTGGACTGGAGCCCAAAGCAACGCCTGGACCACAGCGATCATCGCCGGTTCGAAAAACTGGAAAATCCAAGACAGCCTCCCGGTCCAAACCACCGATTTCCTGACCAATGATCAGGTTCTGTTCGACGACACCGCCACCGGAAACACCAGCGTCAACATCTCGACAGCCAATGTCCAGGTGGCCTCGGTTCTCTTCAATAACTCGGGCGTCAATAACTCGGGACTCGACTACACGATTTCCAGCACCGGCGGATTCGGAATCGCCGACGGAAGCAACCCGGCCAGTCTCGTCAAGAATGGAGACGGAACCGTCACCCTGAAAACCATCAACAGCTACACCGGAGTCACCACGATCAATGCCGGAACGCTCCGATTGGGAGATGGCACCACCGATGGCGACATCGCCAGCAGTTCGAGCATCGTCAACAATGGCACCCTGATCTTGAACCGTTCCACCGGCTCGTTCAGTTACGCCAATGTCGTCAGCGGCTTCGGACAGGTTGTCAAAACCGGAACCGGAACGCAGATCTTCTCCGGTTCGAACACCTATTCGGGAGGCACGACGATCAACGCTGGGACCGTCCAAGTGGGTGCCGGAGGTACCACCGGCGCGCTCGGCACCGGCTTTATCACCTTCACCAACAACAGCAGTTTGGTCTTCAACCGCTCCGACGCACTTGTCGTGAACGGTCTGATCGAAGGCACCGGCTCAGTGACGCAGGCAGGCACGGGAGCTGTGACCCTCTCCGGCTTCAATGGCTACAGTGGCGGCACCCTCCTTAATTCGGGAACGATCGTTGTTACCAACAATAGCGCGCTTGGTTCCGGTTTGGTCACACTCGCCGGTGGCACTCTCAGCGGTACGACCGGCGCTGACACCACGCTCGCAAATGCACTCGTCGCCCAAGCCAGCACCACTTCGGGCCTTTTCACCAACGGGAAAAACCTGACCCTCAATGGCAATCTGACTGGCAGCGGCAATATCAACCGCACTGCCACGGGAGCTGCCGCCACGGTGTTTCTCGGCGGCGACAATTCCGGCTTTAGCGGCACATTCACGGTCGATGCAAACGGCTCCGCAGCCACCCGCTTCAGTGCCGCTACCGCCGGTAGCCAGGCCGCGAAATGGGTGATCAACCAATCTGTTAACGGCCGCGCGAGTTTGGATTTTGCCGGGGGCACGATTAAATTCGGCTCGCTCACCGGCACCGGGTTCTTAACCAGCGCGGGTCTTGGTATCAACACCATGGAAGTGGGCGCTCTCGGGTTGAGCGAAACTTTCCCGGGTGTGCTCAACCAAGGTGCAGGAAGCACGCTGGCAGTCACCAAAGTCGGCGCAGGCACCTGGACGCTCACCGGCACGAACACCTACACCGGCGACACCACTGTCAACGCCGGGGTTCTCGCCGTGGATGGAGATGCGATTGCAAATGCCAACAAGCTCGTCATCAACGGCGGCAAAGTGGATCCGATGGGTGCCACCGAAGTGGTCAACACCCTCTATTTTGGCGTCACCCAACAAGCGTCCGGAACATGGGGAGCGACCGGATCCGGCGCGGCACACATCGACGACACGCACTTCACCGGAACCGGAGTCGTCAGTGTGACCACCGCTCCAGTCGCCGGCTACAGCTCTTGGGCGGCGGCCAACGGCGCCACCGGCCAGACGATGGATCAGGACCATGACAACGACGGCGTGAAAAACGGCATCGAATACTTCATGGGTCAAACCGGCTCCACCTTCACCGCCAATCCGACAGCGTTGGGCGGCACCGTCACCTGGCTGATGGGAGGCACTTACACCGGCGTCTATGGCACCGACTACGAAGTGCAATCCTCCACCGACCTCGCCATTTGGACGAAAGTGGAAATCGGTTCCGGCGACAACACCGTGACCGTAAACCCCGGCCCCACGCCAGCCCGTTCGGTCGTTTACGACGTGCCCACCGGCGGCAAGAGCTTCGTCCGCCTGGTCGTGAAGAACTGATCCGGTTCCCCACTCATCCGCCGAAGGCCCTGCAAACGGGCCTCCGGCACCCGCTTTTCCGCATCCCGCCGCCCATTCTCCAGCCCATCCCACCGCCCAAACCTGAAATCCCATGAAATCCAAAAACAATACCCTCCAGCACCTCGGCCTCATCGCGCTCGCGTTCGCCGGGTTTGCTGCCAATTCCGCGCAGGCGGCGACCGAGATATGGACCGGAGCCACGAATACATGGAATACCGCTGGCAACTGGACCGGAACCAATCTGCCGCCGATTTCCGGTGACTCCTTGACCTTTAACGCGGCGGGAGCCGGCGGCACGACCCTGAACAATGATCTCACCAGCGCGGCTTTCAACGTCGCGGGCATCACTTTCAACTCCACGGCCTCGGCTTACACGCTCGGCGGAAATGCTTTCACCCTCACGGGGAACATCACCAACAGCAGCACCACGAATGCACAGATCATCAATGACGCGATGGCCTTCACTGCGCAGCGCACGATCATCACGTCCAATGCGGCGGCTGGGATCACGCTCGGTGGCCTACTTTCTGGCACAGGCGGCTCGTTACTTGTCCAAGGTTCTGGAACGGTGACGATCAGCAATGCCAATAACTCATATACTGGCGGCACAATAATTGGTGCTAGTGGCACGGGAGTCGGAGTGGTGCGTGCGGCTGCGACACAAGCGCTGGGTTCTGGAACGATCTCTTACGATGGCTCGGGAGGCAGTAATACTCTGCGATTGGAGCTCATTAATGGAATCAGCCTGAACAATGCGATTACCCTAACAGGAAAAAGTGTCCTTAACGCTTCGATTCAAAACATCAGTGGAGATAACACGCTTTCCGGGACCATCACGGGGATTACGGGTGGCGCGAATTATAATTTCCAGTCTGATGCGGGAAAATTGACTTTGGGCACGGCGAGTGCCACGGCGATTACTAGCGCCGCTGCGAGTCGTGTGGTAAATTTTTCGGGAGCGGGGGATTTTGAGGTGGCGGGAAATATCACCAACGGTGGTGGAACGTTGAGCGTGACTAAATCCGGCGCTGGCACGCTGACTCTTTCCGGCACGAACGCCTACTTAAGCGGCACGGCGATCAACGGCGGTATCGTCGCACTGGCAAGTGGCATTCAAGCCCTTGGCGGCAGCGGCACTGTGGGAACTGTGGGCACCATCACATGGGGTGGCGGCACGCTTCAGTTTGGCGCATCGAACACCACGGATTACTCATCAAGATTCAGTGAAGCATCGGGTTCAGCCTATAAGCTCGATACAAATGGGCAAACAGTGGCCTGGGGCACAGGTCGCACGCCTACTGGCACCGGATCATTGACCAAGTTCGGAGCGGGAACGTTGAATGTCACGACTTCTGCGAACGCCTGGACGGGGGCCACAACGATTGAGGCGGGGACTTTGCAAGTAGCCGGTCTTGCCGCAATCAATATCAATAGCTCCATCGGCAAAGGTTCAGTCGGAGGTTCGGCTGCCGACTTGGTGTTCGGCGGCGGCACGCTGCAATACGCTGGATCAAGCGCCACGACGACCAATCGCCTCTTCACCATTGGCGACGCGAACGGATTGACGGCCACTCTGGATGCTTCGGGCACCACCAGCAGTAACACGATGAGTTTCACCGGCACTGGGTCGCTTGGATTGGGAGGCTCTGGTGCCCGCACGCTTACCTTGACGGGTAGCAACACCGGTAGCAACACTCTCGCCTCAATTCTTGGCGACGGTAGCGGCGGTACAACTGCCCTCACCAAATCAGGAGCGGGCACATGGGTGCTCTCCGGCGCGAACACCTACACCGGACAGACGACGATCAAAGGCGGCACTTTAAAACTAAACTCCACCGGCACCATCGCCAACAGCTCGAGTATCGTCGTCGGTGACACGGGTTCCACGGGAGCGGTTCTCGACCTTACCGACAAATCCGCCTTTAGTTTCGTGTCAGGCCAGAAAGTCACCGGTATCGGTGACATCAACATTGGCTCGGCCAAAACCATCACGATCGCCTCCAGCGCCACCCTTGCTCCCAGTGCGCAAGCCACCGGCAGCAAGCTGGATGCAGATGGCAAACTGGACTTTGCATCCGGCTCTATCTTCGAGTGGGACCTGAACGCAACGAACGGTTCCGACCTGGGTGTCGTGTCAAATTCCGGTAATTACGGGCAGTTGGCGGCAACCGGTGCGGCCACGGGCACGGCGGTATTCAATATCGTGCTTGGCTCCAACAGCTACTCCGATGCGTTCTGGAACACCAACAAGAGCTGGGACAATATCTTTTCCGCCTCGGGACTTACCGACCTGACTTCCTTGTTCACCACATTCAGCGGCTCCGGACTTACCCCCACGGGCAGTGGTGCCACCGCCATCGCCACAGCAACCGGGCAAGGTTATTTCAGCTTTAGCGGCACTAGCCTGAACTGGTCCGCTGTGCCAGAGCCCACTTCCGCGCTGGCCGGATTGCTTCTGGGTGCCGGCCTGCTGCGCCGCCGCCGGAAAAACTGATTTCTGTGGCCATCAAAGCCACGGGGGGTGGCCGTTGCAGGATTTTGGGTTTTTCTCAACGGCCACCCTACCTCTCATCCTTGTCCTAACCCATCTGCCTGGAGCGAACGTCCTTAAAATCAACCCATCATGCCCATTGGAACTTTCAGACCGCCCATCGGGACGTCGATCAATTCTGCAAACGCCTCCGGCGGAAAAAGCATGTCGGTCGCCTCCGCCGGTGCTTAAGGCGAATGGTCGGATGCCTTCGCGGCGTCTCTGATCTGCACCATGGCCCCATCCATATATCCACAACCAGCGCGTGTACCTCGGGCCCACCGTAAGGATCCGAATTCCTGCGCGTCCCACCTCGATTTTTCATGTCTCGTTTCCTTCTGCTTTCCTTCTTCTTGAACTTCGTTTCCCTCGCCGCCTTCGGCCAGACCGCCGCCGCGCATCAAACGAACGTCCTCTGGTATGGCCAGCCGGCCCGGTTGTGGATGACCGAGGCGCTGCCGATCGGCAATGGCTCCCTCGGCGGCATGCTCTTCGGGCTCACCAGCACTGAGCGCATCCAGTTCAACGCGAACAACCTCTGGACCGGCAATGAGAAGAACATCGGCTCGTATCAGGCGTTTGGTGACATCTTTATCCAGCTAAACCACGCGAACCCGACCGGTTACCGGCGCGAACTCGATCTCGACCGGGCGGTACAACGGGTGAGCTACACCAGTCATGGAGTGACCTACCTGCGCACCGCCTTCGCCAGCCATCCGGCCAAGGTCATGGTCGTGCATCTTTCCGCCGACAAACCCGGCGGCTACACCGGCCGCCTCTGGCTCACCGACATGCATGACGCCAAGATCACGGCGGATGGCAACCGGTTGACCGCCGCCGGCCGCCTCGGGAAAGACGGCCTCGACTACGAATCGCACGTCCTCGTGCTGAATTCGGGTGGCAAAATCCGCATCGAAACCACCCCGCTCGCAACCGGCGACACTCCGCTGACCGGCGTCCCCGGAGCCGAGAAAACCAAGCTCCCCTCCCCCTGCCTGGTTTTTGAAGGCTGCTCGAGTCTCACCCTGATCCTCGGTGCCGATACCAACTACGTCGCGGACCGTTCCAAAAACTGGCGCGGACCTGCTCCCCACGCCGCCGTGACCCAACGCGTCGAGGCCGCCGCGAAGCAGCCCGTAAAGGCACTCCTCAACGCCCATGTCGCCGATTACCAATCGCTCTTCAGCCGTTTCCGCCTCGACCTCGGCACCACCGCGTCCGACCTCGCCGCCAAGCCCACCGACCAGCGGCTGCTCGCTTATACGAAGGATAAGACGGCCGACCCCGAGTTGGAGAAACTCTTCGTCCAATACGGCCGCTACCTGCTCATCGGCAGTTCCCGCGACGGACTGCCCGCCAACCTGCAAGGCCTCTGGAACGAATCCAACACCCCGCCGTGGCTCTGCGATTATCACTCCAACATCAATGTGCAGATGAACTACTGGCCCGCCGAGCCGACGAACCTCAGCGAGTGCCATCTGCCGTTCATCCATTACGTGGAGAGCCAGCAAGAGGTTTACCGCCTCCGCACCCGCGAGGAGAAAGATTACGGACCCAAAACCCGCGGCTGGACCGTGCGCACCGCTAACGGCGTGTTTGGCGCAGGCAGTTATCTGTGGAATCCGCCCGGCAGCGCTTGGTATGCGCAGCACTTTTGGGAGCACTTCGCGTTCACCCAGGACCGCAACTACCTCGCGAAGACCGCCTATCCGATGCTCAAGGAAATCTGCGAGTTCTGGGAGGACACCCTCGTCACCCGTCCCGACGGCACCGTCGTCGCGCCCAAGGGCTGGTCGCCAGAGCACGGTCCCATCGAGCCGGGTGTCACCTACGACCAGGAGATTGTCTATGATCTCTTCACCAATTACATCGAGGCGGCCGATCTCCTGAAAATCGACCGTCCCTTCCGCGACAAAATCGCAGCGTTGCGCGAAAAGCTCCTCAAGCCCAAGATCGGCCGCTGGGGCCAGTTGCAGGAATGGGAAACCGACCGCGACGCCCCGAAGGACAACCATCGCCACGTTTCCCACCTCTTCGCCCTCTACCCGGGCAGGCAGATCTCAACGGCCACGCCCGAGCTCTTGGAGGCCGCGAAGGTTTCCCTGAACGCCCGCGGCGACGGCGGCACCGGCTGGGGTCGCGCGTGGAAAATCAACTTCTGGGCGCGTTTCCACGACGGCGATCACGCCTACCGCATGCTCCGCGCCCTACTCACTTACACGACTAACACCGGCACCGACATGGTCAATGGCGGCGGCGTGTATCCGAATTTTTTCGACGCGCACCCACCCTTCCAGATCGACGGAAACTTCGGGGCTACCGCCGGGGTCGCCGAGATGCTGGTGCAGTCGCAGACCGGCGAACTCCATCTCTTGCCAGCTTTGCCCAAGGCTTGGTCGACCGGTTCGGTGTCGGGCCTGCGGGCCCGAGGCGGGTTTGAAGTCGATCTCGGTTGGGCGAATGGAGCGCTCTCTTCCGCCAAAATTCAGTCGCTCGCCGGCGAGCCGCTCAAGGTTCGTCTCGGTGATCGCGTGATCGAGCTGCCGACGCGTCGCGGCGAGTCCTACCGCTTCGGTCCCAACCTCAATCCAGTCCGATGATCATGAAATTCCCCCGCTCACTTTTCACGCTTCTGCTCCTCGAGTTCGCCGCGACGATCACCTTCGCGGCGGAAGCGGTGCATGACAAATTTCGTCCCGGCGAACTGTGGCCGGACGACAAGGGCGTCCCCATCAACGCGCACGGCGGCGGCATCGTGTTGCACGAAGGGGTTTATTACTGGTTCGGCGAGCACAAGATCGAAGGCGAAGCAGGCAACAAAGCCCAAGTGGGCGTGCATGTTTACAGCTCCCGGGACCTGGTTCATTGGCAGGATGGCGGGATCGCGCTGACCGTGTTGGACGACCCCAAGAGCGAGATCGTGAAGGGCTGCATCATCGAGCGGCCGAAGGTCATCTACAACGCGAAGACCAAGACCTTCGTGATGTGGTTTCATCTGGAATTAAAGGGCCAGGTTTACCGGTCGGCCCGCGTCGGTCTGGCGGTCAGCGACAAGGCGACTGGCCCCTACAAATACGTGGGATCCTTCCGCCCCAACCAAGGCGTCCTGCCGCTCGGTTTCGACGCGGGCTCCCCACCCGATCCCGCGCGGCTCAAGGACAAGAACAAGAAAAGATTAAACGAGGCCGTGGTGGCCGGGGATATGGTGTGGCGCGATTTGGAGCGCGGCCAGATGTCCCGCGACATGACGCTCTTCGTGGACGACGACGGCAAGGGCTACCTGCTTTGCTCCGGCGAGGAAAACCTGACGCTACACCTTCACGAGTTGACGGACGACTATCGCGGTTTCAGCGGCAAGTGGACGCGTTTCCTTCCCAATGCCTCCAACGAGGCCCCCGCACTCTTTAAGCGCGCCGGAAAATACTATCTGTTCGCCTCCGGCACCTCGGGCTGGTTTCCCAATCCAGGACGCTCCGCAATGGCCGACTCGATTTGGGGACCATGGACCGTGCTGGGTAATCCCTGCCGGGGCACGGAGACTGAAAACGCCATCACGTTTGAGTCCCAGTCCACCTATGTCCTGCCCGCGCCCGGTCATCCCGGTGAGTTTATTTACATGGGTGACCGCTGGCGGCCGAAAAACCCCATCGACGGCCGCTATGTCTGGCTTCCGGTCGAGTGGGAAAATGACCGCCCGGTGCTGCGCTGGCACGCGGAATGGGACCTGTCGGTTTTCGCACGTCATAACGCGTCTCCTTCTACGGGGGAATGACCCTACCGATCTCAATTGAGCGAACCATCCTATTATTAGAAACCCTCATGAAAAATCCCATCCAGTTTCTTTGCGCCGCGATCGGCGGGCTGCTCTTGTCGGATGCGGCGCTGGCGCACCCGGTCACCTTTGACTCCACGATCACCTATTCCGCCGCCCAGCCCTCCGGCGCGGCCGATAGCGTCACCCAGTGGAGCGGGGCCGCCTTCGACGCCGCGAACATCGGTGGCTCGGGCGTGAACGCCGACGGCGGCGCGAACAACGGCACGGCTAACGACGCAAGCACGCGCGTGACCGGCCAGCCGGCGAAGGGCCAGATCTTCACGACCGGGAGCAACCCCAACGGCTACGAAGTGAGCAGCATCACCGTGCGCGTCGCCGGTTACACGGGCAACACGGCTAGCGGCACAAACCGGCCTTCCTGGAACCTCGGACCGACGAACGGGCCGATCGTGGTGACCTTCGGCAAGGTGAACGGCACGACGCATTCGCTCCTGTCGATCCAGAATTTCATGGCCGGAGGCGAGGGCAATCCCGGCGTCGGAACCAGCGTGAACGGGCCGGGCACCCACCTCACCTTCAACTTGCCCTTTCCGGTCCACCTCGATCCGAACACGACCTACAGCTTCGACCTGGCCACCGGCGAGGGGTCCAGCAATCACTTCGAGTTGCTCGGCACCAGCGGCGATCCCTATGCCGGCGGCATGGCCTACACGCGCAGCGGGGCGACGATCACGCCGCTGTCCGGCGATCGGGTGTTCCAGGTGAACATGACGGCATCGGCGGCGCCCTACGCGCCGTTCCTGCATCCGGGCGCCCTGCACACGCAGTCCGACTTTGACCGCATGAAGGCCAAGATCGCAGCGGGCACCGCGCCGTGGAAAACCAGCTACGACCAGCTTACGGGCAGCCGCTTCGCGTCAACGGGTTGGGGGCCCACGCCCTACCAGTATATCAATCGCGGCGGGACGGATCAGAACAACTACACTCGCACCCAGTGGGACGGGCAGGCTATCTACGAACTCTCCCTGCGCTGGAAGCTCACCGGCGACGTGGCCTATGCAAACCAAGCCGTGGTGATCGCGAACGCCTGGTCGGGCAAGCTTCTCGGCATCACAGGCGACAGCAACCAGTCGCTCGCGTCGGGCATCTGCGGTTACCTCTTCGCCACGGGTGGCGAAATCCTCAGCACCTACCCCGGCTGGCCTGCGGCGCAAAAGCAGGCCTACAAGGACATGATGATGCGGGTATTCTACCCGAAGAACTTCGACTTTCTTTGGCGCCACCACGCCACCCCCATCAACAGCGGCGGCAACACGCATTACCGGCTGAACTGGGACATCGACAACATGGCCGCGATGGCCGCCATCGGCATCCTGTGCGACAACCGCGCCGTTTACCAGCAGGCGGTGGACTACTTCAAATTCGGCACGGGCAACGGACGCGTGGAACGCGCGGCGTGGTATATCCACCCCGACGGCACGTCGCAGACCGAGGAGAGCGGGCGCGACCAGTTCCACAATGCGGGCGGCTGGTATGCAATGGGGTTGTTTTGCCAGATGGCATGGAACCAGGGAGACGACCTCTTCGGCTACGACAACAACCGCATCCTGCGCGCCTACGAATACAACGCGAAATACAACCTCGGCAACGATGACGTGTCCTGGGTTTATCACAGCAACACCGATACCGCCACCAACGAGACGCTCTCGAGCACCGGCCGATGGGCGGGCAACTACCCCGCCTGGGAGCTGGTTTACAACCACTACGCAAACGTCCAAGGTGTCGCCGCGCCGTGGAGCAAGATCGCGATGAACCAGATCCGGCCCGAGGGGTTCCCCTCGATCTACGACACTGCCTCCGCAGCGGATTCCCTCGGCCTCGGCAGCCTCACCTACGCCCGGGACGACACGAGCGCCAGCGCCGCTCCCAGCGGCCTGCTGGCGCAATGGAGCAAGAACCAGCTCATCCTCAACTGGTGGGGCAGCGCCACGGCCACCAGCTACCAGATCCAGCGGGCCGCCAGCATCTCCGGCCCCTACACGACGCTCGGCACCGCCGTCGAACCCAACCTTAATTTCACGGACACCACCGTCGCCCAAGGCGGCAGCTATTACTACAAAGTCGTCGCCATCACTCCCGCCGGCAACCTCGAGAGCACCCCGCTGCTCGCGAACCAGGCGCTCGTCGCCAGCTACACCTTCGAAGGGAATACGAACGACGGCACCGGCACCCGCCACGCGACCGGCAAGGGAACCACCGCGCCCGGCTACGCCGCCGGCTTCGGCGGCGGACAGGCGATCTCGCTCAACGGCGTCGATCAATACGTCCAACTCCCGGTCAACTCCGGCCTCTCCCGTGACGTCACCCTCTCCGCCTGGGTGTATTGGAACGGCGGCAGCTCCTTCCAGCGCGTCTTCGATTTCGGCAGCGAAATCGAGAAATTCATGATGCTCACCGTCAAGAACGGCAGCGGCAAAATCGAGTTTAAGATGACGACCTCCCGTGGCCTTAACGGCACGATCACCCTCGTCGGCCCCACGATGCCGACCGCCACCTGGACGCATCTCGCCGTCACCTTCAACGGCGACACCGCCACCCTCTACGTAAATGGCCAGGCCGTCGCGTCCGGTTCCTCGGCCCGGCTCGCCCCGATGTTCAGCCAGACCTTCTGCTATCTCGGCCGCAGCATGTATAACTCCGACGCCTACTTCAGCGGTCGCATCGACAACTTTCGCATCTCCAATTACGCGCTGTCCGGTTCCGACGTCTATGCCCTCTGGGGTCAGAGCGCAAACCACGCGCCCAAATTCACGGGCAATCCGCTGTTCCGCGCCGACGCCACGCAGGGCACGGCCTACACGACCCAATCCATTTACACCAGCGCCACGGATGTCGATGGAGGAGCGCTGATTTACCAGAAAGTCTCCGGCCCGTCCTGGTTGACCGTGGCAGCCAACGGCGCGCTTTCCGGCACTCCCGCGAACAGCGACAATGGCAAAAACCTGTTCATCGTCCGCGTGACCGACTCAGCCGGCGCCACCGACGACGCGATGCTCTTCGTCACCGTCAACAACACCAACGAGACACCCACTTGGCTCTCCGGCACGGTCACCAAACCCGGGGTGACCCGCGGCCAGGCCTACGCCGCTTCGCTCGCAGCGAACGCGACGGACCCGGATCTTCCCTACGGCGACAGCCTTTCATTCAGCAAGACCGGCGGCCCTGCCTGGCTCACGATCGGGAGCAACGGCGATCTCACCGGCACGCCCGGCGCGGGCGACGTTGGCCTCAACAGTTTCACTGTCCGCGTCACCGATGCCAGCGGACTTTACGCGGACGCGACGCTGGAAATCAGCGTGCTCCCGTTCACCCAACGCTCGCGTTATCTGTTCGATGGCAACGCCACCGACAGCGTCGGCAACTTCCCGGGCACGATCACCGGCACGCCGACCTATTCGTCCGGACGAACCGGGCAGGCGCTCTCGCTCGATGGGGCGACGAATTACGTCACCCTGCCCGTCGGCGCGGCGAGCTACCACGAGATCTCGATTTCGACGTGGGTCTATTGGAACGGCGGTGCAAATTACCAACGCATCTTCGATTTTGGAAACAGCACGTCCAGCGCCATGATGCTCACGCCCAACTCGGGCGGTGGCATGCGCTTTGAAATTGTTAACGCCGGCAGCAATCAGCAGGTCAACTATGCCACCGCATTGCCCATCGGCCGCTGGGTCCACGTCGCCGTCACGCTCGGCGGTAGCACGGGCACGCTCTACATCAACGGCACGGCCGTCGCGACCAACAACGCGATCACCCACACACCCGATGCGTTCAACCCTGCCGTCAATTACATCGGCAAGTCCCAGTGGTCAGTCGATCCGCTCTTCAACGGGCAGATGGACGATTTCCGCATCTACAACTACGCGCTGAGCGCCGCAGAGGTGGGCAGCATCGTCGCCAGCATCCCACCCCCCACGCCCGGCAGCGTGAGTGCGAGCGGCGGCAACGGCAGCTCGCAGGTTTCCCTGAGTTGGGGTGTCGCGAGCGGCGCGACGAGCTACATCGTCAAACGCTCCACCGCCCCTGGCGGCCCCTACACCCCGATCTACACCGGCACCGCCACCAGCTATGCGGATACCAGCGCGAACCCCGGAGTCACCTACTATTACGTCATCGTGGCGGTGAACGCCGCCGGCGAAAGCGTCGGCACCACCGAGTTGTCCGGAATGGCCAACATCACGATGCCCAAGGTCCACCTGCGCTTCGACGAAACCACCGGATCCACCGCCGCCGACGCGAGCGGCAACAACAGGAACGGCATGCTCGTGGGCGGCTCCACGTGGACGGCCGGCAAGATCAACAACGCGGTCAGCCTGAGCGGCACCACCAGTTACGCGACCCTGCCCTCCGGCGTGGTCGCCGGACTGGGCGACTGCACCCTCTCAATCTGGGTGAAGCCCAATAGTTTCTCCACATGGTCACGTATCTGGGATTTCGGAACGGGGACGACCAACTTCATGTATCTGACCGCGCAATACACGACCACCTCACCGAACGCAGCCAAACCGAACTTCGGCATAAGAACCCCGTCGGCGGGCACTCAAGGGATCAATAGCAGCCTCGCCCTCACCGCCAATGTATGGAACCACATCGCCCTCACCTTCTCTGGCAACACCACCACGATGTATGTGAATGGTGCGGTCGCCGGCACCAATGCTGCGATGACGCTCACTCCATCGAGCCTCGGTGTCACCACGATCAACTACCTCGGCCGCTCCCAGTTCAGCGCCGATCCCTATCTGAACGGCGCCTTGGATGAATTCCAAATCTACGGCCGCGCCTTGAGCGCAGCCGAAATCTCCGCTCTGGCCGCGCCCCTGGCCGCACCGGACGGCGTCGGTGTGAGCGTGGGCAATGCCCAGGCCTCTTTGACATGGAACGCGGTCTCCGGCGCGACCGGCTACAACGTCAAGCGTGCGACTGTCAGCGGCGGGCCTTACGCCGTGGTTGCGGCCAACCTCGCTAGCCCGAACTGGACGGACACAGGTCTCATCAATGGCACCGGCTATTTCTACGTGGTGACCGCGCTCAACGGCGTGGCCGAAAGCGTGAACTCCACCCAAGTCAGCACGACTCCCGTCGGTCCTCCGCCGGTTCCCGCCAACTTCACGGCCGTTAGCGGCAACGGCCTCGTCACCTTGACCTGGACCGCTTCCTCCGGCGCGACCAGCTACAACATCAAGCGCTCCACCACCGACGGCAGCGGATATCTCACGATCGGCACATCCGCCTCGGCGACTTATGCCGACAGCACCGTCACCAATGCCACCGCGTATTATTATGTGGTGACAGCGGTCGGCGCGAATGGTGAAAGCGCCGCCTCGGCCCAAGCCTCCGCCACCCCCCTGGCTCCGCCTGCGGCCCCGACCGGACTCACCGCCACCGCGAGCAATGCCACCGCGACCCTCGCCTGGAACGCCTCCTCCGGAGCGACCAGCTACAACATCAAACGCTCCGATGTCAGCGGCAGCGATTACGAGCTCGTCGGCACGACTTCCGCCCCCGGCTATGTTGATACCGATGTCGTCAACGGGGCTCCTTATTATTACGTGGTCTCGGCCGAAAATGTCGCTGGCGAGGGATCCAACTCCACGCAAGTCACCGCGACTCCCGTGAACGCGCCCGCAGCCCCGTCCGGCGCGATCGCCTCTGCCGGCAATGGCCAATCCGGGTTGGTCTGGCAGGCGGTGAGCGGCGCGACCAGCTACACGATCAAGCGCTCCACCGTTTCCGGCGGGCCCTACACCGTCCTCGCCAGCGGAGTGACGGCGACCAGCTACTTCGACAACACGGTGGTCAACGGAACGACCTATTATTACATCATCACCGCAGTGAACGCCGGCGGAGAAGGCGACGCCAGCACCCAGTTGCTGGTGACCCCCAACGACAACCCGCTGCGCGCCCATCTGCGCTTCGATGAAATCAGCGGGGCGAACGCCCCCGATTCCAGCGGCAACGGCTGGAACGGCACGCTCGTCGGCGGCTCCACCTCCGTGGCCGGCAAGATCAACCATGCGGTCAGTCTGAGCGGTTCCACCAATTACGCGACCTTGCCCACCGGCGTGATCGCCGGATTGGGCAACTGCACCATTTCAACCTGGGTCAAGGTCAACGCCTTCGTGAACTTCACGCGCATCTTCGATTTCGGCACCGGCACGAACAACTACATGTTCCTGACCCCGCAATACACGACCACCTCGCCGAACGCAGCCAAGCCGCGCTTCGCCATCCGCACGCCATCGGTGGGCGAGCAGATCATCAATAGCAGCATCGCCCTCACCGCCAATGCCTGGAACCACGTCGCCGTCACGTTCACCGGCACCACTGCCAAGTTGTATATCAACGGCGCGGTGGCCGGCACCAACGCGGCGATGACGCTCAACCTGTCGAGCCTGGGCCTCACCACCCAGAATTACCTTGGGAAATCCCAATGGCCCGATCCCTATTTCAACGGCTCTCTGGACGAATTCCAAATCTACAGCCGCGCCTTGAGCGCCGCCGAGATCTCCGCCTTGACCGCAGCCTCGCTGACTGCGCCCTCGAATCTCGCCGCGATACCGGCGGAAACCCAGGTCGCGCTGAACTGGAGCGCGGTCCCCGGAGCGACCGGCTACAACGTCAAACGCGGCTATGTCAGCGGCGGTCCCTTCACGGTCCTCGGTTCGGTGACCGGCACGAGCTACACCGACACCAGCCTCGCCGTCGGCAGCCCCTATTATTACGTGGTGACCACGCTCAATGGAGTCGTCGAAAGCGTTAACTCCTCCGAGGCCAGCGCGACCACGATGGCTCCGCCCCCGGCTCCGTCCGGTCTTACCGCGACCGGCGGTGACGCCCAAGTTGCTCTCACGTGGGCCGCTTCCCCCGGAGCCGCCAGCTATCAGATCAAACGCTCTCCGACCTCCGGAGGTTTCTATGCCATCGTCGCATCGGGTGTGACCGCCACGGGCTACACCGACACCGGCCTAACCAACGGCACCACCTATTACTACGTGGTCAGCGCCGTGAACCTCGGCGGGGAGAGCGCCGACTCAGCCCAAGCCTCGGCCACTCCGCAAGCGCCCGCTCCACCGGCCCCGACCGGCCTCGCCGCCACGCCCGGCCCGCTCTCGCTCGAGCTCTCGTGGAGCGCAGTCGCCAATGCCACGCATTACACCGTGAAATACGCGACCGTGAGCGGCGGCCCGTACCTCACGTTGGCCTCCGGGCTCTCCGTCCCGGGCCAGGTCCACTCCAACCTCGCCTACGGCACGACCTACTACTACGTCGTCTCGGCCGGGAACTCGGCTGACAGCCCCTTCTCCACCGAGATCGCCGCCACGCCCCAATCCGCCTTGATCAGCGGGGCTGAATCCGGTCCGCCGGGCCTCGTGATTACTCCCGCCACCGCCACGGTGACGGTCGCCACCTCCGTGACTGGCCACCGCTACCAGCTCCAGAGCACTGCCAACCTCGGCTCGGACCCGTGGTTGGACCTGGATGAGCCCGTTTTAGGCAACGGCGCGGCGATCGTATTCGAAATTCCCCACGATCCCGCCGAACCCCGCCGCTTCTACCGCGTCTTCATCACCCGTTGAAACCGCCACTCGCGACCGATCCCAGCATCGGCCGCTTCCAGGAATTCTTCTCCAATGAAAATAAGTGACCTATTGTCTGTCATCACCGCCTTGTTTTGCGGTTCGTCCGTTTTTGGCGAAACCGTCGCGGTCGAGTCACCGGATGGCCACCTCAAGCTAACCATGGAAGTCGCCGACGACGGCGCGGTGACGCACGCGCTGGCGGTTGACGGCAAGCCGCTGATCTCGCCCTCGCCGGTGGGGTTCGCTGGCGGACGCTTCGCCGGTATGAAGCGTCGGGCCGAGAATACCGTGTGGAAACCGGTGTGGGGCAAACGCGCCGTCGTTCTGGATCGCTATCGCGAGGCCACGATCGATCTCGGCGCCTACCAACTTCAGGCCCGCGCCTATGACGAAGGCGTGGCGTTCCGCTACATCTTCCCGAGCCAAAAGCCAAGCGGAGCCGAAGCCACCGCTTTCAACTTCGCGGGCGATTACCTCGCTTGGTATTACAACGGCGAGAACCATAATGTCGGGCCGGAAAAACTCAGCGCTGCGAAAGGCAGGCGCCTGCCCGTCGCCACACTCAAGACTGACACCGACCACTATCTCGCGTTGCACGAGGCCGATCTCCCCGAAGGCGAACCGTTGATCTTGGAGGCCAAAGGAGGCGAAACCACGCTTCGCATCGCATCCAAACCCAGCCCCTCGTGGCGCGTGGTCATGTTCGGCCGCACGCCCGGCGCGCTGGTGGACTCCCATCTGATAGAACTCCTGAATCCTTCGCCGCCCCCGGGCATGGATTTCTCCTGGGTCAAACCCGGCGTGACCGTGTGGGATTGGCGCATCGATGGCGCGAAGGTGGACGGTTTCAACTACGGGATGTCCCTGCCGTCGTGGAAACGCATGGTCGATTTCGCGGCGGAAAACCGCATCCCGCACTTGGTGTTGGACGCGAATTGGTATGGCCCGGAATTCGGCCACGAGTCAGATCCCTTGAAAGGCAGCAAGGTCGATCAAGTGCGCGAAATCATCGCCTACGGCAAAACGAAGAACGTGGGCGTCTGGCTCTATCTGAATGACGTGGGCGGACGCAAATTCCCCCTTGAGCAAACGTTGAAGCAATACGGCGAGTGGGGCGCGGCGGGCGTCAAATACGGTTTCATGACCGGTTCGCCCGAGGAGAAGAATCAACGCACGCGCCTGATCACCGCGCTGTGCGCGAAGAACAAATTGCTCTGCGATTATCACGATGGCCCGGTTCACCCCTATGGCCAGATGCGCACTTGGCCCAATGCGATGACCCGCGAGTTCTGCCAGGCCCAGCTCGACGGCCACAAGGTTTTCCAGCCAAAAACCTTCGTCACCAGCGTGTTCGTCAACATGCTGGCCGGTCCGCTCGACATGAACAACGGTCTCGCCGACCTCACCCAGAAAGGCCGCAAGGATCATGGCGTGCCCGTGCCCTCCACGCTCACCGCCGAGGCCGCCCGCACGTTGATCGTTTTCTCCGGCGCCACCGTCATCCCCGACATCCCCGAATACTATCAGAAACATCCCGAGCTGCTCCGTTTCATCTCCGCCCAGCAAATGCCTTGGCGCGAGAGCAAGACGCTCGCGGGCGAAATCGGCGGCTACATCGTGATGGCGCGTCAGGCGGCCGACGGCGCTTGGCTGGTCGGCGCCGCCACCAACGAGTCGCCCCGCGAACTCGATGTCCCGCTGTCCTTCCTGCCGGCTGGAAAACACGAGGCGTTGATCATTCAAGACGGACCGAAGTCCGACTACCGCACCCATGCCGAGGATTACCAGGCGAAGACGCGTGAGGTGACCAATGCCGATACGCTACGCGTCAAATTGGCCCCCGGCGGCGGGGCCTGTGTTTTGATCACTCAAAAACGATAGAGCCTCGAACTCCGCTTCCGTCCGCGCTTCTTCCACAAATTTCAAAACCCATCAATTCCATAACCCATGATTCCAATCATGTTTCGTTCCGTCTTCCTTTTCACGGTCGCGATGACTTCGACCCTGGGGGCGGCTCCGTCTTCGATGGACTCCGCGTTCCCGGTCCTGCGCCCGAAGAACACCGTCGTTTTTATTGGCGACTCGATCACCGACGGAGGCCGCGCCCGCAAGGGTCGGGACTACAACCACACAATGGGGCAGGGCTACGCGTTTATTCTCGCGGCGACGCTCGGCGATCAGCTCGCCGAGCGCGACCTCACGTTCATCAACCGCGGCATCAGCGGCGATACCATCCCTGATCTTCAGGCACGCTGGAAAGCGGATGTGCTCGATCTCAAGCCGGACTTCCTGAGCATCCTCGTCGGAGTGAACGACACGTTTGTCCCGAAAGGAACAGGGGAAACGGTTGAGCAATACGAGCAGGGCTACGACAAACTGCTGGGCGATACGCTCGCCGCGCTGCCGGGCGTGAAGATCGTGCTTGGCCAGTCGTTTCTGCTGCCGGTTGGGAAATTCAAGGACAACTACGCCACCTCGTTTGCCAAGTTGAAGGAGCGCCAGGCGGTCGTTGATCGCCTCGCCGCGAAATACCGCCTGCCCGTGATCCGCTATCAGGAGGCGTTCGACGCCGCGTGCCGGCGCGCCCCCGCTGATCACTGGCTCTGGGACGGGGTTCACCCGCACTACGCCGGCCACGCTCTCATGGCCCAGGAGTGGATGAAAACGGTTTCCGCAATGAGATGATGGAAACCCGCTTATCCCAATTCCCCAATTCACGCCCCCCTCTTTTCAACATAATGCAATCCCGTCTACGCATCTTCCCAAGCCTCCTGCTCGCCGTGCCCGCGCTCACCGCTTGCGCCGCGCTGCCGTCGTTGCCGCCCTTCCCGGCGCTACCCGCCGCCCAACCCGTGGATAGCGTGTCGATGGCCGACTCCAAGTCCGCCCCTGAGATGAAGCTCGACCTCCCCATCACCCCCGGACCCTACGCACCGACCTGGGAATCCATTGAGAAAAACTACCCCGGCACCCCCGCCTGGCTGCGCGAGGCCAAGTTCGGCATCTGGGTCCACTTCGGCCCGCAGGCCGCCGGCAAGAGCGGCGACTGGTATGCCCGCAGACTCTACTCCCCCGGCACCCCCGCCTATAAAAACCACCTCGCCAACTACGGCCACCCGTCCGAAGTCGGTTACAAGGAAGTCCTGCGTGACTGGAACCCCGTAAAACTCGACCCCGCCAAACTCGTCGAGACCTACAAAGACGCCGGCGCCCGCTTCCTCATCATCCAAGGCGTCCACCACGACCAATACGACATGTGGGATTCCAAGTATCAGCCTTGGAACTCCACCCGCCTCGGCCCCAAACGAGACCTTCTCGGCGAATGGACCAAGGCCGCCCGCGCCGCCGACATCCGCTTCGGCGTCACCTTCCACCACGAATATTCCTGGTGGTGGTGGCAGACCGCCTTTGGTGCCGATGGTCCTGACGGCCCCAAGCCGGGCGTCCCCTACGACGGCCACCTCACCCTCGCCGATGGCAAGGGCAAGTGGTGGGAAGGCCTCGACCCACGGCTACTGTACGGGGTCGATTTCCGCGAATACAAGGGCGTCGTCAAAGCCGCCAACAGCCGGTCGACTCTCCCGACTCCCGGCCTCTTTCAAAACCACACCGCCTACGCCAAGTGGTATGCCACCTGGTGGGCCCTGCGCATGATGGACGTCGTCGATAAATACCAACCCGACTTCATCTACACCGACGGCACCGATCGCCAGCCCTTCAGCGGCGCGGGCACCGGCACCGGTCAAAAATCCGACGCCATGCAGCGCGTCATCGCCGACTTCTACAACAAGACCCTCCAACGCCGCGGCAAGGTGGAAGTCTTTAGCATCGTCAAGTTCCGCCCCAAGACCAACGGGACCGTCAACACCGAGGAAGGCAGCATCCCGCGTGACATCAAACGCGACCAGGACTGGATTGCCGAGACCCCCATTGGCGACTGGTTCTACGCGCCCGGCTTCACCAATAGCTCCAGTGCGATTATCCGCTACCTCCTCGAGCAAGTCTCCCGCGACGGCAACGTCGGCCTCTGCATCTGCCCGCTCCCGGACGGCTCGCTCGACGACAGCACCGTCAAGATGCTCAAGGAGACCGGCGAATGGATGCGCATCAACGGCGACGGCATCTACGGCAGCAAGGCGTGGACCCGCCTCGGCGAAGGCGCCGATGGAAAACTCAACGTTCTCCCCGGCGGCAAGATCGGTCGCAAACAGGCCGACCACCGCTTCGCCTCCTCAGACATCCGTTTCACCACCGGCAAGGACGGCAACCTTTACGCCTACTGCATGACCGTGCCCGCCACCGGCAGCGAGTTGCGAGTCACGTCGCTCGGCACCACCGCCAACCTCGTCGGCAAGCCCGTCAAATCCGTCATCTTGCTCGGCTACTCCGGTTCGCTCACGTGGAGACAGGAAGTCGACGCCCTCGTCGTCACCCTGCCCGACACCTCCGCCTTCAAGACCGCGCTCGGGTTTAAAATCGAGACGAAGTGAACAATCTAACATCCTGACAGAGGCCGTTAAAGTGCGCGTTCTCCCACCCCTAAACTTGATCACAAAAAAGCTACTGCGCTTGCGAGTCACCCAACCGTAACCGGCAGCACCACAGAAAATTGACCATGCAGGAACCCGGGCCACAAGTGACTCAGCGCGATATCGCGAGGAAACTCGGCGTTTCCAACGCGGCGGTTAGTCTTGCCCTGCGCGACAGCCTTGAGGTCGGGCTGGAACGACGTCTGGAAATCCAAGCGTTGGCGGAAAAAATGGGTTACCGGCCGAATCCCGCGGCGGCGACTCTTTCCTATCAGAAACGGCTTGCGAAGCATTCGTTAATCCACGCATCCGTTGCATGGTTGAACCTGTGGCCGGAACCGGAGGCGGAGGGAATGGAGAAGATTCGCTTCTTCGACGAGTATCGGCGCGGAGCCGAGCTATGCACCACAAAGTTCGGATACCGGATTGAGGACTTTTCACTTAATAACTCATCCGCCCGGCGCATTGAGGGAATTCTGCTAGCCCGCGGGGTGAACGCAATCATCCTCTCTCCCAGACACTTTCGCCACAAAATGGATCTCCGGGGTTTCCGATGGGAAAAATTCAGCGCCATCCGGACCGGCCGTTTTCCGCGAGAGCCAGCTCTGCATCTGGTCACGCCCGACCAATCCGGCAACACCATACTGGCCTTCGATCAGAGTCTTTCCAAGGGCTACAAACGCATCGGGTTTATCAATTTCGGCAAGACTGAGGGAGACCGAATTTGGCGTTTCGAAAGCGGTTACACGACGGTTCAGCAGGAACTTCCTCCCAGCGAGCGACTGCCCGTCTATCGACTGGACGATTCCGATGCCGCCAGCCGGGAAGGTCTGAGGCAATGGATGAAAAACCAACGGCCGGATGCGATCATTACACTCCACCCCAATGCCCGTGAAGTATTGGAATCCATCGGATACCGCTGCCCGGAGGACATCGCCCTTGCCTCCGTGAACACGATGGATTGCGACATCGATGCAGGTATCGATCAGAATGCGGCGGAGATCGGACGCAGCACGGTTCTGCAGTTGTTGTCGATGATCCATGACAACGAGCGCGGCATTCCCCGGCACATGCGGGAAATTCTAATCAAAGGTCATTGGGTGGAAGGCGCGACACTTCCGGATCGGCGGTAGATAGGATGGAGCCAATCGCCCTGCTTACTTAGCCGATTAAGTCGCAGAACTATTGCCCCCCCGGGCGACGTTCGACAGTAATTTACCGATTGGCTCCAAAACCCGACTCGGTCTTCCAGACCCAGGTCAAAAAAACCAACCCATATTAAAAACCCTTTATGAAGAACCCTACCAGGTTTCTTTGCGCGGCCGCTGTCCTCGTGTTTTTCTGGGCGGATAGATCGCCCAAACACGACAGCGCAAATCAGATCGCCGCGGCAAATCCCAGCGGCGTAAAAACCCTAACTGACAAAACTAACGATCTCGGCGGAGTTATCGATCCGGCCCGGTCGCTGGTCCAGGCATTCAGACTGGAAATAGGGAGCGAACGAGAGAGCCGCATCCGCAACCTGCTTTCCGCGTGGGCCGCGCAGGACGCGGAGGCGGCGCTGAAATGGGTTTCGGCATTGGAGAATCCCGCCGCCCGGTGTTCCGCCCGTTCCACCGTTTGCCTGGCTGTGGCGGAGAAGGATCCCCGTCGGGCCGTCGTGCTCGCGCTCGCCCACGGCACCGACCAGGAAGACGACTGCGGATTGCTGGAGTGCCTGGCCATGCAGTGGTGTGAGAAGGAATCTGAAGCCGTCCTCGATTGGGCACGCGAACAGCCGCCGGGCGAATGGCGGAACCGCCTGTTAGCGAGAGCCTCATTCGTGCTTTCCAAATCGGATCCGGCTGCGGCGGCGCGTCTTGTTTCCGGCTTGGAGCCGGGAAGCGTGCAGGAAGAAGCGGCCATGGCCGTTCTCCACCAATGGGCGCTCCAAGACTACTCCGCCGCGCTTCGGTGGGCGGAAGCATTCTCCCAACCCACTCTCCGCGAGCGTGCCCTCGCGGAAATCTCGAATCTCCGCAACCTGACGACTTCCCTACATGAGGTCCGGTAACCGGTTCTCCACTCTCCTTAGCTGCGCGGGGCTGTTTCCCCACACAAACCTGAGAACGAAAAAACACCAAAAAAACCATGAATAGCCCCATCAGAAACTGGCTTGCGTCCTTGACGCTGCCACTCGCCCTCGCCCTGCCTCAGGCCCACGCCTTCACCCACCCCGGCGCCCCGCTTACCCTCTCGGATCTCCAAGCCCTGAAGGCGAAAGTCGACGCCAACCAGGAGCCGTGGAAATCCGGCTACACATCGCTCGCCGCCGCCAGTCAGTCCCAACTCACCTACACCATGCAAGGGCCGTTCGCGCAGGTCAGCCGGGTGGGCTCTTACGACCAATACCTCGCCGCATGGCGCAGCGACATGAACGCGATCTGGTGTCTTTCGCGCATGTGGTATTTCACCGGCAACACCGCCTACGCGCAGAAGGCGCACGACATCCTGCTCGCCTGGGCAAACACGCAGACTGAGTTCTCAGGCAACGAATCCATGCTCGATCTCGGAGACTACGCCTACAAGTTCGTGAACGGTGCGGACATCCTGCGGGGCACCTGGCCGGGCTGGACCTTGGACGACACGGACACGGTAAAGGCTTATTTCGCCGGCGTCCTTCAGCCCGGTGCCAATCCGTGGGGCGAAAGCATGTACGGCGCCGCGAACAAAGGGGCGCTAGCCCTCGTGGCCCAGGGGCTGATGGCGATCTTCAATGACGACACTGTCACGCTCGACCGGGTCACGTATCAGGCCCGCACGCTCGCGCACGTCGGCCTGCGCAGTTCCAACGACATCGGCATGCTCGGCGATTCCCTCCGCGACCAAGGCCACGGCCAAGTACAGCTTTTCTCGCTGACCATGCTGGCCGAAGCGCTCTGGAAGCAGGGCATCGACATCTACCCCGACTTTAACAACCGCCTGCTCGCCGCCGGCGAATATTACGCGCGGGTGAACGATCTCTCCGTCGCCACGCCGTTTCTCCCCTTCGGCACCACAGATGCCTATTACACCTCCGACGTTACCAATCGGGGCTTTGGGGCTGGAAACACGGCATTCGGCATCCTCTACAATGCCTATGTCGTCCGCAAGGGGATCCCGGCTCCCAATATGGCCCGGAGACTCCAGGAAATGCCGGTGGACTTCATGTTCCTGAAGGATGCCGACCTCTCCACGGCCACGCCGGCGGCTGCGATCACGGTCCCCGCCACCACCTCGATCACCTCGGGATTCTCCGACGCTGAAATTGGGGGCGCTTCCCCCGCCGGCGGTGCGTCCTACTCCGGCGGCACCTGGACGGTGCAGGGCAGCGGCGTCAACATCTGGGGCACCAGCGACATTTGCCACTTTACCTATCAAGCGGTCACCGGCGACTGCGCCATCATCGCGAAAGTCGAATCGGTCCAGAACACCCACGCGGTCGCCAGAGCCGGCGTGATGATCCGCACGAGCCTCAGCACGGGCGCTCCCCGGGTCTGGATGGCCGTCACTCCCAGTGCCCAGATTCAGCAAAACATCCAGGGACTCTCCGTGTATGGCGGCAGCAACTACGGCAATAAAACTGCCGCCGGCATCCCCCAGCCCTCGTATTGGGTGAAGCTCGAGCGTCTCGGGAACATCGTCACCGGCTCTATTTCGCAAGACGGCACCAACTGGGCGGCCACCGAAGTCGGCCGCCTCGATAATCCTCCGGCCACGTGGTATGTCGGCCTGGTGGTCAGCTCGTCGTCGAGCACCGCGCTGAACACCTCCACCTTCAGCAACGTCCAGATCACCGGCGGCAACGGCGGCGCGCCGGTCGTCACTCCCGCCGCGCCTGCCGCCTTCCTGGCTGCGCCGGGCGAGAATGCCGTCGTCGCGCTGCGCTGGCAGCCGTCCTTGGGGGCCACCAGTTACACGGTCAATCGTGCCACCACCAGCGGCGGACCTTATTCGACCGTCGCCTCGGGCGTTACCGCCAGCAGCTACACGGACAAGACGGTGACCAACGGCACGACCTATTACTACGTCGTCAACGCGATCAATTCCGCCGGCACGAGCGTCAATTCGCCCGAGGACAACGCGACGCCGTTTAGTCCGATGGTGAACGTCGCCTTCGGGGGCACGGCCGACTGCAGCGTGGTTGGCAACCCCACCTCGGAGGGATCCTCGAACGCCTTCGACCGCAACTCCTCCTCAAAATGGTATAACGGCAACACCTCCCCGAGCCCCACCGGCTGGCTCCGCTACGACTTCGGCGCGGGCAATGCGCAGACCGTGAAACGCTACTCAGTGGTCAGTGCCGACGTAGCCAACCGCGACCCGAAGACCTGGGCCTTCCTAGGCTCGAACGACGGTTCGACCTGGACGACGCTCGACACGCAGAGCAACCAGGTCTTCCCAACCCGGAATCATGCCGACGTCTACAACATCGGCAACACCACCGCCTACCGCTACTACAAGATCGATGTCACCGCCAACAACGGCGCTGGCACGCTGGCGATTGCCGAACTCGGCCTCTGGTCCGACACCGGCCGCACGATAGCAGACGGCACCTACCGCGTCATCTGTAAGAAGAGCAAGAAGGCCCTCGATGCTTACAACGGCGGCACCGCCGATGGCACGAATGTCGATCAGTGGGGCTGGAGCGGCGGCAACAACCAGAAGTGGACGCTCACCTCCTTGGGCAACGGCCAATATCAGGCCATGGGTGTTGGTAGCGGCAAGTTGCTCGAAGTTGCGGGCGCCTCCACCGCCAATGGTGCGAACGTCCAAATCTGGTCCTCGAACAACAGCAATGGTCAGAAGTGGACCGTCACACCGACGGGCGACGGAAACTTCAAGTTCTTGAACGTAAATAGCGGTAAGGCCGCTGACGTGAACGGCGGCAGCACCGCCGACGGGGCCAACGTCATCCAATGGCCATACAGCGGCGCCGATAACCAACAATGGCGGATCTCCATTGCTCCGTAACTAACCCCGCCGCCCCGCGCTCCGATCAAAGGAGCGCGGGGCGGCTATCTATTCTTCGCATCACCCCGGCGTTCTCACGCTGGGGTGACATCGCTCCCAGAGGACGCAGCCCCGACCTATCACTCTTTAGGCAGGAAGTCCTGCAGGGACAAGTGGCCCGCGCTTCGCTCCCCGGTTCGCTTCAATTTCGGTCGCGTTCGGCCTGTGGTGGTGGGTCAAGGCGCACTGAGTTCGACTCGTCCGCGCAAGGCCGCGCGCGTCGTAAGGGCAGGCCAACGTCAACGAGCGGGCGGTTGAAAAATAATCCGGCGATAGCCCGTCAGACTGGGAGTGCCGTCATCCGTGACCTCGCAAATCACGTGGAAACTTTTGCCGGCGGCATCCGACGGGATGCTCACCATGGCGGTGTTCGTGTCGGCGTTGGCGAGCGTGATCTCAGATGGGTAGCTGACCGCCTCGGGCAGAATCCACCATTTGAAGGAAAGTTTGTCGCCGTCGGGATCGGTGGATTTTGAGGCATCGAGCGTGATGGTCGTGCCTGCGGCGGAGGTGTTGGTCAGAATGCCGAGGCCCCGGTCCTCCTTGATGGTGACGATCGGGTTGCGGTTGCCCTTGCCGTCTCGGGCCCACGCCATGCGGGCGGCGAAATTATTGAAGATCGCGGGATAAAACTGCTTTTGATACTTCGTGGACGTCGCGTTGGCCGAGCCCTGTTGGTTCACGTAGGCCACGGTGGCGTTGTCCGGGCCCTGTCCCCGTTCGAAAAATCCGCCCCAGCCGCCCTGACCGGGGACCTCGGGGTCGCTGAGCCCGACGGACATGAGATAGAGGAACGCAGGCGTGTCGCCCTCCACGCCCCATTTGTATTTCGGATAAAGGCTGCCGAGGTTGCCGTGGTTTTGAATCAAGGCCTCATACTCGGCCCAGTGGATTATGCCGGCGTGGTTTTGAAATTTCCACGCGCACTCGTCCCACAGGAACAGGAGATCATCGGCAAATTCGCGGCGCATCCATTGGTGCGAGCTCTCGGGATAATGGATGGTGTTGCCGATCTTCTGGGCTGCGTCCTGATCGGTGATGGTATAGACGCGGAGCTTGTGCAGAAACGCCTTCAAATCCGCCGGGCTGCGCGACTGCTGGACCTGCCAGATGGCTTGGGCCAGCGTGTTGCCGCCGCCCCAGACGGCGATCCAGAGCGGGCGGTCGTCCTTCTCGTCGGCCAGTCGGACGATGAGATCGCTACCGGGCGAACGATTCGCCTCACCGATGAATGCCTGGCCAAGCGTTTTCGAACCCAGCATCGTGCGCTCGCGCAGGTAGCGGGGGCTGGGCCAGTAACCGATCTGCTGGTGCGATTCGTCGGGCAAAAACTCCTGCTGCGCGGAACGTTTCAGCAGGTTGGGCAGATCCTTTTCGTAGGCGTTGATCAAATCGTGGAGGAGATCAGGACGCTCAACGCCGCCGTAATTGCTCCACCCCGTGGTGACCACGAGCGCCTCGATTTCGAACAGGTCGGCGTGCACCAGCAGCCGGATCGTGGATTCGGTGTCATCGGGCTCCACATCGTTGGGCGCGATATCAGTCAGCACCACCATGCGCGGCTTGAGTGGGCTGGCCGAAAAGGCCGGTGCCGCCATGATCAGGCACGACAACAGGAGGGCGGTGGGACGGTGGCGTTTCATGGAGCGGTAGAGAATGGGGCCGGACTGATTTTGGTTAGTTTTAGAACTGGTCCGCCAACTGGTGTTTGCCTTTTCTGCATTCCGATTCCCGGTCGAAGCGGCTCAGCGGGCTTCGAGCTCGAGGAGGGTGATGGAGTGCGGGGCGATCTTGTGGGTGAAGGTCGGCGCGAGGTCCGAGAGCTTGGTGACAACCGGGACCACGTTGACCGGCTTCTCGAGGGTGTTGGTGGCGTCGGGTGCGGCGGCGAGGGTGTGCGCGCGGCCGAAGCGGGTGACGCTACGAACGCCTCGCAGCTCGACGCGGAGTGTCTGCGCGGAGGCGTCGGGGTTGACGATTTTCAGGTAAAGCACGCCGCTGCGATGATCGCGCGTGACGGAGGCCTGGAGCGGGGAGCCGGCGGAGAAGACGGGCTTCAGGATCTCGTCGCCCACGTGGGTGCTGAACAGCTTGAAGGCGTGGTAGCTCGGCGAGCCGTAGGCGCGAAGCGCGTCGTAGCCGATGAGGTTGGGCCGCCACTGGCGCTCGTTCACGTTCACCAGCAAGGGAGCGTAGCATTGCATGGTGACGAGATCGGAGACGCGTTCCATGGCGGCCATCCAGGCGGCATCGCCGAGGGCGGCCATGAAGTTGGGCGTGGGGGGGCAGTCTTTGGACTCCTTGTCCCAAGGCTTGAAAGGCGTCTCGTGCGCGGCCCATTCGCCAACGAAAATCTCGGGGCCGGAGCGGTCGTAGTGGTCGAAGTGTGTGGGCGAGATGCGGAGGAAATCCGCGGCGTTGCTGTAGTTGTGCTCGTCGAGCACGTCGGGGCGGCGGCTCTTCACGAGTTTGGCGGATTGGTCATTGCCGATGCTGGAGATGCATTTCAGGCGCGGATAACGCGCCTTGATGGCGTCGTGAAATTGGGTGTAGCGGCCGTCGTAGCTGCCGGATTTGTCGAACGCGTCCTCATTGCCGATCTCGACATAGCGGAGCTTGAACGGTTCTGGATGGCCGTCTGCGGCACGACGGGCACCCCACTTGGAGGTGACGGGTCCGGTGACGTATTCGATCTCATCGAGGGCCTCCTGGATGAATGGCTCGAGCGCGGCACCGGGTTTGATGTAGTCGCCTCCCAGCGAGTAGCCGGCGTAAAGGCCGAGCACGGGCTCGGCGCCCATGTCTTCGCACCAAAGCAAAAATTCTATCAGGCCCAGGCCGTCAGAGGAACGGTAGCCCCAGGTTCCTTCATGGCCGGGTCGTTTGTGGATGGGGCCGAGGGTCTCCCACCATTTGAAGCGCTGGTCGATGGTGATCCCCACGAGGTAGTTGCCGCCGGGGAAGCGCAGGAAGGCGGGCTTCAGATCCACCAGCATTTGCATGAGATCGCGACGCAGGCCGTTGGGGCGGTCCTTCCACGTGGGCGGGAAAAGCGAGACGAAGCCGAGCCAGACGGTGCCGGGCTGGTCCGCACTTATTACCAGGCGCGCGTCGGTGGTCGGCGTGATGCCGTGTTCGGTTTCGAGCACGACCTCGTGGGCCTGCCAATCGGCGCCGAGACGGGCGATGCGGGCGCGGGAGTAGACAGTCGCGCCGTCGCCGCTTTGCAGGGAGACGGTGAGCGGACCGGCGAAACCGGCGGCGGCCTTGGCGTGGACAGTGGCGAGGTAGCGCGTGGAAGGTGTGAGCGGCATGCCCCAATAGCCGGCGTTGGCCACGCCGCCGCCCGCCGCGGCGATCTCGAGCCGGAGGCTGCCGGGGATGGCTGAGTTGAGCGGCACGGCGGAATCGAGCGCGAGGGTGGCGGCACCGACGGCGGACCAGTGGACCGGCTTTTCGAGGTTGTCGCGAAAGGCGCGGTTGCGCACCAGCTCGGCGTAGAGGCCGCCGTCATAGCAGTAGTTGATCTCCTCGGTCATGAGACCGTAGAGCATGGGGCTGACCCGGCCGACGGGCGTGGCGGCATCGATCGTCAAGGTCGCGGCCGGCGGCGGCTCGGGCGCGGCGAAGGAGGCGACCGAGGTCGCGAAAAACACGAGAGGAGTGAGCAACGAGGCGAGGCGAGGTTTCATGATTGGGCGTGGGGCGAGGTGAAAGTCAGCGGGAGTCGCCGCCTTGCCCGATGCGGTAGTAGTCAAAGTCCACCCGGCCGCCGGCGGTCTTGGTCGAATAATAGAAGAGGGCGAAGCGATAACCCATGAAGTGCGGCACGGTGTATTTAAGAGTCGAGGGACGACCGATGGGGGTCCAGGATTTGCCATCGAGACTGTAGGAGAAGCGGGCGACTTCAGGCGCGGGCGCGAATTCGCATTCGACCTTGAGGTGAACGGTTTTGCCGGAGAGAGGAACTGAGGCGATTTCCTCGGGGGTGTCGGAGTCGGCGCTCACCATGACGAGAGATCGCGCGCCGCCGCTCATCTTTACGCCCACAAAACCGTAGCGCTTCTGAAACGCGGCGATGCCGGCATAGTCGCCGTCTTTCATGCCGCTCACATCGATGCTGGTGGTGGCGGAACTGCTCGGCCCAAAGGTGCGCTGCGTGAGCGTATTCCTGGCCTCTTCCAGGTTGGAAACGACCCGGTTGGTGATGATGCTCAGGTAGCCCGGGCGCGCGGTGAGCGACCAGTAACGAGGCTCGGGATTGTGATTCCATTGCCAGGCGAGAGGCAGGATGGGGTCGCCGGAGCGGCGGTTGAATTCGTCGGAGGCGACGATGCCGGAAGCACCGGAGGTGCCTTGTCCGCCGGCGGGGATGTCGAGCGTCATGGGAACCTTGCCGTCTGCGCCGAGAACAGGCCAGCCGTCCTTCCAAGTCACGGGCACGAGGTAGGGGATGCGACCGACGGAGGAGTTGTCTTTGAAAAGGTAGGCATACCATTTGCCTTCGGGAGTGTCGACGAGGCCGCCCTGGGCGATACCGCGATCATCGAACACGACGCGAGCCTCGTAGGGGCCGTCGATTTTGTCGGCGCGGTTGACGATGACGCTGCGCGCCCAGCGGCTCCCGGGCGAGGCGATGTTAACGAGGTAGTAGCGCCCCTTGATCTTGAAAAACTGCGAACCCTCGCCATTGAGTCCCCCCAGGTCGGTGCCGAAGACGGTGTTGACGTTTTCGATGAGGACCTTGTCCACGCCACCGGGCTTGATTCCGGAGAGATCGGGTAACAGCTCGGTGAGCCGGATGCGACCGCCCCCGTAAACCATATAAACGCGACCGTCGTCGTCGAAAAACAGGCTGTTGTCATGCATCGCGGGCTCGAAGTTCGTCTCTTTCCACGGGCCGCGGTCCGGATCGCGCGTGCTGTAGATGTGGGTGCGTCCGCTCGTGTAGGCGAAAGTCGAGGCATAGAACACGCCGTCGTGATAACGCAGGCTGCTGGCCCAAGAGCCTTTACTGTAGGCGCTTTTGCCGTTTTCGAGGCGCATGTCTTCGTTATCGACGAGGTTTTCATGGGCGTAGGAGGCCATGCTCCAGTTGACCAAGTCTGTCGATTTCATGATCGGGAGGCCCGGGCTCATGTGCATCGTCGTGCTGCTCATGTAATAGGTTTTTCCCACACGCATGACACAGATGTCCGGGACGTCGGCCCAGATCAGGGGATTATGGGCAGGATTCGCCTGTTCCGCCGGAAGGGGCTGAGACGCGAAGGGGGCGAGGACGAGGCCTATCAGGAGGGAATAAATCGGGCGGTTCATGGAGCAGGCGGAAGGGTATTCATATGTTGTGACGATAGTGGGTATTTTGATATGGTGACGGTGCGGGAGCGCGTGGACTTCGCTTTAGTTGGCCACCGTGTCCGCAGGCAGGTCGCGCTGCATTCATGGGGTGCCGGGTAGCCTCATTTTGCCGAGGCGGCCTCGGCGGGTTTAAGGAGCGCGAGGCGGTAGGGCAGGAGCAAGTAGTTGGGCTCCTGGGCACCGCGAAGGAGGCCTTGGTAGAGGAGGCGCAGGTTTTTCGGATCGACCGTCATCGTCTCGTCGCTGCCTTCGCGGAGGAGCTCTCCGTGACTGATGCCGTCGGCCCAGAGCGGGCTCCCGTCGCTCGTCCGCACGTTGGCGTTGCCCGTGAAGGGGGCTTCCTCGGAGTCCGCACCAGGTAGCGGCCTCCACTCGCCGTCGAGGCGGTCGGCCGCGAAGGCGCGGTAGTAGCGGGTTCCCTGCTTGCCGATGCATTCGACGAGGCAGAGAAACTGGTTGGTGCCCTTGACGCGATAGACGCAGGAGCCCTCGAAGAGGTCGTTTGTTGCCTCGTGCATGACGACGACGGGTTCCTCGAAGCCGCGCGGAAAATCCTCGATGCGCGTGCGGCTGCGATAGAAGCGTCCGTGGTCGTCAGGGAAAAACAAATATGCGTGGGTGTCGTCGCAGATGATCCAGTAGTCGAGCCAGCCTTCGACGACGCTCTTTGGGGTGCCTTCGAAGATGTTCTGCGGCGCGCTCCACGACATGGGATCGCCGATATTATCGGTCGTCGAGAAGCGCGGCTGCTGCGACTGGAAGATCATATACCATTTCTTCTGCGGCCGGAAATAGAAGACCTGCGGTGCGCAGTTGTACCCGGTGAGATGGGGATTTTTGTCGAGGTGGAAGGGTTTGGACTCCTTCGCCTTGCCCCAGTCGGAAAAACTGAAATGGGCCATGCCCCAGCCATTGCTCCCTGCGGTGGTGGCGAAGATGTGCCAGCGGTTCTCGTGGAAAACGACGGAGGGATCCTTTACGGCGACGATGGGATGGCGCTCGTCGGCGGTCGGATGGACGAGCGGTCCCGTCGTGACCCAGCTCTTGGGGGCCAGCTGGGCGAGCGCGGAGCTTGCCGCGGATGCGACGGCTTGCGGTCCGGCGGCAGACGGCGAAGTTGGAGCTTCGGCGGCGTGAAGCGCAGCGGCAAGGCCGAGCAGGCTGACGCACGCGAACACGACTCTTCGGGACAGTTGGGTGTATTTCATGGAGCTGAGAATGTATTAGATCACGAGGTTATTCCTTGGCAGGGCGAGGTTTTGAGCGAGGACGTTATTTTTCATGGGAGTCGCGAGAGGGAGGCGGAAGCGCGGGGCCGCCGGTCAGGGCGCGCACAGTGTCCTTGTCGGTGATGGCGCCGGTGCTCCAGTCGAACATCGCCCCGGCGATGTCCCAGTAGATAGGCTTCAAACCTTTGCTGTTGGCTGAGTTCACGACGTATCTGTGGAAATAGGTGCGCGAGGCGAGGTGCAGGCTGAGGTCCGTGCCGGTGAGATCGGACTGTTTACGTTTCATGGCCGCGAACTCGCCGATGATCACCGGGATACCGCGGCTGACGAACTTGTCGGCCATTTTTTGAAACTGTGCGTCCACGTAGGCCTCTTCCTCCGCTTTGGCATTGCGGTCCGTCCAGGTGGCGTGGTGGTAGCCCTGGCCCCAGAAGTAGAGCATCTTGCCCCACGTTTCGTCCTTGTCCTGCAGGGTAAAACTGAACGGGGAATAGTAGTGAATCTCGACCGCCAGGCGGCCGGATGCGGAGTCCGACGGCAGAGAACCCACCAGTTTATCCGTGAGGTCGATGTCCGTTTTGGGCCCTTGGATCACCAGCCAGCGGTTGCGGTTGTTGCCGCCGGTCGCGCGCACCGCGTTCACGAAGGTCTGATGATACGCCAGCAAGGTAGTCCACTGCGCTGCCGTGGTGCAGTCTGGCTCGTTCGTGCCGGCAAAGAGCACACCATTACCGTAGTTTTTGAACGTGTTGGCGATCTGCGTCCAGTAGGACTGCATCTTCGCGTTGATGGTCGGATTCACCGTGTCGGTGATGTTCTTCTCCAACCATCCTCTGTCCCAGTGGCAGTTGACGATGACGGTGACTCTCCGTGCATAGCACCAGTCCACGACCTGCTTCACGCGCGCCATCCAGGCGGCGTCGATCTGGTGGTTGGACTGGTTCGCGTGGGTGTCCCACGCGACCGGCAGGCGGATCGTGTTGAAGCCGGAATCGACCACGGCGTTGATCAAGGCTTGGCTCGCGGCGGGTCCCCAGGTACCTTCCCCGTCCGGCGCCTCCAGCGTGTTTCCGAGGTTCCATCCATAACACGGGCTTGGAAGTTGCGCGAACGCGGAGGTGGAAAACATCAGGACTGACAAGACCGATGAAACGATGGCTGGAAGTTGTTTGTTCATGGGTGGTTTTGTTGCGTTGGTTTTGTGGGTTCCATTTCTGGTGGATTTGGTTTTTCTTGAGAGTTAGAGGGAGGACTTGCTGCCGCAGGTCACGCGACTTTCGCGTATGAGATCCTGGGAGTCTGAAGATCCCCCTGCCACTTGTCGCGGCATCCCGGCTTACCCACCACGCGGGTTTACCAAGTCACCTTGCCCTCAAATGGATTCGAGATGGGTCGATTCCCACGCTGCGGGACCAATTAAGGTGGTTCATTCGATGGGGTTTCATGGGTCGGAGAGGGAGTGGGTTCGGGTGCTTGGAGCCAGGGGCAAGCTAGGTAATCTTGCCGTCATCGTGCAATGGGCGGAAACACCCATGCCGCTCCGGGTAGGCTGCATCTTGGCGTTGATGGTCGGATCCACCGTGTCGGTGATGGTCCGCTCCAGCCATCATGGCCATATGAGACTTTCACTCCCCGGAGGAGAGCCCCCGGGGAGTGAGCGTCATGTTCATGGGTCGAAAAATAGTCGAATCCTGAGATTGATGATTTCTGATGTAACAATACCCGCCATTACGGGGATTGAATGCTCCATTGCTGACCGGCACCTCCCCAGTAGTACCATTGCTGGATGGTTGCTCCGTCCGCGGTGGAGATCCCGGTGACGTCCAGGCAGGAGTTTGGAGAACTGACAGGAGTAATTCGGAAGTAGCCGCTGTCGGTAGAAGTGAAAGTGAATTTCTGCATGGGTCCTCCCCAGTTACTGTAGAGCTGCACCTTGGCTCCGTCGTTGGTCGTCCCAAATTCAACGTCGAGTGTCTTTCCACTTTGAACTCCAACGATGCTATATTGTCCGTTGCCGGTGTCGGTCACCGTCCATTGTTGCATCGGTCCGCCCCAGTAGGGCCACTGGATGATCTGTGTACCATCACCGGTTCCCATGGCGTCCAGTGCTTTGCCACTAAGCCTGGAGATGAGGCGATAGGTGCCATTGGCCACCGGTGCATTGGCTGAAGTGATCGTCGAATAGACTACGCCGCCAAATGCCGTGGTGGAGTAACAACGGCCGTAGATGTTCCTGTCCGCGGTGAGCAAGGCAGTCTGGCCAAATTGGCGGGCGCTATCCGTCATCCGCGTCCAGTTGGCTCCGCTATCATCGGATCTGTAAATTCCATAAACGGAACCGATGCGGCCGCCCATATAGATAGCAGGATAGCTTTGCCCGGGGGCAGCCTTGCCGAAGCCCACGGTCCAAGACTCCTCAATGTTCGGTAGTTTGGTCCAACTGCTCCCGGAATTGGTGGAGTGCCAGAGGCCCTCGGTTCTCCCGGCCAGCCAGATGTCCCCTGCTCTTCCAAATACGGGTCGCATTTCTCCCCAGGTCGGAAGCCCGGAGGCGGTGGAGGCAAAATTCACTCCCAGATTTGTCGAAACATAGAAGTTTCCATAGAGGAATCCATAGAACTTGCCGGGTGTCATACGGTCCGCCCGCACCTGAGCACCCGCCGGGATACCCGTTGATGAAACCCAACTGTTTCCTCCGTTTGTCGAAAATGAAACAGGCACATCTCCCCGGGATGCCCAGACCATGTTCGTGGTCCCGCTACAGCTGCTGGCGACAAAGCCGCCGACCGCGTTCGCCGGTTGATTCGGCTCCGTCCAAGTGATGCCATTATCACTGGAAATGGCGATACTACGCCCGGGATCTCCATTGTCAGCCTGGCCCTTCCCGACCCGCACGATCTGGTTTGGATTGTTCTCGGCGAAATCGATACTGGAGTTGTCGAACCACATCGCGGGGTGGCGGATGGACGGAACGGTGGTGAGATCCGTATGACGAAAGCCTCCCAAATCCAGCATCGTCGTCAGCAGAGGTGCTCCGGAAGGAGGACTGATGAGGTCGGTTACTGCATTGCCTTGAATTCCGTGTGAGCCGACGGTCAAGGTGCAGGTTCCGCTGTCTCCCGGCACCCAGTTGGTCAGGTTCGTGCTCCGCCATAAACCGGCCCATCCACTGCAGACGAAGACGTTGTTCGAGTTGAATGGATCAATCGCTATTCCAGCGACCGCGGGGCCGAAGGTAATGTTATACAGCGGAGCTGTATATATCCCAGGGTTTGCCATCCAGGGAGCGGCGGAAACATCCATGACAGCCTTGAAAGACCGGCTCGCACCGTTGTTGGTAAATTCCCACGATTTGCTCCACGTGGCACCCCCATCCACACTCCTCCACATCGCCCCGTCGGGCCAATAAGCGCTCTGCGTTCCCACCATGAGGGTTGAGGGATTTGATCGGTCAATCGCGATTCCGTCATATCCCCACGCCAAGCCGGGATCCGTGGATGGCACCGGGCTGATGCGCGTCCAAGTCGCCGAAGCGATCGAGTATTTCCAAATATCGCCTTTTCCACCGTCAAACGGGCCGCTGGAGTCATTCCAAGTTGTGTAGAGATAGCCAAGGCTGGGTTCTACAATCCCGCGGTGGCAGAGAAAGCCCGTGGGTTGTCCTGCCAGGCGTGACCAGGAGGTTCCACCGTTGTTGCTGAAGTAGATGGCATTGTTCTTATCGGCAACACCCACGTAGATGGTCTGGGTTGCGGTCCCCGACGTCCCGGTGCGCTTGTCAAAAGCCACCCAGACGACGCCCGGAGTGCGATTGAAAATATCCCTGTCGGGATCCGTTGCTTCAGGAGACCAATTCCCGGAATTCGGGAAGACGGTGACCTGCGCCCAATTGAGCCCGCCGTTCGAACTCTTCCAGAGGCCGTTCCCGTCGGATGCGGCATAGAACATGATGCTGTCGTTGTTTGGATCGTAGGCCAGTCGCTCCCCCATACTCCGGCCCGGCATATTCCCCCCGATTTTGAACGGCATCACGGTCTTCGTCCATGTCACCCCCTGATTGCCTGAAGTCAGGATGACGCCGTTCAGAGGATCCCATTCGTTGGTGTAAAGGCCGCAGGCAAGAGCCACCTTGTTGGCATTTTGCGGGCTTGCCGCCACCGAAAGCACACCGTTGAGGTGGGATTCCGTCCAGCCGGTGGAATCCAGCATCGGCACCCACTGGCTGGTGGCATTGTTCCAGCGGTAGGCACCGCCCACGTCGGTTCTTGCATAGGCCAAGCCCTGTTGGACCTCGCTGTAAACGACATTGGCCGTATAACAGCCACCACCGGTCTGGACCCAGTTCCAGTTTGTCGCCGATTCGGCAGGCGTAGCGATCAGCGGACAGAAGGACAGTAAGCAGAGAAGTAGCTTCCCGATTTTGGATGTCATTTTTTGGGTTTGTTGGGTTTAAGCTCGAAATCAGCTGGCTCGAGCCAGCTCGGCGCTTGTCGCGGCCGTGCTGGTGTAGCGGTGGCCGGCCGCGGTGCGTGCGTATTTCCACGAGTTGTCCTTCGGCACGGGGCCGGCGAGCATGAGGGATTCCGCCTCCTTCCCCGCGGGACCGGTGGCCATGCGGATTCTAACGGTGCGCGGTGTGGCGAACTCCACGGAAAACGGCAGCGAGGGATCGGCCGCGTATTCGATCTCCGGAAACTCGTTGCCGGGCGAAGCTTTGACGGCCGGGAGCGTGTTGTCGAAGGCATGCGCCGTGGTGCGCATGTTGCGCTGGTATTTCACCTTGCCCGCGCCGGTGGCCGGATCGAATCCATCGAGCGAATCGGCGAGAAAATAGACGTTGGTGAAATCCTGGAAGTCGCCGCTGATATCGAGTGGTTCGTTGAGCAGGCGGGCGGTTTGCGCGGCAAGCGGCACGCAGGCGGCGAGCATGAAGCCAAGGCCAATCGCCCGCGATGCGAAACCACCGCGGCTTGGGGTTTTCTCTGAATGATGCATGGGAATGGGGATGTCGGTGGCGGGAAATCCTCAGTAGCTGAGACCGAAGCCCAGCGGGAACAAGGCCTCCGCCGCTTTACTCCCCTGCCCCGCGGGAATCTGTTCCATGGATCGCGGCCAGGTGAACGAGAGCTTGCCACTCGGTTTCTGATCGCCGAAGATCACATCGGCCACCCCCGCCCCCTCGGTACCGGGCAGCCATGCCGCCACCAGCACGTCCGCTTGGTCGGCCACGCTGCCGAGCACGAGCGGCCGTCCTGATAGAACGACCACCACCACGGGAACGCCCGCGGCCTTGGCCTCGGAAATGGCGGCGGCGTCTTCTTTCGACAGTGAGAGATCCTCGCGATCGCCATCCATTTCCGCGTAGGGAGCCTCACCCACCACGACCACCGCGGCATCCGCGCCCGCCGCGCCGGTGCCGTCCGGGCTTTGCGTGATCTTCGTGTCCTTGCCAGCGGCCGCGCGGATCGCTGCTAGAATCGTGGTGCCGCCAGGTGTGACCTCACCCCGTTTGCCCTGCCAATCGACGGTCCAGCCGCCGCACTGCATGCCAAGATCGTCCGCGCCGCGACCGGTCACATGAATGCGTGCCGCCGTGCGCGAGAGCGGCAGCACGCCACGTTCGTTCTTAAGCAAGACAAGCGAGCGGCGCACCGCCTCGCGCGCCACTTCCCGGTGCGTTTCCGATCCGAATTTCGCGGCGACGGCCGGGTCCGCCATGTGGGAGACGTTCTTGTCCATCATGCCCATGGCCAGCTTCACGCGCAGGATGCGGGTGACGGCGTCGTCGATTCTGGAAACAGGCACCTTGCCTTCGTTCACGAGTTCCTGAAGCAGCCGGATGTATTCGCGGTATTTGTCGGTCACCATCACCATGTCCACGCCTGCATTGATGGCGATCTCGACGCATTTCTTGTAATCCGAAGTGGCGACCTGACCGGATGCGTTGTTGCTGGCTAACAGCGCGCTGCTCGCGGACGCGGAAGCTCTGGTAAGTCCGGCCGGAAACAGCCAGCATTGTTCAGGGATCAGTTTTTGACGACCAGTCGGACGAAGCTCTTGCCGCCGGTGGGCACGTCGTAAACGACCGAGGTGCCGGGGGTGACGACCACTGTGTTGTCGCCGATGCCGATGGGAGCTTGTGTCCAGATGACGAGGTTGGTGGAATATTGTACTTCGTAGTCGGTGCCATAGACGCCGGTGTAGATGGCGCTCATCGGCCAAGTGATGGTTCCCCCCACAGCAGCCGGATTGGCGGTGAAGGTGGAGCCGGTTTTGCCCATGAAGTATTCGATGCCGTTGTCCACGCCATCGTTGTCATGATCCAAATCCTTCGTCTGGCCCGTTGCTCCGTTTGCATTTGCCCAACCCATATAGCCTGCGACACCAGCGGTGGTGACACTCAAGACTCCGTTGCCGGTGAAGTGCGTGTCGTCGATGTGAGTCGCGCCGGAACCGGTGGCTCCCCACGTGCCCGCTGCCTGCTGAGTGGCGCCGAAGTAGAGCTTTTCCACGATGTCGGTCGCACCGGTATTGAGATTCAAGATCGCACCGGAGGCAATCCTGATGGCCGAGGCATCGTCAAATGAGTCCGTCTGCACCGTAAGGGTTCCAGCGTCCACTTTCGTGTCACCCGTGTAGGTAAATGCCGAGGAAACCGTAAGCTGTCCGAGACCCTTCTTCGTCAGGCCGCCATCCACTGGCGCATCAGTCCCGATGTCGCTGTGCATTAGCACCTGGCCAATATTGAGATCGAAGCCGTTGGTATTTATTACCGCGCCACCGTCGCGAACATTCGCGCGGGTAAGGCCGCCCATGAACTGCCCGTAATTGGCCTGTCCCTGGAGCGTTCCGCCGTTGAAGTTGAAGATCGAGGTGCCGGCGACGCCGTTGTTTCCGGCTTCAGTGAAAACAAAGAGGGTGGACAGGGTGCCGCCGTCGAGATTGAAGGTGGCGGTGCCGCCAGTGGCCTCGTCGAATCCCGCTGCCATGCTCAGGCCGCCGTGCCAATTTTCGTTATGCGTGGCGTCGGTCGTCAGGGTACCGCCAGTCATCGTCACCGTACCGACATAGCTGCCGTTGGCATAAACATAGGGGTTTGCTTCCCCGTCACCGCTCCTAAAGCCCGCGGCAATGACAAGCCGGTGATCCATCGCCAGAGTGCCGCCGCTGATATTAAGACTGCCGCTGGAAGGAGAAGTGGCGGACCCAGCCGCAATATCGACACTGGTTTGCCAGCCGCCGACAACTGATATCGAGCCCGCATCGACATTGACTGTTCCCACGTCACCATTCTGCCCACCGATAGCCAGGTGGCCATTTGCATGAACCGTGCCGGTTGTATTGACGTTCAGGACACCGGTTGAATTCCCCCACCAGAAACCCGAACCCACCCGAATGTCGCCAAATGAGCCAGTGGTTAAGCTTGCAGTCCCCGTTATGTTGCAGGTTCCTTTGCCATCTTGACCATATCCAACGATCAAAGGTCCGCCCGGCCAATCGGTATTCGTCACGGTGAGAGCTCCTCCGGTTAGATCCAGGCGACCGGTGGCGGCCCCGTAATTGCCGATCCAAACGGCCTTGGGAGCACCGGTGGGGGTGGCAGAAATAACTGAAAAATTCCCGGCGCCAGCGAAGATATTGGCATCCACACCAGTGGGCACGGCATTGTCGCTCCAGTTTGCGGCCGTGTTCCAATCAGTGCTGGTGCCGCCGCCCCAGTCTGCCGCGTGCAACGTTTGGTCGCAAAAGGTGATGAGGGTTACGGTGAGGGCGATTCGCGCGTTGCGGGACCAATTCAGGTGGTTCATTCGAGTGGGTTTCATGGGTCAGTAGGTTTGGGGGCTGGGAGCCAGGGCAGACGTGAATGAAGCCGGGATCTCTGTGAAGCGGATCGATTGTTCTATCCGTTCCGCCGAGAGTGCGGGCATTCATGATTCACGACGGAGCAAGCTAGCCAATCCTGCCGTCATCGTGCAATGGGTGGGAACACCCATGCCGCTCCGGGGCATCAGTGCCCCCCGGATCGCGCCCGCGCCTACAAATACGATTTGTGGTCGAAGGCGAACTTCAGCAGGCTGTGCGAGCCGTAAATGTTGAGTTTCTTGCAGATGTTGTGGCGGTGATTGTCGACGGTTTTCGTGCTGATTTTCAGCAGTTCGGCAATCTCCTTGCTGGTGCGGTCTTCGGCGATGAGTTTCAGGACGCGCTTCTCGGCGGTGGTGAGGGAGTCGAGGCTGGGTTTGCTGAGCAGCAGGGATTTCACGCGATCCTCGCGGCGGATGCCGATGGTCGCCAGAGCCGGGCTGAAGAATGTTTTTCCATCGGCCACTTCCAACAGCGCGGAGACGACTTCTTCGCCGGCGTTCTCCTTGAGCACGTAGCCCTTCACTCCGATGTCGAGAGCAGCGTTGAACAGGTCCTCGTCGCTATACATGGTTAGAAAAACAATCTGTGAGGAACTCTGGATTTTCCTGAGTTCGCGGGCCATCTGCAGGCCGTTGAGATGCGGCATGTCCACATCCAAAACGATGATGTCGGGCTGCAACTCCGCGGCCATCCGCAGGCCAATCGCGCCGTCCGCGGCTTCGCCGACAATACCAAACCTTGTGTTCTCCCCGATGATTTCGCGGAGTCCGCGGCGAAACACGGGATGATCGTCCACAATCAGCAGTCTCAGTCGGGTTTTCATCATTGCGGCGGTTGGTGCGGTATTTGAATCTGCAGATTAACCCCTTGGCCGGGCACCGAGTCAATTCTAGCAGCGCCTCCCATGATTTCGGCGCGTTCCCGGATGCCGCTGAGGCCGAAACCGGCATCGGACGTGGCCCCCCCCGCGGAGAATCCGCGGCCGTTGTCACGGATCGAGATGGAGAGGACTTCCGGGGTGCTTTTGATCACGACCGTGGCCTCGGTGGCACCGGAGTGTTTGAGGATGTTGTTGATGCCTTCCTGGATGATGCGGTAAACGTGGATCTCGGAGTTGCTGTTGAAGATCCCGTCGATCTCATCCACATGGCACGCGAAGCTAATGGGGTGGCTCTCCGAAACCTTGCGCGTGAGGGCGCGGATGGATTGCGTCAGACCGAGACGGTCGAGCTGATAGGGTCTCAGGTCATGGGTGATTTCCCGGACTTCATCGAGCGCCTGCACCGTAGTGTCGGAAATTTCCTCCAGCCGCTGGCGCACGCCCGATTGATCCGCTATCGAGTGGAGCGCCAAATGGGCCTGGCTCCGGATGACCAACAGGTTCTGGCCAAGGCTGTCATGCAGGCTGGCAGCGATGCGCCGGCGCTCGCTCTCCTGGCTTTCCAACATCCCGCGCGCGAACTCGAGCCGCGATGCCTGTTGCCTTGCGAAACGTCTTTTGAGAAAATCAATGCGCAGGAGCGAAGCGGCCAGGACCGTTAGAAGCAGGCAGATGGCGGTAGCGGTCCGTTGCCACGTCAACCACGGCGGGCCTTGCAGCAGGGCCGCATCGAGCGGCGTCCGCAACAACACTTGCGCCAGAGCCACGGGCGACTTTCCAGCACATTGGGATCCTAAGCTTAGAATTCCACGTGGACAAGTTGT
>JADMIO010932592.1_pt1 | contig 66955 bp, 50 predicted proteins | sample 8958161 | NCBI WGS metagenome assembly JADMIO01 (sample SAMN16585339, study PRJNA669376) | soil metagenome | isolation source: Crop rotation soil | place: USA: Cullars Rotation, Alabama | collected 2011 | reverse complement strand
CCTCCCGCCGCAATTCGACTGGCTGGTTCACTGTTTCGGTTTTGACAACTTTCCGCAGCCGAACAGCCCCGGCCTCCACCTGGCGTTTGCCGACATTGATCGACTCCTGATAGAGCGGGACGATGATGTTTGTACCCGCAGTCGACATGAATTTTTGAGTTTGGTTTCGGTTGAAGCTCTCGGCTCGACTGGTTGATTCTTGGGAGGGCTCATAATAGCTGGCGCCCGAGTAAGTGCCTGGGCGAGGAGAACTGTAATAACTTGCCTGTCTGGCCCGCCGCATGTGGCATCCACTGGCGAGTGTCAGCGCCGCCAAAAGCGCGCTCGCCGTGAAGAGCTGCTGCTGGTGCCCAGATAATCTGGTAATTAATTTAATATTCATAACTTTCGTGATCTACTTAATGGTTTTTCCTGGCGACCGCGTGATCGACACATTTGTCGAGGTTCTGCGAGTCGAATTTGCGTCGTGATTGAGATGCCGGGTGTCTCTCAATATCTGTTGGTGAACAGAGGAACCGACCTGAGTGCCGCGAATTATAAGAGCTGCCTCAGCACCTCAATCCAAGTTAACTCACAATCAATCGAGAGCGAGGCGGGTGTTAGCGGGGGTTGGCTATGGGGCTGAAGGCTAACTTCTGGCGGGCTTAAGACCCCGAGACTGGAGAGGCCGGTTTCACCCGGTCCCCTAAGCTAAAAGCGAATGGATTACCTTGAAACGCAAAACTCGGTGCATGTTTCAGCGGGCATGCTTTTCGTCACGTTAGGAAGTGGACAACGTTACGAGGTCCCAAATCCAACTATCAAACGCACTTGTCTGTTGACCTTCCGAACCGGGCGCATTCTACTGTTTTACATGAGAATTCTGTTAATCATATGCGCCGGCGTTTTTCTTTTGGGTTGCCGAGGCAAGCACAATTCGTCAGTTGATTCAGCGCCTGTGGCGGGCACATTCGATGAGTCTGGCAAACAGAAGCTGATTGTTACCCAGGAAAACAGCCTGATTGGCAAAGTAGCCCTTGTGAGGGCGTCGGAACGATTTGTTGTACTAAATTTCCCTGTTGGCCGGCTGCCCGCTATCGACCAGCACCTCAAGCTCTACCGTGGAGGATTGAAAGTCGGTGAAGTGAAAGTTACCGGCCCGCAATACGATGACAATGTCGTTGCAGACCTGGTGGCGGGCGACTCGGAAGTCGGGGATTTGGTACGAGATAAGTAATTGCTCAGCCGGAACAAGGCGAAAGGGCCGTTGCTACTCCGGTTGCTTGTCAGTCACCGACTCGACCAAAGGTTGCACTGTTTTGGGCAAGGATTTCTTTTGGTAGGGTGAGTGGAGGTTAAAGTAAATCCCGCAAAGAGGCCGCGCAGTATCACTTTGGCTTAAAATTACAGTCACGTGCCGGTCCAAAGCAATGCCGTGCCGGAGCAGTGTTCCCCGGCTTTCATACGCCTTAATGGCCTTTTGCATCAACGAAAGAAGGGATGCTTCAAATTCTTCAGGGATTTTGTCGATGCAGATCACATATCGATCATACGCCCGCATCGCCTCGGTCAATTCGGTTCGAAACATTTCGACAGTCACGCTTTTATAGTAGCGAATCGGCTGAAAAAGTGAAGGTAAAAAGATTCCGTACTAAGCCCGACTGAGCTACCGGGGCGAGCAGAGAACGAAAGCAGTCATCGCCAAATTGAGGATGGCGGATATATCAACACAACCCGGAGCGGAAAATTGCGCGTTCTGGAGGGATCTCGCCTTGGCCGCTTTGACTTTGACGTCAATTAACCAGCTTGTACCCTGCATCGAATCTGTGAGCGCCCAAACCGCCCATCTTAGCCCGGAAGCCAAGGCGTCTTTGCCTCGCCATGTCGCCATCATTATGGATGGCAATGGCCGCTGGGCACGAGAGCGTCACTTGCCGAGAATTGAAGGGCATCGGGCCGGTGCGGAATCAGCACGGGTGATTATTCGCACAGCCGGCGAGTTGGGTATCAAATATCTAACCCTGTATGCATTCTCGGTTGAGAATTGGAACCGGCCCAAGGAGGAAGTGGATGCCTTGATGAAGTACCTGGTCCACTATCTAAAAACAGAGACACCTGAGTTGAATAAAAATAATGTCAGGCTTGAAATCATTGGACAGGTCTATCGTTTGCCTGAAGCAGTGCAGGAACATCTGCAGAAATCTGTGTCCACTCTATCGAGAAATAACGGCCTCACTCTCATCATGGCGTTGAGTTACGGCGGGCGCACTGAAATCGTCGAAGCGGTCCGAAATATTGGAAACAAAATTAAGTCCGGAGAATTGGACCCCGCAGATATTACCGAGCAGGTATTCGCTCAGCATCTTTATACGCGCAATCTTCCGGACCCTGATCTACTGATTCGCACCAGCGGTGAAATGCGGGTGAGCAATTTCTTGCTTTGGCAAATCTCCTACGCCGAGTTGCTGGTAACTAAAACTCTGTGGCCGGATTTCCGCAAACCGCAATTTTATGCTGCCTTGGAGGAGTATAATAACCGGCATCGACGGTTTGGCGGGCTCTGATTTGCGGTAAACGATTAAGATAAAGAATTACGATGAGGAGTAAGGTTCAGGAAAAGACTAAGATTAAGGATGCGCATCACACCCTGAATCTTAGTCATCATCTTCTCCATCTCACCCCGCTCCGCAAACTTCCTAACTATTAACTATTCCAGATGAGCGAGCCATCATCTCCTCCAACATCAAAGGCTAAAGTATTTTTACGCCGGCTCACCAGTTCGCTCGTTTTGTGGACCGTTGTTCTGGCAGGGCTCTTTTCAGACAATCGACTGCTGTCAAACACACTGTTTTTGAGCATTATCGTACTGTTGGCTCTAGCTGGCCTGGCTGAATTTTATGGGATCGCGGAAAAACGAGGTTTAGTTTGTTTCAAATGCTGGGGCATTGCAGGGGGTGTTCTTCTGATGGTGGGAACATTTTTGAATCTGACCGGCAAGTTGGGCACCTCAGGTTCGCCTTCGCGAGTGAACGATTTTGAAACCAGTTTTCTGATCCTTTTCGTTCTTGGGCTCTGTGTCCGCCAGTTTTTCTCGGCTTCAAACCCGGCAGGTATCTTGGCGATCTCCACCACCCTTTTTGGGCTGATGTATGTTCCCTGGTTGTTGAATTTTATTCAGAAGATCAATTTCTTTCCTGGTGTGCAAGGCAATTACTACCTTTTGTACTTTGTTTTGATTACCAAGTTCAGCGATACCGGCGCCTACACGATCGGCTCTCTTTTTGGGAAACACAAAATGATCCCGAGAATCAGTCCGGGCAAAACCTGGGAGGGTTTTGCCGGCGCCATTTTGGTTTCGATGTTAGCCAGTGTCATTTTTGTTCAATTGCTTGGGAACAAGATGGCTGGAATGAACCTGGCGCATGCCATTATTCTAGGAGCAATCCTCGGAGTGTCCGCGGTGGTGGGTGACTTGATTGAATCCCTGTTCAAACGGGAAGCGGGAATCAAGGACTCCGGCAAATGGTTTCCAGGAATTGGGGGTATTTTGGATCTACTCGATAGTTTGCTTTTCAATGCCCCGATCATGTACCTGTATCTGCGTCACATTTTGACCAGATGATCTCAGGATCGGATGCAAGTAGCGGTCCTTAAACAATAATGAAGAACATCGTTCTGCTTGGCAGTACCGGGTCAATTGGCACCAGCACCCTCAAAGTCGTGGAGGATTTGCCGGACCGGTTGCGCCTGGTTGGCATGGCGGCGGGGACCAATGCCGAAATGCTTCTCAACCAAACACTGAAGCACCGGCCTAACGCCATTGCCATTTCCGATCCCGCCAAAGCAACAATGCTGCAAGAGAAGCTCGGCACTGCCACTCAGGTTTTTTCCGGGCCAGAGGGTCTGGTCAAAATGGCAACATTGCCTGGGGCCGATATCGTGGTTATCGCCATTGTCGGTACCGCCGGCTTGCACCCGGCACTTGCCGCTATCCGCGCCGGAAAGGATATTGCCATTGCCTCGAAGGAAATCCTCGTGATGGCCGGAGAAATCGTGATGAGTGAGGCGAGAAAACACGGTGTGCGCGTGTTGGCTGTTGATAGCGAGCATTCCGCTATTTTTCAATGTCTGGACGGAAAACCGCCCGATTCGGTCCGGCGCCTTTGGCTGACAGCCTCAGGAGGACCTTTCCGGGCGACACCCACAGCGGAATTCGCCAGTATCACAGTTGAGCGTGCATTGAAACACCCTTCCTGGGTTATGGGACGGAAAATCACGATCGATTCAGCCACCTTATTCAACAAAGGCCTGGAAATGATCGAGGCACGGTGGCTTTTCGACATAGAAATGGAGCGTGTCTCAGTGGTTGTCCATCCACAAAGTATTGTACACTCGATGGTGGAATTCATTGATGGTTCAATGCTGGCTCAACTGTCAACTCCTGATATGTGTCTCCCGATCCAATATGCCCTTACGTATCCCGAGCGGGCGTTCAGCGAAAGGGTCCAAACCAACCTGGCAACGCTCGGCACATTAACCTTCGAAAATCCTGACACTCAACGATTTCCGGCTTTAAACCTCGCGCGCAGGGCAGGGGAGGTGGGCGGCACCTTGCCTGCCGTTCTCAATGCCGCGAATGAAGTTGCTGTCGAGCAGTTTTGTAATGGTCGAATAAGTTTTCCGCAAGTTTCTGAAACGGTTCGTTTTATCATGGAGCGTCACCAAGTCATGTCGCATCCGACTCTGGACCAAATTCTTGCGGCAGATGCCTGGGCCCGGCGCGAATCCGTCACCTAATTCATCAGGATTGATACTGGCGCTAAGCCTGCTATATTCTTGCGTCCCTCGTTTGGGATTGTCTTTGTAGCCACTGATTATGTCGATTTTAAAAGTAATCTTTATCTTCTTGGAAGTGCTGCTGTTGTTTAATCTGCTTATCTTCGTGCACGAATTGGGACATTTCCTGGCTGCGCGCTGGCGTGGTTTGAAGATCGACCGGTTCGCAATCTGGTTCGGCAAGCCGATTTGGAAGACGAAAATAAATGGAGTTGAATACGCTCTGGGTAGCATTCCTGCTGGAGGGTATGTTTCACTACCCCAAATGGCCTCGATGGAGGCAATCGAGGGCAAGGGCGAAAGCTCCGGGCAACCGCTCCCGCCCATTTCTGCTTTAGACAAAATCATTGTCGCTTTCGCCGGCCCTTTATTCAGCTTTTTGCTCGCACTGACGTTTGCCGTGGTGGTCATGATCGTCGGACGGCCAGTGAGTGAGGCGGAAACCACGACCATCATTGGCTATGTGGAAAAAGACAGCCCTGCTGAAAAAGCGGGTTTGTTGGCTGGGGACAGGATTCTTGAGGTGGATAACCGCCCGGTGACAAAGTTCGGAGGAATGGGCAGCAGTGTTACCTGGAGAATCGTCCGAAGCGAGGGTGTCAGGGTGCCGATAAAAGTTGAACGAGACGGCAAAATTCTGAATTTGGTTGCGGAACCTGCCAAAGACGAAACCAAATTCTGGCAGCGCAAGGGATTGCGTCAGTTAAAAATTGCTCCGGCAGTTTCTTCGATCGTTGCTGAGGTAATGACCAACAGCCCCGCTGCATTGGCCGGGCTGCGTATGGGAGACCAAATCCTGGAAGTAAATGGCAAAAAGCTCAATCATTTCGGTGAACTGGGTGAATTTGTCGATAGTCATCCAGGCGATCGTCTGACTTTGAATGTGCAGCGGCAGGCGAAACGTTTTGACATAGCGCTAACCCCAGAAAAACCAGTCAGTCCTCCAAATGAAAAGCCTCGGGTTGGGATCATATGGGACGCTAATGGCAAAACGACCCTGGTTCATCCAGGAGCCATTGAGCAAGTCAATTCCAGCGTGTCTGCCATGCTGGAAACTTTCGGTGCACTTTTTGCCCGTAAATCTGATATCAAAGCCCAACATTTGGGGGGTGCAGTAAAAATCATGGATGTTTACTACCGTCTGTTCAGCAGTGAGCAAGGATGGCGTTTGGCAATTTGGTTCAGCGTTCTTATGAATGTAAACCTTGCCTTGTTGAACATGCTACCCATTCCCGTGCTGGACGGCGGCCACATTCTGTTGGCCATCATTGAGGGGATTCGTCGCCGCCCGATCAGCACCCGAATCCTAAGTTCGATTCAAACCGGTTGCGCTGTGCTGCTCATTGGTTTCATGGTTTACATTGCCTTTTACGATGTGCAGGATTTGCCTTGGAAACGGAGCAAAGAAAAACCGGTGGAACTGCGGTTTGCACCGAAAGCTCCCGAGCAGCAGTAAGTTCTTCATTGCGGTAGGAAACCGTCTTTGAGAACACAATCATTATGAGCGGCGCCAAATCCTTTGAGCTGATCACCGAACCGCCTTCTGCGGGGACCAATGGAAAAGCTAAGACCTATTGTACCTCACCCTTCTTTTATAACAGGCGTCTTACCCGGGAGGTGGTCGTAGGTGATCCGCAGCGGGGGGGCGTGATCATCGGCGGAGGCCATCGAGTGGTTGTGCAGTCCATGCTCACCTGCGATACCATGGATACTGCTCAGTGCGTCAAGCAAACGCTCGATTTAGTGGCGGTTGGTTGCCAGATCGTGCGCATTACAGCTCCGACAGTTAAAGATGCCGCCAATCTGCAAAATATCGTTGCAGCATTGCGCACACAATCCTGCTTCGTTCCCATTGTTGCCGATATTCATTTCAAGCCTGAAGCAGCCATGGAAGCCGCCAAATGGGTGGAGATGGTGCGTGTCAATCCAGGTAATTACGCCGATTCCAAAAAATTCCTCATTAAAGAATACACCGACGAACAGTACGCCGCGGAACTCAAGCGAATCGAAGAGAAATTTACGCCTTTGGTGAAGCTATGCCAGCAGCTCGGGCGCGCCATGCGCATCGGCACCAATCATGGTTCTTTAAGCGACCGGATCATGAACCGGTTTGGTGACACGCCACTTGGCATGGTCGAAAGCGCGTTGGAATTTGCACGTATCGCTCGCAAAAACGACTTTCATAACTTCAAATTCTCGATGAAAGCGAGTAACCCGAAGGTAATGATTGAGTGCTACCGATTATTGGTGGCTCGACTTGGACAGGAAGGTGCTGACTGGAATTACCCAATTCACCTGGGCGTTACCGAAGCCGGGGATGGTGAGGATGGACGTATCAAGAGCGCAATCGGAATTGGCTCGTTGTTATGCGACGGGTTGGGCGACACCATCCGCGTGTCATTGACTGAGGATTCACCGCGCGAAATCGAAGTGTGCAAGGATTTACTTGAGCAAATCCCGAAACTTTCGATCGAAGTCAGTCCCAACTCCAGCCTGGCGGATTGGGCCGAGAGCCAGCCGAAATCTTTTCCGTTCGATCCTTTCAATTATTCTCGCAGGCCTACACCGGAAATTGAACTAAACGGCGGAATCAAATGCGGCGGTGACCAAACCATCCGTGTGGTGGTCACCCAGGCTACCTGGGACAAGGTTGCCCCAAAAATACGTCCGAAAGATGATGTCAGACCCGAGGCGATTTACGAGAACCTGAACGTTGCTGAAGTTGATCCAAGACAAGATTTGGACATCAACTGCGATTCGCAACTGGTGACTGTCCGAGATTCTATCAACCTGCCGGCAATCACGGCTTTTCGGTTGTTGGCTGCGAAGCTGAAACGCTTAGGGCGTAATAATCCTGTCTTGCTGAAGGATTGTCTGCACATGGAAACATCTCCACTCGAGCCGAAAATTGCATTGCTTCGGGCTTCCGTTGTTATTGGGGCGCTGTTGGCTGACGGGATTGGTGACGCTATTTTGATTCGCGGGGAGCCTGGTGCTGGCCAATCGCTGAGGCTCGCTTACAACATCCTTCAAGCGGCAGGATGCCGTTCGTTCAAGACCGATTATGTGGCGTGCCCTTCCTGTGGCAGGACATTGTTCGATCTTCAGAGTGTCACCGCACGCATCAAAGCCCGAACAGAGCATCTAAAAGGAGTCAAGGTCGCGATTATGGGCTGTATTGTTAACGGCCCGGGAGAAATGGCTGACGCGGATTTTGGTTATGTCGGAGGAGCGCCGGGCAAAATCAACCTGTACGTCGGCAAAAAGCCAATCAAATTTAATATTCCTGAAGCCGAGGCTGTTGAACGATTGGTCGATCTTATCAAAGAACATGGCAAGTGGGCGGAGCGGGACTGCTGATCATCCAGGGATCGTCCGCGACCGCAGCAATTTTCCCCACGCAGCAAGCTTCAGGGAACTTACTGTGGTGCTTCTTTGCGGATGATGATTGCTGTGCCGGAAGACGGGCGCACTCCGGGAAGTAGTTGATGGTTACGTTTCAGGGAACCAATTCCAGGCTCAGACCGAAGCAAGCGCTGCCGCTCTGCCCTTTGGTATTTTTCCGAGATGATAAATCAGAAATCCGTGGAGGAACTGTTGCACTTCTGTGAGCTGTGAGCGTCCCAAATCCAGGCGTACTATCTCAGCCCAATCAGGTCCATACAAGGCGTGGACCATTTCTTTCCCCTGCGGGGTGAGCCGGCTCCGGTCCAAGTCAGGTTTCAGCCCAAGTTCACTCAACAGTTGGAGTTCAAAGGCGACGATGGTTTGCGGAACGGGTGATCGTGTGGGCAGGGCAGCTAACAATTCTTTGAGTAACTGAAACACAACGGGAACAGGGGTTTCAATTTCGGTGGTTTGTTCGATTAAAGCGGTGCAGTAAGAGACTTGTTGAAGATAGGTTAGGTCTGTTCGCAAAAAGCTATGGGTTTGGCATAAACTGACTTCGCGCAGGGCGTGGAGTTCTGACCGTCGACTGCGTCTGAACGTAAAATCGACTAAATAAAAAAGGTCGAGCTTACCACGAAAAGGGGACCTTGGCTGGCGAGCTCCTTTGGCAACTGTTGCCAGACGCCCGAGCTCTGGTGTAAGCCAGCGAACGATTAGACTCGTTTCGGTGAGTGGATGAATCCGCAGAATAATGCCCTGAGAACGATCATCCATGTAAAAGCGTGTCACGCTCGCGCATTGGCACCGACGCCTCGGGAGGAATAGCGCCCAGGCTTACGATGAATTTGATGCCCTCAGCCACGGACATATCCAGTTTTTTCACGTCTCTTTCGGGCACCAAAACCAGAAACCCACTGGTGGGATTGGGAGTGGTTGGAATAAACACGCTCAAGGTCCTCTCACCACCATGGAAACTTTCATTCTGTTCGCCGGTGACGAAGCCTACGGTCTGCTGACCCGCGCGTGGGAATTCAACCAAAACAACCTGTTTGAAAGCGGACTTGTTTGAAGTGAATGCCTCGTTAACTTGTTTGATAGTAATGTAGATCTTGTTGAGCAGCGGCACACGTCGCAAAGCCTGGTCCATCAGCTGAATAACCTTTTTCCCTACATAGTAACGAGTAAGCTTTCCTGCGACGCTGATCAGCAACACTGCCAGGAGCAAAGCGGCCAGGCTCCAATACCAGTACATCGGTCCTTCGCCTTTGTTCCTGTGGGTGAGCGTGCTCGGCAGAAAAAACAGAAGTGTGTCTGTGATATCGGCAACCCGGCTGACAAGCCACAACAGCACCACCACCGAGGCTATTGCCGGCAGCAACACTGCGAGCCCGGTAAAGAAGTTCGCACGCCAACGCCCAAAAAGGGTCTTGTTCACACGGACAATACTTGTTGATTACGTCGTATTGGAACAGTCTAAACCGTTCTCCATTTAGATTAACAATTGGATCACGCTTTTTGTGGCAGATAGGCTCCACATTTTGTTTGTTGCGCCTTGTTTATAGAGTTTTCAATAGCCCATAAATTCCGACCGCCAATGCACCCAGTGAATCGCCGGCTATCAAACCACCGCCGACCAATGACATTGTGTTCATATCGGCTGGCAATTGACCCTCCGCTACCTTCTTGCCTGACCCAAATCTTTTTTGACTGACCTCAAAAAGCGATCCGCCAATCCCTCCAGCTGCCCACCAAAGCACAGCAGGCAGTTCGACGAAACCGCCGAATGAAGAAGCATAAGGGCTGGGCAGCAGCACGGCGTCGATCAGAAAATCAATCGTTTGTCCATTAAAGGATCCTTCGGCAAATCTTTTGTAACTGGGCTGGCGTTTGATCAACTTTCTTGTCACATCCATTAACAAGCCAACAAGAATTCCAAGTCGCAGTGCTTTCATCACATGCGGTTTCGGATCCGTGATTCCTTTAAGAGCGCCTACCATTTTGTAGGTCATGGCTGATTGCCATTTTTGTACTCCTTCGACATGTGGGTTGCTGAATTGGTCTGCCTTCAACACCGGGTATGCGTTCATAAAAAGCTTGGCTAGTGCGACTGCAAGGAGCGCTCCCATCAATACACCAATGACCTGGTAGCGAAACTGAACGATGCGGTTAGTCCCGAGCCGCCATCCCGTGGAACGGTCCTGCTGCATATCGCAGCCAACATTGCACGAAATAAAAACAATGGCGGCGCAAAGCAAGCCAGTGGTGGGGTTGTTCAACCCAAAGGCGACCAGGACAAAAACGGTCAGGACAAAAGCACTGGAAATCGGGTTCCAGTCTGAAATTCCCTGTGAGATGCCGTTCACCAGAACAAATAAGAAAGAAAGGCCCAGTGCCAGCAACAGCAGAAAAATCGGCTGACCCATGCTGAAATGGCCAATGCAGACGACTGCGCAAGCCCAGAAGATCACCCAGAGAACCAGTTTGAACCAGTTCACCCGCTTCCAGTCATCAGCCGGTTTGCTCGTTTGAGACGTTTTTTCCGAGAATCGGCGGACCGCCTCTATCAAAATGATAGCTAAATCGATAATCGCCGCGCCAAGGATCGTTCCGAGCGAGATAATAAAGCCGATTTTCCGATACGACTCCTCCGGCGCCAGCCAATGAATCGATCTCAGGTAAGGGGTTAACGCGTAGCCTGCCAAGCCCACCACCAGGGCAGGGATAGCTATGCGAGCCCCAACAATCAGTCCCGCTCCAATGGTCGATGCGGAAATGCCGATCTTATCGATTCGCTGCAGGGTGAACTCGGAAAGTCCAAACTGTGCAAACCAGGGGATGTTCAGAGCAAAAAGATTTGCCAGAAAACCGGTCAGCATCCCGCCTCCCAGTTTTCCGATAGAGCGCTTGAGCAAATTTTTGTCGGTGAGCGCGCGGAGGATGTTCGCGACTGCAAATCCGGACGGGTATGCCAGTTGCATGCGATCGACCAGTAACGGCGTGTAAAGCATCCCAACCCCGGCGCCAAACATTCCAATAGATGTCATGTAAAGGGTCAGTTGCCAAAAGGGCGGTTCCGGAAGACCGAGCCAAACCATCGCCTGGGCCAAAACAGCCATGCCACACAGACCAGCGACCGATGCTGCCATCGTTTGCATGTAGTTGGCACCGTGTTTGCCTTCTGGTCCATATGGCAGAGTAACTGTGCTTCCTAAGATGCCCGCCAGAACCTGGCCACCGATAAAAAAGCCGATGGAAAAATTCATGAAAGCGGCGGAGATGCCGCCCAGTGGGCCAAGTATGAAGATTGCCACACAAGCCAGCATGATGTGATAAGCTGGCGAACCGATGCGCGGCAGAAACGATTTAGATCCGTGGTGTGACTCAGTGGTCATTCTGCGCGGCATGCTGCCTCAAAAGTTTGCTCGCGGAAAGAAGTAAGCATTCCGGGAGCACACGGTGCAAGTTCGGCTTGCGAATAGGGTGTGTGCAACGTATGTACTGGCTATGGTTTGTTCTGAAATTTGCGTGGACAGTTTTCTGGCGACACACCCCTGCCAGGTCGTCAACGGTTGACGTCGTGATGAGTTCCAAAGGAGAGAAAAGGAGTTCGGGTCAAACGTCTGCGGAACCTGAGTTCGACAAAACAAACCTCGCCGATCGCTGGCCGCAGCAGATCAAATATATCGTTGGTAATGAAGCGTGCGAGCGTTTCAGCTATTATGGCATGACCAGCATTCTCGCTGGTTATATCAGCGGGGAAATTGCCAAAGGCGGCTTAGAGCAAAGTCCCGATTCAGCTACGAGCATCATTCACACTTTCAAGTTCGTTAATTATTTCATGCCTTTGTTTGGGGCGTGGCTTTCTGACAGGATCATCGGGCGGTATCATACCATATTATGGGTGTCCCTGTTCTACTGTGTGGGGCATGGAGTTTTGGCCTGCAGCGATCTTGCGGTCACAGTTCATGCGAAATTGATGATCCTTTTTGCCGGACTTGGGCTAATCGCATTTGGCTCCGGGGGCATTAAGCCGTGTGTATCGGCTTTTGTCGGCGACCAGTTTGGACCAGACCAATCACATCTTTTGCAAAAGGCATACGGTGCCTTCTACTGGTCCATCAATCTGGGCTCGTTTTTCTCCTTTCTGGTAATCCCCTGGATCAAAAATCATCATGGATATAGTTGGGCTTTTGCAGTTCCGGGGATTGCTATGGGGCTTGCGACACTGGTTTTCTGGATGGGCACTCGCTATTACGTGCGGAAGCCCCCAAGCCGTGAAACAAGAACCGCAGGTTTTTTTCAGATATTCTGGCATGCTCTGACAAAAGGCAGCAAAGCCCCTGGAGAAGGGTTTTGGGACAGAGCGCGGGGCCGATTCAGCGAACAGGAAGTCCAGTCTGCCAGTTCCGTGGGACCCATACTCGGTATCTTTGCTCTTGTTCCGATCTTTTGGGCCTTATTTGATCAGACGAATTCCACCTGGGTATTGCAAGGTGAGAAGATGGTTCCGATGACTGTTAAGTTGATGAATTGGACGTGGAAAATTGGCGCGGAAGAGATGCAGTCAGCTAATCCCGCGTTGGTAATGATTTTGGTCCCGCTGCTAACTCTTGGGCTTTATCCTCGGCTCGGCAGGCTGGCTACCCCTCTCAAACGGATGAGCATCGGGTTGTTTCTTACGGCTGCTTCATATGTTATTGTTGCCCTCCTCCAAAAGCAGATCGAATCGGGTGCGCAACTAAATGTCGCCTGGCAAACACTGCCTTATCTCGTGCTCACAACTGCCGAAGTTTTGGTCTCAACGACCGGTTTGGAGTTTGCGTTTACCCAGGCGGGGCCTTCCATGAAGAGCACGATCATGAGCTTTTGGTTGCTCACGGTAGCGTTCGGTAATTTACTGGTCACTGCCATTACCAAACTGCTCTCCAGTTCAGGCGCAGCGGGCCACGCCAGTTCAGTGAGCACCTCGCGTTTCTTGCTCTATGCCGGCGCGACTTTTGCCGTCGCCATTGTCTTCAGTATCGTCGCGGCATTCTATCGCTATCGCGAACAAGGTGCAGGGGCGAAATCTTGAATAGTCGTTCTGTAGGCTATTGCAGGCACACGTTGAGGTTTCAAGTGTATGGGGAATGGTGAACTGAGGTGTCAGGTCCCTGATTTATTTTCCGAATAACTTGGAAATTATCTCCGGTCCGTTTTCCCAAAAAATCAGAAATACTCCCATGATCGACCCGCCTGCTATGACTCCTGAAGCTACGGGATAAGTGAACTCCTCAGCCGATTCCTTGGATTTTCTTTGCCAAATCCAGGCAATGAGTGCACCGAGGAAAAACAAAACGCCATAGTACCATTGGAAAACCCACGCCAGGCCAACCGCTGCCGCCGAAGGAATATACTTTTGCTGTCGTGGGAATAGCACAGGGAGCACGGCTAAAAGAACGCCCACTAAGCCTCCAATGATGATCAGCCAAACTTTGAGCGGTTCCAACGCAGCTAAACCTTTGCTCAAAGCCTGCGCAACAGCCGCCCAGGTCTGTGCTGCCGGCGCCGGAAACTGTTTCCCGCCCAGCGCTTTCGCATTTGGCACCAGCACCGCAAACGTGCAACAGGTTGCCGCAGTGCCGATAAAAATTCCTGCGAATTGAGCAAGGAACTGTTTTCGAGGGTTTGCACCTAAAAGATAACCGCTTTTTAAATCGGTTAACAAATCGGCTGCAGAAATTGCGGCTCCTCCAGTGATGTTGGCGCTAATCAGATTGACATTCATATTACCGGGATTGAGGGCACCAAAAATCAGTTGGGTCACTTTGCCCATGGGTCCCTGCGGGGTCGTGTCTGTCTCGCCAGTCACCCGGCAAGCGACCAGGGAAAGGGCGAAAGAAAGGATGACCGCCACGGTGCTTTGCCATACCGGCATGTCAAACGAGGTATTCGCCAGCCATGCTAACGCCACCAGCGAAATTAATTGTCCGGTGATAACCCACGAAGCGGGCGTTTCAATCGCTTCCATCTCGCTGGGGCGAGCAGCTTTCGATGGTTTGAAGGCAAGCCCGCGGAAAGCACTTAACGCCGTGCGCCATTGAAAGGCAAACTGCAGCAAACTCGACGTGACCATGCACGATGTCCCCGCCCAAAGCGTCCACTGCACACACGCTCTGAATCCGCCGCCAATGATCACGCCTTGTTGCTGTAGAATCGGAACAAAGATCATCCAGCAGATTGTGCCACTGATCAACATACTGATGCACACGCGCAACCCGGTGAGGGCGCCGGCAGCGACAAAGACAGCGTCCCAACTGAATTCGACTGTGCGGCCAATCCAATCTTTGCCCAAGAGCTTTGAACTCAAATTGCTCAGCAAGGTGGAACTGGCGATGTCATCGAGAAAATTGAGGGAGGAAAGCTTTCTGCTGAGCACACCAAACCCATCTGCCCAAAACTTATCGAGAGCTGCCAGAATGCCGGCAATCCCAAGCGCCTTGGCCGCCCGCATACCTTTGGCACCTTTCGAATAAAGGGCCTGAAGGGTTTCTGCCGAAGCAATGCCTGTGGGAAAACGCAATTGCTCAATATTGATCATCTGCCTTTTCATGGGGACTGCCATGGTCACTCCCAATAAAGCGACAAAAAATACCCAGGCTAAAGTGAGGCCAAGCGGCAAGGGATGACCATTGAGAAGCACAAAAGCGGAAAAAGCCGAAACCAAAGTGCCACCGGTTGAATACCCCGCGGCACTGGCCGTCGATTGCATGCAATTGTTTTCCAGAATTGTCATTCTTGTTTTGGCTATACCTGCGCGGCAAAGCGCTTCCCAGATGGCAAAGGAAAGAATACAGGCTGTTACAGAAACACCGAACCCCCAGCCTGCTTTCAAACCGATGTAAAGATTGGTGAGGGAAAGAACTGCGCCAAGCACAGATCCCATAAGAATGGCGCGCCAGGTCAACTGAATCATGCTGTCACCGCGCCCCTTATAAACCTTCTCGAACCACTGCCTTTCAATTTCCTCCGGCGTGCCGACAAAAGGCTCGATTTGCAATTTGAAATCGGGGCTGGCGCTCGCGGTCGGCTCAACTTTGGACAGAGGCGCCGGCTTTTTTTCAGAATCTGCTCTCATCGGGTTAATTCAAAAAAATTGGAGGTTGGATTTACCCATAACCGGTTCCGTTGGTCCGAGTGCCATGACCCGGTGTAGAAGTGGGTCAATCGGCGGGCAACGATGCTTCGGAAGCCGGGTTCGACTGTATGCACAAGCGCCTGTCTTTTTTGGGTCAAAGCAGCTTTAGCTCTTTCCAATTAAAGGCGCCACTGCGTTCGCCATTTCAGAAGGATGGTGCCGAGTTTGGAGTTTATCAAGGTGCAAAACAAAAAGGGCTGAACGTCTGGAGGATTTGCGCGTTAAACAGTCGACTTGTTAGAACTGGTTTAATTATACTTTGGCAGACCCGGGTGAGCGCCTTGTCATTAATGACCAAATAGAATGCAAGCAGCATCGATAAGGGCATCGCGACGCAGAAGTCGACTGAGGTGCGGAGGTCATTCGAGTTGCGTAAATTCTTTGAACGAACGCCTCGTTCCTGATACTCTATCGGCAGGAGCTACCCTGATTATGCGACCTTTGGCAGCCTCTTGTGTAGACGGCTTGAAATCATGAGCGACCCAGGTGCACCATTAGCAGCATCGCAACCACCTGGTCCCCAGGAATACAAACTTTCGGATAGTTTAGCACGACTTTGTCTGCCTTCAGATCGTCAGGATTCCTGCCGAACGCTGGCGTGGGTTGATTCAGTTTGTATTCTGTTCCTGGCCGTTGGGATGGTCGGCCTCAAGTCGCCCGAGGTGACCGAAAGAAAAGTCAGCACGCCTCCGGACATCGTTCCTGTTATCTTTAATCCCCCGGTAGAGCAGCCAAAACCGCAACCGCTGGTTCAGCAGGAGCAACCGAAAAAGGAGCAGCAGGAAACCACAATCGAGGCACCCAAGGTGCCAACCGTGGTAGCAGCCAACACCCCGAATGTAGCCTTTGCAGTCCCTGTTGAAGGGCCGGTCGTGCTCGCTCCGGTTAACCGCGCGCTGCCTCCTCCGCCAGTGACGCAGGCCTCTGCGCCAGGGACAACGCCCGCAAAACCCAAGACCTTCGTCCCCGGTGGCGGTGAAGGCGGCACTTTCCCCTGGCCGACAAGTTACCCTCGAGAAGCAATCGCACAGCGCCTGCAGGGAACAGTAATGCTCTATGTGATGGTGGACGCAAATGGAATCCCCGCCCAGGTTGATGTTAAGGAAAGTTCCCGCCATTATGTTCTGGACCGTTTTGCTTCCCAATGGGTCAAGACTCGGTGGCGCTGGTTACCGGGAGAACGAAGAGAATTTTTCGTTCCGTTTCAGTTCAGTCTCACAAACGGTTGATTTATGGAGCACACAACAGCCAGGCTCGCGTTTCCGGCTCGCATGAACACCAAATGAAGATAAGAATCGTAGGTATATGCTGGGAAACATACTTGTAGAACGCTTTATTGCCGGGGGGCCAATCATGTGGCCAATCCTGATCTCAGCGATCGTCGCAGTCGCTGTCGTCGGTGAGCGAACCATTTGGTGGCTGCGAGAAAGCCGCAAACGGGATCCACATACACTCGAAAAAATTTTCGCGGCGCTTGAAAATCGCGACTTTGGTGAAGTTGCGCGATTGTCCAAGGACTCGGAGGATCCTGTGATCCGCATGATTTGGCATGGGATGAACCATTTTCATTCCTCCTTGCAGGGAGCGTTGCAGGTTGCTGCGGGGGTTGAGTTGCAGAAGGCTGGGCGCTTTCTGACCGTGATGGATACGCTTGTAACGCTAGCACCCTTGTTGGGCTTGCTTGGCACCGTTTCGGGGATCTTTCGTGTTTTCCTTTCACTGGGAGGCGCAACGGTTGAAGGGGCGACTCATCAAATTACGGGCGGTATCGGCGAAGCTCTCATCGCGACAATGTGCGGATTGGCCATCGCCATTATTGCCCTGATCCCTTTCAACTATTTCACGCGGAAGCTGGCGCAATTGCAATTTGATCTGGAGTCGGCTGCCACAAATGTTGAAATCATGGTGTTGTCTGCAAAGCAAAAGGGATTCGACACGATGGAATTTCGGCAAGAAGGCGCTGCCAGGCACTGATGGCAGGGTTGCTATGAAAGTAGGTTCGCTGTTTCCTCATAAAAGGGCACGCATCGAGATCATTCCACTGATCGATATCATGTTCTTTTTGCTCGCCTCGTTCATGCTGGCGAGCCTGGCATTGATTCGTCTGCAATCCATCAAAATGGATTTGCCAACTGGCCAACAAGCTACCACTAATCGAAAGGAGATCGTGAATCTGACGGTGAAAAAAACCGGCGATATTTACATCGAGAACAAAACGATGATGAGTTCGGTGGAGTTGCACAACTATCTTTCAAATCAATTTCGACTCAATCCGCGTCTGGCGGTTTACATCACAGGGGAACCCGATGCGACTCATGGACAAATGATCGATACTTTGGATTTTGTCAGGCAGGAAGGCATCAAAAAAGTTTCCTTTGCAATCAACGCCCCCGCGCCTGAACCCGAACCTTAGCATGAAAATCAGGTCGCCAATTCCGGAAAGGAGAGCTCGAGTTGAGATCATCCCACTGATTGATATTATGTTTTTTCTGCTAGCCTCCTTTCTGATGGCCAGCCTGAGCATGATGCGGCTGCAGTCGATAAAAATGGATCTGCCCAGTGCCTCGACAGCTCAACGCGATTTTAAGCCTGATATCGTGAATATCGCCGTTCAGGCAAATGGAGGGATTTTTTACGAAAAGCAGAGGATTACACTAGATGACCTGCAGAAGGTGCTGGCCGAGGCTTACCGTAAGAATACCAATGTTCCTGTGTATCTCAGTGGAGACAAAGAAACCCGGCACGGGAATATCAGCGTCGTATTGGACCTGGTGCGGCGGCAGGGAATTCAGAAAATCTCATTCGCAGTCTCACCTGCGCCGCCATCTGTGAAGTGATCGCAACCCAACCGAAGCTGCCAACATGACTTTAGATGAAAGAAATCAAACTTACGCCTTCGGCTGTCCCAACCTTCTGGTGCCTGTAATCTTATTCTGTTTGGTGCAACCTTTGATAGCGGCAGAACAGTCATCCGGACGGCGCAAATCGGACGGCTCTGCGTCGGTGGCGATGTCTATCCTGCGCCTTAATTGCTTAAGCTGCCATAACGAGGAGAAAAAGAAGGGCGGTTTACAATTGACCTCTCGCGAGAATGCTTTGAAAGGCAGTGACAACGGCCCCGTGCTTGTGCCTCGGCAGGCCGACAAAAGTTTGCTGATGAAAGTGCTCCTTCCAGACTCTGATCCGCACATGCCTCCCAAAAAGCAACTTCCGGAAAAAGACTTAACCGCTTTGCGCCGCTGGATCAACGCCGGTGCAACGTGGGATGCAAAAGCGCTGGCGGAAAGCTCCTCGGATACAAAGCCGATTCAACTCGGCACTCTCCCAGGTTCTTACCACCCGGTTTTGGCGCTGGCCTTGGCCCCGGATGAAAAGCGGCTGGCAGTTGCGCGGGCCAATTGTGTTTATGTTTACGATCTGAGCCAGACGAACTATCCTATTGCTGCTCGATTGGAAGGTTCTCCAGAAGCGATCCAATCCTTGAGCTGGAGCCGGGATGGTCAACGGCTCGCCGCGGGCGGTTTCCGACGCATTGTGCTGTGGAGCGCGCCAGGCCTGACACAGCAAATGGAGATCACCAACCAGCTGGCTGGACGGATTACTTCGCTGCAATTTACATCCAATAGCACCGCGCTGTTGGCATCGGACGGCATCCCAACCAGGAGCGGTGTTATTCATCTGTTATCCATCGGCGCTGAAACAAATCATTCGATTGCATGGCTCGCCCACAAAGATTCAATTTATGCACTTTCTTTGAGCCCTGAGGAGAAGCGCCTGGCTACTGCCGGCGCCGACAAAGTCATAAAAGTCTGGGACATGACCACTCAGAAAGAAATCGCCAAGCTGGAAGCACACACAGGGCATGTTCTTGCACTGGCGTTTAGCCCGGACGGAAACATGCTCGTCAGTGGCAGTGCGGATAAGATACTGAATTTTTGGGACACCACGAATTGGCACCAGGCGATCACATTGAACAATCACCCGGCTCCTGTGACCGGCCTGGCCTGGACTTCGGACGGCAAAAGTCTGATGACCACCTGCGAAGATGGCATTGCGCGGCGGTTCACGGAATTCAAGACCCACGCCGGAGAACAGAGTGGCGGCGGAGCCCAGGAACGCGCGTGCGAAAAAGCCGCGGACGTTCTTTACTGCCTGGCCACGACTGCTGATGGAAAAACTGTCTTTGGCGGTTGTCATAACGGCCTGGTCTATGTCTGGAACGCCGAAGGAAAAATAACAGCAACTTTCGGCTCACCGGAAAAAGAGGTGGCCGCCGGCATGGATAGATTGAGCAAATGATGCTGATTGCAATTGTTCTGCGCTTCACGCAATTTTCCATTGCGCCCAGCCATGTCTAACCCACACTCCTCGGCTAAATCTATGAAGAGACTTCTTCCATTCACACTTGTAACCGTTTTGGCCGTTTTGTGCGCGAGCTCTTCTCCGGCTGCCACTGACACACGTTGCTACGAAATGCGCATCTACTACGCCGCGCCGGGCAAATTGGAGGACCTCAACACCCGTTTTCGCGAGCACACCTGCAAACTGTTCGAGAAACACGGTATCGTGAACGTCGGCTATTGGCAGCCTTCCACCAATAACGAGAATAAACTGATTTATCTCCTCGCTTATCCCAGCCGGGAGGCGCGGGACCAATCCTGGAAAAACTTTTTGGCGGATCCCGATTGGAGGACTGCGCAGAAAGAATCGGAGAAAAACGGGAAACTTGTGGCAAAAGCAGAATCCATATTCCTCACTGCCACCGATTTTTCTCCCACGATCGAGCCTTCCCGCAGAACCGAATCGCGCGTGTTCGAGTTAAGGACCTACACAGCCTCTCCTGGCAATATGGAAAACCTGCTCACCCGTTTCCGCGATCATACGGTGAAAATATTCGAGAAACATGGGATGACCAACTTTGGATACTGGACGCCCACCGAAAAGAAGGACGGTGCGGGGGAGAAATTGTTCGTCATGCTTTCGCACAAAAGCCAGGAAAGCGCTTCGGACGCTTTCAAAGCTTTCCATGCCGACCCTGACTGGATTGCGATCAAAAAGGCGTCCGAAGAAAAAGCGGGTGCCTCCCTTACAACCCAAGGCGGGGTCAAATCCGAGTTCCTCGTTTCAACGGACTATTCACAGACCAGATAAGCAGGGCGGCTGGTCTGATTAACCTTGTGAGTCTCGTAGTCGGTCCAGGAAAAATATGATCCGTCAGAGGTTCCTTGCATCGGCAGTTATTTTTCCACTGGCCGGTCAGCTTCTCGCTCAGGGAACTTTCACAGATATACCCAAGGATTGGGCAACCACGGGGCTAAGGCGGATCCGAGTTGTCAGCGCTATTGCGTCTTCTACCTTCGGCGATGAAAAAGGTGTGTACGCGCCGGGCAGGGCAATCGATTCCAATCGAACAACGAAGTGGGTTGCCTCAATTGCCCCCACCCCAGCAGCACCGCAACTGCTGGAATTGAAATTTCCGAGTGAAGAAACGGTTTCCAGCATCGCGCTATTTGGGGAAGCTGTGAACAACGACGGTGTTTTGGATGCAGAGTTACAGGTGCGACGTTCCGGCGAGGTACAGTTGACGCCTGTCGCTATGATAAAAGACGCGCGTTCAGCGAGTTGGCTTGCGACTTTTCCTCCTGTGAAAGCTTCGGCGGTTCGGTTGTTGGTCACGCGTTCTGGTGGTCCGACGACCCATACCGACATTTATGAAGTGGAAGTCTACGGGCCAAAGTTGACTGACAATGAGCTTGAAGCTTATCTCAAGCGCGTCCTTTCCGACACAAGGGAGCGATTGCGGCTTTCTTCCGATCGAAGCGAGGCATGGGGAACGAACTCAGGGTTCGGGCGGCTTCAGCAGAGTCTCTCTAATTTGACGAGACTAACCTCGGAAACAGTTGCGCGCCAAGCCAACTGGAAAACACTAACCGCGACTGGCAGGGAACAACTTGCAGCAGACGTAGACCGCTTGACCGAAAGGGTCGAGCGCTTATGCGGGCGCCTCGAAAAACCAGCGGGAGACGTACTGGGCCTGCTCAAGGTTTCCCAGGAGCGATCGGCAGAGGGTCAGGAGATACGCAAGCAGGCAGCCCAGGCGGCTCCAGGCGAAAAAGTAGTTGCCACCCGCGATGGAAATATTGCCCGGTTGATGAACAGTCATATTTTGGTCAGTTTGAATGAAACAGACGGTTCACTGGACATCACCTGGTTGGGACCAACCGAAGCTGCCGTGCGGCACGCCCAGTTCTCGATCGAGTTTGATGGTCAAAGCTCAGGTCCAACGAGGGCAAAAATCGAAACAAAGCTGTTCGTGGACAAGGTTGGGACCGGCCAAGAGATCCTCCAGCAATGGGGCGACATCGTTAAGATCGAGAGAAATGTGCGCGTGTATGATGGAAGGCCGGTCATCACAATATCTGGACGTATTACAAACGGAGGAACAAAGGAAATCTTACTGGGAACCGCGCACCTGCTGAATGTTTCATCGGAAGGAAAAGGTTGGTGGCATTTCGGTCCTGCCGTTGAATCGCCTGGGGTTGTTTTTATAGGAGGCATCTCCCAATTGTTGTGCCAACCGATTTTGGGCCCGGACGCGATCGCCCAGGACGAACAGACTTACAACAGCACTGGCATTCTGACCTTCGCTCACGGCGAACCGGCCGGCGCTTTGTCCATCGGTTTCCTGACCGCGGTTGAAGCACGACCTGATCTTAGCGCCAGATTTCATGTTTTCAACGGAGGTGCGGCGCTGTCAGCTGACGAGAGGTTTCTCGGGCGGAAGTTGGGACCAGGCGAATCGCTCCAGTTGGACACGGCTTATCTGGCTGCAAACCCGGACCCGTACAGTGCTTTAGAGCAATATGGCGATGCGGCAGCGTTGTTTGCCCAAACGCCAGTGCGCCGAAAGGCCACAGCGCTCTGGTGCAGTTGGTACGCGCATCGAATGGCGATGAGCGAAGACCTCGTTCTGGCCAACGCTGCAGTTGCCGCAAAACATTTCAAAGGATTGGGATTGGAAATTATGCAATTGGATCATGGCTGGCAGCGCGGCGATATCACCGGAGACTGGATACCGAACGAACGCTTTTCGCACGGACTAAAATGGCTCTCTGATAAATTGAAGTCTCGTCACGGCATGCGATTGGGAGTGTGGATCGCTCCCACCGATGTGGCGGAGACCAGCCAGACTTTTAAGGAACATCCCGATTGGTTGCTCAGAGACGAACAGGGCAACCCATGTGTTAACTGGCGTTGGTATTGGAAACCTAATCCGAATTGCTATGAATTGGACGCTTCGAATCCGGCCGCGGCCGAATGGATGGAAAAGGTGTTCGCGCAACTAAGCGACTGGGGTGTTAGTTACTATAAAATCGATTTCATCGCCTCGGCTGGAGGCGAGCATTTCCGCCAGCACGATTCAAAGTCGACACGCGGATGGATGCCTTTGCGGCGAGCAATGGAATCGTTGCGTCGAGGTGCAGGGCCTGACGCATGGATTCGGTATTGTCAGACGCCACCTCTGCTTTCCGCCGGGTTGGCGGACAGCACCATTGGGGGTGGCGACACACTGGATGCCGGCCTGAACGGCAAAATTGATGTGCTGCGCGAAAATGCCCGCCATCTTGCCGCGGGCTATTGGTTGAATGATCGGCTGTATCATCGCGAGGTCTGCGATATGAGCGTCCGGATGCAGGCCGGCGTGGAGGAAGCGCGTCTTCGGCTGGCAATGATGACCCTGGCCGGGTGCAGTATTTCCTTCAGCGACGAATTGCAATATTTGCCCGCTTCACGGATCCGCATGATGCAGCAATGTCTGCCCCCAGGGAACCCGCCAATGCGACCACTGGATTTGTTCGAGCGCACTATCCCATCCATCTGGCGGATCCAGTGCCGTCAGGCCGGACAGGAGTGGCAAATCATAGGACTGTTCAATTTCGAAAACGAACCGGAAGAGCGGAAGGTAAATCTTGCCGCGCTCGATCTTCCCGCAGATGCCCAAGTCGCAGTGTTCGAATTTTGGGAGGAGAAATTTTTGGGCCGGTACAGGGAACAGGTGGCGATTACATTGCCGCCACAAAGCAGCCGTATCTTATCCATTCGCCGCCTTACTGCTTATCCACAACTTATCGGAACTGACATGCATCTCCTGCAGGGCTTTCACGAGATCGGCCAGCTTCAGTGGGACCCGGATAAAAAATCGTTATCTGGAGTTTACCATCGAATGCCAGGCATCTCCGGGAAGGCATTTTTTTATTTGCCGGAAGGGTGGTCTCCCAGGTTCGATTTCCCGCTTACGCCCTCTTCGGCTCGGTTAACCCATGTAGACGGCCCGGTCTGGATGCAGGAATTCAAATTTGAACAGGCGGATTTTCTGTGGACGATTCCTTTTGAAGCACCCAAACCTCCACCCGCCAAAGAACCCACCGGACCAGGAAACTGAACGGTGACTTTGCTTGGTTTCACCTGCCTGTCCAGAGGACAGAAGAAGCGAATGACAGTGATTAAATCCTCACGAATAATTACGGAACTTCCGGGAAGTTATGTCATGGATTCAAGCACGATTCCATTGCGGCGACGAAGAAGTTGCAGTTACTTGATTGACCCACTATGTTCACTGTGACCTTGTGATTCGGCTTGCCGGAAAACCCAAACAACTGGGCCTGGTAGCGGCAGGCATTGTCTTGCTGAGCTTCGCTCTGGCGGTGCCGAAATCTATCGTCCCCAGTAGCTCGTCTCTTTCGGTATTCCCCCAAGAAATGAAACTACCCGTTTCCGCAGCTCACCGTCTTCTAGTCACATCCATTGACGCAAAGGGAGCAGAGAGAGATGTGACGGGCAAAGTGACTTATCGATCGAACCCTCATGACATTGCTGAGGTATCTCCGAGAGGTGTTGTTCGCGCTTTGAAACCTGGCGTTGCCACGATCGAAGCACGGTTCAGATGGCAAACCGCTTCGGTTCGTGTCCGGGTTGAGCCGGCAGCATCGGAAAAACAACTCAGTTTTATCAACGATGTTTTGCCGGTGTTGAGCCGGGCCGGCTGTAATGCCGGCAGTTGTCACGCGAAGCCCGATGGACAGAATGGGTTCAAACTGAGCGTTTTTGCTTATGATCCCAAGGGCGATTATCATCACATCGTTAAAGCGGATCGCGGCCGCCGGATTTTCCTGGCCTGCCCGGAAGAAAGTCTCCTTTTGAAGAAGCCGACACTCGGGATCGAACACGAGGGAGGCCAAAGGTTCGAAGTCGGCTCAGCTTCCTACAACACCATTCTGGCATGGCTTCGGCAGGGTGTTCCGTTTGGTCAGACGAACGATCCTGTATTGCTCGATATCGAAGTGTTTCCTCCCGAGCGCCGTTACCATCAGGGCGATGCTCAGCCACTTGTAGTCAGAGCCAAGTACTCGGATGGCAGCGTAAGAGATGTTACGGAACTTGCCGAGTTTGCATCCAACGACAAAGAGATCGCCAAGGTCGATGAGTTCGGCGTGGTCAAAGTCGGCAGCTTGAGCGGCGAAGGGGTCGTGTTGGCGCGCTTCATGGGCCTGGTTGATATTTCGCGTATCACGGTGCCCGCCGACAAAATGCTTCCTCATTCGATTTACGAGGCTCTGCCCGTCAATAATGAGATCGATCGATTAGTCTATGCACGCTTGAAAAAACTCGGATTAGCCCCGTCGGCCAATTGTACAGATAGCGAATTCATCCGCCGTGCCTCATTAGACGCCATCGGCACCCTGCCAACACCACAGCAAGCGCGTGACTTTCTTGCCGACGTTTCACCCGACAAACGCAGTAAGTTGATCGACCAGCTGCTTGAACAACCCAATTACGCCGATTATTGGGCGGTCAAATGGGGCGACTTGATTCGCGGCAATCCCTCGCGTATCGGGGTAAAACCCGTTTACCTCCTCGACCTTTGGTTGCGCGAAAGTTTTCGGCAAAATAAGCCCTATGACCAATTTGTCAGGGAACTGCTCACGGCCCAGGGCAGCACGCATCGGTATGGCCCAACCGCAATTTTTCGGGACAAAAGGGAGCCAGCAGATGCTGGCGCGTTTGTCAGCCAGATTTTTCTCGGCGTGCGGATGGAATGCGCCAAGTGCCATCATCATCCGAATGAAAAGTGGGGGCAGACGGATTATTACCAGCTGGCCGCCTATTTTGGGGAATTGAAGCATAAAGGGCAGGGCATTTCGGAACCGATCTCCGGCGAAGCGGAGTTCGTCTGGCACGCACCTGGCGGAGAAGTGAAGCATCCGATTACCGGAGAGATCATGAAGCCCAAACCGCCTGGCGGCGAGCCTGCGCAAATCGACGGAGGCCGTGACCCGCGTGCCGCGCTGGTTGATTGGATGACGAGCACAAATAATCCTTTCTTCGCACGAGCGATTGCGAATCGCCTCTGGGCGCAGTTTTTCGGGCGCGGCATCGTCGACCCGGTGGATGATTTTCGCGCATCGAATCCGCCCACGAATGAACAATTGCTCGATTGGCTGGCTCAGGACCTTACCAGTCACCGTTACGATTTGAAACACTCCATACGCACAATTATGAATTCTCGTGTGTATCAATTAAGTTCGTTGCCAAACGAACATAACATTGCTGATAACAAAAATTTTTCCCGCGCGTATCGCCGCCGCTTATCGGCTGAAGTGTTGTTGGATGCGGTTTGCGCGGTGACGGGTGCGAACGATACCTTTTCCGGCCTGCCGCCAGGGGCACGGGCAATGGACACCTGGAATAACAAATTGGAATCGGTTTTTTTGGATGCGTTTGGCCGTCCGAATTCCAGTGCCGCACCGCCATGCGAGCGGGATGCCCAACCCACCGTGGTGCAGGCGCTGCATTTGATGAACTCGACCAAACTGCAAACTCAGATCAGCAGCACTGAGGGCCGTGCCAAACGACTGGCTGAAAGTAAATTCTCAGAGCAGGAAATCATCAACGAGCTATACCTTGCAACGTGGAGCCGTTTTCCCGAGAAGGACGAGATGCAATTGGCATTGGCAGCATTTTCAGCAAAGGATGTAACACGGCAGACCGCCACGGAAGATCTCATGTGGGCGTTGTTGAACTCGGCCGAGTTTGTGTTCAATCACTAATCTCCCCATCCCCCTAATAATCTACTATTAGTCTTACTCCCTTTTCCCGGGACAAATTCGCATTTTTCCTGGTGCTTTTTAGCAATGATAAGTTACAATACCACAACCCTTAGATGCGCGAAAAAGCATGAATGGCCTCCGTTATAACTGTGCCGGGATGGCGCGGCGGGACTTTCTCCAGCTCGGCCTGGGAGCGGTGATAGGCTTGGGTTTCACCGACCTGCTGCGGTACCGGACGCTTGCGGCAGAAGCTGCCGGAAAAACCAGTCTGAAGCAGGTCAATTGCATTTTGATCTGGATGGATGGTGGGCCGACCCATTACGAGACGTTCGATCCCAAGCCGGATGCGCCCAAGGAAATTCGCGGCGAGTTCAGTCCCATCTCCACCTCTGTGCCTGGAGTTCAATTTTCTGAAGTTGTTCCGAAGTTAGCCAAAATTGCCAATAAACTCACGATTGTCCGTTCCATTTGCCACAAAGATCCAAACCACGGTGGCGGCAATCACTACCTGATGACTGGAGCGCCAACGCCGGTACCAGTGGGTTGCGGCGCATTTGTAACCTTCCATCCTTCCTTCGGTTCAGTGGTTTCGTGGAAACGCGGTGTGCAGGCAGGGTTGCCTGCCTATATGTCCATACCTGAGATGTCCCGCTCGGGTGGACCGAATTTTCTGGGAGCCCAACATGCTCCTTTTGTCATCGCAGGCAATCCCAATGATAAAGAGTTTAGAGTACGCGATGTTGTGCTTCCAACTGGCCTAAGTGAAGGCCGTGCTCAAACCAGGCAACAATTGCGTGCCTCACTCGATCGCCTGGTCCGCATCCGCGAAAAGTCTGCCGAAGATCCAGCCGTAGGGTTCGACAGCTTTTATCATCAGGGAATGGAACTGGTAACTTCACCAAAGGCTCAATTGGCTTTTGATATCTCAAAAGAGGATGAGAAAACTCGTGATGCTTACGGGCGAACAGATTTTGCTCAACGCTTGTTACTCGCTCGCCGCCTGGTCGAGGTGGGAGTGTCGTTTGTCACTTGCTATTACGGAGGGTGGGATCACCACACCAAAATTTTTAGCGCTTTGAAAGAAAAGCATATGCCGAAGTTCGATCAGGGACTGGCGGCTTTGATCAACGATCTCGACCAACGCGGATTGCTCGATTCCACATTGGTCATTGCCTTGGGTGAATTCGGTCGCACGCCCAAAGTAAATAAGGATGGCGGGCGTGATCATTGGCCGCATGCGATGTCGGTTCTGATGGCGGGCGCTGGAACGCCTCGCGGGTTCGTCCTCGGCGCGACCGACGCGAAGGGTTACTATGCCTCGGAAAATGTTCATTCCCCGGAAGATTTTGCCTGCACGCTGTACTCGAAAATGGGGATTGATCCACACCAGGTCCTGCACACAAACACCGGCCGCCCGGTGCAACTTGTGAACGGCGGAAAACCTATCAAGGAATTGTTCGGGTAACACAGAGAAAAGGTGCCGCCGATTTCTTTCTCCGTTTTTCCCGGTGCAATTCTGACTCCTTGGATATCTGCTTTGGTTGCGACTTGCCGCGATCTGAGAAAAGGATGCCTTGCTTTGGTGGTCACGGGGAAGAAACGTGTTCTGCTAATACTCCTCCTGCTCGCCCTGGATGTTCACTGCGGCGAGCCCACCCTGGACTACATCTTCCCTTTGGCCTGGCAGCAAGGCGATACCATTGCGCTTACTCTCGGCGGCAAGCTCGATCCCTGGCCGGTAAAAGTCTGGACTGATTGTGCCGAATTGAACTTCACCGTGCATACGAACACTGACAAGTCCTCGACAAACACGGGAACGATCTCGGTGCAGGTTGCAAAAGAAGCTCCCCTGGGTCCTCATCTGCTCCGCATCTACAACAAAGATGGTGCTTCGCTTCCACGGTTGTTCCTGATTACTCAGGACAAGGATGAAGAGGAAAAGGAGCCAAACGACTCTTTAAAGCAGGCCCAACCGATTGAAAAGCTTCCTGCCATGATCACAGGACGGTTGGAGAAGGCAGGGGATGTCGATGCTTTCAGGTTTCACCTCGAAGCCGGCAAATGGCTGGTCGCGCGTGTCGATGCCTATTCGCTGGGGTCACCGCTCGATGCTTTGCTTGGGTTGGTCAACGAACAAGGGCTTCGGGTTGCTTTCAATCACGACAGTGCCAAAAATATAGACCCGTTGCTTGCTGGCCAGGTGGATAAAAGCGGCTTTTATGTTTTGCAGGTTGCCGGTTTTGCTCATCCCCCCGAAGCGAATGTCAAATTTGCCGGCACGCCCGCGGCCATTTATCGGCTGACGATAACAGACGGCCCGATTGCACATCATATCTATCCCACTGCAGTTCAGCGCGGCCAAAAGGCGCAAATCCAGCTCCTTGGCTGGAACCTGGACCAAACCGGGCATACCAACCAATGGTTCGACGCTTCGAATCTGGATCTCCAAACAAAGAAGCAATGGCTTTCCGTGCCGGGTGTGCAAGGTCAGTTTCCAGTCATTATCAGCGACACAATTGAGCAAATTGAAATTGAACCCAACGACAAGACCAAGGAGGCACAAAAAATTTCACTTCCAGTTGCGATCACCGGTCGAATCGATCCGCCAGGTGATGAAGACCGTTTCCTGTTTACTGCGAAAAAAGGAGACCGCTGGGATTTCCGAGTCATATCCGGTGCCCTGGATTTGCCCTTGGATGCGGTTTTAAAAATTGAAGACGCCGCGGGAAAAGTGTTGGGCGAGGATGACGATAGCAACGGTCGCCCGGATGCAAAGCTCGTTTGGCAGGCGCCGGCGGACGGCTCCTTCATTGCTGCGGTGAGCGATCGCTTTGGCCATGGCGGCAAAGACTTCGTTTACCGTCTCGCCATCGTTCCTCCCAAGCCCGATTTCAAAGTTGTCATCCCTGACAATGTGGTTCGGCTGGAACCAAACAAAACAAATGAGGTTAAGCTGACTGTTACTCGTTTGGATGGTTACACGAATACACTTCGCGTCCAGATCGGCGGCCTTCCGGCTGGGATCAAAGTTGAGTCAGCGGAAGTTCCGGCCGACAGCGGCGATGTGAAGGTAACCTTCCTCGCAGCCGGCGATACCCCCGCCACCAATCAACCATTGCGCATTCTGGTTCAAAGCACAAACTCCACTCCGGATGTTCGTGCAGCTATGTTTGATCTCCGGGGCAAGGACCCTCGCTTCGAAGCACTCATCAATGAGACCGATAGCCTTTGGCTTACTGTTCTTCCCAAAGAATCGAAACCCAAGGCAGAAGAAAAAAAGAAGTGAGTTCAACCGAGAATCCATGATGAAACCAGTTCTCCTCACCAGCCTCGCTTTTTTGCTGCTTTGTCACGCCTGCTTTGCAGATTCTATACCAGAAGCGGTCACCTTTCAGGGCAGGCTGACGACGACAAACGGCGCCGCGGTCTCAGACGGGACTTACGAGATTGAGTTTAAGTTCTATGATGCACCCGCCGCCGGAACAGTGCTGTTGACAGATCGGCACATCCTGGGGAACAACCCGGTCCAGGTATCTGCTGGTCTGTTTACTGTGCAGTTGGGGGCAGGTCAGCTTATTGCGGGCGTTGAGACAAACATGGCCCAGGTTTTTCTGCGGCACCCTTCAGTTTATTTGGGAATCAGCGTGAACGCCGCTTCAGAGATGATGCCACGTCTGGCGATTACCCGGACGCCTTACGCGGTCCATGCCGATAACGCACTCTCTCTGGGCGGTGCTCCTGCTTCTGCTTACCTGCAAACAACGACCAATGGCAACACCACAGTAACCGGTGTGGCCACCATCCTCAGCAATGTCGTGACCTCCGGCCGGTATACATTCAGTTCGCCGCGAACGGGCCGGATTACCTTTGGTCCGGCGGATTTTGTTCCCAGGCATCCTTCTGAAGAACAATACATCTTGTGGGGGTACCCCTGGAAAACTAACCGGCATTACCTGGTCTGTACAATGACCAGCGGTTCGGCCACATTTCATGCTGATGTGCACATTCCTGAGGGCGCGCTCATAACGAAGTTGATTAGCTATATCTACGATATTGACAGTGTCCGAAGTTCGACTCTCAACCTGGCCCGCTGCTCGTTGTACGGCCACCTCGGTCCAGACCCTGTTTACCTGGCTACGAACACTTCGGTTGATAATCAGGTTCGGGTTGAACGGCCACTATCGGAGATCGTGAATACCAGCACGAACCATTACGTTTTATCGCTCCAACTTTTTTGGTCGGACCTGGGCATGCAATTTTTCGGAGCCCAAGTAGAATACACCTATGATGAGTTAAGGAACTGAGCTGGGCGGGCAATCAGCCGACCCTGTATCTGAGTTGCAAATCCTGCTTACCGCTCCGGCCGGTACCCGCGCCAGATCCAAACCAGTGTATCAGCTAATGTCTGTTCATAGACTCGACGGTCGCAATGTCCTGTCGCCAGGCTGAAAAGGAAACGCTGCTGGTAGCCCTTGGCTTTCAGCGCCGCTGCTGTCCTTTGACCGGCCATTACCCAGTTGTGATGAGTTTCCTCAGGGTCTGTGGGACGTAAATCGTTTTCAGACACATGTGTAAAGATGCGCAACGGTTTCTTCTCGCTCGTCTCAATTAATTTCATGCTGGAATGATACTCCCACGCGCCCAGAGGAAATTTGGCTTCCTCAGGTGCGTCATCATCCTGTTGGTCCACAAATGTTCCAGAGTAAGCGATGATCCGACGGAACAGATCAGGCCGGAACCATCCCATCGTAAGAGCGGCTGCCCCTCCTGAACTGCAGCCCATCACCGCGCGGCCCCACGGGTTTTGCGTGAGAGCCAGCTTCGGATATGCCGCCTTAATATCGGAATTGGCCAGCACCGCAGGCAACACTTCGTCATTGATAAACCGCGCTAAGCGATCTGACATCGTGTCGTATTCCAACCCCCGTTCACTGTCTTTGCCATCGTTCCCGCCGTTCTGAACAGCAATTGCTATGAACGCCGGCAGTTTGCGATTCGGATCCTTTGAAATCGTGAGGTTGTCGAGGGCATTGCGAATCTGAGTCATCTGACCAGGCCCATCGTGGATAATCAGAAAGGGTGCCGCAGCGCCGTCCTTGTATTCAGCAGGAATATAGACAAAGATTTTGCGTTCGGTTCGAACTTGTTTCTTGTCAGGTTCAAGAGTTTTGTCATCACCGCGAAAAATTTTGCTATCGGCAAGCCGCATCGTGAATTCGAACGACCTTCCTTTCGGATTTCCGCGGTCGGTGAGATCGGGATCAGCTTTGTATTCAGGGCCGATCGTGAAGATACCGTCTCCTTCCTGGCCGGCGTTTTCCGTATCGCTCTCGCCTGCAATTGCACCTGGGCCTGCAAGTGTCAAAATTGTGAATAGCCAAAAATAAGCTCCAAAGGCCATGCGTTCCGTGAGTTTCATCCTGTAGTGGTAACCCGAACCGACCAGGAAGGCAATGATAGCCCAGACACAATTCCGGACGTGGTGAAAAAACATCAGCCGTCTTCTCGCGTCTCCATTTCCGGAGGAAAGTCCGAAACCCATCACGCAGCAACAGCTTCCTTGCACGCTCGGGATGCTACGCCTTCAAGCTCCTGCAAGACTGTCGAGTTTTCCGTTTCGGCAGCAACAAGATCACCCAGTCTTCGAGCGGCAAATCGGAACTCCGGCTCAGATAAAAGACGTTTGCACGCCGCGCGAATGGCTTCCACGGGTGCGTCTGGCATCAGTGCCAGTCCAGCACCTCGTTCCGTCACACGAACAGCATTGTCGTTCTGATCGCGTCCATGCGGAATGACAAGCATCGGCGCCCGGCTGAGGAGTGCGCGCATGACCGTGCCATGTCCGCCATGTGTCACGACGAAACTTGCTTCCCGCATCACCTCGGAATGGGGAGCACTGTCCACAAGAATACAATTTTCAGTTTTATCCAAGTCAGCCGCTTTTATGGCTCCGCCGAGCGTGATCAAAACGCGAACGGAGATTGGTGCCAAGGCGTTAATGACTTTTTGCAGAACGCCTGCATGATTTTGAAACGTGGTCGAGAAGGATACGGCAACCAATGGACGTTTGTCCGTCGTGGGCCAGGGTGAAACCCATTTTTGCACCCAGTGAGGATCATCGATTTGCGGCCCAACATAACGAACCCGACTGGGAAGGGAATCGCTGGGGAAGTCGAAAGCTCGACTGGTTGCGAGCAGTTCGACTTCTGCCACGCGGATCTGGTCCAGGAGATGTTCGAGCGGGTCAAGGCCAAGCTCGGCACGAGCCGCATTAAGCGCCGGCAAACCGGAGTCGAACATCGCGATACAAGACCTGCTGATCTCGGCCTGCATTGCTCGCTCCTCGTCGTTTCGCGCTGGAGGCAAACCAGGTCCCAGCGGCGGAACGCCGGGTAAGGGCGTTAAACTGATGTTCGGACACAAGGTTACGAATGCTTGTCCAATGCTTTCGCAACCAGCCATGACACCAAACAACGCTTCGCAAGTGACCACTAAATCGGCCGGCTCATTCCTTAATTCTTCACGAACGTCCTGAGCGTAGGCCAGGGCGGGACCGCACCAATTATCCCGGATAACGCTCAGTAAACCTTCCTGCGGGGTTGCCGCCGCCCAATCGCGAAATGCCTGGCTTTCTGGCGAACGCTCTTTGCGGCTGGGAGCGCGCCGCCAGGGAATGAATCTAGCGCCAGTTGCCTCGGACTCAGGCCGATTGCACTCCTCACTCATGACTCGTACACGATGCCCACGAGAAAGCAGTTTGCGCACGGTTTTGAGAACCGGAGTAACGTTCCCACCGCCTTCCCAGGTGGTAAACAAAAAATTAAGCTGCTTCGTCATAATCCTTTCCTTTCAAGTTTTTAGATGTGTATTCAGTGAGAACTGCCTGGATAAGGGTTTTGAGGATTCCCGTAGTCGCCCGAACAGTTCGTAGCATGTCACGGCGCAATAGCTTCCACGTGTAAACATCGGTGCTGACAACCAGGGCATCCAGCGCCTTGAGCCGGGTGGCGGGCTCCAGGTGATTAAGCAACCCGCCGAACGCGCCTGACACCCAGTCACGGTGTTCCTTGCGGCCGAAATCCAAAAACGTCTTCAAAGCAGCCTGCCGTGGCTCCAGCGCGAGTAACCGAATGATCGCATCGCCTGTTCTTTCGTAATCCCGCACCAACTTTTCAACGAGCCGTTCGATGTTTCCGGCAGGTGCTTCACGCTGCCCCCGGATTTGCGGCGCCAATTGTTCAACGGCACTTTTCAACAGGCCCTCTTTGCTGCCAAAGCGTCGCACGATCGTTTGGACCGTGACATCAGCGTCCTCCGCGACTCGGTCGAGCGTGATTTCGTCGAACCATTGCTCCATTAACCGCGCCAGAAATGCCCCCACAATACGCTGGCCGGTTGCCTCAGTGGAGTCCGCCCGCGAGGTTTGATTGTAGGAGCGAGCGGCGTCTGTCACTTTCATGTTAGTATAACTAACATGAAATGGAATGGGGTGCAAGAATTATTGTTCAGCATTTTGCACCCGGCCAATCATGCGAAGACCTGAGATAGTGGGAGCGTAACTTTTAGCTAGAGCGTGCGCAGCGGCTAACGATCGAAATCGTGTGCTTGGAAGCCGACTTATTCGTCATAACTAAAGGAGACCACCAAAAATTCGTCCTTTCCTTCGGGGGAAACAAATCCGACGCGGTTTCCGGCGCGTTGTGACAGCAGCGCGCGAGCTAAGGGCGAACGCCAACTGATTAAGTTTCGGTCCAGATCAATTTCGTCAATGCCCACGATCCGATATTTTGCTTCCTGCCCATTGGCATGTCGGATCACCACGGTGGCGCCGAAGAAAACCCGGTCGGGGCTGCCGGTCGGCGGAGGAGTGATTACCATCGAATCAATGACTTGTTGAAGGTGCCTGATACGGGCTTGAAGTTTTCGTAATTGGGACTGATCTTCGGAACTGGATGCGCTGTTTTGTCCCAGTTGATGCTTCTTTTCAAGCAGAAGAGCCAGTTCTTCCTGCAGCCGGTTTGCTCCGCCGGGTGTAATAAGGTTTTTGACCCCGGGCGGCAATTGTGACCTGACAGGAACATTCAAATCTTCATCCGAGTCATCCGATTCTCTAACAAATGCCCTGCTCATCCGTGGTGCAAGGTATCTTGAATTTCGGAAAAATAAAAGGCGGTCATTTCTTACCCTCGAACGCGCCTTTTGCCCGTCGGGGAAAAATTGGCATTTCCAAAGTTCATTGTAGTCGGATTTGCATATACTTCTTGCTACTCTTTTGCTCAGCTTATCGATGAACTCTATGAGCACATCTGAATTCAAGTTTTACTGTTCTCACTGCGACCAACCTTTGAAGTGCGATCCCTGCCATGGCGGCCGGCAAATTGAATGCCCGGCCTGTCATCACTTGATCCGCATTCCCAATCCGCCCCCTGGCAGCGGTTTCACCCATGTGCAACCGGAATCGGGTCACACCTGGGACACGCATTTACCCAAAGGTAAGAAGGGCTGAAGCAGGTATTTGGACCATGGTTCGTATCTTCGTCGCGGCGTTTCTGTTTTTATCGTGGGAATCTCCCGCGAATGATTTTTGGGTAGGTCCGGCAGGAGACGACTCCAATCCTGGGACAAAGAACAAACCGTTCGTCAGCTTGGAGAAAGCGCGTGAGGCCGTTCGGCAGTTGCGGGGCAATTTGCCCAGACAGCCGGTTACCATATGGTTGCGGGGAGGCGATTACTTTCGAACAAATGCGCTTGAGCTCCTTGCTGTTGACTCCGGGACGCCTCAGTGCCCGATCCTTTGGCGTGCGTATAATGAGGAGCCAGTACGGATAGTTGGAGGTCGTCTTTTAAGCGGTTTTAAGCCAGTGACCGAGGCCATCGTTCTGGCGCGACTGGAGAAGGCGGCCCGGAAGAATGTGGTTCAACTGAATCTTCGCCAGCTTGGCTTATCAGATTTTGGAGAACTGAAATCACGAGGTTTTGGCAGAGAATCTGTGCCTGCGCATTGCGAATTATTCTTCGAGCACCGTCCAATGCAGCTGGCGCGCTGGCCGAATCAAGGCCAGTTTGCAACGATCGAAGGCTATCCCGCTGCTTCGGACAGTAAAGATGACCATGGAGGAAACCTTGGGGCTTTGGCGGGGGGATTTATCTATTCTGGCCAAAGGCCTCGAAATTGGCACGAAACGGAAAATCTATGGGTGCATGGTTATTGGGCGTACGACTGGGCCAACTCGTACGAGAAGGTAGCCGTGTTGGACCTCGAACAACGGTTGGTGAAAACCACAGCGCCGCATGGTCTTTATGGTTTTCGCAAAGGACAGCGTTTTTACTTTCTGAATGTATTGGAAGAACTGGATCAACCTGGAGAATGGTTTTTGGAACGTTCGACCGGTGTTCTTTATTTTTGGCCTCCGGAAAAGGAAGCACAACAAAAAGAGAAGCGAACAGAACCGGAAATAATTCTGTCCCTGTTGGGAGAGCCGCTGTTGAAACTTTCCGGTGTATCCAATGTTACCTTTCGAGGTCTCACGCTTGAAGCCACCCGGGCGAACGCAGTGGAGATTCACGACGGCGCAAGTAACCGCCTGGCCGGCTGCTTGATCCGGAATATTGGGAACAGCGCTGTTGTCATCAAAGGTGGGACAGGGCACGGCGTTATAAGCTGTGATATCGTGGATACCGGTGATGGTGGGGTTTCGCTGACAGGCGGAGACCGGCAGACGCTGACGCCTGGCGGACATTATGTCGAAAACTGCCATTTCGAACGCCAGGGCCGATGGTCCAAGTGCTATGTGCCTGCGGTGGCATTAAGCGGTGTCGGTTTACGTGCAGCCCACAACCTCATCCACCATCATCCTCACTGCGCAATACTATTTTGGGGAAACGATCATGTGATGGAGTTCAATGAGATTCATCATATTGCTTTAGAGACAGGAGATGTTGGCGCAATTTATACTGGCCGCGACTATAGTTTCAGGGGCAATAAGATCCGCTACAATTACATTCATCATACCGGCGGGGTCGGCATGGGGTCTATGGGTGTTTACATGGATGATTGTGTGAGCGGGACAGAAGTCTTCGGCAATATTTTCTATAAAGTTCATTGGGCAATGTTTCTTGGTGGCGGCCGTGATCACCGCGTGGAAAACAATGTGTTTGTGGATTGTGACCCGGCGGTGCGGGCCGATGGCCGTGGGCTCGATGCCACCCTAGTCTGGCGGAGCATGGTAAACGAATATATGCGTGGTAAACTCGCGGAAATGCCGGCAGAGCTTTATCGCTCCCGTTATCCCGAACTAAAAGCGCTGGATAATTATTACGGTCCGCCGCAAGGACCGGCTATTACGGGTGAAGCGTTCAAAGGAGTGCCTCCGGAAGGAAATATTCTTGCACGAAATTTGTGTGTGGGTAAGTGGCTTGAAGCCGGTTGGCATACGACACCGCAATTTATTGGCGGGGAAAACAATCTGACTAATGCTGAAGCCAGCCTCGTATCCACGAAAAGCGAGCGCGTTCGCGCGACTGATTTCGAACTGAAAAACGACTCACCGGCATGGAAGCTGGGTTTCCAACCAATACCCCTGAAGAAAATCGGTCTGCAACAGGATGAATTGCGGCGCAGGCTGAATGATTTGGATTTGGTTCGTTGACAACCGGTTGACCTTCGAACCGATGCAGTTTGGAAGAAACTTTTCCTCGTTCCTTTGGCACTTGAGGCCGCAGCGAGGGAAGCGCATGATGTCCAACCAAAGCAATATTTGTCATTTCGTGTTGAAAAGAACCTCGAAGACTTCGTGGAGTTATGGCTTTAGCTGCCTCCAACCACTTGCATTCAAATTTGCACGTCGTGGAATTTGGCTTCTTAGCGCGGTTTTCATGGCGAGCACCTTTTCGCTTGCTGCCCCGGTTAGTTACTCCCTGGAGGTTCTCCCGCCGGAGTACCGACGGCTCGCTGATTCTAAAACTGGCGCTGAACTTTTGTTCCTGACCACCGCGCCGGAAAAGGATTCAAACCTTTATTTTCACGAACACTCCTGGCTCGCAGATGAGTCGATTATCCTGCTCACTTCTTCACGTCCCAAAGGGGGGTTGATGGGTTACATCACCGCCACAGGCGAACTGATACGGTTCAATACTCCGGAAGGTGGTGTCGGTTCTGCGACAGCGGCCGCATTAGAAAGTGCCGTGCTCGCAATTCGAGGACGCACAATTGTAGAAATAAAGACAACCATTAAACCTTCCGATAATCCACGGAGCCGTCCCTCAGAAGTCACGGCTCGAGAGCGAGTTTTGTGCACTATCCCAGATGGTTCTCCGGCCACTGCGCTGAATCCCAGTTGTGATGGGAAATATGTGGCGCTTGGGGTCATTGGGTTCAGTGATAAAAGCCGGGGCCCGGCTATTTGCAAAATCAACCTTAAGACAGGCAAGTTCAGCGAGGTTTGTCGTTTGCCCAATCCTCCTGGGTACGCTGGTCACGTTCAATGGAGCCGTACCAACCCAAATTTGATCAGCTTCGCTGGCGCCCGTGGTCCGACAGGTGATGTGGCCGGGCCGGCCCATACCTCTGCGGGTCCGGAAGATTACGCGCAGCGAGGACAACGCCTTTGGGTAGTGGACATTCGCAACGGCATACCACGTAATGTCTACCTCGCGGAAGAAGGGGAATTGGTCACTCACGAATCCTGGTGGGTTAACGACCAACTTTTGTTTTGTGGCGGCAAAAGCCCAGCTCCGGCAGTGTTGTCGCATGTGAAGCTCCTCAATGTTTACTCGGGCGATATTCGAATAATTGGGGCTGGCACATGGTGGCCTGAAGCTTCGGCGGAAAATGCTGCCCGCCTGAACTGGTGGCATGCGGCCGGCAGCTCAGACGGGCGTTGGATCGCCGCCGACAACTGGCATGGCGATATCATGCTTTTTGAAGGAAAGACGACGAGGCCCCATCTGCTAACATCGGGTCACCGCACGTACGGCGCCGGTGAACATCCACACGTGGGCTGGGACCGAAAAGGAGAGAAAGTCATTTTCGTCTCACATATGTTGGGGGACCAAAATGTTTGTGTCGCTTCGATTCCGAAAGCGTGGCAGCAACAGGTTTTAGCCAATGATGATGGACTTCGACCAAGCCGCTGACCAATAAAGGTGCTTTTAAGTTTCTTTGGCCGGTGCGGCTCCATCAACGGACAAGCCTAATTCGTCTAGCCGCATGTTTTTGAGCATGTCCACGAATCTGGCATCCAGCCGCGCCTGCCAAAATACCGACTCGCGATCGTTAGGCCAAAAGAACAGCCATTCGATCAGCGGCCCGAGTTGGTATCCGTTGGCGATCCCGGACTGGATATAGCGAATCGCCGCATCTCGCTCCGCCTGTCGATTTCCAGAAGCACTGCGGAGCTCGATCAGGGCTTGCGAAAGTAGCGCGACCGGGATCGGCACAGGAGAGCTGTTTTCAGGCATTTAGGCTCATATTATGGCAGATGGAACCCGCCGGTAAAGTCTGAGCGCGAGTCATTTTCCTCCAGGCGAAATTCTATTGAGCAGAGAGCCGACCACCTTTCGGATAACAGGCTCTGCCCCGATTTCCAAATAACTCGTGCGTGCCCGCCAGGTTGTGTAACCACCAAGTTCAAACTGGTCCGGAGGGGGCAGGTAGCCATTACAGCCGTTCGCCAATTCGACAACCATTGTGAGAGCAAAAGGACTGTCTCGCTTGATTGCCAAACCTGTGCTGCCGAAAGTTTCGCAGGGAGTAGTGGCTATGCCCAGAGCGCCAATACGCAAAGCCTGGAGTTTGATCTCTTTCTCGAGCGGCCAGTCCGACATTTTCACCGTTTCGCGCGCATAGTTTTCCTCCCAATTGCGTGTCGGCCGGTCTCCCACGTTCTTCACCAAATAATCACGCGCTTTGGCAACGTCTTGCTGCGAAGGCCGACGCACTTTCAACAACTGTTTTTGCTCGAGCATTGCCAGGGGCACCCAATCGTGATAACCAGCTCCCTTTAACGCAGCCAATGCGGCATCTGCCACTGCGCGGGCCACCACGAAACGATCATTCTGCCAGCCAGGTTTGGTGAAATCGATGCAATTAGCATCGCCGCTCGTGCCGTTGCTTAACATGGCCACAAACGGTGTTGCCTCCTCAACACCAAACTCTTTCGCCAACAGGCGGCAAAATTCCCCAAAATAATCAGCCGAAAGACCCGGTTCGGACACTCCAGCGTAGTGAGTCGAATAATTCGCGAGCAATGCGAGAGGCCGGCCCGCGAGTGTCTGGAGCGACAGGATAGTAACGGAGGGGTCGACCGGGCCAGTTTGCCTGATTTTGTTCGTGTTTGCATAACCAGGATTCATCATTGCGATGTTGGTGTGTTGTCCAGTAAATGCCTCTGGAGGATCCTCTGCAGTACCAGGACGCATAATCCAATGTCGGCAATGAACAAATTGGGGGCAATCGGCTTTACCCCATCCAATCCTCGCGGGAATACGGTTCCGCCATGCCCGGACGATACTTTCTGCCATTTGTTGAATGAGGAATGCTACATAGGCCGGCTCGGCATCATTCCGGTGGCAGCTATAAGCCGCCGGTGCGGAGTGCGTGTGGGTCGCGGAAATCAGCATATGGCCCAGTGGGATTCCTGTGACCTGGCTGGCAGCCGATTTCGCCGCATCCATCGTTTCCCGATCGATCATACAACTGTCAACAACAGCAATCGCTATCTGGACGTCTCCATCATCCAAAACCAGTGCGCGTGTTGTCAAAGGGTCAAGGGCTTTGTGCGCAATAGTAAGCTTGAGATTGCCTGCAGTGCGGATGGGATAATTAGTGGGAGTAATGTCCACGATAGCCGCTCCGGCGCGGAACACTTGCGGGACAGCGGGAGAGCTTGGGATCCAAAGCAACCAGAGCAGAACGAATATGAGCCGGCTGGTTTGCATAGAATAACGAATCTCAATCCGATCTTTTTAAGGGAAGGCCCTCATTTTTCAGAAATGCAGTAAAGATGTTTATCGGTCCTTAAAAAGAGTTCACCGTCAGAAATGGCAGGAGTAGCGTTGCTGGTTTCGCCTAGATCGTTCATAGCAAGTACTTCGATTTTTTTCGGGTCTGCTCGAAAGACGGTGGTCACACCTCTCCGGCTGGTCACATACATTTGGTCCTGTGCTGATACCACCGAACCCCAGCTCTCTCCACCCTCAAGTCGTTCGGTCCAGATAATGTTACCGGTGTGGCAGTCGATGCACTGGGCAGTTCCTGGCCCCGCAGTCACAATATAAACGTGATGTCCAGTAACGACACCGGAACCAATGCGTTGCGGTTGCTTTTCCAGCCATAGCCGATGAGTGGCTGTGACGTTACCTTTCCCACCGAGTTTGCATCCAAAGGTCGGCCCCTGCACATAACCCGTAAAAGCTACGACTGTATCGCCACAGATAAGAGGTGAAGCGTAGACAAGATCGACTTTTTCGGCTCCAAGCCCTTCACAACTCCATAGAAGAGCGCCTGTCCCGAATTCACAAGCAATCAAACGAGTGGGCATGCTGCAGAGAACCTGATCTTTCCGGCCTGCCCGGTGGACAATGGGTGTGCTCCAGGAGCCAACCATTCTCTTATCCGTCGTATCCAACCCTCCAGGTTCATCGTAGTGCCAAAGAAGTTTGCCAGTGCTCAAATCAAGCGCACCAAGGAAGGTTTTTGAGCCAGGGCCGAAATTCAGAATAATTTTTCCTTGATGGACGACAGGCGAGGAAGCGTATCCCCAGTCGTGGTGGACTTCTCCCAGATTCGTTTTCCAAAGCTCTTTGCCGTCAAAATTGTAACAAAAGAGGCCTGCCGACCCATGCCATACAACCACCTTTCCGAGATCAGCGACCGGAGTAGAACCGCAATAAGGATTTGAGTGATGAGTGGGTTCAACCACTGGAAACTCTACAATCTGTGCCCACAATTTGTTTCCGTTGCTGCGATCAAAACAGTAAAGGTTGCGTTTGCGTCCTTTGTCTTCGGCACAGGAGAGAAACACTCGGCCGCGTGACACAATGGGACTGCTGTTGCCTGGACCAGGAAGGGGAGTCTTCCAACGGATATTTTTCTCAGGCCCCCAAACGACGGGTGCTTTATCCTGCGTAGTACCGTTTCCTGCGGGTCCGCGAAATGCAGGCCAATCGGCCGCCGAGGAACGAAATGCAAGCATGGCAGCCCCGAAGATGAAGAAAATCGAGCTGCCGATCGTGGCCATACAGGTTTAAACGGTCCTCAGGCTGACGGCTTGGAGGGGCTCTTTCCAATCTTCCAAAGCCGGGCGTCGCTTCGGAAATAAATCGCCCCTCGAGAAATGGAGGGGGTGCTCAGAATCGTTTCACCCAAGTCCAATTCATTAACGATTTCACCGTCTGATTTAGAGATATCGACAACCTGCGCCAAGCCTTTTTCACTCACGCAGTAAAGAAAATGTCCCGCAGCCACAGGTGTGGCACTGAAAGGTCCTTTAAGCCGCAGTTGCCATAGGCGATTGCCTGTAGCTGTATCACCGCAGGTCAAAATCCCGGCGTCACTCAGGGCAAATATTTTTTGTCCCACCACGGTCAGACTTGGAGTACCGGGCCGCAATTGACTGGATTGCCAGAGTTGTTTTGGTTTGTCGCTGCCTGGAACCGGCTGGAGCGCTGTTAACCCATGGGAAGGGACAAACATGACACCGTCGCCAGGGGCCATGGAAGGTATCGAAGAGCCGCCTTCTGTATATTGCCACACGATGCTACCTGTGGCAGGGTCGATAGCAGTTACCCCCTTGGATGATTGCAGGGCTACGAGGTTTTTCGCGCCGTTTTTTACGATTACGGGCGATGTCCAGTTTGCTTTTCTTGGCCGTTCAAGTTTCCAACGCGTCAGGCCATTTTGGGCATCGAGTCCGGCAGTGAAAGCCTCACTTTCGCTTTCGATCTGGGCGATTACAACTCCATCTGCAATCACGAGTGACGAAGACATTCCCACGCTGTTGCTTGCATTCGGGTAATCCCGGCCCAGGCCGCGGAGCCAAAGCAAGTTTCCGTCCAGGTCGAGGCAAACAATATCATTCGAAGAAAAGATCGCCACGATACGTTCCCCGTCGCTAGCGGGGCTGGGCGCCGCTACGCTCATTTTCGGCTGGCACATCGTCCGGCCAGTAGCCCAGAACTGGCGTTCCCACATTTTTAAACCGTTTTCTGCATTAAAGCAGATGACGTGAAGCTTGCTTTGCTTAAGCCCGCTGCAGCAGGTTACGAAGACGCGATTGCCAATCACGATCGGACTGGATAATCCTCTGCCAGGCAAATCGCTCTTCCAGGAAAGATTCTGTTCCAGGCTTAAATTGGAAGTGAGATCTTGTTCCTCTGAGACTCCAGTGCAGGATGGACCGCGAAAGTGCGGCCAATCCGCAGACTGCAGCCAGGCGAGGCTTGTGAGCGAGAGCAAAAATGAGAGGAGGAGTTTCACGGGTGGGTAGCAGGGTTATCCTTGGCCATTTTCGTATCCATAGTTCCTGTAGATACGATTGGAGTTCCCAATGCGTCCGTCACGCGAAGTTGAAACTCCCATTCCACAGTCCAGTCCTCTGTCTGTTCATTCTGGCAAACTTTCACAAGAATGGTATTTGGGCCGGCTTTCAATTGGGCTGGTATGAGATACTGATCGATTTCGGAATCAAAATGATATTCATCTCGCCCAAACAAGAATTCTCCATTCAGCCAAATCTTCCAGCTATTCTTCCCGCCAAAACGGAGTTCGACCGTCTGTGCCCGTTCCGAAATGAAATCTGTCCTTGCATAAGCTAAGACGTCCTTGAGTTTTCCGTACTGCTGGTTCATGTCCACCTGGCCGTACTTTTGCGCGCTGACGTAATCACGCCATTGGACCTTCCCGGATTTTCCCTCGTAGTCACCTGCTGAATCGATTTTTTGCTCTGGAGGATATGCTTTGTCGAAACCTCTTCGGCCTGTATTGTCAAAAGGGCCGAGCGTTTTCCAATGGGTAACGAAGCCAAAAAGCTTCGGCAAATCAACTAGCTGTCCCAATCCTTCGAGTTTTTTTGCGATGTCATCAATTTGCTTCACATCTCGAGCGGAAACCAGCGCTTGTTGGAAGAGCAGGGTAGCGCCGGGTTTCTTATCTGTCCGCAAGGCCTGGTCCGCTTGCTCTATAACCATCTGAACGGCATCATGCCTGATTTCCAAACTTGGATCGTTCAACATCCCGGCCAGTAGTTGATTGGAAGCAGTGGGTTCAACTCGCGCGAGCAATTCGAAAGCCAATCGTCGAGCTCGCGGATGATGTCGAGTATCGAGCAGGAATTTCCCCAGCTCGCTGATGGGCAGCTTGCCTCCCGTATTTAACTCACGGCTGGCAATCGTTTCGATAGCGGCACGTATCCAGTTTAAAGCGAAGTCGTTTGCACCCTCCATTCCCTCCAGCAGCGGCAACAATTGTTCCATAGGCCCCGCTGCAAGTTTCTTCCAACTGGCGGACGCTTCGATGTTTCCGCGGCCTTCCGAGTTGACGGCTTTGATTGTGCGAAGCTCGTTTTGAAATCCAGGGGGCAAGCTGGCTACTCCTTTACTCACCCAGCCGGCTAGGAGGAGTAGCAGCAATCTCTTTGTCATGCTGACACCATGCACAAGCACCGGTGCAATGACAAGAGGAGTAGTGAGTCACATTGTTCCCATAAAAACCGCGTCGCGCTTCGCTTGCCGCCGCGTTCCACATGTTTGTATACTTCGTAACATGATTTGCATTTGGAACTATTGTTCAAGGTTTGCGGCTTTCGCAGTATTTCTTCTCCAGATGTCTTGCCTGGCTGCCGCAAGCAAACCCAATGTGCTATTTATTTTAGCGGACGATTTTCGGCCAGATTGCATTGCAGCTTCGGGTAATCCGCACATCAAAACGCCTAACCTGGACGAATTAGCGAGGCGTGGGATGTCATTCTCACACGCGTACACTATGGGCTCAATGATTGGTGCAGTTTGCACCCCGAGCCGCACCATGATTCTCACTGGCCGTTCTTTTTTCCATGCACCCGGCACCAATTATTCCCTTTGGCCAAAAGCAATGGAGGCCGGCGGTTATGAAACATTTCATCTTGGCAAGAAGGGGAACTCGTTTGGCCCCGGAATGGAAGCCTTCCAAACCTGCTTGTATAGCGGCGATTTGGAGGCGGATACGCACCACGAGATTGCCAGCGAAAAAACTGCGGATCGCGTCATTGGGTTTCTACGCACGCGAAAATCGCCAAAGCCGTTCTTCATCTATTTTGCGCCTCCGGTCCCGCATGATCCCAGAAGAGCTCCGAGGGAGTTTATGGACCTGTATGCGCCCGAGAAAATCCCGCTGCCGGCTCGATACGAACCAGTGCACCCATTCAATAACGGGGAGATGACCGTCAGGGACGAAATGCTTGCTCCGCATCCCCGCACTCCCGAGAACGTTCGCAAACATCTGGCAGATTACTACGCCTGTATCACATGCCTGGATCATCATGTGGGACGCATTCTCGCTACTCTCAAGGAGATGAATCAGCTCGACAACACGATCGTTATCTTCACGGGGGACAATGGACTATCCATGGGCGATCATGGGCTATTTGGGAAGCAAAACCTGTATGAAATGGGCGGAATGCATGTCCCCTTAATCATGGCGGGGCCAAAGATCCCACATGGCAAGAGCGACGCCTTCATCTACTTGTACGATCTTTTCCCGACCGTCTGTGCTCTTACCGGAACCGACATTCCGCCATTGGTCGAGGGAAAAAATCAGGCGTCCGTTGTACTGGGGAAAACCTCAAAAATCAGAACGAAAATGTTTACTCTCTATAAAGACGTGCAGCGCTCGGTCCGCAACGAGCGTTGGAAACTTATCTGCTATCCGCAAATTAATTACAACCAACTCTTCGATTTGGAAACGGACCCAAATGAAATGCACAACTTGTGGGAAGATTCGCGGTACAGTCGCAAGGGGAAAGAGATGCTCGCCCTGTTAAAGAAAACGCAGAAAGAAGTCGACGATTCATGCCCGCTTGCTTCCCAGACCCCCATGGATAGCCACTGGTCACCAACGCCAGCAAAGTAGGACAGGCGTCTCGCCTGTCCCGCGAGGGCGCAGCCCGAGCAGCCAGGAATCTTATTCGAGAAGGATTTATACTCGACTGCTCGGGCTGGCGCCCTCCAGGACAGGCGAGACGCCTGTCCTACCTTGCGCTGCGAAGGAACCGGATCGCCTGACTCTGTTCGGGCGCGAAACTCGCAAATGGCAACACGCACGAGCAGAGTCGTGCGCTCCGGGCGTTAGCGGTAATGCAACCGAGACCGGGCTGTAAAAACAGGTTACTTGGCAATTAAAACGAAAGCTTTTGTTTCGTTGGCATTTGAAAGCTTTTGTTTCGTTGGCGTCTGTGGCGGAGCCGATCATCTCAACAAAAAACTGTCTCGGGCTCTGCTTTCTAACTTCACCTGCTCCTAGAGCGATGCTCGCTAGCGTCTCGCTTGTCCCCGAGGGTGCAGCCCGAGCAGTCAGGAATCTTATTCGAGAAGGATTTATAATCGACTGCTCGGGCTGGCGCCCTCGTGGGACAGGCGAGACGCCTGTTCTACCTTGCGCTTGACGGTCACCGGACAAGACTCCACTTTAAGTTTTCGGGTTGATTGCAGTTGTCCGTCGTCAGGATGATCCTATGAAATTACATAAGTTGTTTGATACTTTGCAGAGTTTTGAATTGGGCCAGGGGAAAAAAGGCGCTTTTTATTCGCTTCCTCAGTTAGAGGTCGCGGGCGTTGGGCGAGTGTCGCGCCTGCCGGTTTCAATTCGGTTGGTTTTGGAATCCTTGCTGCGTAATTGCGATGGCAAGCGAGTTACTGAACAACACCTCCGTACATTAGCTAATTGGAAGCCGAACGCTCCGCGAACCGAAGAAATACCTTTCGTCGTGGCGCGTATCGTGTTGCAGGATTTTACGGGTGTGCCGCTATTGGTGGATTTGGCTGCGATGCGTTCGGCGGTGGGAAGGTTCGGGCAAGACCCAAAAATTATCGAACCGCTGGTCCCGGTGGATCTGGTCGTCGACCATTCCGTCCAGGTGGACTATTACGGATCGGCGGAAGCCATGCGCCGAAACCTGGATATGGAATTTCAGCGCAATCGTGAGCGTTACGAATTTCTCAAGTGGGGGATGCAAGCTTTTGAAACGTTCAAAGTAGTTCCGCCCGGGATTGGCATTGTTCACCAGGTAAATTTAGAGTATTTGGCCCAAGGTGTACTGTCCTCGGACCGGCCAGGGGAGGCGACCGTTTACTATCCGGATACACTGGTCGGAACCGATTCACACACCACGATGATCAACGGTTTAGGAATTGTCGGATGGGGCGTTGGTGGTATCGAAGCGGAAGCGGGAATGTTAGGCCAGCCCGTTTATTTTTTGACGCCTGACGTTGTTGGAGTGCATTTGACCAACTCATTACGCGAAGGGGTAACCGCAACCGACCTGGCCCTGACGATTACTCAGATGCTGCGCAAAGCCAAGGTGGTGGGTAAATTCGTCGAGTTTTTTGGACCAGGCGCCGCTGCTTTGCCGGTGGTGGACCGGGCCACTATCGCCAATATGGCTCCTGAGTATGGCGCAACCATGGGCTTCTTCCCCATTGATTCCGAGTGCGTCAACTATTTGCGCGCGACCGGCCGTAGCGATGCGCATTGCCTGATGTACGAGAAATACTATCGAGCACAAAATCTTTTCGGGATGCCTCAGAAAGGACAAATAGGATACTCGGTTGAGCTGGATCTGGATTTGTCTTCGGTGGTTCCCAGTGTTGCCGGACCGAAAAGACCGCAGGACCGAATTGAGCTGCCTAATTTGAAACAGGAGTTCACCCGGGCCTTCTCCAGCCCTGTTACCGAGAATGGGTTTGGAAAAGTACCGGACGAACTGAACAAGTGTTTTGAAGTTTCCTCCACAGATGTAACGAAGGTTGCCGGAGGAGGCAGCCAGGAACCTGTTTCTCAGCAAACCGCAGTTACCCGAAATACCAATCCGCTGACCGAATTGGAAATGGCGAATAATCGGCCGACGCCCAATCCTGCCGTGATAACTGAGTCGTTCAGGGACGGCCATCTGCGGCATGGCAGTGTGCTGATTGCGGCCATCACCAGCTGCACTAACACGAGCAATCCTTCCGTAATGTTGGCGGCCGGATTACTGGCAAAAAAAGCCGTCGAACGAGGTTTGCGGGTCAATCCGCTGGTTAAAACATCGTTGGCGCCCGGCTCAAGGGTTGTTAGCGATTACTTGAACCATGCCGGATTGCAAACATACCTGGATCAACTCGGGTTCAATACCGTGGGGTACGGCTGTACAACCTGTATTGGCAATTCAGGGCCTTTGACTGCGTCCGTGGACGAAGCAATCAGCAAATACGATTTAGTCGCGGCTTCTGTGCTTTCGGGCAATCGCAATTTCGAAGCGCGAGTTCATCAAAGCATCAAGGCAAACTTCCTGATGTCGCCGCCGTTAGTGGTCGCCTTTGCGCTCGCAGGAAGAGTTAATATTGACCTGAGCAAGGAATCTCTGGGCAAAGGAAACAAAGGCGAGGAGGTATTTCTGAGAGACATCTGGCCTAGTTTAGCGGAGGTGCGTGATGTCATGCAAAGCGCATTAAAGCCCGAGGTCTTTCAAAGACTCTACCGTGATTTCGCCGCTCAGAATCCAAAATGGAACGAAATCTCAGCCCGTCCGGGAAATATTTATGATTGGGACGGCGCAAGCACCTATATTCAGGAACCACCTTTCTTCCAAAATTTCGGGCTGGAGCCGGGCGAGATCCGGGAGATTACGAACGCCCGTGCTTTGGGGATTTTTGGCGATAGTGTCACGACCGATCATATCTCGCCAGCCGGCAGCATCAAAAAATCTTCGCCCGCGGGAAAATACCTGCTCGAGCATGGCGTTTCTTTCGAGGAATTCAATAGCTACGGTTCTCGCCGTGGAAATGATCGAGTGATGACGCGCGGTACATTTGCCAATGTGCGCATCAAAAATCTGATGGTGCCTGGAACGGAAGGCGGGGTTACAAAGTTTCAACCTGCCGGCGAAGTGATGAGTATTTACGATGCTTCGATGAAATACGCGGAACACAATACGCCACTCGTTGTTTTTGCCGGCCAGGAGTATGGCACGGGCAGTTCACGCGATTGGGCGGCGAAAGGCACTGCGTTGCTCGGTGTCAAAGCTGTTGTCGCGGAGAGCTTCGAGCGGATTCACCGCTCCAATCTGGTGGGCATGGGTGTTTTGCCGCTGCAATTCAAACCCGGCATCACTGCAAAAACGCTTCAACTCGATGGCACCGAGACTTACGATATCACCGGACTGGGTGAGGGCTTGCGACCGCAGCAGGATCTGACGTTGCGGATTCATCGCGGGAGCGGCAAAGTGGAAACCGTGCCGGTGGTGTGCAGAATCGATACTCCCATCGAAATTGACTATTATCAGCATGGGGGAATTCTGCCTTTCGTTCTGAGGCAGTTGGTTTCACAGGCGCAGGCGTCCTGCGAGTAAAGTTGCGAGTATGAAACCCATGGAAGCTGCGTTCTGGTGCGCCATATGAGAGCAGTTATCATTGGTGCAGGCCGTGGCAGGCGATTAATGCCTACGACAACCGATACGCCGAAATGCTACGCAGAGGTACATGGCCGTCGGTTGCTGGATTGGGCTTTAACCGCATTCACCGCAGCAGGTGTTCAGGACATCTGCTTCATCGGCGGTTATCAAATTGGGAAGGTTCAAAAGGATTATCCCCAGTTCACCTTCCGGCACAATGCGGACTGGGAGAACAATAATATCCTGCTATCACTCATGCATGCAGAGGACCTAATGGAAGATGGGTTTGTTTGCTGCTATTCGGATACGTTGTTTACGCCGGAGGTTGTGCGCGGGACGCTCGTCACGCCGGGTGAGATTGTCCTGAGTGTCGATACAGACTGGCTATCTCGTTACGAACATCGTACCCAACATCCACCAGATGACGCGGAGAAAGTAATCGCGCGGAACGGCCGCGTTACAAGAATTCACCGTGGCATAGAAACGCGAGAAGCGCACGGCGAGTATACGGGGATTGCGCGGTTCACTCCTGCTGGCGCCGCAACATTGCGGGAATTCTATCATCGCGCCCGGGTGAGCCACTCGGGACAACCTTACCGTGAGGCTGCTCTCTTCGAAAAGGCGTACCTTATCCATTTGTTGCAGGACATGATAGAACAGGATGTCACCATGACACATGCCGACTCGGCGGGTTGTTATATGGAAGTTGATACTCAGCAGGATTTTGAACTTGCCCGAAAACATTGGCCCAGAGGGTCAGCGGTTCTATGAGCCGGCTCTTCCCTGCTTCGGTTGTTGGATCGTTACCACGACCGGCTTTTGTTTTGGATCTGATCAATGAAAGAAGGCCTGTACCCCATGAGCAGTTTCAACAACGGATGCAATCAGCCATTCGTTCCGCAGTGGCCATGCAGGAGCAGGCTGGATTGGACGTGGTGACCGACGGCGAGTGGGGACGCAAGTCGTATATTGGGGTTATTGCTGAATTGGCGCATGGATTTGAATTGGGCTTTTTGCCCGACGGCCGGCCGTTCACAATCGTGGTGGATAAATTAAGCCCGAACAAACCAGGTTTTATTGCCAATGAAACCAAATTTCTCAAAAGCATCACGAACCGGTTAGTCAAAGCGACGCTTCCTTCACCGGCATTGCTCGGCGAGCGGATGTGGGATCCGCAGAGATCCCAAAATGCGTACCGGGACAGGAACCAGTTCGTGCGCGCGTGTGTGCCGTTTCTCCGGCGTGAGCTTGAACTCGTGCGCGATGCTGGCGCGGACATCGCGCAAATCGACGATCCTCATCTTTGTCTTTTCGTCGATCCTGCGATCAGGGCGAAATATGAAGATCCAGATGCCGCCGCTGGATTTGCCGTGGATCGAATCAATGAACTGGTTGAAGGAATCAATGGGATAAAGCTGGCCGTGCATTTGTGCCGGCGCGCTGGAGCCCGAGTCCGAGGCGAACACTCTCATGGGGGCGGGTATGGACCGATTACCCACCACCTCAATCGACTCAAAGTGCATCATTTAACGATGGAATTTACCGCACCCGAAGCCGGTGACATGAGTGTTTTCTGTGAGTTGCGGAAAGATTACGAAATTGGGCTTGGATGTGTGGATGTGACGCCCGGTCGAATCGATTCTGCGGAGACGATCTGCAAGCGTGTGAGAAAGGCGCTCAAGTATGTTTCAGCGGAACGGATCACTTTAAATCCGGACTGCGGTTTCGCTCCTGGCTCGGGTGCAGTTGTCAGCCTGGATGAAGCGTATCAAAAACTATGCCAGCAGAGTGAAGCCGCGACCATGCTCCGAGCCGAATTTTGTAAAGGCTAGAAGACATGGGAATTGAGGCACAAGCTCGGCTGCGAGCAGAGGACAGCCGAATTATAAAGCTGGCTTCGGCGGTTATTTCCAAAAGTTCCCGTGAATGTCCGGCAGACTCGATGTTACGCCAGGAGTTGCGTCGTGAGCAGCGCTTGCCTGCTGAAGCAGCTTCTCTTTTAAGCCGCTCTGTGTTCTCCTATTTTCGCTGGCTTGGGTGGTTGGAAAAGGGACAGCCCTTAGAGGAACAAATCACGGAGGCCCTCGAGTTGGCTGATACCTTCGCAAACCAACCCGGCCGGTTTTCTGATTCCGAACTTGTGGCGCGTACTGTCCCTGGTTGGGTTAAAAGCGAAGTGGAAATCACACCGGAATGGGCGCGGTCCTTGCAAACTGAACCCAGCTTGTGGTTGCGCGCTCGACCAGGGCAGGGGACTGCGGTGGCAAAGGAACTCGGACAATGCGAAACCTGCAGATTAGGCTATTGCCGGGATATTCTGCGGTATTTCGGAACGGACGACTTGTTTCGGAGCCCAGCATTTCACGCGGGTAGATTTGAGATTCAGGATCTGTCCTCACAAGCAGTCAGTTTCATCTGCGATCCACGTCCTGGGGAAGTCTGGTGGGATGCTTGCTCCGGAGAAGGCGGAAAGACATTGCACCTGTCAGATCTTATGGAAAACAAAGGGCTTATTTGGGCGAGTGACCGGGCGGCATGGCGATTACAAAAGCTAAAACATCGCGCGGCCCGAGCCGGTGTCTTTAATTACCGAAGCGCCATCTGGAACGGCAGCACGCGACTGCCCACCAAAACGCGATTTGATGGCGTGCTTGTGGATGCGCCCTGTTCAGGGATCGGCACCTGGCAACGCAATCCCCATGCCCGGTGGACCACAACGCCACAAGATGTGATCGAACTAAGCCTCTTGCAGAAGCGGCTGATTTCAAACGCTGCGGCTGCCGTAAAAACCGGCGGAAAAATATATTATGCAGTGTGCACCCTGGCTCGGTCCGAAACTGTTGAAGTGGCCCACGAGTTCGAAACGGCACATCGCGATTTTACTCGTTTGCAGATCGAAAACCCATTCGAACCGGAAAAGAATGCTTCAAAGGAGCTGTGGCTTTGGCCACAGGATCACATGAGTAATGGAATGTATGTAGCCGGGTGGGTGCGAAATTAAACGACGGACAGAATAACCTGGTTATTTCGATTTGGGAGCTGTGCGATATAGATCGTCGCCAAATTGCACCGCGCTGTCTTCCCAAATTTTGTTTGGCCCTGCGGACCGAATCATCACTTCGTTATGTGAAAAATAAAACTGCAAGGGCGTGCCCCACGGATCCAGTATTTCTCCCTTTTCATTAAGGTCACTGCGTCGGACAGCCAGGATGAGCACTTTTTTATCTGTTTGCCCCAACAAACCCTTGGCTATCGCGATGTTGTTCCCTTCGGGATAACTGCCGACAAACTCTTTATACTGCTGAATTCCGAGGATGAGATTGTCGGAATCCTGATTAAATTTAACAGCTTTCGGGTCCAAACGGCGAACTGTCCGACCTTTAGCCACCCAGAGGGCACCACTGACTAAAACCAACAAAACGACTGCAACTAACGTCTTCTTCATGTCTCAGGGCGCGTTTCCGCTTTTACTGCGCCAAGGGTTCTCTAGCAGGAGCGGTGCCGCTGCTGGCGCGAACCACTAATTCGGCCGACAATCTTTTGGATTCGGCGCGTTTTCCTTGCAGAAGCTGTTGCATCAATTCCATGGCTGCAACCCCCAAACGAAATTTTGGCTGCCGAACAGTCGTCAGGGGCACGCCGAAGTATTGGCCCAGGAGAACATTTCCGAAACCGACGACAGAAATGTCTTGCGGGATTTTCAGACCCTGCTGCAAAAGAGCCTGAGCACAACCTATGGCCACCAGATCATTCGCAGTTTGTACTGCGGTCACTGCGCAATTTTCGTCGATCATCTGTAAGGCCGCTTTGGTGCCGTCTTCAATACTCCGGCCTGCTTGAAAAACCAATGTGTCATCCACGTCCATGCCAGCATCGCGCAAGGCGCGGCGGTATCCCTCGAATCTTTCCTTGCTCCAGGGAGTTCCCGGCGGGCCGGACAGAAAAGCAATCCGCTTATGACCTAATTTGATCAGATGTTCGGTGGCAGAAAAGCCACCTTGAAGATCATCGCTGGCAACGTTCGTGAAAGGTGCGCAAAAGGGTGCTGTATGCCCCAGAAGCACGGTGGGAATCCTGCGCGCGGCCAGGATCTGGTAAATGCGCGCTTCGGTGCCCATCCGGTAGACTGGCGAAATAAGGAGTCCATCCACGCGTCGGGACAACATGCGTAAAATGCAGGCCTCCTCTCTTTCCGGAACATTCAATGTATGGGCCAGCACAACATCGTATCCCAACTCATAGGCACGCTCTTCGATCGCTAAAACCACTCGAGAGAATGTCGGATTGGTGACTGAGGAAATAATGAGTCCGAGCAACTTTGTGGTTCGATTTCTCAACCCCTGCGCACTCGAGTCGGGAACATAACCCATCTGCTGAGCCAACAGCTTAACCCTTGTCTTGGTTGCAGCAGAAACATCAGGTTCGTCGCGAAGAGCCTTGGAAACTGTCATGACGGAAACCCCGGCCAACCCTGCTATGTCTTTCAGACGAACCATTCTCAATCCAGAAGTTTAAATCTTTATCATTCGATGCCTATGCCAGATGAGAGAAGCTATCCCATCGATAAGGGGGTTCCCCGCCAATGAAGCTTTTTCCGGAGCGTTTCGCAGAATGAACTCCCCTGCAAATGCATCAACCGTACCGTGCGAGGGCTTCGCCGAATCCTCACGAGTTCACCGGTAAACATTTCCCCAATAATCTGTCCGTCTGCACTGAGAATCGTGGGTGGTTTGGGACTAATAACGGTCACTTCGATCGTAGCCGTCATGGGAAGAATTAATGGCCGATTTGACAAAGTGTGCGCACAAATCGGAGTGAGTGCAATAACGCCTGCGGTGGGGAAAATGACGGCGCCCCCGGCAGCAAGGGAGTACGCGGTTGACCCGGTTGGGGAACTGATAATCAGGCCATCGCATCGGTACCTGGTGAGTGACTCTCCATCAATTTTGACATCCAATTCAATCAAGCGCGATTCCTGTCCGCGGCTGATTACGATGTCATTAAGAGCGGTAAGATTGACTGTTTGAGCATTGGCATGCCCCTTAGCGTGCAGCAAGAATCTTGATTCAAAAGAAAACTCCCCCTTCCAAACCTGTTCCAGGGCCGGTTCCAATTGGTCCGAAGGCACCGCTGCCAAAAAACCAAGGCTGCCGATATTGATACCAAGGATCGGTGTTCGTGTTCCGGCAATCTGCCGTGCAACGCGCAACATCGTCCCATCGCCGCCGAATACGAGCAACAGGTCCACCTGTTCGCCCAAAGCCGCTTCGTTTTGACAAACGATGACTTTCGTTTCGGCAAACTGGGCGGTAGCGAGATCGGTGTAAATTTTGCGACCGCTAGCGGCGATAAGCTGCGCAGCCTGACTGACCACATGCGCACAAGTCGCCTTGTCAGAATTGCCAACGAGTCCTATGCGCTTCAGTTTATCAGCCACCGCTTTCAATCAAAACCAGAAATTCCTTATTGCCGGCCGGCCCCAGGATGGGAGACTCAACTACGCCCTGCCATCGCAGGCCAAGTTGCGCTGTCACAAATTCTTTCAATTCGTTCAGAATACGCCGGTGTATTTCCGGGTCGCGGATCACTCCTGCTCCCCGGGCAGCTTCGACCCTGCCAGCCTCGAACTGTGGTTTGACCAGCGCGATGAGCTTACCGGATGGTTGCAACAATGCAACGACAGCAGGTAGAATTTTTTTCAACGAAATGAATGAGCAATCCACTACCACCAGGTGGACACCCAAAAATCCAGGAGGGAAAGCAGCTGAGGTAAGCTCTCGCGCGTTCATTCTCTCCATTACGACCACCCGAGGATCCTGTCGCAGCTTCCAGGCAAGCTGGCCATGACCTACATCAATCGCATACACTCTGGAAGCTCCATTCTGCAGTAAACAATCGGTAAAGCCGCCGGTGGATGCGCCGACATCGATCGCTGTGAGCTCGTTCACGTTCACGCGGAAATGCTCCAACGCATGCTGCAATTTCAAGCCACCGCGGCTTACGAACCGTTCCGTGGCCCGTAGACTCAGTTGATCATTGGGTTTAACCGTGATACTTGACTTGTGAGCCAGTTCGCCATTGACCTGCACCATGCCGGCCATGATCGCTCGCCTCGCCTTTTCGCGGCTTTCGCAAATCCCGCGCTCCACCAATTCAACATCCAAGCGGCCCATGCCGAATTATGGCCGCTGTTGTAACCTGATGCGAGTATTGGATTTTCAAGTGAAACAAAAAAGATTTGGTTGCGTCAACGAGTCAGGAAGGGGAGTTTAGGCCATGGTCGAGCGGCTCCCTTTGTTCGGCGCTGCTGAATTGCTATGAGCCATAACTCGGTGAAATTTTCCTACAAAGTAGGGCAGGCGTCTCGCCTGCCTCCCCTGTTTTTCGCTTTTTTTATACTGGCCAGTTTTGTCGCGTATGCGCAGGAAGATTTATCACCGCTTCTTCAGCGCCGCTGGTTCGAGGCTCGGACGTCTCACTTTAATCTATACAGTTGCGGGGAGACACAGCAGGTGACAAAACTTGGAGGTCGTCTCGAGCAGTTTCGGTTGGCCTATCTGTCTTTAGCTGGCGCGCAGGCTGTCGCTTCCCCGCCGATTGTAGTCATGGCATTCCCCGACATCGCCTCGATGCAACCTTTTCTCCCCGTGCGCAATGGCAAACCGGCAAGTTTGACTGCATTTTTTCACCGCAGTAGCGACGAAAATTTGATTGTCATGCCTTTGACGGAATCAGTTTCCTTGCAAGCCATCCTTCATGAATACACCCACTTACTGCTAAGGCATAACGACAGTTACTGGCCGTTGTGGTTAAAAGAAGGAATGGCAGAAATTTACGGCACACTGGAAGTGATCGGCAATCGAAGCATTCGGATTGGAAGACCGCAGGCCGACCATTTGGCGTTGTTAGCAAAGGCCCCGATGCTTTCTTTGAGTGACCTTTTTGCAGTGAGTCATTCCTCGCCCGAGTACAATGAAAGCGACCGACAAGGGATGTTCTACGCCCAATCCTGGCTTCTGGCCCATTACCTGATGATCGGCGACCAGGGGACTCATCGTCCCGCTTTTGGGCAACTTACCGTGCTCTTGCGCCAGGGCGAGTTGCCTCAACAAGCTTTTACAAATGCATTCAAGGCACCCAACGCGATAGTTGAGAAGGAATTGCGGTCTTACGCGCGGCGGCCAAAGCTCGAGTCACTCGACTTAACCGTAACCACCGATCTAACGATGCCTCAGCCGATTGTGATCCGCCCCTTGAGCCCCGTCGAAATTTGTTTTCGGCTTGGGGACGAATTGTTTCGCATTGGCCGGTCTGATGCAGCCGAATCCTATTTTTTGCATGGCGAAAAATTGGCTCCAAGAAGCCCGCTACCTTCGGAAGGACTCGGATTCATCGCCGCCGACCGGGGTTCTTCTGAGGAAGCTGTCCGTTTGCTGGGGCAGGCCTTGCGGCGAGGGTCAATCAGCTTTTTAGCCCATTACATCTATGCGGCCCAGAAGTTGAAACTCGCGGCAAAGTCTTCCGATTACTTCGTGCCAGTCAAAGGTGAAACTGAAAATGAGATACGCGCGGAACTGAAGAAGTCAGTGACCTTAATGCCTGATTTCGGAGGAGCTCACCATTTGCTGGGAGTATTCGAATTGGTTCAAGGCGAGAATGCCGCCGCCGCTGAGAAACATTTGCAACGGGCAATTCAACTGGAACCGGAAAACCTTTCTTACCTGCTCAGCTTAGCACAGTCCCAATTATTGAAAGAGGACGTTCCAGCCGCGCGCCGGACGCTTGAATCCCTTCGTCGTCCGTATGTTAATCCCAAGTTGCGGCTCCATGCAGTCGAGTTGCTGCAGGAACTCGACAAGCATTCAGAAACTCAGGGCAGTAAGGAAGAGGGAAAAGGTAAAAAAGGAGCTCGGTAATAAGCGCGTGTGGCGTGTTGCTTTCCTTTGTTCTCTCTTCTCGTCTACCCTCTCGGTTGCCCTTATAAACCGGCTTGCGCGTCAACGATTGATTGTGCGGCTTGAATCAGTTGCTGGGCAAGTTGAGGATCGATGCGGTTGATCTGAGCCTTCACTTTACTTTGGAAAGCAGTGAGTTGATTTATTCCCGAGCCGTTGTTGCCCCGATCGAAAGAAGCTTGCGCAGCTTCAAGACTCACAGCCAGGGGCTGAATTCGATTATCCGGCAGGCCAGATTGGTTTAAGAACTCCAGGATGCGATTTGCAGCCTCCCTGGGCGAGATTACGTTAAAGCTGACACTCGAGCTATTGGTGCCAAGCGGATAAGTATCATCCAGCCGAAGCGTTATTGTGTGGAATCCCAGGCTGAAACGTTGACTGCTTATTGCGTTGGTGGAAAACAGATTCGTGGCTTCGTACCAAAAGAAATGAAAGTTTTTATCATCGGGATCGTAGCTTCTGGATCCATCACAGAGAACGATGGCAGAATGTCCGTCCGGAGCTATAACCGTAAAATTGGTGTTGCCGGGTAAATTCGCCAGTGGAGAAAGTTGTATGACAGGAACTGGCGGCAGGTTTCCTGGAAAGACCACGATCTGAAAGCGACACTCGCTGGAATTTCCGGCGGCGTCGGTTGCGGAACAAATCACAACATTTGTGCCAAGACTAAACTCCGAGCCAGAAACCGGGTTGCAGGTCGGTGCGGTTGCCAGGGGGCAGTTGTCTGAAACGCTCACATGGTAAGTCACCGGACTGGTCCAGGAATCATGGAGGTTCGTCACTGTGATAATGTCGACAGGACAGGATAAGGCGGGAGCCTGAGCGTCACGTACAGTGATGTGGAAACTGCAGCGTCCGATATTACCAGCCGCGTCCCTGGCAGCGCATTCCACTAACGTAACGCCCACGGGAAAAAATGAGCCGGAAGCGGGCGTACAAGTAATATTGGTCACGAGAGAACACAGGTCGTTGGCAGTTGGCGGTGAAAAGATCACCCTGGCGCCGCACTGGTCGGGTTCAGCATTTGTTTGAATATCCAATGGGCATGAAACCGCCGGCGGCGTCATGTCCAGCACGGTCACTAGCGCGCTGCATGAAGCGGCCAAACCCATTTGGTCTGTTACTATCAGAGTCACTGCTGTCGTTCCAAGAGGGTAAGGTCCTGGTGGAAGCTGACTGATTTGGATTGTGTCGCCGTCTGGATCCGCCGAGCTATTGTTAACTGAGACCTGAGCCATGCAGTCCGGGCCTGCCGGAGCGTTTACGGTGATGCACTGCGCCAGGGGCGGACGGTTTACCCTGAGAACCGCACCGTCGCTAAGAACCGAACCCAGAGCATTGGTGACAAGAACAGAATACGTTCCAGAGTTGGCATAAATGGCGTTTGCTAAGCTAAAGGTGCTGCTTGTAGCGCCATTGATGTCGTTGCCATTCACTCGCCATTGGTAACGTAGCTGTGGGCTGCCAGTAGCTCCGACAGAAAAAGAAACTCTGTCCCCGGGATTTGCTATGACACCATGGGGCTGGAGGTTAATCCGAGGTGGCCCTTGCGGGTAAACCAGTTCGACAACACCGTTGATCGGAAGATTGTCACTGGTGATTCGCTCGCCAAAATCATTCCAGCGCGACGCGTAAGTGTGGCCTGGCTCATAAATAGCAGTGAAATTTTCATTGCCGTTAACGTTGTTTGGTTCCCCCGGCGCCCAATTAGTGAACGGAACCGGCTCGGTACTGGACCATACAAAACGGCCTTCAGTTGCTACATCATTGAGTCCAATCCAAAGTAAACGGTTTGTGCCATTGTAAGTGCTGAAGGAGTTATACACCCAGTCCTGCTCTGCTCGATTGGCGATGGAAGCTAAATGGCCACCCAAGGCAGCGGCGGCGCGCTCGGACCAGGTCCAGGTAGCAGGGCTAAGCAAAGTATAATAGTGCCCATTCGCAGCATTGCTCAGAACAGGTCCAATGGGAACCGGTGGCAACAATTCTACTTGCCAATGCAGTTTGGCATTGGCCCGAGCTGGATCCGTTTCTTCACCCCACCCGGTCACGCAGCAGCAGTTTTCCTGCGCTCGAAGCGTCAGAGTTGCAGTGTTGGCACGAATAGTTACGTCGGTGCTTACATTGACCGGATTGTTGACGTAACCAAGGGTAGAACAGTGTGGTGTGTTCAATGAATTGGGCGTAACTACGGTGTTCCCAATGTAACCAATATCGTCGGCAGTTCCCGAAACGATCGTCAGTTTGACGCTCTTGACTGGAGCAGCAAAAGTTCGCGTCAGACGACAATCGGCAAAGCTGCCCACGGGCACTGCCTGTGAGGCGTAGCTATGCTCGGTAAAATCGTCGATGATATTGGTAAAGGTGCTGGTGCTATCAATCGACTGAGGCGAACCGTGGTACACTCTCGTCGGATCCACCACGATAGTTTGCGCGATTTCCTCCCCGAACCATTGGACATTTTCCTGCAACATGCCCCAATGAGTTCGGTAAGTGCCAGGTGTTGCAGGCGCGCGCAGAGTCAGTTGAAAAGTTTTCACCCGGCCGCGGAAAATGCCGCCATAGACCGGGATATCGTCCTGAGAATCGTTGAGTAGATAGCGGCCCTGGCCAAAAACCACGGGATCCATGTATTCCTTTTGGCCAAAGCGATAGCTGGCAGCGGCTGTCCAGGCAGCATCACCTTCGTTACGCACAACCACCGTGGCTGTCCGTGTTTCACCAGGCAGCATCCGTGTTGGAAGATCGTGCCAAAGGATTTTGGCATCACGATTTGTCCAGTCGTTGAAGCTGGTTGCACCGCGTGCCGTGGTTTTTATGTACTCATAGCCATTGTTAGCCGTTGACCAGGTGTCGGTGTTTGTGTTCCCGCTTCCCGAGCGAATGAAAGGAGGTCCTGGATTGGCGGCATAGAGTCCAGATCCTTCATCGTATTCGTTCCAGCTTTCAAGGTAAACACGGCGCAAGGTCGCGCGGTTCGCCACCGCCTGATTCCATGCATTGTTATAAGGAACACCACCAGATCGTGGTAAAAAGTCGCCAGGATTGCGGATGTTCTGGTCCCAGTATCCACCTTTAAGCTGTACAGACGAAACACCTTTCCATACGAAGGGTGAATAGTAAGTCGTAATTTCGAATTGCGGCACTTTCTCATCGGCAAAGCTCAATGTGGGATCATTTAGCGCGGTGGTAATCATGCGGATACCATTCGTGAAAACGGGATGGTTTGCGGCGAAGGCAGATTTGAGCCGGCTCTCCACGTCCGTACGACTCAGCGAATTGAGATTGGCAAGATTGAATTTCACGTGCCAGGTATCCAGCATGACCTTGCCATCAATGCGCGCCAGGTAATCATCGGCCGCGTCATCCTGATTTACGCTGAAATACTGGTTGAAGAAGCGGATGTATTGGCCCACGAATTCGTCCTTTCCAGCGACTGTCTGCAGATCGACCATGGGTTGGCCATTCCAGGTGATGATCGGATCCAGGAAAGGAGCAACTTTGGGAACGTTCCATCCGTCGCGACGCAATTGATTGAGTGCCCGAAAAAGGTTGATCCGCTCCTCTTCAGAGGAAGGGATTAGATGGACGTAAAGAATGTCAATATTTGCCGCCATCATTTGTTTGATCTGCGTGCGCCAAAAGTCGGTGTTCCCGGTCCAGTTTGAGCGTCCTTCCACCGGTCGCCAAGGACCGCTCAATTGTCCACCAGTGGCGCTGAACCATTGGAAAACGCTGACACTGACCAGGTGGTTGGTGACCTTAAAAGACGCGCTGTGGGTGAACAATTCCGCAGGCTGGGCGAGCAACTCGATGGAACAACTGAATAGCAACAAGATAAACGATAGCAGTCTAAAGAAGAAGTATATAGGAGACGTACAGCCAAGCGGCTGCTCCTTCAATGGTTTCACGGGGGTAAACATATCATGTCAACCCCAAAAGTAAAGTAACAATGAAGTGCTACTTAACCACGCCCATATGTGTGCGCAGCACTGCCTGCACCGTTTGACTGCCTGCTACTTTTTGCGGCCGCTCCGAACCAGCTTTCAACAGCAGTTCGACCCCCGCTGCATAATCACCTGTGCGGCAATACCAACCATGCTCCGAACCGTGGATAGCCCAGCCAAGCGGCGTCCCATGGAAGTCAGCGTCCAAAGTGTCCAATGGAGGCTTGTAGGGCAGGATCGCCTTTATCATATCCGCGTTTCCGTGGAACGCGGCCCAGTGCAGCGATGTCGCGCCATGTTGTCCGAGTGTGTTGACAGGCAAACCTGTCTCCAGCATGAGGCGGACAGCAATAGCGTTGTTGTTTCGCGCGGCATCCGCAATCTGTCGTGCGGACGAATCTCGTACCTTGGCTGCAAGGCCTGGATATTTGTCGAGGAGGCGTTTCACCTCTGTTTCATGACCCATCCAGCATGCCTCTATGAGTTGGATCTCAGGCGGGCTTTTTTGAATCAGGAAATCGTACATTTGTTGATGGCCAAATTGCGATGCTACTTGATGTGCTGAAACGTGGAACCCCAATGTCCATTGATAGATCGTGCCCCCAGCTCTTTTATTCTGCATCGGAAAATAGTGGTCGTTGACACGCATGCGAATGGAATCAGGATTTCTCTCGAGGTGTTGTTCAGCCAGCGAGAGGTCGCCGAGCGCTGAGGCCATCAGCAGGTCCGTTGTGCAGCCTCGTTGAATCAAGTACCGCAAAACTTCTTGCCGGTCGCGCACCATATACTGAGCGGGTGTTGACTCGTGATCGATGTCGAGAGCGTCAATTTTCGCGCCATGGTCGAGCAGGTATTTGGCTATTTCCACCGTGCTGGCGAAATGGAGAGGTGTCTGTCCATCCCCACCTCGAGCTTGCATCAGGCTGGGTTCCTTCAAGACAAGCTCTTGTAATCTTTCAAATAAGCCCAGGCGCGCCGCGGAATGAACATCCACGACAGCTCCACGCGTGATAGCGTAGTTGGCCAATTCGTGACTGGCACTATCCAGCAATCCAAACCCACCAGCCCACCAACGACTCCGGGCATTGATATCTGCGCCTGCTTCAAGAAGCAAATCGAGCATTTCCCGGCTGGTTACTTTCGTAATTATTGGTGCGCCAAAAGCAGCAACTGGTTCATTAATGTGTGCCTTGATTTCAGGGTGCTCATCGAGAAGGCGCTTGAATACGGCAGGATCATTACTGATCCACGCTTGCTTAAGTTGCTCCAGTGGATTGGAATTGTTGGACTTCATGCTTAGCACAGTTGCTGAACATCAAATTGACGGCAAATCAGGGCATGACGCAAATGCGAATTGTCGAGGGAGGTCTGATGAACATGCGCATCCTTGATAACAATATTCGTTGCGGTGGGTTAGTTGAAACGGCTTGACACTAAAGGTGATTTGGCGGTGTTGTCAGGCATGCCGTATTTGTCTTCAAAAGTGTTTTGGGTAAGACAGGTCCTGAAATTTCGGTGGGCGCGACGTAACAGCATCGTTTTACTCAGCATCGCGTTGAGCCATGAGTATGCAAGTTGCGCGCTTCCGAGCAAACGTGTATGGCAACCGGTGCCCGATGAAGTATTTCTCCAGGAAAAAAATCAAAAGGTAACCGTCCGTTTCCCTCTGACCTCAGTGGCCGTTTTCCGTGGCTCGGTTTTTGCCGGATCAGTCGATGGTGTGTACAAATTACACGATCGTGAATTGGTAAAGGACAGTGGAGTGCGAGATGCTGTTCGCCGGCTCATCACGACCAAAGACGCAATGTGGGTGCTGACAAGCAAGGAGTTGCTGCGGTTTCATGACAGTTCCTGGGACAGGATTTCTACTGAGCCGGCCGCCGATGTTTGCGAGCATCTAGGTGAGATCGTGGTCGCAAGTGGTCAACGGCTGTGGCGTGTTCGGGATAACAAGCTGGAACCGCTTATCGCCGCGCAAAGCCCGTTTCCGATCACCCGCGTGATTTCCTACAGCGAAACGCTCTACCTGCACGGCCCCGGACAGTTGACGATTGTCGACGGGGACCAAATCGGCGCGCGCAACGTCTGGAATTGGAGTGCTGACAAAGTTTGGGATTGGGGCGATTTACCGTCAGTCAACACCCGCGATGTTTTGAGTCTTGGCAGCCGGCTGTATATCGCCACAGATCGTGGCCTGGGCATTTTGCGTGGGATGTCATTAACGTCGCTGCGGGGCGAGGAGGGGCTCTGTTACGAAGATACGACCTGTCTGGCGAAAGGCTTTGACGGTGATTTATGGATCGGAACAAGCCGTGGAGTGATTCGGCAAACCCGAGGACAGTTCCATTACTTTGCCGGCCAGCGTTGGCTCCCTGATAATCATGTGAATGCAATCGCGAGCAGCGAACGCACAGTTTACATCGCAACGGACCGTGGCTTGGGTATTATCAACTACGAACCCTACACATTACTCAAAAAAGCTTCTTATTACGAACGTCACTTGGAAAAATGGGGGCAAAAGAGGCTTGGTTTGGTTCACAAATTGGAATGGGACGACGGCTTAAAACAGTTCGTCCGTGAAGTAGGTGATAATGATGGTGGTTATTCCTGTGATTACCTTGCTGCTCAGTCGTATCGGTATGCCGTCACCAAAGACCCGAAAGCTCGCCGCGAGGCAACCAATACTTTTCATGCGATTCGATGGCTCGAAGCTATGACCGGCATCAAAGGTTTTCCTGCTCGTTCGGTATGGGCAAAAAACGAGGTAGGCCACAAGGCAGCACACGGTTCGGGTGAAGCAGCTGCGGAATGGCATGACACCAAAGATGGCCTATTCGAGTGGAAAGGTGATACATCGAGCGATGAAATTTGCGCGCACTTTTACGCAGTGGCGATCTTCATGGAACTTGCGGCGGAGCGAGAGGAAATCCAGCAAGCAAAAACATTTCTCTCCCGTGTAGCTGGCCATTTGTTGGAACACGGCTGGAAGTTGATCGACCTCGATGGCAAGCCGACTCGGTGGGGCCGATGGGATCCGGACTATTTCGGCAAAGCTGGCGAAGGCAACGCCGCGCGTGGTTTGAATGGCTTGGAAATCCTCTCTTTCATTAAAACCGCCGAAGTGCTTACCGGGGAAAAAAGGTTTGCGGAGGGTTATAGGGAGTTGGTTCATCTCGGTTATCCGGAATATACGTTGCGTCAGAAATGTACCTTCCCACCGGGAGACGTGTTGCAATTTCTCGATCATCTTGCCTTCCTCTGCTATCCGAACCTGCTCACATACGAAACGGATGCCCGTCTCCGCTCGATTTATCGCCGAAGTTTCGAGCGTAGCTGGGAAATTGAACGAATTGAGCAGTTGCCCTGGTTCAATTTCCTTTACGGCGCATTGACCGGAAACGATTGTGAGCTGGAGCCAGCCGTGGCGCATCTGCGGGAATGGCCTCTCGATCTGGTGGTTTATTCCTATCAGAATTCACAGCGCGCCGATCTGCGCACGCCGCCTGGTTACGTGGCCTACTCAGGTGGCAAGCGCGCCTTCTCTCCGCGCGAGCGTGAGCCAATGTTATGGGATAATTGGACGATGAAAGCCGACGGAGGCGCAGGCGGCAACGACGTGGTTCAACCGTCTTCCTGGCTGCTGGCCTATTGGATGGGTCGATACCATGGTTTCATAGAAGCTCCACGGGGAACCGAGGCAACAGTGCTGGAAGTTGAGCAAGCTCGTGAGGGCTTGAGTGGTGCAAAGCCATATTCCGGGCCGCCACGTCCAGGTTCGTTCTAATGCACTACAGCTTTTCGACATTTGCCAGGAACGATGTAGAATCACGAATTACCTAAAAAACTGCCAAGTCTGTTTTCCTTTGTTCGACCGATCGAACATAAATCGCATCGCTAACTAATATTTATGGGTTCGCAAACAAAACGGCGTCGCGCTTCTCTTGCGGCAACGCTCCACGTGTACACAAGTTCATCAAATGCTTGTAGCATGGAGGTCGCCCGGTATGCTGGCCGTGCATGGAATTGCGGCATCTCAGGTACTTTGTTGCGGTGGCCGAAGAAGAGAATGTAACACGGGCGGCTCTCAAACTGCATGTGTCTCAGCCAGCTCTCAGCCGCCAGGTCCGTGATCTCGAGCATGAGTTGGGCTTTCCGCTTCTGGAACGAGGAGCAAATTCGATGCGACTGACCGAAGGCGGGCGAGCCTTTCTTGCCGAAGCGCGAGCGGTTTTGCAACGCGCTGATGCTGCGGTTAAGACGGCCAGGGCGGTTGCCAGCGGGAACAGTGGAGACCTCCACATCGGTTACGCTCCGTCACTCACTGCCCGGATTCTTCCGCCCGCCTTGCGTTTGTTTCAGGCCAACAAACCAGGGGTGCGCGTTGTTTGGCATGATAACTCAACCGAACAAATGCTCGCAGGGCTGCGGGAAAATCGCCTTCACCTGGCTTTCCTCATCCAACCTCGGTCAACGTCAATGAAAGAATTGCATTTTCAAAAACTTTGCGTGGATTCTGTCAGCGTTGCGTTATCCCCGAATCATCCACTTTCTCAGAAAATTTCTGTAACTCTGGCTGAAGTGATTCAGCAGCCCCTGATTACCTACAGTCGCAAAGAATACCCGGAATATCACGAACTGCTCAGAAAACTGTTTGGCGATAAAACCAACCTGCGAATTCTTGAGGAACATGACAGTGTCACCAGCCTCATTTCTGCAGTCGAAGCTGGAAACGGAGTAGCTGTAGCTCCGGCATCGATTAGTTGCATTTCCGGTTCGCGCGTGAAGGTGGTTCCGCTTTTGCCGATAACAGAAATGCTGATCGTCGGGGTGGCGTGGTCGGTCTTAAGCGGTGCTGCAAAGTATTTCCTCGAGTGTGCAAAGAAAGTTTCCCAACAAAGCTCAATGAAGGGAGATCAACCTGGGCAATGAGCAAAAAACCTTACAGCAAAGCGTGGCGTTCAAAAATCAGAAAAATTCTCGCTCCTGGTGAAATCGTTTTTGAGGGAAAGGTGCTTGCTCAATACTCTGGCGATAAATGGTTTGCGTCTCACGAACCCGATGCAGTGGCCTTTCCCGGAAGCACAGAAGCGGTTTCTCGCCTGTTGCGCTTTGCCAACCTTGAGCGAATTCCAATCACTCCGCGCGGGGGAGGGTATGGTTATGTAGGCGGATGTGTTCCGTTGCGCGGCGGTGTCGTCCTGTCGCTCGAACGCTTGAATCGTATCCACGAAATCAGCCGGAAGGATTTCGTGGCAATTGTTCAACCAGGAGTGAACACAGAGAAACTGCATCGGGAGGTTGAAAAGCGAGGTTTGTTCTACCCGCCTGATCCCGCCAGCCAGGCGCACACATCTATAGGCGGGAACATTGCAACAAATGCGGGTGGCCCTCGTTGTCTGAAGTACGGGGTGACCCGAGATTACGTTCTGGGTCTGGAAGTTGTTCTTGCCGACGGAACAGTTGTTCGGCTCGGCGGCCGAACTCACAAGAACAAGACCGGGTTCGACCTTCACCGCTTGTTTGTTGGCTCCGAGGGTTTGCTGGGCATAGTGACGGAGGCAACGCTCAAGCTGTTGCCTTTACCAGCTTCCCGAGCGTGCCTGGCTGTCGGCTATAGAACCATGCGAGATGCCCTTGCTGCCATTGAATCCATCTTTGCCGCCGGTTTTTCACCGGCTGCACTTGAGTTGGCCGACGCATTTACTTTAAGAGCGGCATACAAGCGGACAAGAAACGAGAGCCTGCGAGAGTGCCAAGCGCATATCATCATTGAGCTGGATGGACAAATTGATTCGGTACGAAGTGAAATGCGGAATATGCGACGCTTGGTATCGCTCCAAAAACCTTTTTTCATTCAAACGGGCTTTGGCAAGGAAGAGTGTGAGACTTTCCAGCACAGTGGGATCCGAAGCTTGGAATTCACGTGACTTGAAGTCGCGGC
>JADMIO011631518.1_pt1 | contig 66979 bp, 53 predicted proteins | sample 8958161 | NCBI WGS metagenome assembly JADMIO01 (sample SAMN16585339, study PRJNA669376) | soil metagenome | isolation source: Crop rotation soil | place: USA: Cullars Rotation, Alabama | collected 2011 | reverse complement strand
CGCGACAACTTGTCCACGTGGAATTCTAAGCTTAGGATCCCAATGTGCTGGAAAGGGCTACGGACTGGCGGAAGAAGCGCGCGAAGCTTTTCCTTCCGTGAATGACTCAGACGACGAGAAGCGCAGAAAGCTGGATGAGATCGTTCAGAAAAACCCGTGGTTCACTCACGTGTTTCTGTACGATGCCAAGAACGGAATTCTCCTCGAGCCGCAGCGCAATCTCATGACTGAGAAAGAGGCCGATGAGTCGGGCAAGATGTACAGCGCCTGGTTCAACCTCGAAGGCTCGTATCTGTGCGGACAGTTGAGTAGAAAACCCAAGCCGATCATGTGGATGGCGGGTGAGTCGCAAAAGGAAAATGGTCTTGTTTACACAACGACGGCGATCTTTAGTTTCCCCGACCGCGATCGCGATCGGACGGTGTTAGGCGGTGTCAGCTTCGATCCAAACTACCTGAAAGAAAAGTTCTTCCCGCAGTTTCTCGCAGAACTCACCTCGCAAAGCTTCACGAGTGATCCGGAACAATACTCTGAGCAGGGTTTCCACGAATTGATGCCGCCAGAGCATTCCGATCAGAAGCTCGCTATGATGGTCTACCCGGCGGACGTTTTGAAAGCCGAGCCCGATCGACCGCTCGCAACGTCAGCCGGATGGGGCAGTGGCAAACCGGAAGTCACGTACAAGCTCGACGATCCGTTTCGCGGGCTCGCACTCGGCATCAAGTTCCAAGGCACGACCGCGGAAGCGATTGGCCGTCGTTGGGTGTGGCAGAGTTTTCTGATTCTTGGTGTGTTGTCGGTGTTGATGATCGGCGGGCTCGTGTTGACGTATCGCAGCGTCAACAAGCAAGTGGCGCTCGCGCGTTTGAAGTCAGACTTTGTTTCGAACGTTTCGCACGAGTTACGCACGCCGCTCGCTTTGATTCGACTCTACGCCGAAACGCTCGAGCTCGGCCGCATCAACACGCAGGAAAAGAAGAACGAGTACTACAGCATCATTCGCAAAGAGAGTGAACGGCTGAGTGCGTTGATCAACAACATCCTCGACTTCTCGCGCATTGAAGCGGGCGCGAAGGAATACGACTTCAGAGAGACTGACATCGGCGAGCTCGTGCGCAACACGCTCGATTCATATCGTTACCAGATCGAGCAGCAGGGATTCGCGCTCGAAGAACAAATCGATCCCGGCATTCCGGCGGTCAAAGTTGATCGTGAAGCGATCGCGCGCGCGCTTGTCAATCTGGTCAACAATGCACTGAAATATTCCGACAGCGAAAAATTTCTGGGTGTCAGGCTTTATCGCGAGCAGAGTGTGCTCAAGCTCGAGGTGAGCGATCGTGGTATCGGCATCGAGCGGCACGAGCAGGCGCGGATTTTTGAGAAGTTTTACCGGACGTGTGATCCGCTCGTGCACAACACGAAGGGCAGCGGACTCGGGTTGTCGCTCGTGCGCCACATCACGCGCGCGCATGGTGGCGATGTTCAGGTCGAGAGCACACCAGGACGCGGCAGCAAGTTTACACTTTCATTGCCGCTCGCGAATCAGACATCATGATCGCAAAAGGCACAAAACAAAGATCACAAAAGGCACAAATCCGATTGTGTTTTTGCGCCTTTTCGTGGCTCAAGAGGGTTTTATGAAAACGAAGATCTTAATCGTTGAAGACGAGCCGGCGATGGTCGCGGGATTGCGCGATAACTTCGAATATGAAGGCTACGATGTGATCAGCGCGGAAGACGGTGTCAGCGGCCTCGACAAAGCAATGTCTGATAATCCCGACCTCGTCGTGCTCGACGTGATGATGCCGCGCATGAGCGGACTCGACGTCTGCAAACAGTTGAAAGCGAAACGCCCGTCAGTGCCGATCATCATGCTGACCGCACGCGGGCAGGAGATCGACAAAGTTGTCGGTCTCGAACTCGGTGCGGACGACTACGTTACGAAACCATTTTCAGTGCGTGAGCTGATGGCGCGTGTGAAAGCAGTACTGCGGCGAGTCGCTTCACCAACACCGGCGCCCGAGCTCTACAAGTTCAGCGACATCGAAGTGAACATTCGCAGCAACGAAGTGCGCCGCAATGGCGACGTCGTCGATCTCTCCGCGAAAGAGTTTGCCTTGCTGGCTTATTTCATCGCCCATCCCGTGGAAACACTCTCGCGCGATCGATTGCTCGACGCCGTCTGGGGTTATGAAAATTATCCGACAACTCGTACAGTCGATACGCACATCGTTCATCTCAGACAAAAACTCGAACCAAATCCCGAAGAACCACGTTTCATACTTACCGTTCATGGCAGTGGCTATAAGTTTGTAGGATGAGGTCTGGTCATGACTCTCCCAGCGCTCGAAGTCAGCACATCCCCAACTACAGCTCCGTCTCCGCTTGCTGAGTTGCAACAGAAGCTGGAGACGTTACAGCGAGACTACGCCGAGCTGAACACTTCGATCTTCGAAGCAGCGCAAGTACATCGTCGCCTGTGTGCGCCGAGTCTCGTGCGGTATGGCGCGTTCGAGGTTGCGACTGAGATTTTTGCAGTGCGTCATTTGCCTGGCGATTTCGTAAGCGTCGAAGAGACACGCGATGGTTTGGTGCTGGCGCTCGGGGACATCGGCGGCAAAGGACTCGCAGCCGGAATGTGGGTCACGCATCTGATCGGTTTACTGCGCACGTACACGGCATCGAGCACCAATCCGGAAAAGATTGTGGCCGGAATAAATCGCGACATCGCGCGGTTATCGGCAGTCGAACCGTTGAGCACTTTGTTTGTAGCGCGGCTGTCGCGATCAGGACGACTCGATTACACCAGTGCCGGACACCCGCCGGCATTGTTGCTGCGGAGGAATGGACAACTCGAATTGCTTTCCGATGGTGGACCAGTGCTCGGCGTCGTACCAGCGGCGGTGTTTGAGCGCGGCAGCGTCACATTGAACGGCGGCGATCTGCTATTGGCGTGTTCTGATGGTATCCTTGAATCATTCAACGAAGCGGAACAGGAGTTTGGCAACATGCGGCTCCAGACTGAATTGCGCCGGGCGCAGGGTGGCTCGACGGAAGCGGTGTTGTTTTCAGTGCTGGGCGCGGTGCAGGACTTCGCGGCGCCGCGGCCGCTGACGGATGACATGACGTTGATGGTCGTCAAGAAAAATCGGTAATTGCTTTCTCAACACGAAATCTTCTGAAGTAAACATCCAACCAACGAAAGGGAACTGTTATGGCAGACGTAAAACCAATTCCGGATGGGTATCATTCGTTAACACCTTACCTAGTCATCGACGGTGCGGCAGAGGCGATGGAGTATTACAAGAAGGCGTTTGGCGCAGTCGAGCTGTTTCGCATGGAGCACGACGGAAAGATCGGTCACGCCGAGATGAAGATTGGCGATTCGCCGTTCATGCTGGCCGATGAGATGCCGCAGTACAAAGGACCAAAGTCGCTTGGCGGCACGCCGGTGAGCCTGATGATCTACGTTGACGACGTGGACGCCGTTTATCCGCAGGCGATTGCTGCCGGCGCCACTGAGGTCAAGCCGTTGCAGGATCAGTTTTATGGCGATCGCTCCGGGACGTTAACAGATCCGTTTGGTCACATCTGGACCGTGGCCACGCACAAGGAAGACGTGACACCGGAAGAGATCGAGAAGCGCCTGGCCGCAATGCACCACAGCCACGGCGCCAGCGCTTAAATTTTAGCCACAAAAAGGCAAAAAAGCACAAACGGTGTTTCTTAGCGGGTGATGATCCTGATTCAGTCTTTTTGTACTTTTTTGTGGCCCATTTCGCGCAGCCGGCGTTCGAGGAAGCGTCGCTCGCTGTCGTTTGTAGCGAGATTGAGCGCCGCTTCATAACTCTCCGCCGCCTCTTCGTTGTCTCCGAGACGGCGCAACATGTCGGCGCGCGCCGCGTGCAGTAAATGATAGTCGTCGAGCTCGCCCGTCGCGGCGAGTTCGTCGATCAAACCGAGCGCCGGTCGCGGGCCCTGGGCCATCGCGATCGCCACCGCGCGATTCAACGACACGATCGGCGAAGGCATCAGTTCCGCGAGCAGATCATAAAGCTTCACGATCTGTGACCAGTTCGTATCTTCCGGTCGCGCAGCTTTGCAATGTTCGGCAGCAATCGCCGCCTCGAGCGCGAATGGACCAGGCTCACTACGCAACGCTTCTTCAACCAGCGCCAGCGCTTCGTTGATTTGTGGTCTATTCCATAACGTGCGATCCTGCTCTTCGAGTACAACGAGATTGCCATCTTCAGCCAGTCGAGCCTCGCGCCGTGAATCGTGTAACAACATCAACGCCAGCAGCGCCGTCGCTTCAGCCGGAGGCTTCGGCGCAAACAGCGTTAGCAGCAGCCGCCCGAGTCGAATGGCTTCGGCGCAAAGATCGGCGCGCACGAGTGGCTCGCCGCGCGTCGGCGCGTAACCTTCGGTGAAGATGAGATAGATCGCAGTCAGAACTCCGTCGAGACGCGCCGGCATTTCGCTTGTGTCGGGGACACTGAACGGAATGCCGGCGTCGCGAATTTTTCTCTTCGCGCGGACCAGCCGTTGGGCCATCGTTGCGGTCGGGACCAGAAACGCGCGCGCGATTTCGTCCGTCTGAAGCCCGCCTAAAGTGCGGAGCGTGAGTCCAACCTGTGCTTCGAGCGACAGCGCCGGATGGCAACAGGTGAAGATCAGTCGTAATCGATCGTCGGGGATCTCTTCGAAGTCGAGTGTTGGTCCTTCGACGATCGGCTCGGAAGCGAAATCAGGATCGGCTTCGAGTTTTTGCTGAAGACGTGTTTGACGTCGCAGGCGATCGATGGCTTTGTGCTTTGCGGTCTGGATAATCCAGGCACGCGGCGAGTCGGGAATGCCTTCAGTGCGCCACTGATCGACGGCGGCGGTGAAGGCTTCCTGGGCGGCGTCTTCGGCGAGTTCGAAATCGCCAAACTGACGTATTAGAGTTGCAACAATCCGGCCCCAGTCGGACCGATACACTGCGTCGACGGTTACATTTGCGTTGGAAAGCACGTTTGATAATAAAAAAATTTCGGCTGGAGTGTCGATTCAGGCGGCTGCGGTTCGATTTAGCAATGGGAGGGTAAACATTTCATGAAATATATGCTGTTGGTTTATCTCGAAGAAGGAGCGTTGAGCGACACGGAGCGGGAGCACTGCTACGTCGAATCGGCACAACTCGCGCAGGAACTGAGCACGTCAGGCAAGTACGTCGCTTCGGGCCCGCTGCACCCGGTGGCGACCGCGACGAGCGTGCGCGTTCGAAACGGCAAGCGACTCGTCACTGATGGTCCATTCGCGGAGACGCGCGAACAACTCGGCGGCTACTACATTATCGATGCTAAAGATCTCGACGAGGCGATGAGTATCGCTGAGCGTATACCGCCGGCAAAAGTCGGCACGATCGAGATTCGTCCGGTGTTGGAGATCAGTGGTCTACCATCGCAGTAAACTATTTAGCTTCTCAAAGGAAACTACTCATGAACATCGTACTTTGGATTATTCAAATACTGCTGGCCCTGGAGTTTCTGTTCTCCGGTATCACCAAGCTGGTGCCAGGCATGATGCCACCGCCGCCACCGGGTGCGTGGATGCCTCCGATGTGGTTTCTCATATTTATCGGCATCTGCGAGGTGCTCGGAGCACTCGGGCTCGTGTTGCCCGGACTGTTGCGCCGGAATCAATACCTGACACCGCTCGCTGCGCTGGGACTCTTGATCATCATGGGCGGCGCGGTCGGTATCTCCATCTCGACGATGGGTTTCAAGTATGGTGTGTTACCGCTGATCACTGGATTGCTTTGCCTCTTCGTTTACTATGGCCGAACAAAGCTTAGCCCACTCAAGTAAATCATGAATTTCAAACGCATAAACTGGCCGTTGTGGCTCGGCTTCGTGCTTACGCTCGGCGCGTTTTTGAGTTACTTCTTCATCTTTGTTGAGGTTCCGTTTACGCGCGACTTTCCGTGGGCCAACCTCGTGCTCTTCGTGATCGCGGGCGTGTTGCTATTCATGGGCCTGCGGCGTGGCTTCGCCTCCGACCGGCCACACCCGATACGTTCGAAGATCGTAAGCTCAATCTTCAGCCTGTTGAGCCTCGCGGTGTTCGCGATGTTCATTTTTATTATCTTCATCGGCGGACGTGCGCTGCCGCCGTCGAAGGGTGCGCCACATGTGGGCCAGCGAGTGCCTGATTTCACGCTTCCCGATATTTCAGGAAAGCAGGTGTCGCTCAATGAGCTTTTGACCACGCCCATCAACGGCAACGCGCCGAAAGGAGTGTTGCTCATGTTTTACCGCGGCTACTGGTGACCGTCATGCAACTCCGAGTTGCGGAGTATTGAAAGAAGTCTGGGTAAGTTCAACGAAGCAGGCATTCGCCCGGTGGCGATCAGCGTCGACACGCCGGAAGAGTCGCGCAGTCTGGCGCAGAGTCAGGGATACACTTTCACCATTCTTTCCGATCGAAATGCGGAAGTTATTCGACGTTACGATCTAGCGCACGCAAAGGCCGGCATTCATGGCGAAGACATCGCACGTCCGGCTGAGTTTCTGATTGACTCATCGGGCACTGTGCGTTGGATCAATCTGACGGAGAATTATTGGATTCGCGCGCGGCCCGAGCAGGTGCTTGAGGTTGCTAAGCTGCTGAAGTAAGTGAGCTAGTTGTTAGACAGGATGTCAGGATTTTCAGGATGAAACAGGATTATTCGTAAATCCTGTTCATCCTGTAATCCTGTCTACAACTACTGTCAATCATTAACCAGCACGTTTCGCGGAGCGTTCGTCCTGACCGACGCGATAACCGTCCTGGTAACCTCTCGAGAAGTTGGGCCGGTAAACATCAGCGAAGTTTCCGAAGCCCGCTTCCTTGAAGTAATGAGAACGCTGGGGATCGAAGCTCTTGTCTTTCTTGCCATCGTCCTTACCGGTCTTGAAGCCATCTTTGTACGCCTGAGTCACAGCCTCTTCGCTGTTATCAAAGACATAATGGCCGTATGCGCCATAACCCCACGGACCGTATCCCCAACCGTATGGGTAACCCCACCAACTGCGATATCCAAATCCAAATGGACGATATATGCGATAGGGGTAAGTACGAACGATCACGACTCTACGCCGATGCTGCGCCTGCGCTTCGCTGGAGGAGACAAACGCGACACCAAAGATCATCAGCGCGCTGAGAGCCAGACCGCCAATCTTTCGCAAATATTTTCCTTTCATCTTTCAACCCTTCCTTGTCTAATCCGCACTTAGCCAACGCGAGTGCGGCTAATCAAACGTGTGTTGGTACGGCCGTTTGGCCAGTACGTCACTAAATACGTTTCGCGGTAGAGACGTCGACCGTAGCGCACCAGGCGCGACCGGGTCACTGAGCGGCTGTTGTAACGCCGATTTTCATAGCGTCGATCGTAGCGCCGGCCGTAGCGGTCACGCTGCCACTGTGGCGCTGAACTCGCTGCGACGGTGCTGCTCTGCTGCGATACATCGCTCGCCTTTGCTTCCGCTGAAACACCAATACCTAATGTGGCAATCGCCAAAGCTATTCCAAGTATTTTCTTCATCGTTTTTTGCCCACCTTTCGCAAAAATAGTCGGGCTCACCCATTCGGTTTTGGGAGAGCCCGACCTAATCTTTAAGACACCTTTCGTGCCCACTTGGTTACAAGCAACATCCACGCCAGACGGGGCAAAAAAGGACGATTAAATCTTGTAAAACCTTGTAATCCTGTTAAAAGCTGACTTAGCGAGGGGCGTTCTTATAAACAACACCGCCCTTCATCACGAACACCACTCGTCGCACGGCCGTGATGTCCTTAATCGGATCACCTTCGAGGGCGATAATGTCTGCCTCCAATCCGGGCGCTATCGAGCCGATCTGACTGGACATGCCGAGCGCCTCCGCAGCGAGTGAGTTCGCCGACACCATCGCTGACATTGGATCCGCCCCACCGTCACGCACGCGATCGATGAACTCCTCCGCATTTCGACCGTGCGCACCGGCGACTGCGTCCGAGCCGAAAACGATCTTGAGTCCCGGAATCTTCAAAGCCTGTTTGAAGAAGGCGTGAAACTCAGGAATCATCTCCTTGATCGTCGGAAACACTTCTTCCGGATATCCCGGCGTGCCAGCAAATCTGTCCTTGTTCAGCAGGTAATTCTCCATCACGAGCCCGGCTTGCGGATCGAGCCAAACGCCTTTCTGCACCATCAACTTCAAATCGTCGTCAGTTGCGAGTGGACCGTGCTCGACCTCCGTGCAGCCCGCGAGCACGGCCGCACGAACAGCGTCTTTGTAAGCGTGGACGAGCGTACGCAAGCCGAGCTTCCTCGCTTCGTCGCACGCCGCGTTGAGTTGTTCCTGCGAGAGCAACATCTGCGGGCGACGCACGCTACCAGCGGCGAAGATCTTGATCAGGTCGGCGCCTGCTTCCTTCTGCTTGCGGACGAAGGCGCGAATCTCGTCAGGCGTGCCGGATTGTTCATTACGTCCGAAGAGAGGCTCGGCGGAACTGAGAATACGTGGTCCCGGCAGGGCGCCCCTCGCGATCGCATCACGCAAAGGCAGATCGGTCGGTGACCCGACACTCTGCACAGTCGTGAAACCCGCCATAAGTGTCGCCCAAGCATTCGCGGCGGCTGCGTACGTCGCGTAAGGTGTGGTACCGCCAGCACCGGCATTTTTCCCGTCTGGACCAAAGCTCCAGGTGATGTGAACGTGACTGTCGATCCAACCGGGCAAGACCGTGAGACCGCGCAGATCGTAATTCACCGGCGCGGCATTCGGATCGATGCGAACAATCTTCGATCCTTCAACCACGATGCGTGTGTCGTGCAGCACGCCGCCTTTGCCGTCGAGAACAGTGCTGGCGGCGATGACGATCTGCTTGTTCGTTTGCGGAGCTTGCGTTGAAGTTCTGGGTGCGCCGCAGAAGAAAACGAGCAACACGAGTATCCAAATTCGAATCGTTCTCATTTCCGCGTTAATCCGCGTTCCTATTTCGCGTGCGCGCGTTCGAAGGCGCCTTCGAAGTAGACTGCTTCGAGACCGGTGGCCCAGTAGTCGACAGCAGTTCGGTTCGGTTGTGATGTTTCCTGATCGGTAGTCAGGGTCAGGTCCTCCGGATCCTCCGGTTCGAATTCGATCCAGCCGATCCACGTGCCGTCATCGCGTTCTTCGCCATAGCTGCGCACGTTGTAAGTCGCGCCGTCCGGGCCGGTCACGATGCTTGTGTATTCCTGTAATAACTCCGCCATTGATTCATCCTCCCCAAGTTCGAACGTTTGTTCGACAGGATTACAGAATTCACAAGATAAATCCTGTCAATTATGTAAATCTCATAATCCTGTAAAAACTATCTCTTACCGCGTGAAACCAATTTCCAACGCTTCGTCTTGCGACAAGTCGAGCTGTAGTTCTCCTGTATGATCTTCGGCATCGCGCCGGGCACGACGTCCGAGATGTAGATCACCGAAGCCTCCGACGTACTACTCGGAAATCCCGACGCACACGAATCTTCCACTACTGCCCCAAAATCCTGAATCACGTGCCGCCGCCCATTTTGAAAACTAACGAGGGTCGCCATCTCGGTAAGCGTGCCCTGCGCCATGTCGCCGGTCGTCATCAACAATTCATCAATCCCATCGCTATTCAGATCGGTCTTCTTGACAATATTTCTCGCGAAGTCAGTATCAACATCAGCAAGGAGTTGTTGACCGGAAAAAATCGCCACGCGCTTCGTGCCAAAATTATCAGCGTGCGATGCGTTACATTCACTGACGTCGATCACGTAGAGCGTCTGCGACTGCCCGGGCGCTGTAAAACTTCCCGTTTCGACGTCCGATATCGACGGAACTATCTGCCCGGCCTTTCGCGCCGCCGCTAAATAATCCTCACCGGCATCGGCTGGAAAATTACAACGGTTCGAGTCAGTCAAATACCTGCGAAAAACTCTCGATAGGACCATGCGCTGCGTTGCCGGTGCGATCTTCACCGGCGTCACCTCATCCTCGGTCCGAAAATCGAAAAGCACCTGGCGATCTCGTTGCAGCGCGGGCGCCTGCGCTTTTTGCGGCGCGGGCCTTTGCGCAGCCGCGACGGAAATCAGAGCCAAACACAGAATGATTGTTTTCATTGGTCGGGTCCTTTATGCTTCTTGTACCTTTCTGCTGCTGCTCATATTATCTGCTTACTTTAAAACGGAGCCAGTCAAAATGCTAAAGAACATCGCCCTGTTTGTCGCACTCCTGTTCGTGTCTCCCATCGTGGTGCTTGCCGGCGACGAGTGGTCGCAGTTTCGCGGACCAAACGGCACCGGCGTTTCCGACACCAAAGACTTGCCCACCGAGTTTGGACCAAACAAGAACGTCATCTGGAAAACCGAGCTTCCTTCGGGTCATTCGTCGCCGGTGTTGACGCACGATCGGATCTTCGTCACGGCGCACGATAAAGAGAAGCTTTACGTGATCGCGCTCGATCGACAGACGGGAAAGATCCTTTGGCAACGCGAAGTGCCGCGCACGCACGCCGGGCGTTTGCAGAATGTGAATGGTCCGGCTTCGCCGAGCCCCGTCACTGATGGCAGCAACGTTTACGTTTTCTTCCAGGACTTTGGGATGCTCTCTTACGACGCCGCCGGCAAAGAGCGTTGGAAACTTCCGCTTGGTCCATTCAACATGTTCTACGGCTTCGGCGCGTCGCCCATACTCGTCGACGACAAGGTAATCCTGCCTGTCGATCAAGACAATCCCTCGTCGTATCTAATCGCGGTCGATAAGAACACTGGCAAGCTGCGTTGGAAAGTCGAGCGGCCTGTTGTGATTTCCGGCTACTCGACGCCGATTATTTATCAACCGAAACAAGGTGCGAAACAGATCATCATTCCCGAATCGTTTCAACTTTCGGCTTACTCGGTGGCGGACGGCAAGCGAGTTTGGTGGGTTCGTGGTCTGGCTTGCGAGATGAAGTCGATCGCGAGCCACGACAATGAGTATCTCTACATCAACGGTTGGGGCTTCCCCCAGAATCAACCCGGTCAGCAGGTGCCGACGATCAGCTTTGAGGAAGGACTCGCCGCGTACGATAAAGATAAAGATCGCATGATCACGAAGGCGGAGATTTCCGCTGCGGGCGGCACCACGAAGATGGACAAGCTGCTCGTCGCCGCGTTCGAAGCGTTTGACATGAATCGCGACGAGAAGTTGAACGACAAAGATTGGGAAGTGTTTCGCGCGATGATGGCGTCAGAGAATGGCTTGCTCGCGATCAAGATGGGCGGCCAGGGCGATCAGACTGCGAACGCGATTCGTTGGCGCTACACGAAGCCGGTGCCGCAAGTGCCATCGACACTACTTTACCAGAACGTGCTTTACATGATTAACGACAGCGGCATCCTCATCTCGTTCGATCCCGTGACGGGCAATGTCCTCAAACAAGGACGTCTCCATGGTGCGATAGATAAATATTTCTCGTCGCCAGTTGCCGCTGACGATAAAGTGTTTTTGATCGGTCAGGGTGGCCAGGTTTCCGTGTTGAAGGCAGCGGGCGACTGGCAAGTGCTGGCTGTCAACGAACTCGATGACGAGTGCTACGCGACACCCGCGATCGCTGACGGACGAATTTATATTCGAACCCGTAGCGCGCTCTACGCTTTCGGTAAGGTTTAGCCGCGGATTCACACGAATAAACACGGATTAGAATTTCTTACCGTGTGAATCCGTGTAATCCGTGGCTAGTGTTAACATCTCCTCACAATGATCATTCACCTGCTCGACGGTACCTACGAACTCTTTCGACACTTCTACGGCATTCGTCGCTTCAAGAAAACTGATCCTCCGTTCGGCGCGGTGGCCGGTGTGCTGGCCACCGTCGCGCAATTGCTTGAAGACGACGCGACGCACGTTGGAGTGGCAACTGATCACATCATCGAGTCGTTTCGTAACGATCTCTGGGCGGGCTACAAAACGGGCGCTGGTGTCGAACGAGCGCTGAAGGCGCAGTTTACGCCGCTTGAAGAAGCGCTCGACGCGATGGGCGTCACGGTTTGGCCGATGGTCGAACTCGAAGCTGATGATGCGCTCGCATCTGCCGCGTACATCGCGGCCCAGGACGAGCGCGTGGACAAGGTTTGCATCTGGACGCCTGACAAAGATCTCGCGCAATGCGTCGTTGATGAGCGTGTGGTACAAGTTGACCGGCGCGGCAATGCGATTCGTGGAGCGGATGCTGTGCGCGCGAAGTTTGGAGTCGCGCCGGAGTTTATTCCTGACTACCTCGCTTTGGTTGGCGACTCCGCGGATGGTTATCCCGGAATCGCGGGACTTGGACCAAAGACAGCGGCGACGTTGATCAATCGTTATGGGCCACTCGAGGATTTTGGTCCGGAGGTTTTGAACGAGCAGAACCGGAGTCTCGCGCTGCTCTTCAAGGACCTCGCCACATTGCGGACCGACGAACCGCTTTTTGAAGACGTCGACGAGCTTGAATGGCGCGGCGCAAAGCCTGAGTTTGCGGAAGTCGCGGAGAAGATCGGCAGTGCGCGTTTAGCCGCTCGCGTCCGCAAACTGGAAAAACGATTGCAGCCACGAAAAAGCACAAAAAGCACATAGGAAAGGTTATGACTTAAGCGCGCAACAGGGGTTTTATTTTGTGTGCTTTTTGTGCCTTTTTGTGGCTAAAAAAAAACTGATGAGTGCAGCAGCCGTGGCGCCCGCGAAGCGCCGCTATGATCGATCGATTATCGAAGGACCACTGCAGCCTGCGGTGTGGAAGATCGCGTGGCCGACAATGCTCACGAACGCGATCGGCGGCTTGCAGGGAATGATCGACCACGCGCTCGTCGGCCATCTCGTTGGCTTCAAAGCAAACGCGGCGATCGGCGTGAGCTGGCAGATCTTTATTGTCGTCATCGTCTTCATCTCATCGCTGTTCACGGGAATGAGCGTGCTCGTCGCGCGTTTCGCCGGCGCGGGCGATGAGGAAAAAGTCAATCGCACCGTCTACCAGGCATTTCTCACCGCACTCTTCATCAGCATGGGAATTCTCGCGCCGCTCGGTTACTTCCTCTCGCCCACGCTGTTGAATATCGTCAACGCTGCGCCTGACGTGAAAGCCGAAGCGTTACCTTTCATTCGTATCATGTTTGTGTTCAGCATCGGCATGATGATCTATTTCATGCTGAGCACCGCACTGCGTTCGGCTGGTGATGCACGCACTCCGATGGTGCTCGGCATCTCGATGACTGTACTCAACATCGCTCTGAACATACTGCTCATCCGCGGGCTTGGACCAATTCCAGAGTTCGGCACGAAAGGCGCGGCGATGGGAACGTGCATCGCTTCCGGACTCGTCGCGGTGTATGCACTCATAAATCTTTGGCGCGGTTCATGGGTGATCTCGATCCCGCGCGGCGGCGGCTTTGGTCCCGACTGGTCCATCATCAGGCAGATCTTCAAGTTTGGACTGCCGACGGGTGTGCAGGGCATCGCGATGAACATTGGCGGCGTGCTGATGCTGTCGTTCATCGGCTCGCTCGCGCAAAGTGCCGCGGCGCAAGCGGCGTTCGCAATTTCTTACACCGAACTCTTTTCATTGATCACGTGGACGTCGGTGGGCTTGATGGGCGCGGCAGCGGCGGTCGCTGGTCAAAACCTCGGCGCGGGCCAACCGGATCGTGCGGACGCGGCCGTGCACGTAGCGGCGCGTTTCGGATTTGCGGGTGCGGCGTTCGTCGGGATTTTCTTTTTGTTTTTCCCTAAACAGTTGCTCGCGATCTTTGGTATGCACGATCCGGTGGTGGTGGGACTTGGGGTTCAGTTACTGCGTGTGCTGAGTGTCTCCGGATTATTGATCGCAGTCGCTCTCACTTATACCGGAGGGCTGCAAGGCACGGGCGACACGCGTAGCCCGCTATATATCTCGATCATCTCGCAGGTGATCGTGCCACTGGGAACGTGTTTCGTGATCAAAGAAACCGGCACGCTCGATCCGATCGACATCTGGCTCGCCATCCTTGCCGGTCATGCAACGCGATGTGTGTTGAGTGTGGTGCGGTTCAGGCAAGGAAAATGGCGATCGATTTCCGTCGAATAATTTTAGCCGCGGATTTACGCGGATAAACGCTGATCTGCGTTCATCTGTGAAAATCCGCGGCTAAATTATTTCTTCGCACCTAAACTCTGCTTGAGTATCTTGACCAGATCGACCACCTTCCGATCGGTGTCCATCTCTTCCTCAACCTTCACCACGTTCTCGCGTTTCTTCTCTTTCTTCTTCACTAACTTCAACAACGAATCAGTCTGCTTGTCCGCAACCTTTGTCGGCGTGAACTGCTTCTTCGACCTCGTCCCGATCAGCTTCTCAAACTTCGTCACCGTCGCCTTCGGCACGTCCTTCTTCTTGGGCAACCCAATGTCAGACGGCGAGCGTAGCTCATCCGCAAATCGCATCGTCTCCGCGCGCAGAATTCCCTTATCCGAGAAGATCGCGACGAGATACTCCTTCCCGCGCATGACGAACGTCGCAATGCCTGCCAGCCCACTCTGGTCCATCGTTTCAGCGAGCAGCTTATACGCCTTCTGCGAGCCGGCCGCCGGTGTCAGAAAGTATCCACGCTCGAAATAGATCGGCGGGATCGAATCAGCCTCCACGAATTGCTTCAGATCGATATCGCGCGTCTTCTCCGGCGCGAGTCGCTCCAACTCTTCGTCAGTAACGATCACATACTTTTCTTTGTTGATCTCGAAACCACGGACCGTTTCATCAGCATCGAGATCTTTGCCGCTGTTCTCTGCGTAATACTTGCGCGCGAGCGGCTGCCCGTCTGGTCCAAGCATGCGCAGCGACGCGCGACTCGATCGCTGCGCCGGAAATAAACTGACCGGCACACTCACGAGCCCGAAGGTCAACGTTCCAGACCAGAACGGTCGCCCGCCGGCATTCTCCTCTTCGGGTTCCTCGCGTTTTCGACTCGCGCTTTGACTCCGTCTAGGCGGCACGTTTCTCCTTCTTTCTCAGCGACTCAATGCTCTTCGCCAGCACATTGTCGAGCGCCGCAGTTTGACGTTTCGGCTTCACCGCCTTCAATCGCGGCGCATGTCCCTTAGCCTTCTTCTCGATGAACTCCATTACGCGCTCGCGATACTCGTCTTTGTATTCGGTTGGCTCAAACTCACCTTTCAACATCTCAACGAGCTGCTTCGCCATCGCGAGCTCTTTCTGCGTCGGCGCAGCGCCCGATGGCTTCGTGAGATCGTCTGCCAGGATCACTTCGTTCGCATCTCGTAACGTAAACAGGAAAAGATAATCGTCGATCGCACGCAGCGCGCCCGCGTAGTACTTGTTACGCATGACCCAGTGAGCGATGCCTTCACTCTCTTTATTTTTGAGCGCCTCGGCGAGCGCGAAATAATCTTTCTCGTCGCCGTCGGGTCCGAGGTAGTAAGGCCGGTCGTACCACTGCTCGCTGATCTTTGTTTGTGGAACAAACTCGACGATCTCGATATCGCGTGAAGGTGGCGGCTGGAGTTTTTCGAGATCCTCGGCGGTGAGAATCACGTATCGTCCAGGCTCGATCTCGTAGCCTTTTTGAATCTCTTCCGCCGGCACTTCCTCGCCCGAATCCGGATCGACCATGTGTTGCTTCACGCGCTTCTTTGCTCGATCGTCGAGCACGTGAAAACGCACCGTGCGATCCTGCACGGCTGAATACAGTTTCACCGGCACCTTCGTTGTGCCGAGTTTTATCTCGCCTTTCCAGATAGCCCGCGCTGCCATAACAACTTCCTTACTCGCAGCAACCGGAACATCGCGCTTCGCCGGTCTCCGATTCCTGTACGCATAATGGACAAAGGTTGGTGTCGCAATCGAGACAGTAAGCTCCTGTTTGATATGCGTACGACTGTTGACACGTCGAACAGATTTCGGTGCCGGCGTCAAACCACCACCACGCTGCGGCGGTGGTCGATGTCGCGGTTGCGCGCTTCACTTTTTCGGCTCCTCTACTCGATTTTGATGCCACGATTCAGGGCGATTCCTCTGGCTTTCATTACCACATCGTCGTCGATTGTTTCGCTCCCTTTTATCATGCCGTCGACCTGCTCGATGGTACGTCCGAGCGCTTTCGCGAATTTTTCGTTGTCAGATTCGAAACCCTGATCGCGCAGTGCCGCGAGCATGTGTTGGGCCGTTTTCTGATCGGTCCCCTTGTCGTCAACTTGCTGGTCGAGCATCACACACTCCTGTCCTCTGTTCTGTTCCAAATCACTAATTACTTTCATATGAGACTAATGCAAGCGCAACGCCAAAAGGAAGCAGCCACAAAAGGCACAAAAACACAAAAGATGAATTCGTGGGCGTGCTGCTATTTCTCTTTTGTGTTTTTGTGCCTTTTGTGGCTGCTTCAGTTCACGTGAATGACGCGGTCGGCCCAGTTCGTTGGGTAGGGTCGATGCGAGATGATGATCGTGGTCACGCCGCGCAAGTGCTGGTCGAGAGCGTTTAGCAGACGCTTTTCCGTGAGTTCGTCGAGCGCCGAAGTGCATTCGTCGAGGATCAGAACCTTGGGACGTTGCAGCAGCGCCCGCGCCAACGCGACGCGCTGGCGTTCACCGCCCGATAACCGGTTGCCACGGGGACCAAGCGACTCGTCGAGCCCTTTCGGTAAACGTCTAATCAAAACATCGAGCTGCGCAAGCCTCGTGACGAGCTCGATTTCCTGATCGCTCGCGTGCGGATTTCCGTATAGAAGATTCTCTCTCAAGGTCACGTCGAACAGCACCGGATCCTGCGGAACGAAAACCACCGACGACCGTAAACTCTTCAGCTTGATTTCACTAACATCTACGCCATCGAGTAACACTGCGCCTGCCCGCGCGTCGTAAAGGCGCGCCACTAACTTCGCGATCGTGCTCTTTCCATTTCCACTCGCTCCCGCAAGCGCCACACGCTCACCGGCATTCACACGCACATTCACCGCACTCAACACCGGCCGCTCTGCATGGTATCTAAAACAAACATCTTTCAGTTCGACCGTCGATGGCGCGTCAACACGCAAAGGCACCGCACCATCACGCATGATCGACTTCGCCTCCGCGATCTCGATCAGTCGCCGCGCGCTTGCCGCGACACGTTGGACCTTCGCATAGATATCGACAACACCGTAAAGCGGAATGAAGAGTTGCAGCGTGTATCCATAGAACGCGACGAGTCCGCCCGCCGTTAAACTTCCGGTCATCACCTGATAACCGCCATAACTCAGAACACACGCCATGCCGGTAACAATGATCAGGTAAAGAACAGAACTGAATAACAATTCGGTGCCACGCCGCTTCATCTGCACGCGAACGACGCTGCTCGAAAGGCGCGCGAACCGGCGCGCTTCGCGCTGTTCGCCGCAAAGCAATTGCACCTGAACGATCGCCGAAAGATGTTCCTCCAGAAATCCGATCAGTTTTCCCGATTGCTGCTGGACGGCATCAGAAGCGTCGCGCAAACGATCCTGAAATCGGCGTCGCACGAGAATAAACAACGGTATCAACGGCAACACGACGATCGTGAGCCGGTAATTCAGCACTAACATCGTGCTCATCACGAGCGTAAAGATAGTCGTGGTGCGTAACAATACCGGGATTACTTCACTGGTCAGCGTCCCGACCTGGTCCACGTCCATTTGCAAACGATGCAGCGTGTCGCCGGGCGACGTGTTGTCGTGATACTCAGCCGAAAGACGTTGCAGATGACGAAGCAAAGCAAGCCTCGTTCGATAAGTCATTTTCTGCACCGCGCGAAAATTCAGTATGCCGGCGAGACTGTCAAAACCGAGCCGTCCGATGTACGTAAAAAAGAATGCCGCAGCTACGAGGGGCAGCCACGAAATTCGCCGGTTTGGAATAATTTCATCGATCAGAAATCTCACGATTAGGGGATCGATAAGCACCAGAACACCCGCCGCAATCACGCATAAGTAACTGCCAAACTGAAGACGAACGAATGGTTTGACTTGTAACAGCAGCCACCTAAACTCGTTTGATTGCTTTGCTCGCATGCTTCAGATCTTTGCGGAAACATCGATGCAGTTCGTGCTGTAGCCAACTACGCGACCAACGATCTCCGCTTCTCTCGGATAGTGATAACGGCGCACACTTGCGAACGGCGAGTGATGTGGAACAATCAGTAACTGATTGTTCTGTAGCTCACACCAGCCACACGCATAGCCGCCGCGCAACTCGATGAAGTAGATCGGTCGTTCATACTCGTTGCGCCATGTATTCACGAGCTGGTTCTGGCTTGTATCGATCTTCAGCAGCGCGCCGGGCCTGATCATCGGATACATCGTGAAGTCTGCCAGACCCAGATGACCGTAGAGAGTGTTAGGCGTGCAGTCGTCATTAGCTGAACGAGTAACACTCAGGTTCGTCGATGAGCGATCCTGGGCCAGTGAGATCTCGAACGATCCGCTGCCGCTGTGATGAATCAGTTGCGTCAGACAAGGATCGGCGACGCGCTCGTATTTCTGCTTCTGGTCTACGTCGATGTTGTAGAGACGAAGCAGGTCAAGCAAGTCAGCGCGATAGATAATGCTAAGGCTGAAGAGCTTCCAAATGCTTGGCTCGGAGTCGCCGTTCTCCAACTGGGCCAGCCAACCGTTTGAGACGCAAAACCGCTTGTCGCCTTTGACGTCGGCGATTCTGCGGCTCGCCTGTTCAACTTCTCGAACAGTGATATTGCGACGATTGCGCAACGACTTGAGCATCTGACCAGCCGGCACACTATCCTCCAAATGATCCGCCGGGAGGTGTTGGCTCTGGGATTCTCAGAAATTGCGGCTTGAACGCGCGGCAGTGTAGCGGACCAATAGTCCATTGAATAGGACCACGATGATTTGTCCGGGATCTCGGATGAAACTCGTCGATCGGCGTAACGATAAGAGACTGTGTTGAAGTGACTTATTAGACTGATCCGCCGCCACTCAGGTCTTTCCTGATAGAGCCCTCAGGGTGGTCCAAATCATGAGCTTGTCCCATTCACGAAAGATCGGTTCTCAGCAACTTATTGAATGCGCGGAGTTTTTTGTCTTGTCGCAGGAAAAGAATTGTTCCTGATCCCGGACAATTACGAGCGCGTGGGATAGAGAACGCCAACCACTTGTCCAATGATCTCCACTTCGTCGCGGCGAAACTCTTCACGCAAATTGCCCGACGCCGGATGTGGTATCAACACGATGCGATCACCCGGCACGAGCTCCGCGTACACACAAGTGAAGCCGCGCGGCGTCAAAACAAAATACAGTTCGCGCTCATAGAAGTTCACGTTCTCCGCGGGACGCACTTCGTTCAGCAGCTTGTTCACTAATAAGCGGCTGCCAGGTGGTGCGATCGGCGAAGCATTCGTGTCTTCTTCGCCGACCACAACGTAACCAAAATGCGGCGGATAAAACGACATGAGATATTCGACTTCGACGTCGGCCCAACGCGACGGCAAGATCTGCGTGACTTCGAGATCAGCATCGTCGCGCAGGATCGGCAGCTTTATGTGTCGTTGCCGCGTCACCGTATCGATCGGCACTTCGTGCGTACGTGCTCGCGTTATTTCCATCTGCTTGTTGAAACGGCGCTCTGGTTGCAAACCGATCGCTGAATCAATTTCCGCGCGCGAAAGATTCAGAATCACGCGCAGACTGTCGAGCTTCGCGGTGCCTGGTTGCCGAATGCTGCCGCTAATGATGTTGCCGAGCGTCGACTTGCCGACACGCATATCGGGATTGTTGTAGACGGAAGCCAAATGCTCACTAGCCGCTACGATGTCTTTGTAATTGAGGCCGAGAAGTGTCATTGCCTTAAGAATCAACTTGCCAAGCGGTGCGGTGGGTTGCCGTTGCGGGCGGCCACGCTTGGCCTCACCAGATTGGCGAATGCTCATGCAAAGGTGCACTCCTATTCCAACGTTGCGAACAGGGAGGTTATATGGGCTGTATTACCAATGCTGGGTATCTGGGAGCGTACGACCTCGGGAGGAGAGGCGCAGGATTCTACACTATAAGGGCCGTTCCTAAAAGAGCGGCGTTAAGACGGTCGTGTCGCAGTTTGAATTTAACGCCGAAGGCGTTCGCTATTTGAGCCCCGCGGTTGGAGCGTAGCGACAACCCTGGGCTTAGGTTTATCGAGTGGTAACCCTGAAAGGGTTCGCCGATTGCCAAACCCTTTCAGGGTTTGAATGATCTTTTGATTGTTACCCAGGGTTCTCGCTATGCTCGAACCCTGGGCTGAAATTAGCGAACGGCTTCGGCGTAATTTCAAATTGCGACACTATGGTTAAGACATCGCGCTCAGCGGCGTTTCTCTGCGCAACTTTTGCGTGCTCTGCGTCTCCGCGGTTAACTAATTCACAGCAATAACTCACCGCCGAGACGCAGAGAACGCAATGGTTGCGCAGAGAAGAGCGATGTCGCGAGTTGTTGTGCAAAGCCACGCTGGTAATTGGCGACGGTTTGCTTCGTATACGAAGCAAGTTTGGACCGTTGCCTCAACCTCGTCTTTTGAAAACCCAGCAAAAAGACGCCTTGCTTGGAATACTAAGCAGGACTCGGGAAATTTTCCTGTGATACATGCCTGAAGCGTAGAGTCCGCAGACATCTCAGTGGTCCAACGACGCGGCAAGAGACTCCCCCAAGTCTTTTAATCAATCGTCAATACAAGGTAATCGTGATGCCTCCGGATTTTCCTCGCCCAGTCACCGACAGAGCGCGAAAGCACAAAGACGGAAGCGTACTGCTTTCAATTGCTGAAGATCGCGTGTGCAAGTTGAACGACGTCGGCGCACTTACGTGGATGATCCTCGAAGACATCACCGCGGGCATCAGTCTTGAAGAAATCGTCTGCGCGCTCGAGCAGCAGTTCGACGCGATTAACGCTGAGGGCGAGCTTCGGTACGAAGTTCCGCACGAGCAACTTCGGGCTGACACGGATGCGTTTCTGAAGAGGATGGCGTCGATGCGTTTGCTCGACGTGTCACACGATGCGCGCGGGCGCGAGTTTTATTCGATCAGTGCAGACGTTACCGGCACGACTTCAGTGCCGATAACCGACAGCGCCCGCTCCGAGTCGACTGACAACGAGCCGGCGGAAGATCTGAATATCTTGCGCCGCGAGACATTCAGCGCCTTTGTAGGATTGCTCGCGTTTGACGTGCTGCTGAAGTTCGGCGGCTTCCAGAGACTGATTAGAAGAGTCGAGCACTGGCCCATCTCCTCACCGCGCATGCCGAATCGCGACATCTGCCGGCGCGTGCGCGGCATGGTCGATCGCGCCCAAATGTACTATCCGAAGAAAGCGATGTGCTTGCAGCATTCTGCTGTAGTGACGTGTCTGCTGCGCCGTCGCGGCGTACCGGCAGAGATGGTCCTTGCCGCGCAGTCGTTCCCACCCAAAGCCCACGCCTGGACCGAAGTCGCAGGCGAGGTGGTCAGTGACTCGCCGGCTGTAAAGACGAAATATCGAGAGCTGAGAAGGTTGTGAATGAGCGCAATAGGCGGAATCATGAATTTCGATGGCGCACCCGTTGATGCGGATCTGCTGGCGCGACTGAGCGCTAACTTGCAGGCTTACGGCCCCGATGGAGGAGACGACGTACGTCAGACATCAATCGGCATTGTCTATCGCGCGTTTCACACCAACATCGAATCACGCCGGGAACGACAGCCATTGATCAGCCGTGCCGCATGCATCCTCGCGTGGGACGGCCGTTTGGATAACCGAGAAGAGTTGACAGCAATGCTGCGCGACGAATTGGACTTGGACCAGAGCGACAGCGCGATCGTCCTCGCGGCTTATCACAAATGGGGTGCCGCGTTTCCGCAACGAATTGTCGGCGACTTCGCTTTCTCGCTTTGGGATCCAACCTCGCGAACACTGTTGCTTGCGCGTGACCCGGTAGGAACGCGATTGCTCTTTTACCATCTCAAAGGCAACCGGCTCATGTGGTCCACAAGGCTCGAGTCTTTGCTGGAGCTTCCGGACGTAAAGCTCGAGGTGAACGATGAATATGTGGCTGGTTATCTTGCGATTCACCCCGCACAAGATCTGACGCCTTACAAAAACATCCACGCTGTGCCTCCTGCACATTTAGTCAGCGTCAGGAATAGAAAAGTCGCGGCTCGCAGATTTTGGGCGCTCGATCCTGATAAAGAGATTCGTTATCGCACCGATCAGGAATATGAAGAGCACTTTCTCCATTTGTTCACCGAAGCAGTGCAAACACGACTGCGCAACGACGGCACCGTGTGGGCAGACCTGAGTGGCGGCCTCGATTCTTCATCGATTGTTTGTGTTGCGGACGAGATCATGAAACGCGGATCGGCGCAGGCGAGGCGCCTCGAAACGGTATCGGCGGTCTTCGACGAATCGCCATCGTCTGATGAAAGAAAGTTCATCAGTGTGGTTGAACAGAGGCGAGGACAGCGCGGCCATCACTTTTCCGAGAGTGAACATCCACTGCTGACTGCGTCTTCTTTCGAAAGTTTGCGACCCACGCCGAATCCGATCGAGTTGTGGGGCGAGTATCACAGGGCGGTGCGGCAGAAGATGCGCGAGCGTGGTGTGCGTGTGTTGCTGTCAGGCATTGGCGGCGATGAATTGCTCACTGCTTCACCCGATCCGTCGCCCGAGCTCGCTGATCTGTTGGTCCAGTGCAAGCTCGGCGACTTACACCGACGTTTACAGACGTGGAGTCTCGCGCTGAAGAGGCCATATTTAGACGTGTTCTTGAATTACAGCGTGATTCCCGTGTTGCCGCGCCGAGTGCAACAGCTTCACAAACGCCGGCAGCGATCCAAACGTCTCTCGCTTCTGCAACGGCGATTCATCAAGGCCTTTGCTCTACACGAGAAACTACTTGGTCCAACGGATGTACCTGGCTGTCGATTGCCGAGTAGCCGTGGTCAAGCGAGCGCATTTTTGTCGACCGCAAGTGTCATCTCGTCGGGACATCTACTGGCGTGGGGACCGGTTGAAGTCAGCTATCCCTTCACGCATCGACCGCTGGTTGAATTTCTGCAAGCCATTCCGCCAACGCAGTGGATACGTCCCGGCGAAACCAGATCTTTGCTGCGACGAGCACTGCGAAACTATTTGCCGCAGGAGATCGCGAACCGAAAGGGTAAAGGGACAACTGCTGAAGCAACTTTGCGCGCTGTTAGGCGCGAATGGCCGCGTCTGCGCGAACTCTTGAGAACGGCCCGTGTTTGCGATCGCGGTTATGTGAATCCAGACGCGCTCAAGTCGCTTATCGAACGGCCAGATTTCGAGCGTAGCCCGGAAGGTTTATTCGTCCTGCGAATCAGTTATCTGGAGCTGTGGCTCCGCGATCTGGAACGACGATCGCAAACGGTGAAGCAGAGTTCGACGTTTGAGTTCGCCTCGGAACAGGCGAACAAGCAACGCGAACGAGTCGCCGGAGCCTGTTCTTAAACACAGCTTTCGTTAACCGATAAGAAAGGAGGAGCACCACGATGATTAACAACTACGAAGTAGCGGAAGTCGTTAATGTCGGCCGAGCACAAGACGTGATTCTTGGCTCGTCGAAGTTAGCGCCGATCTTTGACGACAGTCCCGAACAAGGTCTACGCGAAACCGACATGGCAGATGACGAGTAAAGAGGAAGAGCTTGCAAATCTTAAAGAAAGGAGCGCACGACGATGATTATTCACTACGAAGTTGCCGAGATGGTCGAGATCGGCAGAGCTCAAGATGTGATTCTCGGTTCCTCGAAGTTGGTGCCTATCTATCCGGATAGTCCCGACCAAGGCGAGCGCGAAACCGAAACTGCCGATGACGAGTAAGGCGGAAACTGCAGACGATCACAACGTGCGCAGGGCATATCCGGTACGAAGAACAACACGGCGCCCGACGGTCTTGTCCGTCCACGGCAAACGATCCGCGATCAATTCCGTCGGATATGCACCGCGCAAGTACTCACTCATGCAAGCTGCGCATAGATACAGCAGTGCTCAATTCATGAGCACGGTCAAGACGTCGGGCGTGGCTTTCTCTAGGGACGAAACACGAGTCCTGTTCACGAGCGATGTATCCGGCACTCGTAACGTTTACGAGATGTGTCTCGGCAATCGAGTGCAACGGCAACTCACTTACTCGACAACGGACAACATTCACGCCGTGGCGTACTTTCCCGATGATGCTCGCATCCTTATCTCAAAAGATTGCGGCAATCGCGAGAACGCTGTGCTCTACGTGGCGGAGCCTGACGGTGAAGAGGTTCGGTTAGCTGCTCACGACGAAGTACAGATGGTCTTTCATCGTTGGAGCGCTGATCGTCAGTCGTTTTATGTATCAACGAATGAGCGAGACGCGAGCTGTTATGACCTCTACAAGATCAACATCGACACTTTCGAGCGTGAACTAATCTATCGCGCCACCGACAAGTGTTATTTCTGCGCGCTATCCGCCAATGAACGGCGGGCTCTATTTGTGAAGTCCGCCCGTAAGGGCGATGCAGATATTTTCCTTTATGATGTCAACAAGTCAGCGATGGAGTGCCTCACACGCCACGAAGGAGATGAGTTGAACTGTTTGCCTGCTTTCGACCGACAGGGAACGGGGATCTACTACATCACAGACAAGGACAGCGATTTCAGATACGTGCAACGACTCGATCTGGCGACCGGCAAAACTCATTGCGTCGAGACCGCGGATGGCGACGTCATCGCGACGTATTTCTCTGCTGACTACAGCCGGCGCATAACCTTTTGCCACGACGCAGCGACCACGCGTCGCGTGATGAAGATTCGCGACGAAGCTAGCGCCTCAGTTTTTACACTGCCGGGTTTCTCTGAGCAGAGCATCACGTCCGCCGTGTTTTCGCCGAGTGGACGACGGCTCGCGTTTCATGTCGACGGAGACCGCGCACCCGGCAACATGTATCTCTATGACTTCGAAGAGCGCTCGATTACTCAACTCACCGAGAATCTAAATCCCGAGATCGACGCTGACGATCTGGTTGAGTCGGAAATCGTGAGCTTTCGTTCCTTTGATGGTCTCGAGATTCCGTGTTTGCTTTGGCGGCCGCACGGAATAAACGAAGGGAAGAAGGTGCCGGCACTTGTTTGGGTGCATGGCGGACCCGGCGGGCGGATGGGAAAAGGTTACAAAGGACGGATCCAGTATCTCGTTAATAATGGCTATGCAGTGTTGGGTTTGAACTATCGGGGCAGCTCCGGCTTCGGCAAGGAATTCTTTCGCGCAGACCATCGCAAGCATGGGCGCGAGCCGCTTTGGGATTGCGTGGCCGCGAAGAATTATCTGGCTCGAACAGGGTATGTACACCCGGCATCGATTGGAATCATCGGCGCGAGCTTCGGCGGTTACATGGCGCTCGCTGCGCTGACGTTCCACCCCAACGAGTTTGCGGCCGCCGTGAACATTTGCGGTGTTTCTAACCTCGTTTCGTTCGCAGGGAATCTGCCGCGGTACTGGGACGCAAAGCGTTTCTACGAAAAGCTCGGCGATCCGGTGCAAGAGGAAGACTTACTGCGCTCGATCTCGCCGTTCTTTTACGCTGACAGGATAACGAAGCCCGTGATGATCCTTCAGGGCGCGACTGATCCGCGTTGTCCCAGAGAACAGTCAGACGAAATGGTTGCGGCCATTCGGAGAAGCGGTGGTGAAGTCGAATACCTGATTTATGACGACGAGGCGCATGGATTCAGAAAACGAAAGAACGCGATCCACGCTTATGAGGCGATTCTTAACTTTCTCGATCGCCATTTGCAGATGGTTTGAGCTGCTTCTCTGTGCCTCCTCTGTGTTCTCTGTGTCTCTGTGGTGGTTTCCGGCAATACAAACCACGGAGACAGAGAACACAGAGGGGGTACAGAGAAGCAGTTCAGTGTTTCAACCAGCGGTCAAACCACGCAATCGTTCGGTTGAGATAATCGACCTGGTTGGCGAAGCGCCAATCCGCTACGCCGTGTGATTCGCCGCCGTACCTGGCGTACTCGACTTCCTTGCCGAGAAATCTCAGGCTGACAAATACCTCGTCGCTGCGTGCGGCCATGACCTGGCGGTCTGCGGTTCCCTGAATGATCAGCAGCGGGGTCTGGACTTTATCGAAAAAGAACAGCGGCGAGTTTTCGATGAACTTGTCTCGCCTTTCCCAGAGCGAGCCACCCGTGCGTTGGACCATCTCGCCGGTGTAAACACTGGCGCCCGTATCGGACATCTGAGTGTACTGCGAAATGAGATTTCCCGGTCCCATCCGATCGACTGCTGCCTTGAATCGATTGGTCTGCACTATCAGACTCAGCACGCCATAACCACCATTACTCTGTCCGGTGATGCCCACGCGATCAGGATCGCAAATACCGAGTTCGATCACTTTATCGACTGCGGGCAGGATCGCGGCAGCGATGTCGCGCATGTAGGTTTCGGGTCGGGCCGGCACGTCGGCCAGGAGTACGGCGTATCCGCGCGTCGCAAAGAATTGCCAGTTTTCGACCGCGCTTGAGAAAAAGTTCATGCCAAAAAGATTTCCGTGCATGGACCACGATGAGCCGGGATATTGATAAACAATTAACGGGTAACGTTTCGCGGGTTCGTAACCCGCGGGTAAGAGGAGAGCGCCGTGCACGATTTGATCGTTCAACGTCCGCCATTCGATCAACCGGCCCTGGCCCATTACATAACGATCGAACACCGGGTTGATGTGCGTCACTCTTCGCGGAGTGAATTTGCCGGCCTCCGTGGTCCAAATATCTTCCGGCTCGCTCGCGCTTTGCGAGGTGAAGACTAAGTGCCGGCCATCAGCAGACACGGCCGTTCTCAGTGGTGGCACAAATCCGTAAGACTTGTTCTCTTCCAGCAGTGCTTCCGCTTTTGCGGTGCCGAGGTTTATCGCGTAGAAGCCCTCCTGCCGATTGTGCTCGGCACGAGTGACCACGACGATCGTGTCGGGTTTCGGGGTCCAGATAGTTCGGCCGTTTGGCGTAATGATGTGTCGCAGTGTGCGACCGGGAATAGCGGCGATCTGCTCGGCTCGTTCGGCAGTCATCGATGTTCGCCACACCGCATTGGACGAAAGCAGATAGATATTGTTGGTCGCATCCCACAACGGCCCGCGATAGAGAAACGTGCTATCAAATCGTGGATGCTCGCCCGGCGTTACCTTTCGTGGCTCACCACCAGCGAGCGGCACGACCCAACAATCGTTTCCAACTGTGGGACCGGCAGTCATGTATGCCAGGAACTTCCCATCGGGAGACCAGCTAACCGGTATCAGAACGTCACTGCCGAAGTCGGTCACGAGGGTTCGTGATCTGCCGTCGATTAGCGAGACTACCAACAGATCGAAAAGAGATTGCAGATTGCCGTTCGATACGTGACGTTTGAAATTGAGGATCGCGACATAAGCTCCATCCGGCGACAACCAGTAGCCTTCAGTAACGATATGACTTGCAATGTACTTCGTCGTTTTTGTTTCGAGATCGACGATCGCGAGATCTGCCGCAGAAGCAGCGAAGCTGTTGTCTTTGTCGGTTCGATTTGAAGCTTTTGAGCTAAAGAGAACTACGGTCGATCCCGGCTCTTTGTTCGAGTCCGCAGCAGTGCTGATTTCAGCGTTCGGACTGTTCAGCAGGACATCGGCATCGGTAACTGTCATGCCTTTGGAGAGCACTCGGATAACAAGCCTTCGGCTATCGGGAGTCCAACGCGGAACGGCGGTTTCGGTTCGCGTGCGAACGATCGCCGTCGATGCTTTTCGCAGCGCACCCGAAGCTCTTTCCCAAAGCCAGAGTGCGGGAAGACCATCGCGATCCGAATAAAACGCGAGGTATTTTCCATTCGGAGACCAGGCCGGCGCCCAGCTTGTTCCTCGACCTTGCGTCAGGTTCTTCGATGTGCCGCTCGTGATATCGCTGATCCAGACGTCGCAATAATCAACCCGAGATGGAATGCCAGCGCGCTCGAGTTCCTGTGCGGAGCGCGGAGCTTTTGCCTCGGCCTTGCGATTCGTGTCTTGCAGGACATAAGCGACCAGCTTGCCATCCGGCGAGAGGTCAAGCGGTGTGAACATCGAAAGATTGAGAGTCTTGAGCGCCTCTTTGACAGGCAGCGGCGCGAGCCGTTTTTGGCTGAGGATGGATGGTTCGGTGAGATGAAAATAAAAAACGGTGAGGCAGAAGATGACAACGAGTCGACGTCTGCTCATAGAATCTGCCTCACATCATTAGCTTTCCCAACTCTGATTTCTCTGTGCAACCTCTGTGTTCTCTGTGTCTCTGTGGTTGTTTTTACAAACAACTCCTTAACCACAGAGACACAGAGACACAGAGAACACAGAGGTTGCACAGAGAAATCAGACTCTTCGGGCAAAGCCAGACAAAGCCTCTCACCATAAATTTCAATAACAACTCAGAAAGCCAGCTTCAGTGAAAACTGAATCGAACGTGGACCACCGATTTGATACAACGGATTGAATCCTCCGAGCGTGCCGCCACTCCCCAGACTCCGGCCCAGCATCGCGGTCGAGAAGCCGAAGGTTGATGAAGCGAGCAGGCCATCGGGATCACCAAAATTCGGATGATTGAAGATATTGAAGAATTCGGTTTTGAACTGCAGGTGCGTGCGCTCAGTGAGATTGAACTGCCGGCGAAACCCGAGGTCCAGTTGATAAACGGGAAATCCGCGCAGCACGTTGCGACCGAGAGATCCTTGCCGTGGCGGCACCGGGCGCAGGAAAGGTCCGATTTGCGGATTGGGATTACCCGGGATTGTCACCCGAGCGTTATTGATGCGACGACCGCCGGGAGCTGACGCGTCTTCGATGTATAGCGGGATGCCTTCGACGAGGTCCGGCCGCACGCTGGCAGCGCCTCCGATTCCCGGCGTGACGATGCTGTAGGTGACGTTTACGGGCGTTGCGGAACGAGCCGTGAATAGTGCATCGATGGACCAGCCGTGGAATATCGCATTTCCAAATCCATTCTTCAGCAACGGGGCAATGTCGTAAGTGACGGCGCTACTGAACGCGTGCCGCACATCGAAGTCCGAAGACCCGCGATCGGTGCGCGGATCGATACGCGCGGCGGGGGTGTTGACGTTGAACGAGTCGTTCGAGGCGATATCGATTGAATGCGACCACGAATACGAAGCGAGGGCTTGCAAGCCTTTAGCGAGGCGGCGCTGAAATTGCGCTTGTAGCGCGTGATAGTCCGACGTGGCTGTATTCCGCGAGACAACGACTTGAGCAGTCGCAGGAAATACAGCCGGATTCAGCGTCCCTCCAAACTGAGTTCCCCAGATCGTATCCTGCCTTAATAATTCACGCCCAAGCGCCGCGACATAAGAGACCGTGAGCGTTTGATTGACTCCAAGTGATTGCTCGACAGAAAAATTCCACTGATATGTGCGAGGCAGTTTGATGTCGGGCTCAAACACGTGCAAGGCAGTAACGGTTGGAGTTGTCGATGGCGCGGCATTGGACGCCGACAACGGAAAGGGAACAGTGCCGAGGTTCTTGGTGGAAACGAAAGGATAAGCGTTTCCAAAGGCGTTTACGATTGAGCCATAGCCCAGATCGTAGAAGATTCCGCCACCGCCACGGATTATCGTCTCCCGTCCCGGCGTTTGAAAGAGTTGATAGGTCACACCGACGCGTGGCGCGAAGTTGGTGTAACTCGTGTTCCAGAGTGGAGTACCGGCGGGAGCAATGGTTGCGGTAGCCGGCGTGTTCAAGCCGTTAACAGTCGCAGCATCGTGGCCGCTAGTTTCACTCGGTGGCAGGTTGAGTTCCCAACGCAAGCCATAACTGAGTGTCAGTCGTCGCGTTACGTTCCAGTTGTCCTGACCATACAAAGAAAAATTCGTGAAGAGTGGAAAGCGCGAGCCGGTCGAGGAGCGAATAATGCCGCCCTGAATGTTTCCGGAGAGTGCCGAGCCTGCCGGCAGCGTTGCCGCACCAGGTGTTCCGATGCCGTTGAATTGCACGAAGAGCGAGTAGTTCTGCGGCTGGATCACAGGATTTAGACGCCGGTAATCAACGCCGAACTTTAGTTGGTGGTTATCAGCGATCACTGACAGATTGCCGACCGCGTTGAACTGGCGTTGCAGATTCTCCGCAGTCGTTCCGACCTGAAGACTGGTGTTCAGCGATCCGACGAAGAAAACCTGCGACAGATCTTTCTCACGCGACGCTCCGGAGGGAAAGAGCAGATCCTCAGGTGGCACCACGGCGCCCGCGAAGTCATCCACTTCAAAAAAAGTCCGCCCGGTGTTTTTGCTGTAGTTCAGACGAATCTCGCTGGTTATATTCGGCGTCAATGAGATCGTCGCGCCGCCTGTCAGCGTCTCAGTAGTAACAGCAAAATGCGCGAGAGTGTTGACGGTAAACGATGTGGCCTGTCCTCGATCGACTATGGATGATGGCGAATAGTTATAACGCCCAAACAAAGCGAGCCGGTGATTGGTCGTGTGATCGACGCGGACGCTGGTTGCGTCCAGGTCTAATGGATTGGAGAAGCTCGCATTAAAAACCGCGAGGCCATTCGGTTGACCATTAGCGCCGATTCGATTTGGACCATTCGGCAGTGGGTACGCGTTTAGAATCGGCCTGACACCTGCCGGCGCGGCCTGTCGCGCTTGCAACGACGGCACATCGACACTCCTGCTTTGCGGCAGACGCAGACGCAGCCCCTCATACGAAACAAAAAAGAAGGTGGAATTCTTGCCGTTGAACCAGGGCTGGTCACCACCCTCGCCAAAACGTGGCAGTAAGACTGGGCCACCGAGCACAAAGCCGAAGTCACTCTGCCGTGTGGCAGGTTTCGCAAGTTTGCGAGCATTATTGAACCAATCGTTAGCGTCGAAAGCTTCGTTTCGAAAGTATTCGTAAGCAGAACCGTGAAACTCGTTGGTGCCGGCACGCGTGATCAGCTGGACCTGGGCGCCCGGCGTTCGTCCGAACTCTGCCGCATAACTCGAAGTCTGAATCTTGAATTCCTGTAGTGCGTCAATCGAAACGAGATTATTTGTTCCTCCCGATACCGCGAGGCCCGGCAGAGAGCCAGTGGCCGCCTGGTAAGGGCTCGCACCAATGCTCACGCCGATGTTCGCGCTCACACCGTCGACTGTGAAGTAGTTGGCATTGGCGCGTTGCCCGTTGACGCTGAACTGTCCTGCCTCCGTGCTCGAGGCTTTGGTCAAAACGACGCCGGGAGAAAGACTGATCAAAGGCTGAACACTGCGGCCATTCAGTGGCAGGTTGCTGACGAACTGTCGATCGACCGTAGTGCCGACGGCGGGTGATTCGTCGATCAATGTGGGACTGTCGAGGACGTCGACGGTTTGGCTGGCGACGTTGCCGACCTTCAAAGGAAGCTTGATGGTCCTTTGATCGTTCACGTTCAGAATAACGTCGCGGAATTCCGCGGGTGTGAAACCCTCGTGCTCGGCCTTCACCGTGTAGTTGCCGGGCGGCAAAAGTGGGACGACGAAGATGCCTTCATCATTCGTGGTCGTGGTGCGCTGGAAGCCCTGTGCGATGCTGATGACCGCGATGTTCACGCCAGGGACGACGGCGCCCGTTTGATCCGTGACGACACCGCTGAGAGTTGCGGTTGCGCCCTGGGCAAACACGCTGAGTGGCAGCAGCAGCAAAAGTGTTAGAGGACAGACGACACACGGACACAAATCCCTCAATCTGGGCATGAGAGTTTTCTCCTGTCTTAAGTTATCTGAATTGAGTCTGAACCGCAGGCACTACTCACTTTGGTAGTGCTGGATCTTCTTTGCTAATTCTTCAGCCTTGAATAGTGCTTGCCAGAACGCCGTTGATCTAACTGCTGCCGCCGAGCTCTGCGAAGACGTTGTGAACGCGGAGCGAACGGCGTCGTTGTTAGCAAGTGCAAGCTTGTGAAGCTGTTCGATCGCGCGGGCTAGATCTACATCACTGGTAATCGAACCGCCTTCAGCAACCGGCACCGGCGCACTCGCAAAAAACACCGGCTGTATCTCGAGTTGTAATGCTGCCGAGTCGCGCTCGAACGCAGAGGCCTGTTCGTGCAACATGCGAAGCCATTTGCCGCGTGCGTCAGGAGCGACGGTTTGCATATCAACGTTCGCAAAGCGACTCACGAGCCGTTTCAACTCAATCGCGTGAAACATCGCATCGTAGGCACGCTTTACTACTCGCGACGAGTAGTTACGAATCGCCTCGTCAGTTGGGCCACCGGACGCGCGTTTCTCAAAATACGCGCGCAGTTCGTCGTCTACGGCGATCGCGTTGGCTGTCTCTTCCTGAACTGTAACCGGGCTCAAAACCACAGGCCGCTTCATCGCGTCCGCAACCGTGCGAATCTCGATCTTCACGGCCGGGTTGTTACTCACCGGCGCGAGCGCTTTCAAGAACTCCTGCTTTCGCGCTTCGGTATCGACAATTCCCTCGACGCGCAGTGACCCACCTGCACTGCGCGTGAGGGTGACTTGCTCATTACGGTCGGCCTTGGCCCGATTGAGCAAGTAGGCAACGTCGACTTCCAGCTCTGCGGAAGCTGAGGGTGGAGCCGACGCGCTGGGCGAAGGAGGGACACGGCCAGACGTGAGGTCCCGGTGCGCCCAGTCACCGGGCCTGTCCGGCTCCGCGGCCCCTCCATTCAGTTGCGGTTCAACCTCGAACACACTCGGAGACACGGTCTGCAACGGCAGTAATTCCGAGGTCGCCTCGACGAACCTGTATTCGCGTATTTCGTTGCCGCGCTGTACCAGCAGAGTCTGTTCGATCGCATGAAAGTCAGACTTGCTTAGCGTGAGCGTCGCTTTCAAAAGCAGACTGGCGCCGATGGTGCGTTGTTTCGCGTACAGCAGCACCCAGGTGGTGGATCGTTCCTCAACCTCGACAGCCACAGGCTCGCCAATCAAAGCGGTAAAAAGTTGTGCTGAAGGTTCCAGTTGCCAGACGTCTTCAAGATTGAGCAACAGATCACCCGGCGTCGCCGGTGCTGTTTCAGGTCGTGGCTTCGTGCCGTGATGAAAGACTGTACGAGAGCCGTCTGACTTTTGCCACGCGGCCGCGATCAGTTGATTCGAATCGTCGTAGAGTCTGCGCACGCTGTTGCCATTCGCGTGGTGTCGCCAGACCTCGATCCGGCGTCGCGCGACAACCGCGCCTTCCGCACTACGGCGTTCCTCGAGATTGATCAGGCGATGGCTGACGCGATCGGGTGTAATCTGCTCGGCAAGCGTCGCTCTTTCGAGCAGAGCAGTAGCGTTCAGATCACGTGACAAACTCGCTTTGAAATACAGAAAGCCAGCCGCGACGGCGATGCACGCGAGCACAATGAAAGCAAGACGTGATTGCGACTGCGGCCGGCGGTTTAGCGAGTCAAACAGAACCGATTCGCGTTCGGAACTGTCGCCCGCAGCGGATCGAGTGACCCCCAAGTGAAGCGTGCTGATGAGCCGGTTAAGCCAGCCGCGAACGGCGCGCTGACTCCCCACGTCCGGCTCACCCAACATGCCGCTATTTGAACCGATAGCAAGGGGTGAGGACAAATCGTTTGTCTGCGGTATTTTTGCGAAGCTATAAGCCTCAGCGGCTGCCGGATCTTTGTAAACAACGCGTAGCCGTGGACCACTCGCATCGTGGTAAGTAGCCTCGAGCAATCTGCCTTCACTCAACTCGATCGATGCCCACTGATCGGAGCGAGGCCCGTTTGCATTGATACTGAAAAAGAGCAGTTGAACTCCTTGCTCGCTACAGATCTCCACAAACTCGATCGGATCCTCAGGCGCAAGGTTCAGGTCCAGCTCACTGAGCTCCGAGTTGACTCTCAGCGAGCTGACGACCAGGCCGTTAACCGCGATCCGCAGTTCGTGCGGCTTATGCTCGTGCGTCTCGCGCAGGCGGTGCGCGAGTTTTCGGCAGAGCCCGGTTGGACCGTTACCAGACGCGCCGCCGCCATTCGCATCGCCCGGCGGATCTTTGGGTCCCGACGGTTCACCGCGATCACGTTCTGATAAAAGAGGCAGTCCCAAAATCCCGTTCACTGTATCCAGACATTTCGGACAACTCACAATGTGCGCGAGCTTCGCGGTCGTGAGCGTCTCGTCATTGCCGCCCGCGTATGCTTCATTCAATTCCTGCTGCGGCAAGCAATCGCCACGACACGAACTAAAGATCAACTGCCGCAAGTCAAACATGAGATCGCAATCCGATCTGAGATACCTGACCGCTGGCCGGGCCGGAGTTTCACCATTAACAAACCGCAACCCGCTCGGCCGGTCCATAAACGACTTCGCTTCGCGCCGCGCGAGTCGTTGCCACTGATCGACGCAATTGCGCGAGCTGTTCAAGACACTCGCAATCTCCGAAGGGAAGTAGTTGTGAAAGAACCTCAGGATGAGGACGCTACCGGCTTTTGACGACTCCTTCCGGAAGCATGCATAAGCGCAGATCTGATGCAGCTCTTCAGAAGCCTGCATCCGACGCGGGGGTTCAATCGCCGTCCAGCCAAGTTGGCCGGAGTCGTAGTCGGCAATTGAGAGCGCCGTTTCCTGCAGGCGTTGCGCCGCTCGACTCAGTCGTGAGAAGTGCATGTTGCGCAACATAGTTCGTAAATACCCATCGACGTTTTCAATCTCTTCGAGCCTGGTCCGGCTCAACATCCACTGGACGTATAGATCATGGACCAGATCATCAGCCGTTGATTCATGGCGCGTCAGGTACATGGCCCAGACGCGGAGATTCGCGTAGCGCTCGGTGAACATCTGTTCACGAAACGACTGTTCGCAGTTCTCATCTGGTTGTGCCGCCACTCGGCGCTGATCCAGCATCTGGGTTTCTGGGCTTTCTGGATTAGTCCGGTCGGGGCTTTGGGACCGATCCCCGTTTCAATTCGAACTCAACGCGCGTTGGCGCTTGCCGTTAGACGCGTTTCAGATTCTGTTGCAATGTGTATTTTCATGAGGCCGATCTTAAAGAAAAATTTTCCGCGTAAGTTGAAGGAACGTAAGGACTTAATTCAGGATCGGGCTGGCAGAGCGATACTCTGTACTCGCTACAGCGAGTAGCGAATACTCAGAGAGTTGTGACGTTTGAATAACCTGGCGATTTTAAGGGAGCGAGTGGGAGACTCACTGCCTATTCATCGCCGAAGCTTCAATAATTCTGCCTCCAGATCTCTTGATTAAAAGAAATACGCGCCGAACGCGGTTTTATTGCGGCGGATGCTATATCGCGCGTCGCGGTATGTCAAATTAATTTGAATCTTAAAATTCTTAAATTAGATTTAGCCACAAGAAGCACAAAAGGCTCACAATCGGCAGAGCCATTTAGGTGCTCGGGGTTGGTGATGGTGAAGGCGCGGGCGTGCGGACGAAGATGATGGGTTCCTGCGACGTGACTCCTTTTCCTTCCTGAACAACGATCGACTGGTTGGGTTTGAGATTTGAAATCGTATCCTTCTGACCGCCGGGCCAGGTGATCTCTAAAGTCAGCGTCGTTCCTTCTTCAGGCTTGCCCAGGCCGAACGTCAAAGGCAACTCCGACTGCGAACAATAGCTCGAGCCCGTGCGCACCATCCCGAACACGCGGTTGCCCTTCGCCGTCTTCAGTACGACCTTCGCGCCGATACCATCGCGATTCGCACGCGCGCCGACTGTCTTCACGCGCAACATGTCGTTCTGATTGGCGTTGTCATTACGCAGCAGACGCGCGGGACCGTTGTTGGTCGTGACCAGAAGATCCAGATCGCCGTCGTTATCGAAGTCGCCATATGCAGCGCCGCGACCGACAATCGCGCGATTCAAAGCGCGACCGAGTTTCGCCGTCACTTCTTCAAACTTCTTCCTGCCGCGGTTGTGGAAGAGATGTGGCGGCTGCGCGTACTTCACCGTCGGTTGAACCACGCTGATGTCGTCCGATACGTGCCCGTTCGCGGCAAAGATGTCGAGCAGACCGTCGAGATCGTAGTCGAAGAAGAAGCAGGCGAACGTCAACGATTGCGCCGACACCTTGCCGATTCCGGACGCGGGCGCTTCGTCAGTGAACAGTCCCGAGCCGTCGTTGTGATAGAGCGCGATGCTTTCATTCGTGAAGTTTCCAATCACGACACTCTGTTTGCCCGAGCCGTCGTAGTCGGCGGCATCGACGCCCATGCCCGCTCGCGCCGTGCCCGACTCGCTGAAGGCGACGCCCGCGATGACAGCATTGTCGGTAAACGTGCCGTTGTGGTTGTTGCGATAAAGTTTGTTGGGCTCAGTGTCGTTGGCGACGAAGAGATCCATCCAGCCGTCGTCGTCGTAATCGAGTAGCGCGACGCCGAGCGTCTTCCCGGCGGGATCGTTGACGCCGGCTTTCGCGGTGACGTTCTCAAACGTGCCGTTGCCGCGATTATGAAACAGGGACGCGCTCTGGCCTTTGTAAGTCTGCGGCGTGCAGTACGACTTGTTCTTCTGATCGAGCGTGCAATATTGGTCGGTTTGTATTGACCAGTCGACGTAGTTGCCGACGAAGAGATCGAGCTTGCCGTCGTTGTCGTAATCGAACCATGCGGCGCTCGTCGAAAAGCCCGGATCGCCGACGCCCGCCCGCGCGGTTACGTCCGCAAACTTCCCCCCGCCGAGATTGCGGAAGAGATGATTTGGACCAACGCAGGTGATGTAGATGTCGTCGTTGCCGTCGTTGTCGTAGTCGGCAACGGCGACGCCGATACCGTACATCTCGACGCCGAGCCCGGCTTGTTGAGTTACGTCTGTGAAGGTGTCGTCTTTGTTGTTGTGATAGAGCGCGGGGAACGATTTCCGTTTTTTGTTGTCGGGCCAGTCCATCGAGTTGACGAGGAGGATGTCCTGCCAGCCGTCGTTATCGTAGTCGAGGAAGGCGCCGCCCGCGCCGATGGTTTCCGGCAGATACTTTTTGCCGAAGGCGCCGCTGTTGTGTTTGAAGTGAATGCCGGCTTCGGAGGTGACGTCGGTGAATTCGATCGGACCGGAAGGGCGTGGTGGTGTGGGGCTTGGTGATGGCGACGCGACTGCCGCAGCCGTCTCGGTCGCCGGGGCGGCCGGCGCAACGGTCGGCGCTTGTTTACAGGAACACAGTAAAAGACAGATTAAGAAGCAGTAACTAAGATAACGAGGGGTCATGTTTGTTTAATAAGAATTTCTCCCGCAAAGGCGCAAAGGCGCAAAGAAAACCGCAAAGAATGCTACTTGAAGCCCGGCAGGCTTTGCGCCTTTGCGCCTTTGCGGGAGAAAGTTTACGTGGCTTCCACGCTCCGCAGAGTCTTACGTGACTCTAAAACGATCTCGATCAGCATCGCTAGTGGTCCAACCAGGAACAACGCGTACAGCGGCGCGTTCACCACCTGATTCAACCGCAGCAGCATCTCCACAAACGCCACGAAGAACACAACGACGCATTCCCACTTTCTCGATTTCACCGTCGTCTTCGGATCCGTGATCATGAAGAACACGAAGAGCTGGTACATCGGACCCGTGATCGGCGCGATCTCTGCCTGCACCGGATCTCCAGTGATAAGACTCCGCACAAACGCAAACGCGAAGAACGATGCGACGTACGTGATGCTGATGTGAGCACGTTTCGCGCGGTAGATGATGATCGAGCCGAGAACCCAAATCACGATCAGCGGCCATTTGAAGTTGCCCCATTGCACGCTCAGACTCGCCACCAGCTCCGGCGCGAGAAACAACAACACGCAGATACCGAAGTTTGACGGGTTCCAGATGTGGCGGCCCTTCACGCGCAGAACGTATTTCGACATGATCGAAAGCACGCTCGCCAGTGCAAACGGCCAGAACGCGGGCGAGCGCAGCAGGATGCCGACGCTGATACCGGTGATGTACGCACTCGAGAGGTTGAGCCATTTGCCGAAAAAGATGCGGCCCAAAACGAGTTCGGTGACGATCGCCGCAGCAATCGCGAGGGCCGTGCGCTCGTAGCTCTCAAGGATGCCGTAGAAGAGATGCCCAACGAGCAGGATGAACGTGATGAAGAGCGGCGCGATGTAACGGTTGTCGAAGCGCAGACGACTCCTGACCGGAACATCGATCGTGTTTACGGGTTGAACTGTTGACTCGCTCATCCTGATTTCGATCCGTGTAATCTGTGGTTAAACTAACCGCGGATTACGCGGATTCTTTAATTCTATAAACCTGACCAACTGCTGGTTTGTCGATCGTTTCGATCTTTCCCGAAGGCCAACGGATCTCGGCCCTCTCGATCTGCGGGTTCTTGCCGAGCCCGAAATGCAGCCGCCGCTGGTTCTGCGAACAGAAACCATTGCCGCCGGAAACAGACTGTACCTGCTGCCGGCCGTCCCAAAACAGTTTCACCTGCGCGCCGATCGCACTGCGATTACTCGACACACCTTCCAACTCGAAATCGATCCACTTATTCTCCGGTGCGACATTGTTTTTATAAATCAACAACGGCCCGCGTTGATTCGCCACGACCACGTCCAACACGCCACGATTCCACAGATCGACAAGCGCCACCGATCGCCCGTCAAAAACATCATTCGCGCCCACCGCCTGCGCGACATCGACAAACTTCCCCGCGCCGTCGTTGAGCCAAACCTTTTTCTGCTGATAACCCGACAAACTGCGACCATCCATCGCCGGCCAGTGTGCGGCATCAGAAATAATCGTCGAGTTGCCGCCCGCGATCTTCGAGAAGTCGTACCAGTAATTATGGTTTCGATCCGCCGAGACGTAGCCGTTCACGAGATAAAGATCGAGATTGCCGTCGTTGTTGAGATCGCCAAACTGCGCGCCAAAACTCCAGCCGCCGATCTCGACGTCCATCGCGCTCGCGAGATTGTCGTACTTGATCGCGTCGCCGCCCGTGCCTTCGCGCGGCACCCACAGATTGTTCCCCTGAATCAGCACGCCTTCTTCGGAAATGTTCGAAACATAGATCGCGTAGCGGCCCTGGTTGAGAACGTCTCCGACCGATGCGTTCATGCCGCTCTTCGGCGAGAAGCCGACGCCCGTGTCGTTGCCGGCTTCACGAAACTGCTTGCCGTCGTTGAAGTAGAGTTCGGAGATGCCGTAGTCGTTCGCGATGAAAAGATCCTGATTGCCCGTGCCGCGCAGGTCAGCGACAGTCGCGGCGAGCGCCCAGCGCCGCGTGTCGATGCCGGCTTTTTGACTGACCTCTTCAAACGCGCCATCGCCGAGATTGTGGAACAGATACTTGCGCCCGCCGTTCTTCGCGTACTCAAAACTCTCGGGCATTATCTTCGTGTTCTTGAGATGCCAAAGATCGACGTCTTCCGCGTAGTAGCCGCCTAAGAAAAGATCCAACCGTCCGTCGCGATCGTAATCGAACCACACAGCCGTGTTGGCGTTGACCCACGCCGGCAGCCCTGCCTTCTCGCTCACGCGCGTAAACTTTTGTCCCGCGTCGTTGTGAAAGAGCTCGGGCTTGCCCCACTTGTAAAGAAAAAGATCCTCGTAGCCGTCGTTGTCGTAGTCGCCCCAAACAGCGCCCATCGATACGCCGGTGCCGGCTTGATTCACATCCGCAATGCCAAGCTCAGCCGCGACGTCCGTGAACGAACCGTCTTGGTTGTTTTTGAAGAGCGCGTTCTTGCTGCCCTCGCCGCTGTTCGTGACGTAGAGATCCGACCAGCCATCGCGATTAAAATCGACGACCGATACAGCCGCGCCCATCGAGGCGACTTGCGGCATGATGTGATCGAGTTTGTGATCCAGCACCGGCGCCTGATGCGTGAAATTGACTCCTGACGACTTCGAGACTTCCTGCAAGTGAAAACCATACCGGCTCAAAGCGACTGTTCCAGTGATCGCATTGTTCATCTGCACGCGGCGCGCGGCGATCCGCTTCATAACCAGTGGCATTCCGAGCAAACAGATGAAGACTACGACGAGAACAACCCTCGCGACCTTGCGACCACTCATTTCGTTCTTCTGGGCCTCAAAGAATTCTGGAAAACGTCTGGCGTCACGTAGCGCGTGTGATAGTTTTGCCAGTCCTCAGGGTGGTGACGATAAACCATCTCATCCTCGAGCCGCGTCGGCGGAGTTATGTACTGGTTTTTTGCGTGATACGGCAACGGCAAAACTGTTTTGGAGAAAGTCGAATTGTAATCGCCGTCCTTGATCCAGCCATCACCCACAATCACGTAATCACGCACCCAGCCCGCCGGTGGCGGCGGCTGCTCAGCAAACCTGAACGACATCTCGTCGCCCGCGTTCATTATCACGTAGCGATCGTCAGCGCGCAGCAAGAGCTCACGCACATCACCGAACCGCGTGTAGTAGCCTATCAAATCACGCCAGATCTGTTTTGAACTCGCCAGCCGATTATAGTCGGGTAGTTCGGGAGACGAATCATCCCTTTGGTTGATAACTGAGTATCCTCGATGGTGGAGATCCGCGACTTCCGGGTTCAAACGAATGGACTTCAATTGCGCATCAGGCACTCCGGTCGCCCACTCGATTGAATCCCAATAAATCTCCAGGTTCGTGCGCAAACGGAGGCGCCGCGGAATTCCTGGCTTAAACACGTCAGTCAGATCAAACAGGCATATCTTTTTGCGTCCGGCAGGAAATCCGAGGTTCGGCCGGACGACTTGCCAACCACCATGACCATCAGGAATTTCCATGCTGAGCGGTTTCGGCGGTTCCTGTTGACCCTGGCTGATGGCCACATTAATAGAAGAGTCGGTCGGATGCATCCAGCCATTCGCGATCAGCCACAGCGGGCCACTGGCGGGCGCGTCATCGCCGAGATCGATCTCGACGTAATGATCGCGCGCCACGCCCTGGTATCGTCCGCGCTCGAATGTCCCGAGGTAGTTTCCGTCGAGCTTGTTTACGACGCTCGTGACGTCCTGTCCTTTGTCATCAACGGCGCGAGCGATCTGATGTGGGGTTGAGACAGTTGTGATTTCCAGCTTCGCGGGTGGAATCACAAAACGTTCGTCAACGAAGATGTCGGTCCCGACGGGATGATCTACGACCATCAGCGCGAGCTGATCGTAGTAATAGGTTTCCCAAAGCTCGGCGGTGATTCGCAGGTCGTAGTAACCATCATGTGGCACGAGTTGATCGCGACCGATCTTGTACCATTCTTCAGTAGCTTCGACGCGTGCCGTGCCGAGCGTGTTGATGCGCAGACCGATCGCCGAACCCCACGGCACCGCATCCTTGACGAACTCCATCTGCTTCCCGTTGTAAGCAAACAAGAACGGACACGAGCCTTTGAGACGTTGCTCGATCGTGACTTCCTGATCGGGTTTGAGCTCAAAGTCAGCACGCACAGAGCCGTTGGGCCACACGACGCGAATGACGTCGACACTGGTTTGCTCGCCGAGGCCAAAGTGAAGTAGTGGACCGGTAATCGGTTGTTTCTGGACCAGCAAGCCGGAACGAATCTCCATCTCGCCGCCGACGCCGAATGGATTTATGCGCTGATCCCCGACCGCGTTGGTGGCATGCGGACGCACGACTTGCCAGTGATAGTTTTTCGTGCCCTGGTTGATTAGCTGCTGTGGCTGGCCGTCTTTCGAAAGACCGAGCAGATCGAGGCGCCCATCGTTATTGAGATCCGCGATATCGAACGTTTGCTCGGGTCCAGCCGGCGCCGGCAATGCAGTGAACTTTCCGTCGGCTTCGCTCAGCCACACAGACGCACCCGCCTGTCGAATCAGAACGAGATCGACTCCCCCGTTGTTATCGAGATCGGCCACGCGTAGTTGGACTACCCTGGTGTTTGCATCAGGTGCTTTCGCGATCTCTTCGGAATTCCAGTCAATGCCACGGTAATCAGACAAGCGCTTGATCGAACCTCCGGGCTCGACCACCAGGAGATCCAAAACGCCATCGTCGTTAACATCCGCGACATTGACTGCGAGCGCTTCATTAATGGGAACATAACGCTCTGAGAATTGTCCCAGGCGCTCGTTGCTGAAAACGTGCAGCTTGCCGGCGCCATCGATCAGCGCTGCGTCCGGATCGCCGTCCGCGTCGAAATCAGCCCAGGTAAAGCCCGTTATTCCGGACACTCCGGTGAACGGTGTAATAGCGAGGAAGGTATCGTCGCCATTGTTTCTTAAAACAGTCGGGACTCCTTCAGTTGCGCCGAGAATCAGATCCAGATCTCCATCAGCTTCGATATCCGCGGCCCAGGCTGCTATGTATTTGCGGTTGATCACTGTCGCTGGCAACTTTGTGTTTGCGGTCACGTCAGTAAAAGCCGCGGGACTGTCCTGACGAAACAAGCGCACACCACCTTCACCTGCGAGTACGATGTCAGTTTTGAAGTCGTAGTTGAAATCAACGGGCAAAATGCTCTGCGGTGTGGGAGGAGCCTTTGACGCGCCGCTCGGGAATGGAAGCCTTGCACCACTCGCGAAACGGACTTCGCTTGCCGATGCGACTGCGGTAACCGGCGCGCCAGAGCCGCTCAAAGAGATCGCTCCGATCCAGTTTTGCTGAGGCAAATCCGGATTTTTGACCGGCTCGGGTTTGAAGGTAATGCCGGTATCGGCGACTGCGGTTCTGAACACAGGAGCTTCCAGTTTCAGAAAGTTTCTGACTGGAGTTGCTTCTTCGCCCGGTGGAGGCTTGATCACCGCCAAGTCGCGCCTGTACTCAGGCACGCGCATTAATACATTGCGCAGAAAAACCGTGCGTGTCGCGGCTGTGGTTGTATCGTCGGCTTGTGCGGCTGTGTCGAGCGCAGTCACCTGCGCGCGCACTTCTTCAGGCCACGCAGACGAACGAGCGACGAGCTTCGCTACTGATGATTTAAGTGTTTCCGTGTCGCCACGCTTGGCGGCAATGCGACTCGATTCAACGAGTGCGGCGAGATTTTCAGGGTGTACCAGAAGAATTAATTGGATCAGACCTTGAGATTCATCGGCGCCTTTCTGATCACCCCGACGCTCGTACTCCTCGGCGAGTTTGTAGACCGAGATCAGGCTGTTTTGTTCCAACTTGACGGCCGTGCTCAGTTCCTCGATCGCCGCTTGCGTATTGCCGCGACTGCTTTCCAGCAGTCCGATAAGATAATGGATGTTGCTGTTGTCGGGCGCGAGATCGCGCGCTTTATTGAGTCGCTCGGCGGCGGTGTCATAGTTTCGTTGGCGGAGTGCGAGCAGGCCCCAGTTGGCCCAGCCCGCAGGCTCGCCGGGGGCGAGTTGCGTGAATTGCTGGAGCTTCGCGTCAGCCTCGACGTCATGGCCTACTTCGAGCGCCGCAAGTCCGATGTAGAACGTGCGGACGATCTCGTAGTACTGCGGGGACGATCTGGTTGGGAGATTGTTTGTCGGACGGCATGAGCCGAGCGTGACGAGCAACAGCAGAGCAAGGGGACAGATTGTTTTTCGAATCATAAGCAGGATTTCTCCCGCAAAGGCGCAAAGGCGCAAAGAAACTTTTAATACTTTCAGTTTGTCTTTGCGCCTTTGCGCCTTTGCGGGAAACTCCGCACAATGTAACACAATGAGACTGTATATAAGTTGCGCTCTGACGGCAGCGATATCAATCATCACGCTGACTGCCCATCTGCAAAACAATCAATCGAAGCCCAACGCCCGTGAGGACGCGTATCGCGCGAACAATCTCGGCGTCGCGTTGCTCGAGCAGTTCAAACACAAAGAAGCCGCCGATGCTTTCCGGCGCGCGCTGCAACTCGATCCGGGTCTCGCGATCGCACGCATCAATCTCGGCATCGCACTCTTTAATATTCCCGATCTGCCCGCTGCACAGAAAGAGTTACAGGCCGCCAGCGTCGCTGCGCCTTCAGCCCCGCAGCCGCCTTACCTGCTCGGTCTCGCGGCGAAGACTCAGAACAAACCCGAAGAAGCGATCGCAGCGTTTCAAAAAGTCTTGCGCATCGATCCGAACGACGTCGGCTCGAACGTTTACATCGGCCAACTCTACGCGCAGCAGCGCAAGTATCCGGAAGCGATTGCGGCGCTCCGGCTGGCGGTGGCAGCGGAGCCTTACAACGCGACCGCGCTTTACAATCTCGGCACCACGTTGATTCGTTCGGGTCAAAGAGAAGAAGGACAGAAGGTGATCGCGCAGTTTCAGGAGCTGCGACAGCGCGGCACCGGCACGACGCTCGGCAACAACTATCTCGAACAAGGTCGCTATGCTGAAGCAGTCGCGTCAACGGGCGCTGAGCCGGAACTGGTCGACAAACGAACGCCCGAAGTCGTGTTCGCCGACGCTGTGATAACCTCAACTGCATCTGAAAGCAGTTCGCCCGCGGTAGCGCTGTTCGATTACGACCTCGATGGTGATCTCGATCTCATCGAAGTTGAAGCCGGGCGTCAACATCTGGCCCGCAACGACGGCGGCAAATTTACGGACGTCACCACGCAATCAGGCGCACTCGCAAAACCTGCAACCGCAGCCGGCAGCGCAGTCGTCACCGGCGATTACGACAACGACACACGACCCGATATTTTTGTTCTGCGCGCGGGCGGCGGCACGCTCTATCACAACGACGGCAACGGCAGTTTTTCAGACGTAACCGCGGCCGCAAAAATTCCTTCGTTTGCGGGCGGCGCCACCGCGGCGTTCGTCGATTTCGACCACGACGGCGATCTCGATCTGCTGCTCGGCGGCGACCAGGGCTTGTTGTTGCTGAGAAACAACGGCGACGGCACGTTTACGGATCAAACTGCCGCCGCGAAACTGACAGACAAAGTCTCTGCACGAGCGATCGTCCCGACCGATTTCGACAACCGGCGCGACATCGATCTACTCGTCGCGTCAACTGAAAAAGTTTCCCTCTGGCGGAACATGCGCGACGGAACTTTCAAGGATGTTGCCGCCGAAGCAGGGTTAACGGTGAAAGGCGCGACGAACGTTGCTGCCGGTGATGTAAACAAAGACAGCTTCACCGATTTCTACTTCGCTTCACCCAACGAGCCCGCCGGTTATCTCGCGCTCAGTGACGGCAAAGAGCGGTTTCAAATCACGCGCGTTGAGGGCGGAGCTACGGCTTCGCAGTTCATCGACTACGATAACGATGGACTTCTCGATCTGGTCTCGATTGTTGGAGATCGATTGCGCGTGTTGCGAAATACAGGTGATGGCTGGGCTGATGTCAGCAGCAAAGCCACTGCGGGATTGAATGTAGCGAAAGCAAATGCTCTCGCTTCCGGCGATCTCGATGGCGATGGCGATACCGACCTGATTATCGGCATGACCGGAGTGCTGAAACTCGCGCGCAACGACGGTGGTAATTCAAATCGTTCACTGCGCGTGGGGCTGGAAGGCAAAGTCAGCAATCGCAGCGGCGTCGGGTCGAAGATCGAAGTCCGCGCCGGCAGTCTCGCGCAAAAGCTCGAAACGTATTCCGCTTCGCCCGCGCCTGCCCCGGCTGACATTGTTTTCGGACTCGGCAAACGAACGGCCGTTGATGCAGTGCGCGTGCTTTGGCCGGCGGGCATCGTCCAGGCGGAGACGGAGATCGCGAACAAGTCGTTGACACTTACCGAGCTCGATCGCAAACCGTCATCGTGTCCTTATCTATACGTTTGGAACGGCGAGCGTTTTGAGTTCGTCACCGATTTCATGGGCGGGGGCGAGATGGGCCACCTCGACGCGCCCGGAAGCTTCAACATGCCGGATCCGACGGAGTACGTTCGTATTCCCCGCGATCTACTGCGCGAGCGCAACGGTCGTTACGAAGTCCGCATCACGAACGAACTCGAGGAAGCGTTGTTTGTCGATAAGGTCCAGTTGATCTCAGTCGCGCATCCGCAGGGCGTCGAGATCTATCCGAATGAAGGACTGACGGAGCCGCCGCAGCCGTTCAAGATCTACTCGACACGTGATGCGCGCCCGCCGTTGGCGGCGGTTGACGAGCATGGACACGACGTTTGTCGCGCATCGCGCGTTTGGATCGCGAGTATCCGGACGATTTCAAGTTGTACGGGATTCGGGGCTACGCGGACGAGCACGAGTTGACTTTGAAGCTTGATCCCGCGGCATCGAAGGTGAAGTTGTTGCTGACTGGTTGGACTGATTATGCGTGGTCCAGCGACAACCTCGCTGCGTCGCAGAGTGGCAAGAGCCTGCAACTGCCTGCGCTTCAGGTAAAAGACAAGCAAGGCAACTGGCGCACGGTTGTTGAGAACGTTGGGATACCGGTCGGGCGTCCGCAAACGATCGTCGTCGATCTCACGGACAAGTTTTTGAGCGCGAGTCGGGACGTTCGCATCGTTACGAACATGCGTATTTACTGGGATCAAATCCTCGTCGATACGTCAGGCGGAAATTTTCCGTTGCGATTGACGCGGCTCGATCCGTCGGTCGCGGAACTGCACTGGCGCGGGTTCTCGCTCGAACATTCGCCCGATGGACGACAGCCGCTCACGTACGATTACAAGCAGGTTTCGTTCACGTCGCCGTGGAAGGTGATGACGGGGCGTTACACGCGCGAGGGCGACGTGCGGGAGTTGTTGGGCGCGGCGGATGACATGTTTGTGATTTCGAGACCGGGTGATGAACTCGTGTTGTCGTTTGCGGCGGACAAGCTGCCGCCGCTGCCGCAGGGATGGACGCGGACGTTTCTGTTGTACGCGGATGGCTTCAGCAAAGAGATGGATATTAATTCGGCGAGCCCGGATCAGGTTGGGCCACTGCCGTTTCACGGGATGAGCCGTTATCCGTATCGCTGGCCGGAGCACTATCCGCTCACGCCTGAGCGGCAGAGGTATTTGGAGAAATACAACACGCGGATTGTTACGTCACAAATTGACAGGATTGCAGGATTAACAGGATTAGGAAGATAGATCCTGTTCATTCTGTAAACCTGAAATCCGGTAAAAGACTTATGGAACATATCAGATACTCCGTTGCATGTTGCCAGACTGACTTTGCGAATCCGATCGATCGACGCGCGATGCGTGCGAACACGGATCGTATGCTGTCGATGATCGATTCGGCGATAGCAGGCGCGGCCCCGTTTGTCCCTGTTCGCCTAATCGTCTTCCCGGAGTTTGCGCACTCGGCGCCTGTGTTCGAGACAGCCGCGGAATTGATCGACAAGCTCGCGATTCAAATCCCGAACGAGCACACTGAGCGGCTCCAGCAAAAAGCCAAAGAGCACGACATCTACATCCAGAGCGGCTCGATGCTCGAGGTCGATCCGAAGTGGCCGGGGCACGTTTTCAACGCGACGTGTCTCATCGGCCCCGAAGGCGTGCTGTACAAATATCGAAAAGTGAACACGTGGATTCCTTACGAAGTGCACACGAGCCCGCACGATCTGCCCGACTACGACGAGCCACTCTTTCCCATCGCTGATACACCTATCGGAAAACTCGGCTGTGCGATCTGTTACGACTGGTTGTTTCCCGAAGCGATGCGACAGCTAACTGCGAACGGCGCTGAAGTGTTGATACGTGTTTCAGCCTACATGGATCCGTGGGGCGCGACTGAGCCGATGTCGTGGTGGACGATCGTGAATCGCTGTCGCGCACTCGAGAACACGGCTTACGTCGTCGCGGCAAATCAGGGCGCGAGCCTGAAGCACTATCCGCCGTACTCCTGGCCCGGCGGCAGTCAAATAGTGGACTTCGATGGACGATTGTTAGCCGAAGCTTCACCGGGTCCGGGCGAACGAATCGTCGTCGCGCCCATCGACATCTCCGCACTGCGACACGAGCGCGCCGCGCGCCGCGGCCATCACATGTTGGCCCACCTGCGGACTGAAGCCTACCCGGTCTATCAGCGACATCTGTATCCGCCCGACTCGAACGTTCCGCTCAGCTACGAAGCCAACAACCGCCTGATCGATCAGTCCAAAAACCAACTTTAGCCACAAAAAGGCACAAAAAGCACAAAAGAGCAGGCGCAGACCGAGAGCATTGATTCTCTTCAATCTGCTCTTTTGTGCTTTTTGTGCCTTTTTGTGGCTAAACTTTGAGGAAGATCTTGCGCTTGTAAAGAATCCACATCAGTCCCAGACACACGAGAACAAAACAGATCGCAAACGCGAGTGACGCATTGATCGGCGACGCCCACGAAGCAAATACATGATTGTAAATCCAGCCGCCGAGCCCCCCTTCGCCGACCTTGATCACGTCTAACAACACGGCTATCAGATCCGCCACAACGTAAAGCGCAATCGCATTCAGTCCGAAAACTTCAAACGGCTTGGCCCAGCGGCGGTATCCCTTAACGTCAATGAGCCAGTAACAGATCGACAGAAACTGCAACGCCAAACCGCCCGTGAAAAACACGTACGAGCTGGTCCAGAGCGCCTTGTTGATCGGAAAGAACGGATTCCACGCCCAGCCAATCGCGACACAAACCGCGCCGACGACAAACATCCCCGCCGCTTTCTCGGATCGCGTCCTCTCCGTGCGCAACCAGGTGCCGGTCAGCACGCCGAACAACGCCGTCGCTATTGCCGGAATCGTGCTCAACAATCCTTCCGGATCGTAAACGCGCGCCTGCCGCCACACGTGCGAACCAAACACGACGCGATCGACATACGAGGGCAGGCTGCCTTCTTTCGTGAGATCTCCAGCCGCAAAACCAGGCGCCGGCACAAGTCTCACGAGCAGCCAGTAGAAGATCAGCAACCCGACCGCGATCGCGATCTGCGTCCTGTATTTCGTGTTGAGAAAAATGATCGACGCGAAGAAATAGCAGACGGCCAGGCGCTGCAAGACACCGGGAATGCGATAGTCAGCCAGACCGAAGTCGGGAAGGCCATTCAAAAAGAGACCGATGGCGAAGATGATGAGCGTGCGCCTGATGATCTTGAGATAGAGATCGCGCTTTGTGCCGCCACTCTCGACACGTCTGGCGAACGCGAGTGGGATCGCGACGCCAATGATGAAGACGAAGAAAGGAAAGACGAGATCGGTCGGCGTCCAACCTTCCCAGCGCGCGTGTTCGAGCGGCCAGTAGATGTGTTCCCAGGAGCCCGGGTTGTTGACCAGGACCATCCCTGCGATCGTGATACCGCGAAAGACGTCGAGGGAAACGAGGCGCGTATCTGGCATGGCGGTCATTTAACCATAGATTACGCAGATAAAAAATCCGATTTCAAAACCCGTGTTATCCGTGGTTAAGTTGATCTTATCGAGATAAGCACCAGGCCGTAGTCACGCACCCGGGCCAGCAAACCGTGCAGCGCCGCCTGATCAGCAACCTCACCCGAGATCGTGGTCACGTTATCGTTCCAGGCGATGGTCATCCCGTCGAATAGCTCATTCCACCTCGCGTCCAGATATCCTTTCACCTGGATTTCGTAAAACGTCTTGTCTAATTCTTTCTCGTTAATCATCTCACCCTCGCCTGCAAATACTCCTCGATCATGCGCGGCGTGATCGCCGACGAGATAAACGCGATGTAATTATCAGGTCTCAGAAACACGCTAAACTCATCGTCCCTTTCGAAGATCTCCTTCACGCGCTCGGTGATCGGAACAACGTGGCAGTCAATCAAATCTTTAAACGTGCGGGTGATCTCCTCACATGCTTCGCGACGCTCGCCGTTGGAAAATAGCACCAGATGAAACTTTGGCTCTTTGAGCTTTTCGAAAATGCTTTCGCCATCGAGCAGGAAATATGGCAGGCGATCGCCGGCTTTAACGTCATCCGATTCATCGTCAGTGTGTTCGCTCAACGCAAAATTGCGATAGTTGATTCCGATCTGCGAGATCAATGGAAAGATGCGCTTGCTCACCGACTCCAGACTCGCCACGAAACCCGCGACGGGGGGAAAGATTGTCGTCCGAATGAAAGCCATCAACCAGTGTGATCCGGCGGCGAGCTCAAACATGCGATCCGTCGAGTGGAGCAGCCGCTCCGCGTTTGCGACGCGCTCTTCGTTGTAACTGTCTAATAACTTTTCACTGGCGATCCCTTTGACGACGAGCGCGATCTTCCACGCGAGGTTGTAAGCATCCTGAATTCCGGTGTTCATGCCTTGCGCGCCCGCGGGGCTGTGAATGTGCGCCGCATCACCGGCGACAAAACAACGGCCTTCGGAAAACTTGTTCACGCGTCGCGAATGGACCTTGTAAAGCGAGAACCAGCGCACATCCGAAAGTTCGAGATTGAGTTTTGCCTGCTCTTTGATCTCCTTTTCGATCTCCTCGTACACGACTTCGCCCTGTTCTTCGTTTTTGCTTTCGGGAAAAGTGCCAACCACTCGATAGCGATTCTCGCCAGGCATCGGAAAGAACGCGACGAACACTTCTTTGGCGAGGCAAACGTGCAGCGCGTCGTGCGGAAACTCCCAATCGACGCGCGCGTCGGCCACGTAAAAGAGGCGTTCGAAAGTGCTGCCTTCGAAAGTAAGTCCCAGGCCGTGTCTGACCGGACTACCCGCGCCGTCGCAACCGACGAGAAACTTTCCGCGAATCGTCTCTGATTCGCCTGAAGGTGTTTTGACTTGCGCGGTCACGCCAGTCGCGTCCTGCGAAAAATTCTCGAGCTCGGTGTTCCAACGCACGCCATGCCCGTGATTGCGAACAAACTCGTAAAGCAGCGCTTCGTTTTTGCTCTGCTCCAGCATCAGCATGTACGGATACTGGCTCAGGTCTTTGCCGAAGTTTCCGAGATTCATCTCACCGGCGAGCTCGCCGCCTTCGATTAACCTCACGCGACTCGCAATCGTGCCGCGCTCGATTGCCGGCTGCGCGAGGCCGAGCTGTTCGTAAACCTCGAGCGTGCGCGCCTGGACGCCAATGGCTTTTGAATATGGAGTGACCGTGGTGTTCTTTTCCACGACCACGAAATTGATCCCGTATCTGATGCACTGGCACGCGAGGGAAAGTCCCGTCGGGCCGGCGCCGATGATTATTACGTCTGTATTTATGGTGTTCATAAGTTCATAGCTCCTTATCAAAATGTCACTGTCAAAATACGCCCTCACCGACAAAAGCTCATGTCCCGAAAGATGTATTTTTAATTCCTGATCCGCGTTTATCCGCGTCCATCCGCGGCAAAAAACAAATACACCTCACAAATGTATCTTTCGGGATATGTGACTACACCCGCCATCCGTCTATCTTCACGCCACGTTGAGAAAAACACACGGAACGACACAGGAGAAACAGCAATGATGCAAATACGAATAAATGTTTGGACACTACTCAGCCTGGCCATCGTGCTCTGCGCCTGGACCATCACGCAGGGCCAGCAGGACCAAAAGTTTTCTCAGGCGATTAAGCAAAATGCACTGGCACTGCGCCAGTACACGTGGAAGTCACAAACCCAAATAAGAAAGGAAGGTGAGGTAAAGGCGACCAAATTGTATTCAAGCCGCTACGCCGCGGACGGCACAGTCGTCCAGCTTCTGCTGGAAGAGGAGTCAGCGAAACTCCCGAAATTCGGGATCCGCGGCATGGTCGCGAAGAAGAAAAAACAAGAAGCACAGGAACTGATCGAGGCGCTGCAGGCGTTGGCGAAGTCTTACGGAGAGCTACCGCCGGCGAAGATGCAGCAGTTCATGACGAGCGCCAGGGCATCGCTCGAAACGAACGCACCGCAGCCGCTGTTGCGCCTCGAATCAGCCAACGTGCTACAGCCCGGCGACTCGATGATCGTCTGGGTTGACGCAAACACGCGACGGCAACGACGGATCGAGATCAACACGAGTTTCGACGCGAAGCCCGTGCGGATCGTGACCGAGTTCAGAGACCTGCCGCAAGGTCCAACGTACCTTGCGCGCTCAGTGGTGAATTACTCGCACGAAGAGCTGACGCTGACGGTGGAAAATTTCGACTACGAGCCGTTAAAGATGGAAGACGAAGCGCAATTGTCGTTACGCAATTAACCTTATTTACTAACGAAGGAGAGAGTGATGAAAGCGATTAGAGTGATCGGTGTTTTGGGAATGTTGTTAGGCTTGCTGGTAGTTTCAGCAGCCGCGCAGACAGTGCAATCGGACTTCGACCGGAGCTTCCGGTTCTCGAACCTGAAGACGTTCAGCTTCGCGGTCCAGAGACGGTCCGGGACGGATCCGTTGGCAAACGATACCTTGAACGACGGACGCATCCGCACAGGTTTGGAATCGCAGTTACGAACGAACGGTTTTCGAATGGCGACGGAAACTCCTGACTTCATGATCGCCTATTACGTGACGTCGAAGAACCGGCTGAACGTGCAGGACTACAGCTACGGACCGCCGCGTCTGTGGGGCAGCCGCGACATTCGTGTGAACCAGTATGCCGAAGGGACGTTGATGGTCGACTTTATCGACGTGAGAACGAATCAGGTGGTCTGGCGTGGTCGCGCCACCGGTGCACTCGAGTTGAAAGACATCGAGAAGAAGATCAACAAATCGACCGAGAAACTCGTGAAGCAATTCATGAAAGATACAAAGATCTAGCCACAAAAAGCACAAAAAGCACATAAGAGCAGATTGCCAGGGACTCATCGATCTCTTGGACCTGCTCTTATGTGCTTTTTGTGCTTTTTGTGGCTAGCTCAGGACCTTAAGGGTGCGGGCGCGTTCGAGGGCCTGGGTGCGGCTGTGAACGTCGAGCTTCTGATAGATGTTGCTCATGTGGCGCTTCACGGTGCCCGCGGAGAGAAAGAGCTTGTCGGCGATTTCCTGATTTGAAAGGCCGCGCGCGACGTGCTGCAAAACCTCGAGTTCGCGGTCGCTCAAGGGATCTTCAACGTACCACCACGGCAACGCTTCACTTTCACTCGCAGCCATCCGCGCAGTCGGCACAGGGGCGCTTGGTCCAAACGTATCTTTCAACTTAACAACGTAGCGCAGCAACTCCGGCTTTTCAGTTTCCCAGCGCTTGCCTTTCTGTTTCAACAACTCGAGCAGTAGCTTCGACACCGGTTCACCTTCATCGACAAACGTGCGCACAAAGTTTTCGGGCTGGGCCAACACCAAAGCGTTTTCGAGTGGCTTGATTGCCTCTGCATCATTCCCGGCGGCTTCGTGCGCGAGTGCCTGCAAGATCATGATCTCGATCGCGGTGCGGCGCCGTCCGCCTTTCTCCGCAGACGGCAGCAAGCGACTCAATAGCGACAGCGCGTTCTTTGTTTTGCCGGTGGCGATCAGCCATCGCGCAAAAACCACATGCCCATACTCTTTCACGTAATGAGGCTCGTCTTCATGACTGAGCCCGGAAGTCTCAGCCCAGCGATTCACGAATGACATATCACCATGACGTCGGAGCACCAGCCACGCTGCCAACGCTTCCAATTGCGGTTCGACAAATTCATTTCCCCAGCGCCTGGTGCGCCGCAGGGCCTGGTCGAGCAACTGATCAGCCTGTAGCTGGTCGTCGCAGAGATCGAGCATGAAGACGAGGCTCCTCATGTTTTCCGCGATGAACCCCGGATAACTTTCGCGGCCCGTTTGCCGAATCAGACTCAACGCGTCGTTGAGATAAGATTTAGCGACGTCAATCTCATTCCACTCGCGGTGCACATCACACAGGAAAACGTACGAATAAAGCAGTGTTTCCGGACGACTCGGAATGTGTTCGCGAGAGAACTGTTGCGCCCGATGAAGGTGATCCGCGCCTTCGCGCAATCGTGCCTGCATCATGCGGATGAGCCCGAGCGCCATCGTTCCCCAGACCTGAAAAATCAGATGTTCAGCCTGACGATAAACCGGGAGAGCAGCGTTAAGCGCGGCTTCAATCACGTGCGTGTCGCCGCGGACGGAATGGAATCGAACCCTCGTTTGCATCACGACTGCGCGCTGCGTGATGTCGTCGTCCAGTAAAAACTCGGCCGCCTTGTTGCTGCACTCTTCCGCCCAATCGGCCTGGCACCGCGCCGCCGCGACCAGCGATCGCGACGACCAAACGAGACTCATCAGTTTGCGGCGCAAGTCCTCCGACTCAGCCGTCTCGATGATCTGCACGTACCTTTCGACTTTCTCGAACTCTTCTTTGTAGATCAAAGTGGGAATGTAAAAGCGAAACAGGAGCGGCCGCGTTTTGAGTGCAGCTTCCGGAATCGCTTCCACCCAATGATTCAAACGCGAAAAGCCGCCCATACTGATGAGGGGAAACGCGATCGGCTCGATCAAATTCAGTACGCGCTCCCAGTCCTGCGCGGCGAGCGCGTAGGTGATTGCTTCGTCCGAGAGCTTGTTGTTTTCGCACCACTGGCTGGCTTTGATTTGCAGTTCACGAATCGCGCCGGGCTGTTTTTGTTTGAGCTTCAACCGCAGCAGATCGGCGAAGAGATGGTGATACCGAAACCATTCGCCACGTCCGTCCAGTCGAATCAAAAACAAATTGGCGCGCTCGAGTTGTTCCAACATCAGGTGGCCGCTTTGATCGTCTGTAATCGCGTCGCAAAGCGAGCCGTTGAGGCGCGTGAGCACTGAAGTTCGCAGCAGGAAGTCCTGGACCTTTTCGGGCTGGCAGTTCAGCACTTCCTCGAGCAGGTAATCCAAAACAAAACGATTGTCGCCGGCGAATTCTTTTACGACTTCCGAGCGGTTTGCGCGTCCCTGGAGTGTGAGCGCGGAGAGTTGCAAACCCGCGATCCAGCCTTCGGTGCGCTCCTCGAGAGCCGCGACGTCGTTCGGTGTCAGTTCAAGGTTCATCACCTCGTTCAGGAAAGTCGCGGCCTCGGTCTGGTCAAATCGCAAATCCCCCGCGCGAAGCTCTTTCAAGTCGCCGCGCGCACGCATGCGGCCGAGCGGAAACGGCGGGTCACTACGTGTCGCGATGAGCGCGTGCGCGTGTGGCGCAAGTCGTTCGATCAGGTAGCTCAGGGCGTCGTGAATGCCGTGCTCGTGGATGACGTGATAATCGTCAAACGCCATCACAAACTCTTTGTCGTAGGCGTTTATCTCGTTGAGAAGAGCAGTGAGGACGACTTTCACCGGCGGCGTCGAGGTGCGACGGAGTAGATCCGCGCTTTCATCGCCGAGATCTGCATCGACAGTCTGGAGCGCAGCGATCAGGTAGTCGAGAAAGCGGAGCGGCTCGTTGTCTTCTTCGTCGAGCGAGACCCAGGCGAGCGGCGTCTCGCAGTCCTTCCGCCAGGCTGCAACCAGCGACGTTTTCCCGAAACCGGCGGGCGCGGAAACGAGCGTCAGCTTCCCGCGCAGACCCTCCTTCAGTTGGTCGAGTAGGACCGGACGTTCGACGAGCGTCTGTCGCGCCGGCTGCAGGTACAGCTTGGTCGTCAGTCGTTGACCAACTGGATGGGGGCTCGCGCTCATGGGGACAGCGAGTTTATGCCAAAGACCACTTTTTAGCCACAGATTACACCGAGAAAGACGGTTCAGATCCTGTGTTTATCCGTGTAATCCGTGGCCCTTAAATACACCTCAAAATGTATCTTTCGGCATATGCGACTACACCCGCCCATTTCCTATCTTGACGCTGCCCGAAAGGGGACCAAACAGTCCGAAAGAAAGGAAGTGCCGCAATGCCTGGCTTTATCCGTACAAAAATCATCTCCGTAATAGCCGCGACGCTGCTGGCTGCTGCCGTCGGCTCGATCGCCACGGCGCAGGAACCGCTTCTCGTGCCGCCGGGAGTGGAGGTAATGAGCCTCGACAAGGCCATCGACCTTGCGCTCCTGAACAACCGCTCCGCGAAAAATGCGCGCCTCGAAATCGGCAAGTCTGATGAGAAGACTGCCGCCGCGCGCACGCACCTGCTGCCGGTTTTCAAATTCAATGCGGGCCTATCGAAGCCGCTGACAACCTTCGACACGACGTTTGAAAAGGGCGTCTTCGGCAGTCTAAACGGCACTCCGATTCCTAACGAAGAGACGGTCATTACGTCTTCGACCGACCCGACCGCCGCGATTGTGGGCCAGGTACAGCAGCCGTTGTCGCAGCTTCACCGCATCAAGCTTCAAATCAAGCAACAGGAAATGTCGAGCGAGATTTCGCGCGCGCAACTGAGCGCTACAGAACAGTCGCTGGTCAATGAAGTCAAGCGTGCTTACTACGCGGTCCTGCAATCGCAAGGCGCCGCGCAGGCCGCCGAAGCCAACATCAAGCTCTATCGCGAACTCGACCGCGTCACTGGTGAGTACGTGGTCCAGCAAGTCGTGCTCAAGACCGAGCACATGGACGTTCAGACTCGTGTCGCCAAAGCCGAGTACGACCTGATGGCGATTCAGAACCAGTTGCAGGCCCAGAAAGAACAACTCAACCACCTGCTGGGACGCGACGTGCGCACCGAGTTCGCGGTGAGTAGTGCTGATGAAACAGCTTTGGCAGTCATGCGCGAAACAGATCTTGTCAGTGCGCGTGAACGCGCGCTCGAGCATCGTCCTGAACTTCGTGAAGCGAAGTTGCGAGTCGAGCAGGCAAAACTCGACAAGCGCATCAAGAAATCAGAATTCATTCCCGACGTGAGTTTGACCGCGACTTACGCGACGACGTTCAGCTACTCGAACTTCGTGCCGCGCAGCTTGAGCGGCGTCGGCGTGCAGGTCGAGTGGGAAGTCTTCGATTGGGGACGCAAGAAACACGAGCTCGCCGACCGCGAGAAGAGCGTTGCGGAAGCAAACAACTCGCTCGCCGATGTTGAAAGCCAGATCGTGATGGAAGTGAACACGCGCTTCCGGCAGATGCAGGAGTGGCGGCAGTTGTTGAAGGTCGCAAAGCTTTCGCAAACGCAGGCACGCGCGAACGTGCAGCTTGTCACTTACAAATATCGCCTCGACGCCGTGCTGCTGAAGGACGTGCTGCAGGCGCAAACCGTTTTGGCGAATTCAGATTACGAATACCAGAAAGCGTTGCTCGCGTTCTGGACCGCAAAAGCAGATTTCGAAAAAGCGATAGGAGAAGACAAATGAACACGAAACAACTCGCAATCATTATCACGGCCCTCGCGCTTATCGCTTTGACGATAGGCTGCAAAACCAACGGACAGCAGAAACTCGTCAAGCCCGTCAAAGTGAAGACGGTCGAGACACACAGCGGCACGACGAGCGTGCGCTACTCGGCGAGCATCAGGCCGAGCTCGCAAGTCGAAGTTTCGTTCAAGGTCGGTGGTTACGTTGAGTCGATCAAGGGTGTAGACGGTCGTCATATTCAGGCCGGCGACGTCGTGCAGAAAGGCGCGGTGCTGGCCCAATTGCGACAGAGTGATTACGCGGCGAAGGTAAACGAAGCGAAGTCGCAGGCCGGCGAAGCGCAGTCGACACTCGATACGAACAACGCGCAACTGAAAGAAGCGATCACTGCGGTCGAGACCAGTCGCGCGCAGCTCAAGGATTCTGAAGCTTCAATGACGCGAGCGAAGCTCGATTTTGAAAGAGCGGAAGCATTGTTTGCGACGCAGAGCATCACGAGGCCTGACTACGACGCCGCAAGAGAACGGTTCGACGTCAGCAAAGCGAAGTTCGAAGCCGCGAAGGCGCAGCTTGCAGTCGCGGAAGCGAAAGTGAACACGGCGCGGTTCCAGATCGGCGCCGCGGAGTCGCGACTGAAGACGACTGAAGCCGTGGTCTATACCGCGAGCATTCCGCTCGGCGATGCGCAGTTACGCGCGCCGCTCAGCGCAGTCGTTATCGAAAGAAAGATCGAGGTTGGTCAGCTTGTTTCTACCGGTACGCCGGCGTTTGTGCTGGCTGATGTTAGCTCGGTGAAAGCTGCGTTCGGTGTGCCCGACCTCGCGCTGCAGAACTTCAAGCTCGGCGACACGCTGACCATGAGTACGGATGCAGTGCCCGGCACTGAGTTTACCGGACACATCTCGCGCATTGCGCCCGCGGCGGACCAGAGCAGCCGCGTGTTCGACGTCGAAGTAACGATTCCGAATCCGGAGGGGTTGCTTAAGCCTGGAATGATCGCGGCGATGAGTGTCAGTGAGAGTGGTGCGTCAGCGGAGGTGCCGGTGGTTCCGTTGACGGCAGTGACGCGAGCGAACACCGCTGCGAATGGTTATGCAGTGCTGGTTGTTGAAGACGCCGGCGGCAAGCAAGTCGCGCGATATCGGAATGTGGAGCTTGGTGAGTCATACGGCAATGCCGTCGTGGTGAAGAGCGGCGTGAAGCCTGGCGAGATTGTGATCACGACTGGCGTCACGCAAGTAGCAGACGGTGAAGAAGTGCGAGTAATGCCTTAACAATCTTCTCTGTGCACGCTCTGTGTCCTCTGTGTCTCTGTGGTTGATAGTTTTCACAGCAGATCACCACAGAGACACAGAGGACACAGGAGGATGCACAGAGAAAACCATAAATTTATTAACGAGGAGCAGCAATCATGGCCCATGGAAAGACCGATCAAGAACTCATCAAAGGCAAGCACAACACGGCGCGCTTCTTCGTGGAGACACGTCAGGTCGCCTGGGTGCTGCTGATACTAACGTGCCTGTGGGGCGTGTGTATGGCTACCTCAGCATGCCTCAACGCAAAGATCCGGAAGTCCAGGTGCGCACCGCGGTCGCGCTTGTGCCCTGGCCCGGATCGAGTGCGGAGAAGGTCGAGCAACTCGTGACCAAAAAGGTCGAAGAGCAGATGGCTGCCAACTCGAAGGTCACGAAGATAGAATCAATCTCGCGCACCGGGATTGCAGTCATCTACGTCGAGCTAGATGAAAATCTCAAAGAGACTGGCAAAGAGTTTGACGATATCAAGCTGCGACTCGACGGCATTCACGATCTGCCGAGTGGCGCCGGCCCAATCAACTTCATCAAGGACTTTGGCGACACCGCGGCGTTGATGCTCACGGTTGCGAGTCCAAAGGTTGACGACGCCGACATCGCACTACGCGCGCAGGCGATCAAGACTGCCATCGAGCACGAACGTGCAAATGTCGCGGGCGACAGATTCACGCTCGTGCTCAACACGCCGGCCGCAATCCAGCCGCATCTGATGCGAACGCCCATCGAGATGTTTCTCGCGTACGCGAAAGAGAAGAATTTTGCGTCAGACCTGCGCGTGATTCAGGGCGATCGGTTCGTCGGTTTCGACGGCGCGAGCGATAAGAGCGAGCAAGAGATTTTTGGTTTCGTGCAAGGGTTCGTCGCCGAGCGACTTCAGTCGGCCGAGTTTCATCCCGACGCGTGGCCGCCGATGGTCGTCCGCGATCCACAGGAAGTCGAAGCGAAACTGAAAGCGATCGCGGGCGAGAAGTACAGCTATCGCCAGTTGGACGAGTACACGGATCTGATCGAGAAGACGCTGAAGTCGATACCACAAGTTTCGAAAGTCCAGCGATCAGGACTGCTGAATGAAAACGTCTTTCTGCTTTACTCGCAGGAACGTCTCGCTTCTTACAACATCCAGCCCGGCACGCTTGAAGATGCGATGAAGGGCAGGAACATCTCGACTTCCGGCGGCCAGGTGAACGTCGAAGGCAAGAACGTGACGCTCGAACCCGGCGGCGAGTTCAAGAGCGAAGCCGAAATCGGAAACGTTCAGGTGCGGGCGTCGAACGGCACGATGGTTTACGTGCGCGACCTCGTCGACGTGGTCCGTGGTTACGAGAGCCCGGCGCGTTTTCAGAACTTCTTCAACTGGCGCGACAGCAACGGCAACTGGCAGCGTAGTCGCGCGATCACGCTGTCGGTCCAGATGCGATCGGGAGAACAGATTGCGGAGTTTGGCAAGCAGGTCGATGTAGCGCTCGACAGTTTGAAGCAGCAGATGCCGGCTGACCTGATCTACGCGCGCACTTCCGACCAGCCGTTGCAGGTGGAAGAGAGTATCGACTTGTTTATGACGAGTCTTTACGAAGCGATCATCCTTGTCGTCGTCATTGCTTTGATCGGTTTCTGGGAATGGCGCTCGGCGTTGTTGATGGCGATTTCGATTCCGGTCACGCTCGCGATGACCTTCGGCATGATGCACATTCTCGGCATCGACCTGCAGCAGGTGTCGATCGCGACGTTGATTATCGCACTCGGTTTGCTGGTGGACGATCCGGTCGTCGCCGGTGACGCAATCAAGCGAGATCTCGCGCTCGGGCATCCGCCGATCGTCGCGTCGTGGCTTGGACCAACGAAGCTCGCGACCGCGATTCTTTACGCGACGATCACGAACATCGTGGCTTACCTGCCGTTCTTGATTTTGAAAGGATCGACGGGCGAATTTATCTACACGTTGCCGGTCGTGATTGTCTGTTCGCTCGTGGCCTCGCGACTCGTGTCGATGACGTTCATTCCGTTGCTGGCCTACTACCTGCTGAAACCGAAATTCGAGATGCCGATCGAGGAGCGCCGCACGAAGGGTTTTGCGGCTCGTTATTACAAACTCGGCACGTGGGCCATCGAGCACCGCTGGAAAGTCATGGCCGGCGCACTGTTGTTTTTGGTCGGTGGCGGCGTGTTCATGTCACAACTGAAGACGCAGTTCTTCCCGAAGGATCTTTCGTATCTTTCGTACGTCGATGTTTGGCTGCCGGCTGATGCGCCTTTGTCGGCCACGCGCGAGGCGGCGGAACAGTCGGAAGGGATCATTCGCGAAGTCGTGGACGAGTACGGACATCATCACGCTGACAGCGACGGCAAGCCGCGCGAGGTGTTGAAGTCGTTGACGACGTTCGTTGGCGGTGGCGGTCCGCGGTTCTGGTTCTCGCTATCGCCGGAATTGCAGCAGTTGAACTACGCGCAAATCATCATTCAGGTGAAGGACAAGCACGACACCGCTCACCTGATTGGACCATTGCAGAAGGCCCTGTCAGAGCGCGTGCCTGGCGCGCGCATCGACGTGAGGCAACTCGAATCCGGTAAAGCAGTCGGATTGCCGGTCGCGATTCGTCTCAGTGGTGAAGACACAGGCGTGCTCCGGAGTTATGCGGATCGAGTGAAGTCAATTCTGAACGAGACTTCGATTGCGGATCGTACGCGCGACGATTGGGGCGAAGAGAGTTTTGCAGTTCGACTCAAGACCGACTCTGAACGCGCGAACAATGCGGGGTTGACTAATTACGATGTTGCGATGGCGTCGCAGTCGGCGATGTCGGGTCATCAGGTGACTCAGCTTCGTGAGGGCGACAAGCAGATTCCGGTGATCGCGAAGTTGCGCATGGAAGAGCGCGCGCAGCTCGGCGACCTGAATAATCTGTACGTCTACTCCGGCAAGAGCTCGCAGAAGATTCACCTGAGGCAGGTGGCGTCGCTCGAGTATGGAATGCAGACTGAGAAAATGCGTTCGCGGAATCAGTTTCGCACGATCACGGTGTCGGCGATGCCTGCTGATGGAAAGCTGGCGTCGGAAGTCATGAAGGCGGCGCGTCCGAAGTTGATGGCGCTGCAGAAGGAAATGCCGGCGGGTTATCGAATGGAGATTGGCGGCGAGGAGGAAGACCAGGTCAAGAGCTTCAGGGATTTGGTCATTGTGCTCTGTATTTCAGTGCTGTTGATCTTCATGGCGCTCGTGTTTCAGTTCAAGAATGCGATCAAGCCGTTCATCGTGTTTGCGGCGGTGCCGTTTGGCATGGTGGGCGCGCTCGCGGCGCTGTGGATCATGGGCCAGCCGTTCGGGTTCATGGCGTTCCTCGGGATCGTGAGTCTCGTCGGTGTGATTGTCAGTCACATCATCGTGTTGTTTGACTTCATCGAAGAGAAACACGCCGAGGGTGAGCCACTGGTGCAGGCACTGCTCGACGCCGGCATCATGCGTTTGCGTCCGGTGCTGATCACGGTCGGCGCGACGGTAATCGCGTTGTTCCCGTTGGCATCGCACGGTGGCCCACTCTGGGAGCCGATGTGTTACGCGCAGATCGGCGGCCTCAGCGTGGCGACGTTCATCACGTTGCTCCTGGTGCCGGTGATCTACGCGATCTTCGTGCTCGATCTGAAACTGGTGAAATGGGAGAAGGTCGAACACGCACCCTTGCAGCCTGCGGAGCAGGCGACAGCATAAAGCCTGGGGCGCAAGCCCCAGGAATAATCGAACGAGCCATTGAGCCCGCGGCGCGGGCGACAGCCAATGAATTGCAGACGCTGTCGCCCGCTTCGCGGGCTCACCGCATTTTTATAACGGATCCTGGGGCTTACGCCCCCAGGCTTTATGCTTCCACCCGCTTCGCGGGTTGCGGCTTAAGCCTCTTCCTTTTTGCGGCGCGCTCGAACTCGGTGATCGCCTGAGCTTCCGCAAGCAGTGCTTTGCGGAACGATCCGAGCACGTTCAGCAGCAGATCGAGTTTTCGCAAACTCTCACGCCGCGCCCGTACGGTGCCGAGAAAGAACTCGAGTTGAATCCGTCGACGACAATCCGCAATCGTCAACATGCAATGGCCCCACTTGTTTTCACCACCGCGACTCGATTCGACTTCCGCGAGAATGTAAGAAGTGTAGCCGGTTGAAATTGATGCGAGAAATACACGTTTGCGAAAAAATTGATACTTCATCTTGTGAGGGGCATGTCCTATCTATTGAAAATTTAGGCCGTGCGCGTATAATACGAGCCCTCTGCCTCCTTGTCAACGATATTGATGAAATGTCGTCCTCATAAAGGATGAGAAAAGAGGAATAGCAAATGGATCTGCGCGATCACATCGCAGCGAAAATCAGGGAGCTGCGTGTCAGTTACAATCACGGCGAAGGACTCTCACAACAAGCACTCGCAATCCAATTGAAAGTTGTCCCCAATACCATTTCCAGGTGGGAAACAGGAACTTATTGTCCGAGCTTCACGGACGTCGAAAAAATCGCACGCTTCTTCGGAGCTCGGATCATTGACTTTATTCCACCAGAATTGATCGACGAAGAAGAAGATGAAAACCTGAAGGCCCTGTTGCGCACTGCGCGCCAACTCCATCCAGCCGATCTGGAAGAATTGCAAAAGTACGCCGAGTTTCGCAGGGCCCGCGCTATCTACCAGGGTAAGACTCGACCAAAAGCCGGTCGAAAAGGGGGAAAACAGAAGTGAACACTCAACAATATTACGAAGACCTCAAACAACTGGCGCGCGACGTGCGCGCCGAACATCGCTTGACCTCGCCACGCGTGCTACCCAGCGACCTCATGAGAATCTATGACTGCTACGGCATCGAAATCGATCAGTGGCCTTACCGGTTCAGAAATCTGCGTGGGGCATTTATCAACGATCATATCGGTCCCACGGTGATGCTTGCGAAAGGGCTGCCGCAGGATCCGATGGTCTTTACGATGGCCCATGAGCTGAAACATTTTTTCCGCGATCGAGATCTCGGCATCTCGTATTGCGATCAGTCCAATTTGAGCAAGAGTCTCGAAGTTGGCGCTGAGATTTTCGCGGCAGAACTCCTCTTTCCCGATCGTGATTTCATGTCGCACATGAACGCGATGGGCATCAGGCGCGACCAGTGCCTGCCAAAGACGCTGATTCGATTGAAGCGAAAAACAGGAACGACTCTGAGCTATGCAGGTCTGGCGATCAAAGCGGAAAGACTAGGCTATGCACCGTCTCATTCGTTAAGGACGATCAAGACCTGGCGACGGTTCGAGGCGTTGTACACGTAAGCAGTACACAAAAGGCACAAAGAAGAACACAAGAAGCACAATCAGATTAGCTGAATGCGAGTCGCTCGATCTATTGAGCGAGATTTCTTCGCTAATATGCTTTTTTGTTTTGTGCCTCTTGTGTTCTTCTTTGTGCCTTTTGTGTACTTCTCGTCGCAAGCGGACGAAAGATCGGAGTCACCTGGCCGCGCACTCTCGCTTCTTTTAGAGAAATTGAAATCGACGGCCGTCCCTGTGATTCCCCATGAGAGATCAGCGTGATCACATCACGGCGGCGCTGAGCATGGCAGCAGTGAAACCTGTTTCTGTACTCGATCAGGTAAATCGGTCGCTCGTGCTCAGTAGATTGACGTTCGTCGACGGTTCGCACAGTTTGGTCCAACTGGAGCAGAGTGCCCGGCGGAAGTAGCGGCCACATCATTCGATCCGCTGTGCCAATCAGCACTAAAGGCCCGCGGCCCCAATCCACGTCAAGCATCAACAACAGCGGAACAGTGCGCCACACTGCGAGCAACTGTCGCATTGCACTCTTTGGACTATGCAGGATCGCCGTGAACTCGCGCTTCTTGACCATTAATCAGCCTTAATTCTTCTTGCCTAATTTGTCGGCGTCTTTCTTGATCAAACCGCTGAGTTGAATGAGGCCCTCGAGATCTCTGCGCGCGCGTACCAACTGGTTGGCATCGATTGTATTCGGATTCTCGATGATCGGATTCGTGACGAAGCTGCGGATCTCTTTGCAGAGTTTGATCAGTGAATCCTTCATCTCCGGATCTGATTTCTCTTTGACTGGTGTATCGTCCGCCGCGAGATGGAGCGCGAGTGTTGACTGAAGCCGGCTGGCGCGTTTTTTAATCTCGGCGGCCGCTTCGGAAACAAACTGGTAATTAAGATCTTGTTTGGCAGTGAGCGCACGGGCGATTTCATTGTGAAGGGTCAGGATGCGCGTAAAGTCTTCTTCTGTCTGCGCCATCAGCGCTTTGACTTGTCGGTCATCCTTTGCGGCAGAAGGTTCTGTCCCGAAATTCCTGAGTTGCCATTCACGACGGCTCATGTCCTGCTGGCGAATGCGATCGATGTTTGCGCTACTATCGACCGGCGGCGCGCTGCCGGGAGGCACGGATTGAGAGAAGGCGGGGGCTGCGAAAAGTATTAGGAGGACAAGCGCGGTCATCAGAGAATTCATAGGAGACCTCCCGATTTTGTGTGGAGGTCAGTATAACGCCGTGCGAGTCGAACAGCTACAACAAAGCTTAAGATTACGGGCGTCTTTACGGCCAAACTACAAAAGCAGTTGACGGATTGTTAGCTATGTACTAATTATTCTTATCGATTACCCATTTGCGTTCTGGCCCCGCTCCTTCAATTTCCTTCCCTTGGGCGCACGGCGCCAGCGGTTTTCGGTATGCGACGAATTGATTTAAAGAAAGCAAACGTAGCGCGCTCCAACACGATCCGCGATATCAATCGCCAGATCGTCCTCAACTACGTTCGTGAGCGCGGCCCCATCTCGCGCGCTGAGATCGCTCACGAGACAGCCCTGCAGCGTTCCACCGTTTCATTGATTGTTGAGGAATTACGCATCGACGGTCTGATCGAGGAAGTTAGCGGCGAATCGACTGGAGGACGTCCGCCGATCCTGCTGTCGCTTCGTACGGCAGACGCGGTCGCCATTGGTGTTGACGTGGGCACAACACGCACGATCGTTGCTACAAGCGATTTGGCCGGCCGCGTGCTCGAGCAGGAAGAATTTCAAACTGATCCCGACGCCGATAAAACAACAAAAGAAATTATCGATCGCGCGAAGAAGTTTATCCGCCGAAATAACGGAACGCTCGAAGGCATCGGCGTCAGTCTTCCCGGGCTCGTCGATCCGGAAGGCAAGGAATTGTTTGTGCCCACTTTTCAATGGTGCAATTTACCACTCGCGAGCCAGATAAGTGATGCGACTGGATTGCCCGTCACTATGGACAACGACGCGAACGCCGCGGCCCAGGCTGAGCTGTGGTTTGGACGGCCGGAGATTCGCGCGGTGCGAGATTTTATTCTCGTGCTGGTTGAAGGCGGTGTCGGTACGGGGATAGTTTTCGACGGCCAGGTATACCGTGGTGAGAATGGTGCGGCCGGTGAGTTTGGACACATGACGATCGGCCAGGGCGCGCCAGTCGCTTGCGCCTCGGGCAGTCGTGAGTGTTGGGAAGCGTTTGCTTCCGAGCGTTCAGCGCTCGCACGCTTCAAGAATCTCTCCGGTGGGCGGAATGGTGCGGCGAGCACCGACTTCGGCGCGCTGATAGATTTGGCTTTGAGTAGTGAAGGTCCGGCGCGCACTGCATTGAAGGAAACGGCTTATTTTCTCGGCGTCGGTATCGCTAACTTGATCCGTGGGCTTGCGCCCGAGGCAGTGATTGTTGGTGGCCCGATTGTGCGGGCTTGGCCGGTTATTTCATCTGACATCAAAACCAGTGTTGAAGCTACGATTTGCCGCGGCCTGCCATCGACTCACATCATCGCTTCAACGCTTGGTCCCGAACCGACTTTGATGGGCGCGCTCAGCCTGGTTCTGGCCAGTAAGTTCGCATCAGTCTCCGTGACCTGATCGCGGAATTTGTTGTTGCCACGAACAAAATCCTCTCTAAAAATTACTGATAGCAACGTCAAAATTTTCTTGACAAGGATTCCGAATCGTATTAAAAACTTTTGCTAGCCACTGCAACAAAGTAACACTCAGACAATTTAGCTAAGGATTTACTCTCCGGGGTCCGCGGGCGTTTATGAATTCTTGGATTTCATTTCAGGAAATACTGAGGAGGTGTTGTATGTCGTTCAGATCTTGGGTGCAGGCGTCACTGCTCCTGCTTAGTATCGGTCTGCTTGTTGGCGTGCATGCCCAGTCGAGCACAACCGGTAACATCACCGGTACGGTGAGAGACCCGCAAGGCGCCGCGGTGCCTAAAGCCGAGGTCATAGTCACCGAGGAAAAAACGGGCGCAAGCCGCACAATCAGGGCAACCGAGGACGGCTTCTACAACGCTACCAGCTTACCTGCCGGTGTCTACACCGTCAGCACCGCTCCCTCGGGATTCAAGAAAACGGTCACGACCGGCGTCGAGCTTCACGTTAATGAAAACAAAACCGTGAACCTCGATTTGCAAGTGGGGCAGGTAACTGAGACGGTTACCGTGACCAGCGAAGCGGCTCCGGTCGAACTGCGCAGCGGCGAGGTCAGCAGTCTGATCTCCGAGAAGCAGGTGACTGAACTGCCTCTCAACGGTCGCAACTACGCGCAGCTCGCGTTAATGGTGCCCGGTGTTTCTCCAGTCACACAGTCAGGCGCGGGGGGCGCGTTTGTGACGAAGGGAACCGGACTCGACTCGGGCGTCGACATGTCGGTGAACGGCAACCAGTCCAACTCGAACCTGTGGACGGTTGACGGTGTCAACAACATGGACGTCGGATCGAACCGCACGTTACTTGTGTTTCCGTCAATCGATTCGATTCAGGAGTTTCGTGTCGAGCGTAACAGCTTCAGCGCGGAGTTTGGCCAGGCCTTTCCAGCACAGTGGGATCCGAAGCTTGGAATTCACGTGACTTGAAGTCGCGGC